>JAABUR0100006702.1_pt1 | contig 13935 bp, 16 predicted proteins | sample 5560091 | NCBI WGS metagenome assembly JAABUR01 (sample SAMN10711879, study PRJNA513375) | rock metagenome | isolation source: Antarctica rocks | place: Antarctica: Victoria Land, University Valley sud
GCCGGACGCCGATCCCCGCGAACACCTGATCCGGCAGCGGCGGTTGCTGGGCGAACGCATCGACCGGCTGCGGCGGATCGTGGCCGCACTCGACACGACACTGGAGGCACAGACGATGGGAACCACCGGATTGACCCCGGCCGAGAAGCTCGAGGTGTTCGGCGACTTCGATCCCGGCGCCTACACCGAGGAGGTGGAAGAGCGCTGGGGCGACACCGACGCCTACCAGCAGTCGGCCGACCGTACCAAGCGCTATTCGAAGGCCGACTGGGCCGAAGTGGCCGCAGAGGGCGAGGCGATCATGGCCGGCTTCGCTGCGGCGCAGTCGGCCGGGCTACCGGCCACGTCCACGCAGGCGATGGATGCCGCCGAGGCAGCACGGTTACAGATAACCCGGCGCTTCTACGACCTCAGCCCCGAGATGCACCGCAAGCTCGGCGACATGTACGTGGCCGACGAGCGGTTCACGGCTACCTACGAGAAGGTGGCCCCCGGGCTGGCCGGCTACGTCCGCGACGCGATCCACGCGAACGCCGACCGCGTGACGACCTGATCCCGACCTCCGCGCTCGGCCGACCCTTTCGCGGTTATGCGCATAACCGTCGGAAATCCACCCGGAATTTCACGGTTATGCGCATAACCGTGAAGTGGGGGGTTCGCGCATGACCGCGAAGTGGGGGAGTTGGCGCGGCTTTCCTACCGGATAGCTCGGTCTAGCTGCGGATCTTGCGGATGATGAATAGCAGGATCGCCACCGCCGCGGCCAGGCCGGCCGCCGGAACAACCATGCGGGTGAGCACGCTGCCGCCGGCGACTTCGAGCAGGTCGATCGGCTCCGGCTCGCGCGACGGTACGGCTCGCGGTCCCGAGCCAGCCGCGGACTGAGCAGAACCGGTCGTCGCCGAGCCAGCCGCACTCGCTGTCGGGGTCGCGCCTGGTGCCTCGGAGTGCTTGCCACCCGCCTTTGCGGCGGCATTGTCCGTGCCCCCGGTGCCAGATGTTCCACCGGTACCGCCATCGGTCTGGGCTGCCACGACAGCGGCGGCGCCGCCGACAGGTGAGTCGGTGGTCCCTCCGGTGTCGGTGTCCCTGGACCCCGTGCCGGCACCGTTACCGGTATCGCCGCCGTCGACCCCGCTGAGCTTGCCCTGCACGCAGGTGGCGAACTGACCGATGAGCTTGTTGCCGACATCGACCATCACGCCACGGCCGAACTGGGCCGGCTTGCCGGTGATGTTCAGATCAGTGAGCACGTCGACGCGCGTGGAGGAGCCGCCTTCGTCCTCCTTGAGCGTGGCGGTCACCGTTGCAGCGGCCGTACCGTTGCCCCGCTGATCCTTTCCCGCAGCGTCGATGACAGCCGTATGAGTCGCCTCATCCTTCTTCACGAACGACGCTTTCCCCTTGTAGGTCAGGCTGATCGGTCCCAGCTTGACCTTGACCCGGCCGGTGAAGTCGTCTCCGTCGACCGAGTCGAGGACGGCCCCTGGCATGCACGGTGCGATCTGCTCGATATCGAGCAGCACCTTCCATGCATCTGCGACCGGGACCGGAACTGTGAAGGAATGCTCTAGCTGCATCTGATCACTCTCTCACGTCGGTCGGCATTGCCTAGCCGGCGACCGCCCTCAGGACCGCTCGCTTGGTCAGCACCGTCGCCAGGTGCGTGCGGTAGTCGGCCTGGGCGTTCAAGTCGCTGCTCGGCGACGTGCCCTCACCGGCGTGAGCCGAGGCATGGCCGACCGCTTCATCGCCCGAGGCACCAGCCAGGGCCTGCTCCACGGCCGTGGCTCGGATCGGCCTCGGGCCCATGTTGGTCAGCCCGATCCGCGCCTCGGCGATCGATCCGCCGTCGCCGCGTCGAACGAGTGCTGCGACCCCGACCATCGCCCAGGCCTGCGCGACGCGGTTGAACTTCTCGTACGAACTCCCCCAGCCGGTGTGCTTGGGAACCCGGACCTCCAGCAGCACCTCGTCGTCGCCGAGTGCGGTCTGCAGGTAGTCGACAAAGAAGTCGCCGGCCGAGACCGTGCGCGATCCCTGCGGGCCGACGATGACGAACTCAGCCTGCAGCGCCACCGCGACGGCGGGCAGGTCCCCAGCTGGGTCAGCGTGGGCAAGCGCTCCACAGAACGTGCCTCGATGCCGTACGGCCGGGTCGGCCACGGTCTGCGTCGCCTGCGCGATCAGCTTCGCGTGCTCGGCGATCAGCGGATCCTTGAGGATGTCGGCGTGCGTGGTCATCGCGCCGATCACGATGGCATCGCCGTCCTCGCGTACGCCGCGCAGTTCGGCGATGCCGCCGAGGTCGACGATCGTCGAGGGATTGCCCAGGCGCAGCCGCATGATCGGCAGCAGTGACTGGCCTCCAGCCATGATCTTGGCGTCCTCACCGGCGGCAGCCAATGCCGACACCGCGTCCTGCACCGAGGAGGGTCTGACGTACTCGAACGCCGACGGGATCATGATGCGGTCCCTCCATCCAGGTTGCGGTCCTGGCTTTCGCCGGGCTGCTGAACGTCTTCGGTCTCGAGCAGGTTCTCGTCATCGGTGGTCGCCCCGCCCCAGGCATTGGTGCCCTCGGCCGCTCGATCTCCCTCTTGGTCTCCCTGCAGGGCCCGCCACACCCGTTCCGGTGTCATCGGCATCTGTACGTCGTTGACGCCCTTGTGCCGCAAGGCATTCACGACGGCGTTTACAACCGCGGGAGTGGAGGCGATGCAGCCGGCCTCTCCGACTCCCTTGACCCCCAACGGGTTTGTGGTCGAAGGCGAGACCGTGTTCGCGGTGTCGAAGTGCGGCAGATCACCGGCTGACGGCACCGTGTAGTCGACGAACGTCCCGGTGGTGAGGTTGCCCTCGGCGTCGTACACCGCCTCCTCGAACAGTGCCTGGGCGATCCCCTGGGCCAGGCCACCGTGCACCTGGCCCTCGACGATCAGCGGATTGACGATCTCGCCGATGTCGTCCACGCACACGTACTTCCGGATCGTGACTTGGCCGGTCTCGGTGTCCACCTCGGTCGCGCACAGATGGGTGCCGTGCGGGAAGGAGAAGTTCTCCGGATCGAAGGTCGCTTCTGAGTCCAGGCTCGGCTCGATGCCCTCCGGGTAGTTGTGCGCTGCGAAGACCGCGAGGGCGGTCTCCTGGATGCCGATCTTGGTGTCCGGCGTACCGCGGACGCTGAAAGAACCGTCCTTGAACTCCAGGTCGTCCTCGCTGGCCTCGAGCAGGTGCGCGGCGATCCGGCGGGCCTTGGCCACCACCTTCTCCGCGGCCTTGACCACCGCGATGCCGCCGACCACCAGCGATCGCGAACCGTAACTGTCCAGACCGCGCGGTGAAGAGGAGGTGTCCCCGTGCAGCACCTCGACGTCATCGAAGCCGACACCGAGCTGATCGGCGACGATCTGGCTCCACGCCGTGTCGTGCCCCTGCCCGTGCGGACTCGACCCGGTGACCACCTCGACCTTGCCGCTGGGCAGCATCCGGATGGACGCGGTCTCCCAGCCGCCGGCGCCGTACGACAGCGAGCCGAGCACCCGGGACGGTGCCAGCCCGCACATCTCGGTGAAGGTCGAGATACCCAGCCCCAGCTGGACCGGGTCGTCGGAGTCGCGCCGCTGCTGCTGCTCGGTCCGCAGCTCGTCCCAGCCGAACATCTCCAGCGCCTTGTCGGTGGCCGCCTCGTAGTTGCCGCTGTCGTAGGTCAGGCCCGCGACCGTGGTGAATGGGAACTCCTCGTGCTTGATCCAGTTCTTGCGCCGCAGCTCCATCGGGTCCATGTCGAGTTCGGCGGCGAGCTCGTCCATGATCCGTTCGATTGCGAACGTCGCCTCGGGCCGGCCGGCCCCGCGGTAGGCGTCGGTCGGGGTCTTGTTGGTGAAGACGCCGTCGCAGGCGAACTGGTAGGCCGGGAACTTGTAGATGGCCGGATACATGAATGCCCCCAGGATCGGTACGCCGGGGCTGACCAACCGCAGATACGCGCCCATGTCGGCCAGCAGCCGGACCCGGAGCCCGGTCACCGTGCCGTCGCGCTTCGCGGCGATGTCGATGTACTGGATCTGGTCGCGTCCGTGATGGGCCGAGAGCAGGGACTCACTGCGCGACTCGGTGTACTTCACCGGCTTGCCGACCCGCTTGGAGGCCAGGATGACCAGGAACTCCTCGGGCGTGACCTGGAGCTTCCCGCCGAACCCGCCACCGACATCCGGTGCGATCACCCGCACCTTGTGCTCGGGGATGCCCAGGCTCAGGGCGATCATCAGCCGCAGAATGTGCGGGATCTGGGTCGCCGACCAGAGGGTTACCCCCTCGCCCTGGAAATCGGCGACTGACGAGCGCGGCTCCATGAAGGCCGGGATCAGCCGCTGTTGAATGTAGCGCCGGCTCACGGTCACTTCGGCGTTGGAGAACGCCTCGTCGGTGGACGTGCCCGTGCCCGCCTCGCCGGCGTCGAAGACCCAGCGGAAGCTGGTGTTGGACTCGGTGTGCGAGTGGACCAGGTGAGTGTCGTCCTTGACCGCCTCCTCCATGTCCAACACGACCGGCAGGCCCTCGTAGTCGATGTCGATCGCGTCCAGCGCGTCCTGTGCGGCGGCCTTGGTACGGGCCAGCACGATCGCCACCGCCTCACCGACATGGTTCACGGTGTCCACGCAGATCGACGGGTGCCCGGGATTGACCATCTCGGGCGTGACCGGCCAGGCACAGGGGATGACGCCCTGCTCGTCGGCGAAGTCCTGTCCGGAGAAGGCAGCGATGACACCGGGGCGCTGCAGCGCAGCGGACACGTCGATGCTGGTGATCTTGGCGTGCGCAACCGGGCTGCGCAGGATGGCCATGTGCAGCATCCCAGGCAGGGTGTGGTTGTCGGTCCATGTGGTCCGCCCGGTGATCAGGCGCTGGTCTTCCTTGCGCTTGCGGGATTTGCCGACCTCCCGGTCGCTGGCAGTGTGACCCGACGCTTCGACGCGATCTTCGGTGACAGTCATGCCGAACCTCCTGTGCCCTGGCCGAACGTGGTCTCTTCGGATGTGCTGGCGCCGTGATCGATGGCGCTGACCAATTCCTCGACCGGAGGATCGGAATCCGCGTCCGGACTGGCAGCGCTGGACCCACCGGCGGCCTGACCGTTCGTACCCGGGCTCTGACCTGCCGCCTGCTGGATGGCACTGACGATGTTCTGATAGCCCGTACACCGGCAGAGGTTGCCCTCGATGCCTTCCCGGATCTCGTGCTCGCTGGGGTTCGGGTTCTCGTTCAGCAGATCGACCGCCGCCATGATCATCCCGGGCGTACAGAATCCGCACTGCAGGCCGTGCTGGTCGTGGAAGGCCTGCTGCATCGGGTGCAGCTCGCCATTCTGGGACAGTCCCTCGATCGTGGTGACCTCGCAGCCGTCGGTCTGTACGGCCAGGACCGAGCAGGATTTCACCGACTCACCGTTGAGATGCACGGTGCAAGCACCGCAGTTGCTGGTGTCGCAGCCGACCACGGTTCCGACCTTGCCGAGGTTTTCGCGCAGGAAGTGCACCAGCAGCAGCCGGGGCTCTACCTCGGCCGATTCCTTGATGCCGTCCACGGTGACGCTGATCTGGGTCACGGGTTTCGCACTCCTCCACCGTCGAGTGTGGCCCCGGTCTCCCGGGGTCCATTGCGGAGTGTGACAAGAAGCCCGCCAGTTAGGACAGCCTCACCCGTGGGCAACGTTGCAAACGATGCAACGTCAGCCCGGCAGGTGCCCCTGGGTCGCCTGGAGGCGGGCGGCCAGTTGCTCGCGCAGTTCGACGATCTGGGGAGCGCTCGACGTTGGCAGCAGCGGACCCCGGTAGCCCTCCACTGCCTGTTGGTAGGCGCCGCGGTCGAGCAGCCGGCGTACGCGCGCGAGATCGGAATCGACGGGACGGATCAGCCGGTAGGGCCGCGAGGCCAGTACGTCCAGCCCGACCGCACGCCGGAGCCGGGACATCTCGGCTCGGATTGTCACCTCCGGGGCACTCCCACGGGTCTCCACCATGAGCTGCTCCGCGGTGCGGCCCTCCCCGGCCAGGGTGGCTTCGCAGAGCAGGAGCAGCAACTCCGAATGGCGCAGGGAGAGTTCGACCTGGCGCTCAGACAGGGACAGGTGACCACGGTCGCGGCCGAGCACCTCGAGGGTCGCCGTACGAGCGGCTGACTCGGTAACCACGAGCCGGCTGATCGGAGTCACGCTCCGGGAATCGGCTGTCCCGCGCTGTTGCTGCCACCGCAGTTCCGCTTCCGCAGCCGCCGCCGCGGCTCGGACCAGGGTGAGCATGTACGGGGAGGCGACGTGGTCTCCGCCGGTGACGTCGAGGGCACCGAGCAATTCGCCGGTCATCGGATCGTGCACCGGAGCCGCGCTGCAACTCCACGGCTGGACCCGTCGATGGAAGTGCTCGCTGCCATAGACCTGCACGCAGTGATCCAGGGCCAGCGCGATGGCCGGTGCATTCGTACCCGCCTGCGACTCCCCCCAATTGGCACCCTCGACGAAATGGATGCCCTCGGCCTGGGAGCGCAGCCGATGATCGCCCTCGACCCAGAGCAGGCACCCGGCGGCATCGGTGACGGCGACGATCATCTTGTCCGATTCGGCGTCTTCGACCAGGAGCTTGCGGATCACCGGCATCACTGCGGCCAGCGGATGGGCGTCCCGGTAGGCGCGCAGCGCATCGTCGACCAGATCCACGCTGGGGGCGACGCCGTCGGGATCGACACCGCTGCCCAGGCTGCGCCGCCAGGAGTCCCAGACGATCGGGCGAACCTCCCCCCGGCGCCCCTGCCGATCTCCCGGCGTGGTGATCAGGGCCTGATGGGCAGCTCGGAGCTGTCGCGTCAGGCCGTGGCTCGGGATGCCGTCGGGCAGGGCCAACCAGGGATTGACGGAGGTCATGCCGTCGTCGTTGGAGGGCAGGCGTGAGCGGAGTCCATGGCCCGTCCATCGTGACTCTTCAAGCAGCGATTAGCCAGCGGTCTCAGCGTGTAGCTATATGGAGCCATTTCTGTACGCCTTGGCCATATACGCTAGAATTACGTACATGCTGACACTTCCGGTTGCCGATGCCCGAGCGCAACTGTCCAAGTTGATCGAAGAAGCAGTGACCACCCATGAACGTTTCGAGATCACCCGCAACGGACACCGCACCGCCGTGTTGCTCTCGGCCGACGACTGGGACGCCCTGCAGGAGACCCTGGCCGTCCTGTCTGATCCTGCACTGTTGACCGACCATCGCCATGGCCAAGCCGCGATCGCGGCCGGCGACTACCTCGATGCCGACCAGCTGGAGCATGCGATGCGCGCCGCCGGCAGGCCGCCGCGCACTCGGTGAGCCCCCGCTATCGGCTCCGCATTCCAGGCCCGGCGGTCAAAGCCCTCGCCGAGGTCTTGCCGGAGAAGGTGGCCGCGGCCGCGCACGAGTTCATCACCGGAACGCTGCTGGACGATCCTCGGCGGGTAGGAAAGCTCCTTGACGCGCCGCTGGCCCCTGCCTGGTCCGCCCGTCGCGGCACGTACCGCATCATCTACCTCCTCGACGAGGATGCTCACGTCGTCGAAGTCACCGCTATTCGTCATCGTTCCGACGCATACCGCCGTTGACCGTGCCGCTGCGCTATCGCCTGATCCGACGCCTGATTCAGCTGTACGTCGGGCTGATCCTCTACGGCCTGAGCATGGCCCTGATCATCGAGTCGGCCTTGGGAAACATGCCCTGGGATGTCCTGCACCAGGGCGCGGCGAAACAGTCCGGGCTGTCCATCGGGACCGTCGCGGCGATCGTCGGCGCGTTGGTCCTGATCGCCTGGATCCCGCTGCGTGAACGTCCCGGGATCGGCACGGTCAGCAATGTCATCGTGATCTCGGTAGCGGTGGACGTCTTTCTCAACGCGCTCCCCGCACCGGACCCGCTCGGTGCCAGGATCGCCTACGCCGCCGGTGGCATCCTGCTCAACGGCATCGCCACCGCCGCCTACATCGGGGCCGCGCTCGGACCCGGCCCGCGAGATGGGCTGATGACCGGCATCGTCCGGCGTACCGGCGGTTCGGTACGGCTCATCCGTACGGGCATCGAGATCACGGTGATAGCGATCGGCTGGGCCCTGGGCGGAACCGTGGGGTTCTCCACTGCGGCGTACGCGCTGCTGATCGGCCCGCTGGTCCAGATCTTCCTGCCCCGGCTGGCGATCGCGGGTCCCGAGACTTAGCCGGGATCTACCGCGGGGCCCAGGGCCAGTTAGTTGTCCATGGCGGCCACCGTGAGCTCGGAGGCTGCGAGCAGCCCGGCCGCCCGGCTTGAGCACCCGCGCCACCTCGCGCAGAGCAGCGGCAGCATCCGGTAGCCGCACATGGTCCAGGTGGGCAACGCCGCGTCGAACCGATGATCGGGAAAGGGCAAGGACTGGGCGTCGTCACCGCCGACCGTGACCGGGACCGAGGACTCGGCCTGGCGTTGTGCCGACAGCCTCAGCCCGGTCTCGGACGGGTCGGCTGGCACGCCAATTGGTGTTTCCGGTGCGTTGCAGCGGTGGGTCGAGGAGATGAGCCCTAGGTCGCGAGTCGGTCGGACGTCCGATCACCGAGGAAGAATCCGACGGCGATGCCGAGCACGCCAAGCAGCAGGTGGAAGACGTTGTCCACCACCGTGTACTCGCTCGGCAACAAGCCGAACAGGTCCGGCACCAGGAAGCCCACGATCCCGACGAGCAGGTAGACCACGCCCAAGCCGCCGACAACATTGCGAACCGCGCTGTCCGTGCCACGGAAGCCCACCGCGACCATCAGGCCACCAGTGACCAGATGGATGATGTCTTCGACGATGTCGATGTTGAGGACGTCCAACAGCGATTTCTCACCGAGAATCAGCCCGCCGACGCCGATCAGCACGATGACGACACCGACGACCTTGGCGTACAGACGCCTGTCCATTCCGACCTCCCGCTCTAGTGATCGTGATTGTGGTCTGCATCATCACGGCGGTCAATCCCGGAACCTAGGCAGTTTCGCCAGGTGAAGAACCAGTGAGGAAGCGGCAGCTGATCTGCCGCTAGGACATCAAGCCGGACTCGTAGGCGATCACGATCGCTTGGGCCCGGTCGCGGGCCCCGAGTTTTGTCAGGATCCGTTTGACATGGGTCTTGACGGTGTTGTCAGCGATGAACAGCTGGTGGGCCAGCTCCTGATTGGACAGGCCCTTGGCGATGCAGACCAGGACCTCCCGCTCCCGCTCGGTCAGCTCCGAGAGCCGCTCCGGTGAGATCAAAGCTGGACGCTTGCTGAACTCGTCGATCAGCCGGCGCGTCACCGACGGGGACAGCAGCGCCTCCCCGGCTGCCACCACCCGGATCGCTTCGACCAACTTCTCCGGTTCGGTCCGCTTCAGCAGGAAGCCACTGGCTCCCGCGCGCAGCGCCTGGAACACGTACTCGTCGAGCTCGAACGTGGTCAGGATGACGATGCGCGGGGCATCCGGCTGCGCGGTGATCTGCCGGGTGGCCTCGATCCCGTCCAGGTTGGGCATCCGGATGTCGACGAGCATCAGATCGAGCCGTTGCTCGCGGGCCAGCCGAACTGCCTGCAGACCATCGCTGCCGCTGGCCACGACGTCGATGCCGTCGGCCTGGTCGAGGATCATCCGCAAGCCCTCGCGGATGAGGGCGTCGTCGTCGACGAGTGCTACCCGGATCACGTCGTGGACCTCACCGGCAGGCGGACCGACACCTGGAATCCGCTGCCGTCGATCGGTCCGTGTCGCGCCGATCCCCCATGCAGGGCGGCGCGCGCCGCGATACTGCGCAGTCCACGGCCGGCTACCGGTTGCCCGCCAGATCCGTTGTCGCGCACGGTGACCGTGAGGCAATCAACCTCAGCCAAGTGCGGTCCCTGGCTTGCGCCCGGCTGCTCGCTGCTTCCGGTCCGGACGTCGTGGACGACCTCGACGCGTACCGAGCTGGCCTGGGCATGTTTGATCACGTTGGTCAGGGACTCCTGGACGATCCGGTACGCCGTCAGTCCGACACTGGGTGCGACGTCCTTCACCGCGTCGTCCACCGTCAGGTCGACATCGAGCCCGGTCGCACGTACGGCATCGCAGAGGTCGCTGAGTTCGGCAAGACCCGGCACCGGACCGCGTTGGGCTTTGCCCTGCAAGACATCGAGCATCCGATCGAGATCGGCCAGCGCGCTGCGCCCGGTCGAGGCGATCGTCCGGAAGATCTCCTGCGCTTTCGGGTCCGCCGGCAGCCCCTGGCCTGCACCGGCGTGCACCACCATCACGTTGACCGCGTGCCCGACGATGTCGTGGAGTTCCTGGGCGATCCGGCTGCGCTCGGCCTCCAGTTCACTCCGGGACTGTTCGGCCGCCAGATTGGCCCGAGCTATCTCGTTCTCCCGCTTCGCCTGACTCTCGCGAGTCCTGGCCAGCTGCAACCGGCCGGCGAACCAGGAAGCCAAGAACACCGCCAGGATGGCGAAGACGAGACCGGCAAACCCCTCGTCGGGAAAGCGAATGAAGTAGTAGGCGATCCCGGAAGCCCCGAACACCAGGCTGATCAGCGCTTTACCGATCTCGGCTCGGCTCGCGACAGCGAAGATCGCGATCAGGTTGGTCCACTGGTAGAAGTCGCTGGGAAAGCCCAGCGCGATCAGGGCGTAGATCGCTAGGCCGTTCGCGACGTAGGCGGCAAAGGGTGCCTGCCGGAGAAAGGCCAACGAGAGCGCGGCGGTGAGTCCTGCGAAGGTCCGCCCGGCGGTCCAGCCACCGGGGTCGAAGACCCACACCTCCAAGGTGATCAGGACCGCCGCAATCCCGGCCAGAAGAAGTTCGGGCACCGACCGGGAAAGCCCGGCCGACCACCGGATCAGTGCTGCACCGTTCACAGAGCAGACGGTACGGCCGGCTCCCAGGAACGCTCGAGTCTGGCGGTTCGCTGGCTGATCGCCTCAGACGTCCTGGCGGTTTTCGCCATAACCGCCAGGTTGGCATCGGGCCGTCCGTGAGAGTGACGCCAGCCGGTGAACTGGAGCGCGCCGGCGGCTACCAGAAGCGCGGCGCCGATCAGCGCGAGCAGGGACACCGGGCTGCCCAGATCGAGGGGCGCCACTCCGGTTGCTGCCTGCACGATCGACCACAACACCAGGACGGAGTAGCCAGCCACGACCAGCCGTACGACGTGCTGCGCGACACGGGGCGCCAAGCCGACCAGTCGGGAGATCAGCGCTGCACCGATGAACAGCTGGATGCCGTGAAAGGCCATCGCGTGCGGGAACGTCGGCGTCCCGGCTTCCCCTGCCACCATCTGGTCAGGGACCCGGCCGAACTCCTCGAAGAAGTCGTTGCCCATCTCGATCATCCACTGACCGATGCCCAACCCGGTCAGCATCACCAGCATCCCGGCGCGCACCGCCAGCCGTACAGTCGGGTCGGTGGGGGGCTCGACGAACGTCCAGACGGTCGTGATCAGCAGTCCGACCGAGAGCACCACGATCGAGATACCCATGAAGACGAACACGATCACGTCCGTAGTGGTCGTGTAGTTGAAGTGCGAGGGCACCCCACGCCAGGCCTGCATCGTGATCAGGGCGACCTCGATGAGGCCGGACACAGCGAGGCTGAGACCCAGCGTCTTGTCCAGCCGTGGCCGGGGGCGGAGCTGGTCGATGACCCAGCCGACGGTCCACAGCAGCAGGCCCATCGACAAGCCGAACGTGATCGGCTTGCGCAGGGACACCGGCCCGGCCCAACCCTGACCCGAGACGACGAGCACGACGACGTGGACTGCGGCGGAGGCGAGCAGGACTATGCCGGCCGTGCGCAGGATACGACTGGCCGGCTTGTGCAGGGACAGAGCGGAAGCGAGAGTTCGCACAGTGGATTCCTTTCCTCTGTGCAAACGCTAGGTCGGCAGCCCCGCTAGCCGCGTCACCCCGTCGGGGCAACTTAGGCTCACCCCCAGGGGTGACGGGGCTGAGCTCAGTCGCCGTCGGGCAGGATCAGGTTGAGGATCAGGCTCACGAAAGTGATGACGATCGCGGCCAGCACCGCGTCCCAGAAGAACTCGTCGATGTAGAAGGTCAGTGGGGTCGCTTCAGAGATCCACTCGGTGATCTGCAACATGAAGGCGTTGACCAAGAAGGCGAACAACCCGAGCGTCAGGACGTAGAAGGGCAACGACAAGAGCCGCACGACCGGCTTGATCACCGCGTTGACCAGACCGAAGATCAGGCCGATCGCGAGGAAGGTCAGCACGTTCTCGACCGTCCCGGTGTCCCCGCCCGCTGCACTGATCCCGATCCCGGTAACCACGAGTGTGGCCAGCCAGATCGCCACGGCATTGACGCCGACCTTGATCAGGAATGAGCCCACGCGGTCATCGTGGCACAGGCCCGGCCTCGTAGGCTGCGCAGCGTGCAGCCCTCACGCCCCGTCCCGCCGCACCTCGATCCGTGGATCGCCGAACTGGAGCTTCCGGATCGTCGACGGCGCGGCCTGCGTCGTCGTCGCGTCGCGCAGGACGAGGCTGTCGCGGCGTCGTTGGCAGCACCGATCACCTCGCCCCGGCGGATGGCAGTTGTCGGGCTGAAGGGTGGTGCGGGAAAGACGACACTCGCCGTCGCCATGGCCATGACCTACGCCCAGGCTCGCCGGGAGAACATCCTGCTCTTCGATGCCGACACCAGGCACGGCTCGCTGCCGTTGCGGACCGGCGTCCTGCCGGTGGCCAGCGCGCACGACCTCGCCGCCACCGGAGATCCCGGCCGGGTCGAGATCCTCGCCGGGTCCCTGGGCCGATCACCGGACGGCGTGTGGGTCATGCCCAGCGGGCGTACGGCCGCGCAGAGCGCTGAGATGGACGACCAGGTCTATACCGGGGCGATGAACGCGGTCTACCGGCATTTCCCGATCACGATCACCGACTGTGGCGCCGGAGTGGCCACGCCCCTCATGCAACGGGTGCTGTCCGGGGCGCACTGCCTGATCCTGGCGACAACCGCGACGGCCGACGGCGTGCTGACCACCGAGAGCGCGGTGGACTGGCTGCAGCGGACCGGGTACGGCGAGCTGGCCAAGCACAGCATCGTCGTACTGACGAGCGTCTCGCCTAAAGGGCCCGGGATGAGTCTGCAGGAAGCGCGGAAGCGCTTCGCCTCGTCTTGCGCTGCAGTTCTCGCGATCCCCGCCGATCGGCATCTTGCAGTGGGCGGCAAGCTCGAACTTGAAAGGCTGGCCCCGGCCACCCGGGCTGCGTGCAGCCAGCTTGCTGCCACCGCCCTCGGTGCTGCGCTGTCGGCATGAGCACCGCGGGACTCAGCACGATCCACTAACCTGTGCAGCGTGGCATCCACACTTCCCCTGGCCCGTACCAACGCCGAGGCCCACATCTACATGGATCTGCACCCCTGCGAGTGCGGTAACGGTGACTTCGAGCGGAAAAGCTCGGTCGTCGAGTACGGCGATGACCTCGCCAGCCGGTACGCGGGACCGTGCTCGGGCTGCGGGAAACCGCGCGAGTTCATGTTCGCCATCCCGCAGGAGATCAGCCTGCCCCAGCCAGGGATCGTGGCTTTCGGGCATGGTGGCCAATCCGAGCTGCTCGACCCGGGCGAGTGGATGTTCGTGGCCGACCGCTATGCCAGCGTCGCCCCGGCCAAGACCACGCCAGGCAGCGAGGAAGCAAGGGTGGCTCGCCAGCAGGTGGCCACCGCCGAGGCGGCGATGAACGAGGTCATCGCCTTCGTCCCGGCCGGTGCGGACATGGTGCCGTTCGAGGCGATGCGCAGCGAGCGGGGCCGGGCGATCTACGACGAGCAACCCGGCCGCTTCTACCAGGACCGGCTAGAAGTCGTACGCGACACCTACCGCCGGATCGTTGCCGAGCTGGACGCCGCGAAGCCGTAGAACCTCAGCCCTTGAG
>JAABUR0100006708.1_pt1 | contig 13927 bp, 8 predicted proteins | sample 5560091 | NCBI WGS metagenome assembly JAABUR01 (sample SAMN10711879, study PRJNA513375) | rock metagenome | isolation source: Antarctica rocks | place: Antarctica: Victoria Land, University Valley sud
GAGATTGAGGCCGACGAGCCGGACCCGGCTGCTGCCAACGCCCTGCAGGAGGGCCTGGGCGGCCAGTTCGGCGAGATGCGCACCATGATGCAGTACCTGTTCCAGGCGATGAACTTTCGTGGCCCGGCCGGCAAGCCCTACCGGGACCTGATCCAGGGGGTCGGGACCGAGGAGATCAGCCACGTCGAGCTGATCGGCACCACGATCGCGCGGCTGATGGACGGCTCGCCCCGCTACCAGGGCAAGACCACCGACCCGCTCGACGCTGCCGGCGCGGGCGGTGCCACCCCGCTGGAGTCGGCGCTGTCGGTCGGCAACATCCACTCCTACCTGGTGGCGGCGCAGGGAGCGCGGCCGGTGGACGCCGCGGGTAACCCGTGGAGCGGGTCGTATGTCTACAACAGCGGCAACCTGGTGCTGGACCTGCTGTACAATCTGATGCTGGAGTCGACCGGCCGGCTGCAGAAGTGCCGGATCTATGAGATGACCGCCAACAAGACCGCCCGCTCGACGCTGGCCTACCTCATCGTGCGCGACCAGGCGCACGAGAACGCCTACGCCAAGGCGCTGGAGACCCTGGGCATCGACTGGGCCAAGACACTGCCGATTCCCAAGACCAACGCCCAGAAGTTCCCCGAAGTCGCCAAGCTGCTGGAGCTGGGCCTGCAGAGCAAGCAGTACAGCTTCAGCCTGGACAACCTGTCCGAAGCCGGACGGATCTTCCAAGGCGTGTCCCCGTCGGGGGACGGGACGGTACTGACCGCCAGCGAGCAGACCCCCCAAGGCGTGCCCATGACCATCGCGACCGAGCGGATGGAAGAGTTCTCACCCGGCCTGGACACCGACCTGCTGGCCCTGCTGCAAGCGACAGCGGAGATGGAGACGGCCGAGGTACAGATGTCGTTCGGTGCGGTGTCGCCCGAAGGTGCCGCGCCCGCCCCGGGCAACGACGGCACCGGACTACTCGGCAAGATCAGGAACGTGGTCAGCTGACCGCAACGCACAGCGAGCCATCCTGTTCACGCCTCTCCGCGGGTCTTGCGCCGCTCGGGTGGGGGAACCACTGCCCCGGGTATGCGGGGCCGGCGTTCCGGCACCATGGCACGCCATCGAAGGGGACAGATATGACCACCACCGAGCAGGGTGCGGGCGCGAGCGACCTTGGCAAGAGCGTCATCAAGACCCGCCTGGTCGCGGCTGAGTGCATGATCAGTTCTCAGGACGCCATGCGAACACTCAGCACCGCCGCCCGCACACAGGGGTCAACAGGGCGGTACCCGTCCTTCGGTGACGCGCTGTCCCACGATTGTGCTTCCGGCCGCTTGCGACGGGCCGCTTCGTGACACTGTGTAGCGCGGCTGCCCCACCGCCGATCGGCGGGTGTGCGGTGGGGCAGTCGCGCTACGTCTTGCCCGTCGCACCGGAAGTTGCCACCAAGACCGCCGAACCAGCTCAACCGTCCGGGGCTCAGCTGCTCAGACCTGGTACTGCCGCCAGCACTCACCTCGTGGCTGCGCACGAGAAGGTCAGATCCAGAACAAGGGCCTTGACCGTCGCCGACCCTGGGCAACCAGGCGCTTCCCTGTCAGGCCCGTCGTCCGCATCCCGGCAGCGAGCTCGGTCAGCCGACGGTGTAGCGGTAGGCCAGCACAGCCAGTTCGCTTCCGGAGGAGGTCACCGGGTTTTCGGTGTCGACGAACAGCCTGCCGGCCACCACCGTTCCGCGTGCCGCGCGTGGGGTGATGGTGACGGGCAGCGTCGCCGACGCACCCGGCGGCAGCACGAGGGGTGCGACGGTGGCCGCGGGGTCGATGCTTTGCCGCCAGTAGTCCCCGGTCGGGGTACTGACCGTGTCATCGAACGCCAGCGTGGTGACCGTCCCGGTCAGGCTGATCGTCCCGGCCGGCGCCGGGTCGGTCCCGAACGGCCCGATTTCCCCTGGTGATGCTGTCCACTGCCCGGGTGAGAGCTCGGTGGCGGTGATGCTCGCCTTGGGTGCGGTGCCGAAGGTGGACTCGACGTCAGGCGCTGTGGTCTGCACCGGGTAGGTGTCGAAGAACGCCCGCCCGGTGGCGCTTCCTGCCAGCGCGAACGCCGTCGACTGAGTCGGCACCAGCCAGGTCGGCGCCGCCGGGGCCTGGCCGGCGGCCGGGTGCAGCGCCAGGTCCTGGGTCGGTGACTGCGGGGCCAGGGTGTAGGACGCCAGCGAGCTGGTGCGCGGGTCGAGGAAGATTGCCTCCTGCGCCGGCCCGTTGTTGGTCACCCGCAGCTGCGCTGTCACCGGCCGGCCCCGCGTCAGCACAGCACCTTGTGGCAGCCCGGTGGCGGTGACGGCAAGGCTGCGGAAGGAGATGGTCGCGGTGTAGGGCTGCGGCAGGCGAGCACCGGACACCGGGTTGTTCAGCACCACCACCAGCGTCCAGCGTCCCGGCTGCGGGGCCAGGGTCGCCGTGGTCAGCCCCGGGCTGAACCGGGTGCCGCCGCCCAAGACCGGCTTCTGGTTGGTCTCGAGCCCCAGCGGCTGGCCCTCCGGGGACACCAGGAACACCGAGATGTTGTTCGCATCGGCGGCCGGCTGGCGCAGATCGACGTTCAGCGCCCGCTGCCTGGCCGGCACGTCCAGCAGGTAGCTGTCGGTCTGCCCGGGGCTGTAGGAGCGGCCGTTGCCTTTGGTGAACGTCCCGGTGATGGTGACCCCGGCCGTCGTCACCGGGCTCACTGCAGTGGTGACCACCGGCAGCGACGAGGCGCCCGTTCCGGCGTAGATGCTGCCCAGACCGGTCCCGGCCAGCACCAGCGAGGCGGCGATGCTGCCCGAGCGGGGCGCCGTCGTGGTCAGGGTCAGCGTCCGGCTCGCTCCCGCCGGCAGCGCAAACACTGCCGGCGACACGCTGCCGGCCAGCCGGTCCCGGGTGGCTGTGACCCGCAGCGAGACCGGGCCGTGATAACCCGCGGCCCCCGCGGAGGAGAACACGATCGCGGTCCACCGCCCGGGGGCGGGGTCGTGCACGTCGGTCACCGCGTTGTTGCCCGTCCCCTGCGGCAGGGAGTAGGCCGTGTACCGCCCGGTCGGGTCAATCAGCGCCAGCCGCAGGGCCGTGCTGCCCGGTCCGGAGCCGTAGCCGTCGACTTCGACCCGGTCGGCGCCGGCGGGGACGCTGAAAGCCACCCTGCGGAAGATCCGCGTGGCACCGAAGGCGTCGACGAAGCTGCCGTCGGCGGTGCCGGGAGTCAGCGTCGTCTGGGTGGTCACTGTCGAGACCGGGTCGTCGACGGCCCGCAGGCTGGCCGCGACCTGCCGGCCGGTTCCGCCCCGGTTGGTCACGGTGACCGTGCGGGTCAGCGCCGCGCCGGGCGGGGCATGGCCGGTCAGCCCCGGTGAGCTCAGCAGCAGACCACCCGAACCGGCACCCGAACCGGCGGCAGCGGAGCGGGCCAGCTGCACCGCCCGGTAGGTGTTCAGCCGGCCGGCTCCCTGCTCCTGAGCCGGCAGGCCCAAATCGTCAGCCGAACTGTCGATGATCCGGCGGACCTCATCGGGGGTCGGGCTGGTGCCGCCGTGTGCTGCCCGGAAGCTTTCGATGACCAGAGCGGCGGCGCCGGCGGTGAACGGGGAGGACTCGCTGGTGCCGCCGAAGTCGATGAACGGCGAGGGCTTGCCGGCGACGTTGGTGCACCCCGTGTACGTCGGGTCGGGCGAGCACACCGACCAGTTCAGGTCCCCGGGGGCCAGCAGGTCCAGGGTGCGCGGGTCACGCGGCACCCCCGAGGTGGTGTATCGGCCAGGGATGAACGGGCCGGGGGTGAACCCGCCCTGGGTGATTCCCGACGAGGACAACCCGCTGGACTGGTCGTCGGCATAGCTGCCGTTGGACAGCGGGAAGCCCGAGTAGCCGATCTGGGAGTACAGCCGGAACGTCGTCGACGCCCCGACGTCGATCACCCCCGGGGAGCTGGCCGGCGAACCGACCGTGCCGCCGATGCCCGCGTCGCCGCTGCTGGCGACGACGGTGACACCGGCCGCGACAGCGTTCTCGTCGAAGATCGAGATGGGGTCGGTGCCGTTGTCGGGGTAGGGATTGCCGCCGAACGACTCGTTGATCACGTTGACGTGGTCGGTGTCCACCGCGTACTCGATCGCCGCGAGTAGCCCCGAGGTCGGGGTGGTCTCACCCCCGAACACCTTCAGCGCCACCATCTGCGCACCCGGGGCAACACCCTCGATGCGGATGATGCAGCCGGCGGGCAGCGTCTGCGCGGCGGGGTTGACGTAGGTCGACAGGTCATAGCTGACCCGGCCCTGGGTGGCGATCGAGCTGGCGTCACCGAACGCCTCGGCACCGTTGGTCGGCGCTGCGGTGCCGTCCCCGCTGAAGTCTTGGTAATCGGTGATGACGTGGCTGCCGTCGGCGCGGATGAAGTCAGAGTTGTTCACATCCAGCCCGTCGGCGATGAACGCCACCTTGACCCCCGCGCCGGTCGCGCCCAGCCGGCGGGCAGTCGGCGCGTTCGGGTCATCGGAGTTGGTGTGCGTCACCTGCAGCGCCTGCGGCTCCAGCTGGGGCTTGGCCGGGTCGCTCGGGCACGCCCCGGCCGGCGTCGGAGCCGGGGACGTCCCGGGCGCCGGCGCCGGCGCGGGGGCGTCCGGGTGGGCCCTGGGGCGGATCAGCGGCAGGTCGGGCACGACCGCGGCGACGGCCGGGTCTGCCCGCAGTGCCGGCAGGTCGCCGGCCGGGACGCTGGCAGCGAAGCCGTTCAGGGTGGTGTAACTCGGCCCGAGCATGCCGCCGGCGCTCTGCACCTGGCGTTTGACCGGTGCCTGGTCGGCCTGGACCCGCTGGCGCCGCACGCCGAGCGTCAAGGGCTCCGCCGGTGCTTCGGAGTGCTGGTTCTTCAACAGCACGATCACGTTGCGGGCCGGCCCCGAGCGGTCCGCCACCGACACCTGCCGCGGTGCGGCAGGCACCGCCGCGAACGCCGCCGGGGTGAGGACGACGCTGGCGGCAAGCACCGAAGTGGCTGCTGCACCCGCCAACACAAAAACGGTTGGGAGGAGATGGGGCGTGGACGGGCGGAACGCTGCACGCATCCGGGACAACCTTTGCAATTGTGACAGCAGCCATGATTCGGCTGCCTACCGGCGGGATGTGTGCAACAAATACGCTCCCCACCCCCCATGCAAGCGCGGCGCGCCCAAGCACACCCCAACCAGCTGAATTCTGAGGTGCTCCGTGACCTGACCCCTGGACGCAGGGTCCCGGCAGGAGCGGGCCGTGCTCAGCCGGGTCGCAGCCCAAGCCAGGAGTGGTCACGCGCTCTGCACGGAGTGTTTGAACAGACAATCACTTTTGCGGGGAGATCCATGACGACAGACGCACCGTGACCTTGGCCTGCTGACCCTGCGGGTCGGGGTCGGCGGCACCCTGATGGCCCACGGCGCACAGTAGCTGTTCGGCTGGTGCGGCGGCGGCGGCGGCGGCCTGGCCGGCACCGGCGGGTTCTTCGACTCGGTCGGCTTCACCCCCGGCAGGCTCAACGCGGCCCTCGCCGGCGCCGGCGAAGCCGGCGACGGCGCGCTGCTGGCCCTGGGCCTGGCCACCCCCGCGGCTGGTGCCGCAGCCGCCGGGACAATGGTGGTCGCTGCCTCCATGCACAAGGACAACGGCTTTGTCGCCCAGTCCGGCGGCTATGAGTACCCGGCCGTCCTGGCCCTGACCGCCGCCTCCCTGGCCCTGGGCGGCCCCGGCCAGCCACAATCCCCGCCGTCGAGGTCGGCAGCGGTGAACCACACCAGAGCACCGCAGCCTGACTCTCCTGCCGGGCTGGACAGACCGAGCGGACGCGCGGCCAATAGATCGACGACGTGTCCACCGGCCGGCCATCGGCACCGCCTGCCTGTCCTAGCACCTGCTCGTTAGCGGGGTGATAGGCAACGTGGGACTGTGCTGGTTGCCTTGGACGTGTCCGAGTCGATGGTCGCCACCGACGTTGCACCTACCCGGATCGACGCCGCCAAGCAAGCCGCAGCCGAGTTCGTCACCGGCCTTGGCCCTGGGGTGCAGGTGCGGCTGGTCACCTTCGACCGCAACGCCGTCGAGCAAGTCGCTCCCACCCGGGACCGCAACGCTGTCCAGAGCGCCTTGCGCCAGGCCCAGCTCGGGCCCGGCACCGCGATCGGCGAGGCGGTGTTCCTGTGCCTGCAAGCAGCCCAGGGGGCAAGCACACCCGGCGCGCCTTCCACCGCCCGGGTGGTGCTGCTCAGCGACGGCGGCAACAACGCCGGCCGCACCCCCGAGCAGGCAGCAGCAGCCGCCCGGGCCGCGCACGTACCGGTTTCGACGATTGCCTTCGGCACGCCCGCCGGCACCGTCACCATCGGCGGGCAGACCGTTGCCGTGCCAGCTGACTACACCGCGTTGCGTGCCCTCGCCCAGGACAGCGGCGGCCATCCCTACACCGCCCAGAACCTTGTGCACCTACGCCGCGCGTTCGCCGACCTGACCCCGACCGCCACCACCAGCACCCGGCGCACCGAGATCACCGCCTGGCTCACCGGGCTCGCCCTGGCACTGGTCCTGCTGGCAGTCGCCGCCCAGCTGGCCTGGACCCCTGCCTTGCCCTAGTAACTACCGGAGCGGTAACGGCGCGAACCCGCCTCCTGTGCCACTCACAGGGCGTGTGCAGGATGCGCACAGCCGGGCGCCAGATCCAGGGCCGATGGTGACGACTCGAGGCAAGGAGATGCTGTGTCGACACCGCCGCCCGTTCCCTCCGATCTGCCACACCCGGGGTGGCCTGACCCCGCCTGGGGTGACCCGCATACCCGCACGTTCGCGGCGGCTGGCGGCCAGCCGCCGCCGCTGCCGTACCAGTTCAACGGTGCTGGCCCGGGCGGGCCTGCGCGGCGGGGGCGGCGCGGTGCTGCCAGCATCGTCGCGTTGGTGGCCGCCGGTGCGCTGCTGGGCGGGACCGGCGGCGTCTTTGCCGGGTCGGCGCTGCACAGCAGCAGCAGCAGCGGCGGCGGGGGCACGAGCGTGGCACTGGGCGGGTCGGGTGGCGCGGTCACCTCCCCCTCCCAGATCGCTGGGACCGGCCGGTCAGCAGCGGCGGTGGCAGCAGCCGTACTGCCTTCTGTTGTCGTGCTCGAGGTCTCCGGCGCCGGCCAGGCCGACACCGGTTCTGGTGTCGTGCTCAGCGCCGACGGCTATGTGCTGACCAACAACCACGTCGTCGCCGCTGCAGCCTCCGGCGGGAGCGTGCGGGTCACGTTCAACGACGGCATGTCAGCCGCGGCCCGCATTATCGGCACCGACTCCGCGTCCGACCTGGCCGTGGTCAAGGTCGGCAGGACCGGGCTGCACCCGGCCACACTCGGCCGGTCCGCCACGCTGCGGGTTGGTGACCCGGTGCTGGCGGTCGGCAGCCCGTTGGGGCTGTCCGGAACTGTCACCTCAGGCATCGTCTCGGCGTTGGACCGGCCGGTGACAACCAGTGACAGCGGCGGGTCGGGCGGGTCGGGCGGGTCTGGCTCGACTGGATCTGCCGCCCCGACCGTGCTTGACGCGATCCAGACCGACGCCGCGGTCAACCCCGGCAACTCGGGAGGACCGCTGGTGGACATGGCCGGACAGGTCATCGGCATCAACTCCGCGATCGCCTCACTGGGCTCGAGCGCGACGGGCAGCGCCCAGTCGGGAAACATCGGCCTTGGGTTCGCCATCCCGGTCGACCAAGCCAAGGTGATCGCCAGTCAGCTGATCAAGACCGGGCGCGCCAGCCACGCAGTGCTCGGCGTGTCAGTCGCCGACGTCACCGCCGCAGACGGCTCGGGGCAGGCGCTGCTGCGAGCGGTCAGCGCCGGCGGGCCGGCGGCCAACGCCGGGCTGACGGCCGGTGACGTCGTCACCGCGGTGGCAGCCACGCCCATCACCACAACAGAGTCGCTGATCGCCACCGTGCGAACCCACCAGCCCGGCGAGAAGATCCAGCTCAGCTACCGCCGGGGCGGCGCGGTGCACACCGTCACCGTCACCCTCTCCGACGCGTCAACCACCGGATAAGGACGCCAGTGCCCGAGAGCCAACATCGACAGGCGACGAACCCGGCGCAGCCCGGTGCCTGACGAGAAGGCGCCACCGGCTGGCCCTCCCACTACCAGCGGACCAGTCGACGTCGACGACCGGCAGGCAGCAACGGCGATCGAGCTGCTCGTCGTCGGTCCGCCGACGGCCCTGCGATCCCTGCCGCAGCAGCTGCCTGCCGGCTGGCAGGTGCGGTGGGCATCGACTGACGAGCAGGCCGGGGAGGTCGACATCGTGCTGCTCGCGGACGCCGACGCCGGCTGCGTGACCGATCTGCTCGGGCGTCACCCTGAGCTGGTTGTCCTCGCTGCGGTCGCCCGCGACGCCCCGGCAAGGCACAGTCGACGTGCTCAAAGCAGGCGCCACGGCCTGCGTGCGGGTCAGCGAACAGCCCGACGCTGCCGCCGTCGTCGCCGCACACCTGCGTGTCTGCAGCCGCTACCGCACGAACCGGCAACCGGCAACCGGTGATTGGCAACCGGGTGATCGACCCCCGGTCGTGGGTAGCCGGAGCCGCGCGTGAGGGAGAAGCTTTCGCCGTACTGCTACCCAGCCTTCCACCTAGGGCTCCTCAGAGGCGTCGGGCCGCCGCTGAAGCGCCGGCCGCCAGACCACACCAGCCAGTTCGCTTAGAGCAGAGCGCGTCGACGCAGGGCATGTGCCGCGAGCAAGCCCAGCGGAACAGGGGCCCAGAAGGTCACGAGCCGGAACAGCAGCACCGCCGGTCCAGCGTGGGAGGTGGTGTCACGGGCGAGCAGCAGGACGGCGACCAGCGCACCCTCGGTGGTGCCGATACCGGCCGGCGAGGGAACCGAGGACGCGGCCGCGGAGCTGACCAGGAACAGCAGCAGCAGCGTAGCTGCGCTTGCCTGCGTGCGCCCTCCTGCAACAGCGGACAGGCTTACCAGGAACGCGACTCCCAAAATGGCTGTCGTCGCTCCCGAGCAGAGCATCAGCATCCCGAGCGCTGCCGGCCGGTGGCGCAGCGACAGCGCCGCCGCAGCCGCCTGACGCGCGGACGACGTCAAACGGCGGCTGGGAGCGCGCGCGCCGCCTTGCCGGTACCGCCGCCACCCGCCGACGACCAAGCCCACCACCAGGACGAGCCCGAGCAGGCGCAGCAGCTGTGTCGCCGACAAACCGTGCGCAGCATGAGCGATCCGTCGTCCCAACAGATTGGTCGCCGACCCGCTCCCGGCCCCGCCCTGGTCGACCAGCCACACCACAACGGTCACCAGCAGGTCAGCCAGGGCCCCGAGCACCCCCAGGGCGGCAAGGGCTCCGACCGCCTCGGGCGGACCGACCCCGCGGCGGACCAGGTAGCGGATGTTGATGGCGGCTGCGCCCAACCCCAGCGGGGTGAGGCGACTCGCGGCGGCGGCAGCGAGCTGAACCAGCCCGGTCTGTCCCAGCCGGCCCGTCAAGCCGCCGGCGGCCCGCACCGCCAAGGCCGTCGCGAGGTAGTGCGCCCCGGCAAGGGCGACGAGCACCGGAAGCCAGGCGGGACGCAGCGAGCGGGTGATGGCGGCCAGATGGGCGCCGGCGATCACCGCAGTCAGTGAGCCGACCAGGTCGGCAAGGTCGAGTTCGTCGGCGACCGGCTCCCCGAACAGGGCGGCCAGAAGGCACACCAGCGCCGCGGCGAGGAGCGAACGCCGCGGCCGTACCGCCCGCCACCGGCGCCGAGGGCCCGCACAGTCCTGCTCCGGTTGTCCCGGCGTACCGGCCCTGGGCCCGGTCCGCACGCGAATGGCCACCATCGCTAACAGGCCGCAGCCGTTGACGCCAACGCGTCGAGGTCGCCTCGCAGCACATAGCTGCCGGCTGCGGGAATACTCAGCACCGTGCCCGTCCCATCCGCCGAGGCCGCGACGCAGCCCACGTCCTGCCCGCCTGAATCTCTCAGCGACAGCAGCTGGCTGTACGGGAGGCGCACCGTCGACAATCCGGCGCTGCGGGCGTGCAGTTCGATGGTGGTGTCTGACATTGCCGTCACCGCCGCGACACCGTCAGCCATCGGCGCCGGAGCCGCCACCTCAAAGAGCCGCCAGTGCTCCCCGTGCCAGACCTGGCGCAGAAAGGGCACACCCACTGCGACGAGCCGGCCCTCGGTCCTCGACCCGTAGTCCAGCGACACATCGGGCAGCGCCACCCACCCGACGGCGTGCTGGCCCAGCCAGGACCGGTAGTCGGCTGCCGACAGTGCCGGCTCGTAGAACAGCCGGTTGGCGGCGAAGTCGTCGGCTCGTAGCCACCCACGGGCCAGCGGGATCCTGGCCGGCAGGTAGGCGTCGGCACCATGGCTGCTGGGGTCGACGACCTCCAAGCGCCGTGTTGCACTACCCGCCGCCGGCAGGTGGCCCAACAGCGGCTGGTAGTAGCCGACCGAGACCGAAGGGTCACTGGCCGGACGAAGGTCGGTCGCGAGGTTGACAACCGGCCAGACCGCCAGCCCGACCACGCCTGCCATGACCCGACGAGTCGGCCAGCGGACTGTGGCCAGCAGCACCGGCCCGGCAGCGAGCATCGGCACCCGCCCCGCGGTGCTGCCGAGCTCCGACGGCACGACGAAGGCGATCAGCGCAATGGCCGCACTGATGAGGGCAGCCGCCCGCACCGCTGGTGGAACAGCAGCGGCAGCCAGCAGCGCGCAGGTGAACAGCGTCGGGATCAGGACGACGGCTCCGAAGGGCATCACCGACGGCTGGCCGAACACCAGCGCGCTGCCCGCGACAGGAAGGGCGGCCGAGGCGCCCACCAGCAAGGCCCGCAACCAGGCGCGATGGTCGGTGACGGCAAGGGCGGCCACCGCGACGACGACGAAAAGGGCTGCGAGCGGGCTCGCCGGACCGGACACGACAGCAGCAGCCGCCGCTGGCAGCAGCCGGCCGCGGCGCAGCAGGGCAAGGGCGGCGAGCGCTGCCACCATCCCCACAGCGAAGGTGACCCGCCCAGAGAACATGTCCGCCCCCGCAGCCAGCGCCGACGCCGCCGAAGCCGCAACCGGACGCCGGCAACCCCGCAACAGGTCCCCGGCCAACACGGCGATCGCCAGGCACGCCAGAATGGCGACGGCTATGACCCCGACGTGCTGCATCACCGGCCCGGACAGCCAGCTGTAGCCGACGACGTTGGTCCCGCCGTACCAACCCGCCCACCAGATCGTTACCCCACGTGCGGAGGCATCGGCACGGGCGATCTGAGCCGACAGGTCCGGCCCGTAGGGACGGACAACACCCTCCAGCAGGCACAACAACCCCGCCACCGCCGCCCCAACCGCGGGCCCGGCATAACGCCCCAAGGACACACTCAAAACGGCGGCGACCTGTCGTACGTCACCGACCGCCCTGGACGGCGGGCGACGGTCAAGCATCCGGGTCATCATGACGGCTCTAGTTGTGAGGTGCCTGGCAGTCGCCTACCCGGAGCACAAGTGCGCCGGTCAACCAGATGACACTGCACTCTTACGCCGCCCCGACGGCACCCGCGGACGAAAGCGCCGGAACAGGGCCACCGGCAGTCGGCCGGGGAAGTTGGCCACCCGCGGGAACACTGAGCGCCGCAAGCATCTGGCGGCTGGCACCCAGACCATCCGCTGCGCTAAAGCGCGTGCATCAGCGAGCGGGCTGCGTGCCGAGCACCCAGTCAAGCGCCTGGCGAAGCGCCGGTCGCCAGACCCGGTAGGTGTGCGCTCCGGAACGGATGGTGAGCCTGGCCGGGATGGCTTTGCCGGCGAGCACGGCACGCAGGCGGACCAGCCCGGGCAGCACCTGGTGGTCGGAGCTGCCGCTGTCGAGCCAGATGCGCGTTGCCGCGCCGGCCGGCAGGCAGGGGGCATACCGGCCAGGGCTGTTAGCCGCTTCAGCAGCCCGGCCGGCGGGACCGTTGCCGAACAGGGCGGCCGCGCCTCCGCTGTGGGTTGGCCGGTCCAGGCCGGACAGGTCGACGATGGCACCGAACAGGCTCAGGTGTCGCAGGCCCAGGTTCAGGGCGCAGTAGCCGCCGGCGGACATGCCTGCCACCACCCGGCCCGCCGCGGATGGCTGGGTGCGCAGCGACGCGTCAACGGTGGGCAGCACATCGCGCAGGAAGTGGGTCTCGGCTTTGAGCCGCAGGCTGTCGACGCATTCGCTGTCATCGAGCCAGTGGTGGCTCATGCGGGGCATGACGATCAGCGTGGGATGCCCGCTCGCGGCAAGGTGGGCCCCGGTCTGTTCCGCGCCGCCGGCGCGAAGCCAGTCCGCCGGCATCCCCGGCGAGCCGTGCAGCAGGTAGACGACCGGGAAGCGGCGCTGTGGTTCGGTGAAGTACTGCCGCGGCAAGTAGGCCAGCGCAGTCGACCTCCCGAAGCCGCTGCCCCGGTCGGGGACCGGCAAGCGCAGCACCCCCCCGTGCGGTGCCTGGCGCGCAGCTGCGGGGTAGCCCGCGCGCTGCAGGTCCCGGCCCGCCAGCTGCGTCCAACTGTCATCACCGGTCACCACGGAGGCAACGTCGGCGACGTGCGGCAGGTAAGAGAAATAGCTGTTGACGCCGTCGGCGGCGAGCACCAGGGTCAGCAGCGCCGCAGCCAGCAGGCTCAGCCCACGACGGCGGCGCCGGCTCTGCCCCTGACGTCGATGCCATGCACCGGCCCACCACAGCAACCCCGTCACCGCGGCTAGCCCAGCAAGAAAACCCCAGCCGGTGACGTCGAGCTGCCCCACAGCGAACCGTGTCTTTCCTCGGGGCGGCGTATGGATCAGGCGGATGCGTCGCCGCCGGTCCAGTCCTGCAACCCGCAACAGCCAGGGACCAGCGTCTCATGTCATTTGATGCCGCACACTGTCACCGGGGCGCTGGGGCAGCGTAAACCCACCCGGCAACCTCTCAGGAGCAGAAAAGACCGATGACAAGGACCTGCGCTTGACGATGCTGCCGCAGTGCGCAGCCCCCCCAGGTCAACTTCCAACGGTGAGCACACAGCCAGCTCCGGCAGGCTGGCAAGGGTGCCTCCTACCACCACCGCGCGCCGGCTACCAGCACTCGTCGTGCTGCTCGCCAGCGGGGTTGGTCTCAGCGCCAGCGCACAGCCTGCACCCGCCCCACACCTCACCGTCGTCCCGTTCACGCCCGACTGTTCCCCAGCTCGGCAGGCCCGATGGTGAACTTGGTCGCCGTGGGGGACTCGGTGCCCGCCGGTAGCGGCTGCGGCTGCACACCCTTCCCGGTCCATTACGCCCGCAGCCTCGCCGCCCTAGCGGGCCGGAAGGTGGCAGTAAGCAACGACGGCATACCGGGACTGACCAGCGCCGGCCTGCTCGCCAGGCTGCAGGACGGTCAGGGCGTCGGCGCGGACATTGCCGCAGCGGACATTACCACCATCACCATCGACGCCAACGACTTCGGCTACACCCAGGCAGATCCCTCCTGCCCAGGAGGGGCAATCGCCTGCTTCGACAGTCAGCTCGCCGAGTTGGCCCATCAGTTGTATTCGGTTCTCACACGGATCGCCTTCCTGCGGCACAACTCCCCCACTACCGTGCTGCTTACCGGGTACTGGGACATCTGGGAAGACGGCCAGGTGGCTGCGTTCACTGGTCAGCCCTACGTGGCGATCGGCGACGAACTGACCTGGCAGGTCAACCAGCGACTTCAGCAGGCAGCCAACGCAAGCGGAGCGATCTACGTCGACCTGACCGCACCGTTCCGCGGCAGGTCAGGTAAAGACGACGACACCAGGCTGCTAGTGTCGGTCACCGTAAGTTCGTTATGTAAGTCGTAGAATGGTCTATGCCGCGAACTGGTCGCCCGAAGGCGCTGTTGGAGCTCTCGGCCGAGGAGCGTGAGCAGCTGGTGCGGTGGGCTCG
>JAABUR0100006709.1_pt1 | contig 13922 bp, 8 predicted proteins | sample 5560091 | NCBI WGS metagenome assembly JAABUR01 (sample SAMN10711879, study PRJNA513375) | rock metagenome | isolation source: Antarctica rocks | place: Antarctica: Victoria Land, University Valley sud
GGTTTCCTTTATGACGAGCTAATACCCTGAACCCGATTGTCCACCCCACAAGTAGCAGATCAAGGAATGCGGGTAGGATAAGTGGCAGAAAGGACATGTTGCGATAGCTTCCCGGGGGACAATGTGTACCGAAGCTGCATGGGGTCGGCTCATAAGCGCCTATGGAGCAGTAATGCCCAGCTGGACATTGTATCCGTTGCTGCCCACCGGGAGGGCAGTAGTTTCCTTGTCTACAAACCACAGGCTCAAGGTAGCCCATGGATGGACAAGTACTACCAGCTAATCGACCGTGCTGGCAAGCAACAACTGGCGGACAATACTGTGGAAGGCGGTTTATTGAGTTTCGTTCACCTGGGGTGGAACGCCATCAGCCATACTTTATTTCTCCGACATGACGTTCATGAGACAGGGAAGACTTACAAAAGAAGCCTAGATTGCACCCGTTGTCATTCCACGAGCTCGCATTTTGTATGGTGATCGGGATAGCACCGGGTGCTAGGCACAGTCGAGCAGCAGTGGGAACTTTCCCTGCTTCAGTATCTGCCAATACTTGGTAGAATGGCCCTGATAATTGGGTGTCATTCTGACCGGTACAAGCCTGGTCGAACGCCGAGAGCTGAGAAGAATCGGTGGTGTTAAGCGGGGTGTAAAACGTAGCGGTGGTTGTCAGGCTATCCTCGAGGAGATACGGTTGGGTCGTGTCTGGAGGATTGTTCGCCCAATTGAATGTCTGGTTCAAGTCCGCTTTGGAGCCTTCATTGACAGGAAAGAACCATTTCCCAGAATGTCCCGAATAAACGTTTTCAGTGGCATTTCCAATGCAACGCCACACCTCATTTCGACCTACATTGCTGGACTTGGTGCCTTGTCTCGCTTGTAGCGCGCATTGACATGACGCTGTGTCGACGAAGATCGGCCCAGTCGGTAGCGACGTCGGTATCGGTAGGCCTGCCATTGTCGTCGTGGGCTGCTATCGACTTGCGTGAAGCACTGGTAAAGAAGCCGGCAAGTAAGTGGATTTCCGGACTTTTAGACATGATGCTTAACGATGGAGCTGAAGCGCTAACGTGGCTTGGAGCCATTGTTGTTCTTTCCGTGTTTATGCGGATCATCGTGTTGTGAGGGATCAGCCTAATGTCTTGATGTTGGATAGCTCCTGGCCGTGATTGGGCTGGCATTTGAGAAGGGCGGCTCAGCTACTGCGGTTGATCAAACATGCTGTACGGAAGTAATCTCAAACTCTTGCGCCTTAAATTTGTCTCAGGATGTTGATCTATTTTTGGGACATCACTTACTACTACACAACTACATACTCAGTACGGCCATACTGTGCATTTTCAACGTCTTGTCCTGTGCAAGATTTATATATGAGCACAATATCAACGTCCTTTGCTTAGGGTTAGGACGTGGGACTGGGATCTCACTTAGACGCAGGGCCAGACCTCATGGATGGTATTTATCACACCCAAAGGAAGTTTCAAGGTATTAAATACCGGACTCTAGGAATTACATTTCGCCGATGCGGCTACGAAGTATTACACCCACTGCTCATTTTTGGCTTGCTTTTATGCACGAACAACACCCCAGCAACTACCCATCCTCGAACAATAGGTCGAAGCTCCTCTTACGCATTCAGTAACTACTGTTGCCAATAATGCGTCAAGCTCATTCCTGAGCGTTGAAAGAACGGCCTGACTACCAACAGAGTATCTCCAGGTTTCCTGTGCTGGATTGCAGAACCGATTGATCTTAGAGCCTCTTACCACTGGCTGTTGATTCTAAGAATATCTTTCTGTGAATGTTGAACCGTTGGGCCTCTGCTCCATTGGCCTTCTGATATATAGGCCTAATTATTCTGCACACAAGATATCCCAACATATCGTACAAGCTCATGACACACGGTCTTAGACGGTATATGAGCACTGAGACATTTACCGCCTCCTAGCCTCCATATGTGTTCAATCTCCTGGTCGATCCGTTCATAATAACCCAAATTCGCTAGGGTCTGGTTGAGTCTTTACAGGTCTCTTAGTTGGTGATTATTGGAGAAACCAAACAGCCTATTTAGCAGGCCTTGGCCCAAGCATGGAATGGCAGCCAGAGCTGGAGCCCCTAAGGGAGCTTGTCGGCTATCTCAGAAATGCTCTCAGCGCTCATGATCAAAAGGCTCAGAAATATGCTACAATGGTAAGTAACAAACCTCCACCACAACCAAGTAAGTCAAGTATACCGCATTCACTGACTCTCTGGAACCTCAGATGCTCACGAAAGCAAAAGAATCTCCAGAAATCACCAATTACCTGGCATACATATTTTCGAATGGCCCGTTGCTTCACCACCTGGACATAAGTCCTGAAACCACAATTCTGGTCCGAAGTTCGGCAGCTATCAATCTCAAAAACAACGTGAAGGCATGTTACAAGGACTTAGCAGGACTTGGCCAGGCTTATGTCCGCGCTCTAGTTTTGTCTTGCCTAGAAGATCCAAACCTGCAAATACGCAACTTTGCTGGCAGTGTTATTACAGAGATTGTGCAGCGGGGAGGTGTTCTGGGCTGGCCAGAATTATTGCCAGAGCTGCTTTCGCTAGCAGGCAACGAAAGAGGCAGCACATCTCTTGCCGCTCAAGAGGGTGCAATGGGGGCGTTGGCCAAGGTTTGCGAGGATAGCAAGAAAGCGTTGGATAAGGAGTTTCAAGGACAAAGACCGTTAGATGTGATAATACCCAAGCTTCTCGAAATAACAACAAGTCCCATTGCCAAAGTCCGAGCATTGGCATTGGCAAGCATCAACTCGTTCATCCCTCAAAAGCCGCATGCAGTTATGGCATCGCTGGGCTCTCTTCTCGCGCGGCTCTTCCAACTGGCTGACGACCCGAGTGACGATGTTCGCCGCAACGTCTGCCGTTCTTTTGTCCAGATTGTGGACATTAGACCAGACAAAGTGCGACCACATATGGAAGGACTTGTCGACTACATGGCACTTCAACAAAGGAATACCGATGACCCAGACCTGGCCTTAGAGGCTGCTGAATTCTGGCTTTGCATTGGTGAGAATGATAAACTATGTGCGAGCCTAGGACCGTTTCTACACAAAATTATCCCTGTCCTATTGGAAAGCATGGTCTACGACGAGGAAGATGTCCTGCGCTTAGAAGGGGGTGCAGATGATGCCGACGAAGAGGATAGAGCAGAAGACTTGAAGCCGCAATTTGCAAAACCTAAACCTTCGAGGGTAGCCGCCAATGGGAACAATGTGTCGACTAATACTGATGGAGGGGAGATCGTCAATGAAAAAGGTGCTTCAATGGCCGATGATGATGACCGAAGCGAAGGAGAAATTGAGGAAGACGACGAATATGGCGGAGATGATGTTGAGGATAGATGGAACCTTAGGAAATGCTCAGCCGCAGCTCTGGATGTTCTTGCGACGACATTCCATGAACCAGTTTTTGCTATTGCTCTTCCCTATCTCAAAGACAATCTCCGCCACCACGACTGGCCTAATCGGGAGGCTGCGGTTCTCGCTATTGGCGCCGTCGCCGATGGATGTGTGAATGCCGTGACCCCACATTTACCGGAACTAATACCCTATCTCATCTCCTTACTGAGTGATCCTGAGCCTGCTGTAAGAACAATAACATGTTGGGCGCTTGGGCGTTATTCTGGTTGGGCGTCCCACCTCAAAGACCTTCTCGACAAGAAACGGTACTTTGAACCCATGATGGAGGGGATCTTGCATAGGATGCTGGACAGGAACAAAAAAGTGCAAGAATCTGCTGCCTCAGCATTCGCGAATCTGGAAGAAAAGGCTACGAGCGAGCTGACACCTTATTGTGAGCCAATCATACGACAATTCGTCCGGTGCTTCAACAAGTACAAAGATCGCAATATGCGTATTCTTTACGATTGCGTCCAGACGCTGGCAGAGCATGTTGGTCCTGCATTGGCCCGGCCAGACCTTATCGAGATTCTAATGCCAGCTGTTATTCAGCGTTGGAGCAAGGTCCAAGATCAGTCGCGCGAGCTCTTCCCACTGCATGAATGCATTTCATATGTCGCTACTTCTCTAAGTGATTCTTTCGCGCCGTTCGCAGTGCCCATATTTGCTCGTTGCATCAGAATCATTCACCAGAACTTGGAAGAGTATCTCACGGCCGTCAACAACGAGCCCATGGAAAAGCCGGACAAGGACTTTCTGGTCACGAGTTTAGACCTTTTGAGTGCTATCATCCAGGCTCTTGATTCAGCCAAGGCTGGAGAGCTTGTCCTGTCGGCTCAGCCCAGATTCTTCGATTTATTACAGTTCTGCATGGAAGATCCATTCAACGACGTACGGCAGTCATCATATGCCTTGCTGGGGGATTGCGCAGTCAATATCTTTCCTCAGCTGCAACCTTTCCTCCCAAATCTTATGCCGGTCCTGATTCAGCAGCTTGATCTGGACAATCTCCAAGACGCCGACATAGATACCGGTTTAAGTGTTGTCAATAACGCTTGCTGGTCGTGTGGTGAAATAGCCATGATGCAGAAGGGGGGGATGGAGCCATATGTTGAGAAACTCTATTATCGTCTTATCCACATCATTGGCAATCCTGAAGTACCATCCTCTGTCAACGAAAACGCTGCGGTTGCACTGGGGCGTTTGGGGGTGGACTGCTCACATGTCCTCGCGCCTCATTTGGCGGAGTTTGCCAAACCATTCCTGCAAATCATAGAGCCTGTGGATGATACCGATGAGAAGGGGCACGCATTCCTCGGTTTCAACCGTACCATAGAAAAGAACCCCCAGGCCATGGGAGGTTGCTTGCTTGAATACTTCAGGGCAAGCGCTGCTTTTACGAGCACGAAAATCATCTTCAAGTACCACCAGGAAAGCTTCGAGTCATTCCGACGGGTAAGTTTGGCATCATCTGTGTATAAAGGGACCCTACTGATCATGCATAGAATCTGCTTGGCTACAAGTCGTTGATTCCGGACCTTGGTGCATTCCTTAGCCAACTCTCGGATACAGACCAGCAAAGGTTACGGGCATCATTTGGTCTTTGAGCCTTTGCTCAAGATGAACCCACAATGTCGAAAAAATGATGACAGAGAATCCTACGACGACACGTACGATGATGACATGAACGGACAATGGGTCCAGGCATGAATTAATGGATGCCCGGCTCTAGATGTGTACAGACCAGATATGCTGTCGTCTTATTCCTGCAATGGTGGTTTGTTGGTGGTCTTGCTTGGCCAGAAAGCCGTAGGAGCATGGACTAACCCTATTAATGTTGCATACATACCCGGTGGTTGTTTTCTGGGTCCTATCTTTGAGATTTTAGCGCTGGGAAGCTGAGGTCTTCGCTTGTGGAGTCATTGCCATGCATAGCGTTTGCAGTACAGAATAGAAGATACAATGGGGACGGTAACTTCCGTTTGAGAGGTCGTGCGCTGAGGTGGCCTTGTCAGACGCATAACCACGTAAAACTTGAAACACTGCTGTGATCCATTGAAGAGAGAGAAGGATAGATTATGGAAGTGGTACCCCCCAATGAAATGGCCCCCGAGCACCCGAGGATAACGTCTCTCGTCGAGGCAGACTCCCGGACCATCCTCGGGCTTTCTTAAGCCGATGACAGTGCTTCTTGTATTTTTTTCCCCCTGATAAATGATGAGATGCGCCCTGGCAACACCTCCCACCGCTCTAATAAGCATCAGCTTATGGATCGTTGATCGCTGACAGGGCGTGTGGTAAGACCTTGATATGATCAAGAATCCGTCTTGTATGGTGAAGATTAAATCGTGTTACGCGGTGGCGCACGAATACTATAACAATACTACCGTTGTATGCGAAACCTGGATCGTTTTTTTTGAATTTGCCGAGAGCTCATCAAAATTAGCGAAAGTGCAAAATAAGAACCAGATATCTATGTAGAATCAACCCCACTGCCCCCCCAGTGCTTCATATGTAGTATATTCAATGCTTTATATGTGATATATTCAGTACTCCATATGTGATCTACCCAGTGCTTCATATGTGACCTATCTAGTGCTTCATATGCGGCTATCCAGTGCCTCATATGTGACCTATCCAGTGCTTCATACGTAGTACATTCAGTGCTTCATATCTAACCTACCCAGTGCTTCATACGTAGTATATTCAGTGCTTCATATGTGACCTACTCAGTGCTTCATATGTAGTATATTCAGTGTCCCATATGTGACGTACCCAGTGCTTCATATGTGACGTACCCAGTGCTCCATATGTAGTATATCCGATGCTCCATATGTGACCTACCCAGTTCTTCATATGTAGTATGTTCGATGCTCCATATGTGACGTACTCAGTGCTTCATATGTAGTATATCCGATGCTTCATATGTGATCTATCGAGTGCTTCATATGTAGTATATTAAATGCTTCATATGCGATCTATTCAGTGCCTCTTATGTAGTCTATTCAGTGCTTCATGTTCGATCTATTCAGTGCTTCATATGTAGTATATACGATCTATTCAGTAAGTCGCATAAGAGGCACTAGATAGATCACATATGAAGCATTGAATATACTACATATGAAGCACTAGGTAGGTCACATATAGAGCACTAGATAGATCACATATGAAGGACTGAGTAGGTCACATATGAAGCACTGGGTATACTACATATGAAGCACTGAGTAGATCGTATATGAAGCATCGGATATACTACATAAGAAGCACTGAATAGATCGCATATGAAGCACTGAGTACGTCACATATGGGGCACTGAATATACTACATATGAAGAACTGAGTAGGTCACATATGAAGCACTGGGTAGGTCACATGTGAGGCACTGGATGAGCCACATATGAGGCACTGAATATACTACGTATGGAGCACTGGGTAGGTTACATATGAAGTACTGAATATATCACATATAAAGCATTGAATATACTACATATGAAGCACTGAGGGGGCAGTGGGGTTGATTCTACATATCTGGTTCTTATTTTGCACTTTCGCTAATTTTGATGAGCTCTCGGCAAATTCAAAAAAAACGATCCAGGTTTCGCATACAACGGTACTCATCGGGTAATCAACCTATGGAAGCTGGTGGTGACAGGTGAATGGCGACTTTCAGCGAGAAGAGACAGTGGAGGCAAGGTTCGGTAAGCATTTTGGTTATTAATCGTCAAAGGGCACACATTTGCGAAGTGCCCGATGCACTGGGCGTAAAGGGGTTATTAGAATTTTGATCAAATTCCCCATGACGGCAATGGTGAGGCGATACAGGATGTTTGTAAGGTAGTGTTCAAGACATGAAGACTTGGATGTTCGTATTGTGTCGAAAAAGGAGCTATGCTACAAATGACGTTTCTTTCGCAATGCCGCAGTGCACTGGGCAGAAGAAAGCGGTCAAGGCCAGAAACAATTCAGATCCTGTCCATGAAGGTGCAGCGTTGCATCGGATGAATTCGAAAAGGGTAATGTTATATTGCTTCATTCCCTGAAGCGTACATTCATCAGTCTTTGTGATTGGTAGCAACCGTGGCATCCTCTGTGACGTGTCCACCAATCGCATCTTCTGAATGCAGCAAAGCCAAGCGACTGTGGGCCAGAGAGTAAGGCAAGGTAAGGTAGTACCTCGAGGTATGTACTCCGTAAAGGTAAGTGGCGACAAGGTAACTAACGTGGTACGGTAGTGCCCGGAATCTATAATTGGAGTCTGCGCATGTGGCAGTAGTACAGTAGCTTACCGTACTAGTAACACAGTATGGCATGGCATGGCATGGCATGGCATGGAGCCGTCGACATCATCCCCTCGATCGACTGGTACCGCTTTCCTCGAACGTTGACCTACTTTACCAAGACAACCTGCAAATGATGAGCCATTATTATTGTTGTTCTTTCAGCCCCTCTACCGACTTCTGACCTGGGCGTGTACCACCTGACCGTCTTTGTGTCGCCCTGCGACCAGGCTGCACCTGCCGCACTAACAACTGCCAACCGAACGGAGAGGAAGCATCATTTGCTGCACTCAATAACAATGGCGAACACCTCGCTTAGGGAGAAAACGCCATCAATGACGGTTAACGGTAAAGGAAAAGGCTGCTCGACCGCTCACTCCTCCTCGGCAGGGACTGTGCACATACTATACGGCCTGACATGACTTACAATACTTGGAAGCAGGTACCCAACCACGACAATCACACCGGAGAGGTAGGTACGCATGCCAAGTAGACGGAAGGTGACCAGTCCTACAAGGCTGCACCTCAAGTACTACGGTACCTACGGTGATGAATGCCATCGCAGCCATCTACCCACTCCGCGGTGCGACGGCCAGCGGCAAGGTAAGGTCCTTGTAGCAGTCGTCCCTTCAGTATGTCGTAGTCTCGTAGAGTGGTTCTAAGGTACTCGAGTCCCGTATCTGAGCTGACTTGAAGGTGCAGGCGCGGCAAGGCGGGTCAAGACATACAGTACTTACGCTTCCGAGGTGCAACAATAATCCCTGGGGTGATCGATGGCTACCTACCTGCCTTGCCTTGCCTTGCCTTACCTTACACTATTTGCGCATATGTCGCTTTCTAAATAAAGGATCATTCTAAACCACATCTCATGTGTCTACCTAATCATCGCACCTCAGCCCTCAAGCTTTCTCCTAGACGTTTCTAGGAAAGACACGTGCACATACCGAAAGCAGTAGTATCACTCTCAATATATGTAAGTATGCATACGGTTCCTCAGGAAAAGGCCTTTTGGGGCAATCATTCAATGCAGAATCAATAAAGTAAGCACAAGCAGGCCTTGGCACCCTGCGTTGCCTTGTGACCTGTAGCCGGTGTTGCAACTCGCAAGCAGGTACCCCAATGATGATGTGAACCGCATGGGCTTTCTTGCCCACCTACCTTGTTTTGCTTTCGTTCTAGAGCCTCTCAAGGGCGACATTGGCCGAGGATACCACACAGGACAACCACATGATTCTGCGCCTCTTCCACGCTGCTCATGCTCATGCCTCTGCTGCGCTTGCTCGGCTCGCTTCGTGTTGCCCTTTGGAGTTTGGCATTGGATACTGGGAGTAATAATCGAAGGAGTCTAAGCCTCTAGGAGAGTAAGGGAGGTACGAGTACTGTACTTGGTAAGGTGGAAAGCGTGACTAAGGAACGATTAGAAGCTTTACCTTACCTTACCGTACCTACCCACCTACCTTGCTTTAGAGAACAGCTGAAAAAACGGCCCCTCTTCTCTCGTCGTCTCGTTGCCCAGTCGGTCGCGTGAAACATAATCTTGCACCTGTCAAGTGTCTTCTGGCTAATCATGCTAATCATGCTAATCATGCTTCCCCAATGACAGTCATACTCAAGGGAGAGACACGCCCGCCACCGACCGCCTCTGCGATAGCTTACTAGAGTGAGTACCTTACTACCTTACCTACCGTACTAGTAAGTATTCGAATGTATTCCATTCACCGACTCTGAAAACTTCTCCCCGGGACAAAACCCCCAACTGTAACTCTGCAAGACCACATCATCGAACCACCGAGATCGCGTCTAATAAGCTTCCTCCTCTTACCGTACAGACATAACCCGAAAGCCTCCATCGCGAATCCTACTTTACCTTACCTAGTGATAGTAGTACATAAGCTGCTTGCTCCTTTAGGGAGATTTCTATTTCCGACCTTTCGTGCTCGACTCCCCCTACCGTACCTACCGTGCCTACTCAACTTGAACGTACCTTATACTTTATTTCATTAGTCTCGTTGAAAGGAAAACTCACACAACCGCACCCGTGCATCACAAGTTAAAATATTACATATTGAAGGCCTTGTCCTCGGTGACGCTGAAACCCAGTCCTCGTATCCCTCCCTCTCACGTTTTACACACTCGTTTCGTGTCTTCCTGCTGTGCCCTCGTTTATGACGGCTGGAAACATCAAGCATTTTCATACCGGCTCTTCCTTCGTACCCTTGGCTTGTAATTCCACCGTAACTCTTCAAGTCGCCGTTACCGTCAACCACGCTCGCTTCGAAGGAGAGCTACTGTTTATCTCAAAAGTACCCACGAGGCCAAGGGGTCAGCTCGGACACAGGCAGGCAAGGCTACTGAGGAGCCATAATCCTCTCGAGCTTCTAAATCCCTCTAGGGGTCCGATCCAGTCCGATCCTATTGATCCATCAGAATCCGTCATCGCCTGAGACCATATCTGGAGAGGAAATAGCCTTGCAACGGCTGCCAGTAAAATAAACCCATCGGTTCCTCGTATGATGGCAGGTCCCGGCGGAGGTCCACCTCGTAAGAGCCACACCAAGTCAAGGAAGGGTTGCAAAACCTGCAAACGAAGACATATTCGATGTGACGAGAATTTCCCACAGTGGTATGTCGGATCACTGACCCATTGCCTTCGACTCCTGGCTAACCGCATGGAACAGCCGGAATTGCACAAAGCACAATTGCAGATGCGACTACATGGACAATCCCGCCCCCCCCGAAGATCCAACAAGATATCCCAAAGTACCCAACCTCCTCTGGACGCCGAAAATTGAACGTGAAATCGAAGCTTGGCAACATACCGGCATCTTTCCATTCCTGGAGCTCAACATCCAATCCTTCCAGCACTTCAGTAGGCTCTCCGCGGTTGATCTGCGGTTGATTTACCACCTGTCAAGCATCTATCGGGATATGCATCATTCCAATTTTGTGCAGTGCACACTGTGGGTGCAGCAGATACCGAGGTATGGGACTGTTCTTGTTGCTCTTATACGTCGACCTCAGCTCACGGCATACCACTAGTTTTCTTGATGCAGCTGTAGGATACGATTTCGTGATGAGCTCTATCTTAGCTTTCTCAGCTACTCATCTGGGATGGATAACCAACTCTACCGAGACTAAGAATCTTGCCTATTATCACCGCGGAGTGGCACTCAAGGGCCTACATGGTGCTATTGGTAAATTCTCGAGACAAAACTCTGATCCCGTATTGGCAGCCTCGATCTTGCTCTCATGGCAGGCAGCTGACTGGTAAGGTACACGCTCTACTTATTTTGGAAGCCACTAATCGAAGCCATTCAGGGGTGATTGGACCTCGCTGATGCGAGGAATTTCCACGGTAAGGAACATGCAATCAACGTCTGCAGTCATGATCTCACTCTACGCAGGTCGTTTCATCTATGAGTCCATGGAAGGACAGCTCAAGGTTCGTATCTTACATCGAGGACAACCCTGGTTTCTTCTCACAAAGAAGTCTGCAACCCTCCACACTTTCTTTGGACGACGAATCGTTGTTTCTAGCGACAGGTGCGCTTCAACGATTGTCCACTCGCCTGGCGAATCACCATCCGCTTTCTCGTCATCTCCACGAAATGCTCGAATTTACCCGCGAAATCCAAACCTACAGCGCTACGATGCAAAGCGACCAAATCTTCGAGAAATTGCAACCCCTACGATCATGGCTTTTCTGGATGCCTGTAACTTTGATTCAAGCCGACGAGATCGAAAGCTCAGCCATGATCCTCCTCGCCCAACTGTATACGATAGCTCTTGCCGTTGACTCTTCGCTCCCCGAGCTCGGTGGTGCGGCTCTTGGATCTCTGACCGTTGGTGCGATCCAGGAAATTGACAGCAAGCTCCGCTACACTCGGGGTACCAGGCGCCTTGGAGACTTGGACCCTGCAGATCTGGACGGCATGATGCAGTTCTCACGCTTGATGCTCGCCAGACATCGGCTTGAGAACACGGAGAGCCACGACACATCTCGGATACACCTACAAGGACAGCACAGCCCATATGGCTTCCAGCATTTAAGCCTTGGGTCTCAACCGGGTACTCCCAGCTTCCAGCCTGGAACCCCGGCTGGCTATCCAAACGGTTTTCCAGGTCCATTCCCAATGATTCCGAACCGCAGCATGGAAGATTTGAGTGCTCCCGCATCTCCGTTTCTTCGCTATGAGTCGCCGTCATCGCAGCGGAACTCGCAGCACTTCGAGCACTCACCAAGACTGAGCGACGGTTCTTTCGATAACCGTTCACTATCGGCATATAGTTTCCGGGGCGAGTCGCCCGCTTATTCTCCAGGGTATACTGGCGATGAGCAAGCTTTTACGTTTGGAGGACACTCGCCGAGCTATAGCAATGAGTTTGTGGCCCCGATATTGTGGGCGTGATAGCGGACCTAACCCGAGAACCAGAACACCCCAGTACGATGAAACTTTACAGAAAGGTAAGGAACGACGATTTCAATGAGGGATCTTATTCTGCTTGTTTGATACAAGCATGTGGACATGATAAGATTCTGCGCTGGCTTTGACTGATTGGTGTTGACGAGACGAAAATGATGATGCAGCAATGGATTTGAAGTACTGATAATGCAATACTAGCAAGCGGGAGTCAAATATTGAAAGAGCTTTGATGACATTGGGACATTTCTAAAGCGGCATTTTGATGGAGTAACTGGTTCTGGGATGGTTCCTCTTTTAGCAGATCACTAGGATATTGACTATCATAGTGTCTAATAGTTATTCAATAGGTAATGCTTCTGCTCGTTATGGCCGTCTGAAGCCAAAGCACAATCCTGTAGATTAATCCGGTATGACCAAACACGGTGCATGTTATGAAGCCTTGGCTTTTCTATGACAGCGAATCCGTTTGGATTGTTGTTGATTTCGCTTGGTGGTAGAGGATCCAGTTCCGTCCTGGATTTTCTTCAAGATCCCTGAGACAGCTCCACGATACTACACTAGAATGTCTGCAGGATGGAACACAATCGAGTCTGATGCGGTGGATATAAGACGTCTTATCATCTTTATAATCCGGTCGACTGACTTGTTCAGGGTGTCTTTACCTATCTAATCGACAGCTTAGGCGTCAAAGACGTCCAATTCGAAGAGCTGGTAGCCCTCGACCCGGAATTCCTGCGGCAGCAAAGGTGCGCTGTATCCCAAGGCCCACCCAGAAAGCACTTCTAACACCTTTTTTCCAACAGTCCTGTCTACGGCGTTATATTCCTCTTCAAGTACCCCACCGGCGAAAAGCCCACCGATGTGCCCAAAGATGGCCAGTTCGATTTCGAGGCGGTAGAGAACCTCTTCTTTGCTGCGCAGACGATTCAGAACGCATGCGGTACCCAAGCGCTGCTATCGGTTCTCTTGAACAAGCAAGACCAGGTGGAAATCGGTCCGCAGCTTAAAGAATTCAAAGAATTCACCGGCGCTTTCCCTTCCGATGTATGCACCGCTACTAGAAATTCTCTACGGCTTATTGCAAGCTGATCCCACCCTTGCAGCTACGAGGGGAAGCTCTCTCGAACTCGGAGCTGATCCGAGATGTCCACAACTCCTTTGCCCGTTCCTCGCCCTTCATCGACGAAGCCCAGCGGCAAGCAACAGAAGATGATGATGTCTACCACTTCATCGCCTACACCCCCATCAACGGTGTCCTCTACGAACTCGACGGCCTGCAACCCGCCCCCATTTCCCACGGCAGCTGCACGTTTGGTGAATTCCCAGACAAAGTGATACCGGTCCTACAACGGCGGATAGAGCGCTACCCAGCGCACGAGATACGCTTTAATCTCCTCGCTATGGTGCGCGACCTGCGTCTACGCGCGCGAGAGATCGGAGACCAGGACTGGCTGTATCGGGAGGAGCAGAAAAGGAACGCGTGGCAGTGGGAAAACTCTCTGAGGAGACATAACTTTATTGGGTTTATCGGGGAGATGCTAAAGGGTGTTGTTGGGGTCAAATTAGAGGATGGTGAAGAAGCTTATGGGAAATGGGTTGAGGAGGCTAAGGCGAAGACTTTGGCGCGGATACAGGAGAAGCAAAAAGGTGGAGGGAATGCCGAGGAGGCTGAGGCGTGAGTCGTGAGTGGGACAGGCCTTTACATGGACGTGGGTCGCCTTAGACATTGGTCAGAACCGAGCCTTATGACACAGTGCCTTCCGATATTTATTTTTAGTAATA
>JAABUR0100006710.1_pt1 | contig 13922 bp, 11 predicted proteins | sample 5560091 | NCBI WGS metagenome assembly JAABUR01 (sample SAMN10711879, study PRJNA513375) | rock metagenome | isolation source: Antarctica rocks | place: Antarctica: Victoria Land, University Valley sud
CGCCGTCTATGCCGGAAGCGTCGCGCCGGGACAGGGCGGCTCGCTGCTGATCTTCGCGTTCATCGTCGTCGTCATCGGCGGCATGGGCTCACTGTCGGGTACCGCGCTGGCGTCCGTGGCCGTCGGGCTCGTGCAGCAGCTGGCCAACTACTACGCCGCCAGCGGTGTCGGTGACCTCTCCGTCGTCCTGCTCCTCGCTGCCGTCCTGCTGCTGCGCCGCAGGTCGCTGGACGGAGTGCCCGCGTGAGCCGGGTCAGGGTGGCCGTCCCCCTGGTCCTCCTCGCGGTGCTCGCCTACCTGCCCTACGTCTCCGCCCCCGCCCCTGGCCTGCTGCCGGACCGGGTCAACGGACCAGGTTCCATGCAGCTGCTCGCGATCTGCCTGACGACTGCGGGGATCGCCCTGAGCTACGACGTCCTCTTCGGTCGTACCGGGCTGCTCAGCTTCGGTCACGCCCTCTTCGTCGCCGCGGGCAGCTACTTCCTCACCATCTCCATGGCGGGGTGGGGGCTGCCCCTGCCGGTTGCCGTGGTCGCCTCCCTGGCGGGGACCACCGCCCTGGCACTGGTCGTCGGCGCGGTCGCCCTGCGGGTGGGCGGCATCGCGTTCGCGATGGTCACCCTCGCGTTCGCCCAGGCGGCGTCGATCATCGTGCTGCGCAACCCCGGCGACCTCACGGGGGGTGAGGAGGGCCGCTCCCTCAACCGGGCGGTCACCCCGGACCTGCTCGTCGGCGTCACGAACGCGCCCTACCGCTACTGGATCGCGCTCGCCTTCGTCGCGCTCGCGTGGCTTGCCGTCTCGGCGCTCGGCCGGTCACGGGCGGGGCACGCCATGGCCGCGGTACGGGAGAACGAGGCCCGCGCCGCGGTCCTCGGCTTCGACGCCTACCGGGTCAAGCTGATGGCCGTCGTGTTCGCCTCATTCCTCGCAGGCCTGGGAGGGGTCGTGCACGCCGTCGTGCTGGGAGGGTCCAGCCCGCACCTGACCACCTCCGAGTTCACCCTCTCGCTGCTCGTCATGGTCGTGCTCGGCGGCGCCGGAAGCCGTTGGGGCGCCCTGCTCGGCGGCTTCCTCTACACCTATGCCGACGCCCGGCTGGTCGACCTGTCGGGGGCGCCGGCGCTCCAGTCCCTCCCGTCGCTGGGGCGACAGGTGCTGTTCCAGCCGCTGTTCATCCTCGGCCTCATCTTCGTCGTCGTCGTCTACTTCGCGCCCTCCGGCCTGACCGGCATGGGTGCCCGGTTCCTGCGCAAGGAAGAGTGACATGGACGCCGCCGTAGCGGCATACCGCATCGAGCTGCCCGAGGGCAGCCTCGACATCCACGACCTGACGGTCGGCACGCCCGACGGGGACGCCCCGGTCGTCCTCGCGGTCCACGGCATCACCGCCAACGGGCTGGCCTGGCAGTGCGTCGCCGACGAGCTCTTCCGCCGACGCGGCCCCGGAGCGGTCCGGTTCCTCGCGCCGGATCTTCGTGGGCGCGGCGGCAGCCGGACGGCCCCGGGGCCCTACGGCCTGAGGGTGCACGCGGACGACCTCGCGGCGATCGCGGACGTCTTCGGCGCGACGCCGCTGCTCCTCGGCCACTCGATGGGCGCCTACGTCGCGGCCCTGGCGGCCGCTGCCCACGGCGACCGGGTCTCGGGGCTCGTCCTCGTCGACGGCGGCCTCGCGTTCCCCGTCGACCCAGCCCTCGATGTCGACGGCGCCCTCCAGTCGGTGATCGGTCCGGCGATGGACCGGCTGACGATGCGCTTCGCCAGCCCGGACTCCTACCTCGGCTTCTGGTCGGCCCATCCGGCTCTCGGTCCGGCGATGCTGCGCCCCGAGGGCGCCGCGGTGCGTCGCTACCTCCTGCACGACCTCGTCCGGGCCGACGCGGCCGGGCGCGGGGACGGCTCTCGGGACACCCCTCGGGACGGCGCTCGGTCCGGCGCTGGGTCCATCGCTGGCGCGGGGGACGGGGCCGGCGGTCCGTGGGTCAGCTCGTGCGTCCTCGACGCCGTGCGCGCTGACGGAGCGGACGTCCTCGCCGATGCGAGGGCCCACAGCGCGGTGTCGGAGGCCGTCGCCGCCGGGGCCGCCGTCGAGCTGGTCTGGGCCGAGCGCGGCCTGCTCGACGAGCCGCAGGGCCTCTACGACCCGCAGCGCCTCGCCGCTCTCGACCTGCCGCGCGAGCTCGTCACCACCGCGGCGGCAGGGGTCAACCACTACACGGTGATCCTCGCCGAGGAGGGGGTCACGACGGTCGTCGACGCGGTGGAACGTCAGCTCGGGCGGATCATCAGGTGACGCAGGCGCAGGGCGAGCTGGATCTCCAGGGCCCGGTCCGGACGCTGCCAGGTCCCCCCGAGCAGCGTGCCGATCCGCTCGAGGCGCTGGGCCACCGTGTTGACGTGGACGTGCAGGCTGGTGGCGGCGTGCCGTGGGCTGGTGCCCGCCGCGTAGAACGCCTCCAGGGTCCCGAGCAGGTCCGTCCCGCGGGCGTCGTCGTACGCGAGGACCGGGCCGAGCATCCGCTCGACGTAGGCGCCGACGTCCGGCTCCGACCCGACGATCAGTCCGGCGAAGCCGAGATCGGCTGCCGCGGCCCCCTGCCCGTGGTGCCCGAGGGCGACGAGCGCACCAACCGTGCGCACCGCCTCCCGGTGCCCGCGGCCGATGTCGTCCACGTCGACGATCGGCCCCACGCCCGCGACGGTCACCGACTGGTGCCGGTTGAGCCGCGCCGCCACTGTCTTGGCCAGCGCGGCGGGGTCGTCGCCCGCGACGAGTGCGACGACGTCGGAGTCCTGCTCTCCCACGACGCCGGCCGCTCCGATCGCCGTGTGGGCGGAGAGCACGAGAGCCCGCCGGGCCATCCCCTCGGCGCCGCGGATCACGAGGACGCAGAAGGGTCTTCGAGGCTCGAGGCCGTGTTCCCGTAAGGCCTGGGCACGGTCCCCGGCCTCCCCGCGGCCCCTGATGAGGTCCGAGACGAGGTCCGTGCGCACCTTCAGCTGCGCGTCGGCCGTGTTGCGCTCGAAGAGCAGGACGAGTGCGGTCACCAGCGCGGCTCGCTCGACGGTGCGCCGGTCAGCGTCATCGAGTGCTGCCTCCACGCCCCCGATGACGAGCAGGCCGAGCGGCTCGTGCCCGGCGGTGATGCCCACGGCATACCGGTGCCCGTCGGTGACGAGCCGACCGGAGCCGGCTGCGGAGGTCGCGACCGGGCTGTCGGCGAGCGGGTCCCGGTGCCCCGCCTCCGTCTCGGCGGCGGGCGCCGGACCGTACGCACTGCGGCGGACCCCGGAGTCGTCGAGCAGGACGGCCCAGCCGCCCAGCAGCTCGCCGAGCGCGTGGGTGATGTCGTCGGCCCCGCCGCCGGCCAGCACGAGGTCGGCGAAGCGGTCGTGGGCAGCGGCCGCCCGCTCGACCCCAGCGGTGTGCCGGCGGACCGTCTCATGGGCCTCCGAGAGGGCGCGCAGAGTCGCCTCGGTCTCACCGAGCGCCCGGACCTGCACGATGGTGACCGCGGCCAGCGCCGCCAGCGAGCCGAGCAGCGCGACCTCGTCATGGGTGAAGGGGCGCGGGGTGCGGTTGGCGGCGAAGAGGACACCGACGAACTCGCCGTCGACGAGCAGTGGGGTCCCGCAGATCGCGACGATCCCCTCCTCGTCGACGGCGCCGTCGATCGACCTCGTGTGCTGGAAGCGGCGGTCCGCGAGGTAGTCGGCGGTCCAGTAGGGCTTGCGTGTCGCGGCCGCCAGGCCGCCGAGGCCGTCGCCGAGGGCCAGCCGCAGCGACTGGAAAGCCGCGGACACCGACCCGTCGGTGGCCCGCATGTAGGTGTCGCCGTGCTGGGGGTCGAAGAGGGTCATGTAGGCGAGGTCGGTTCTCAGCAGGGTCCGCGCCCGGCGCACGATCGCGTCGAGCACCCCGCTGGGGTCGCTGAGCGAGGCGAGGTCCCTGGCGGTGTCAACGAGCGCGGTCAGCTCCGCCTCGCGGCGCCGGCGGGTGTCGATGCCGGACCGGACACGCAGCGCGAGGTCACGCTCGGTGGGGGAGGCGGCCACCGCGGACAGCTCCGCGGCGCTGGCGTCGCTGGCAAGGAGGCGCAACAGCTGCAGCGCAGCCCCGTCAGCGGTCGGTTTGGCGGCCATTTCCGCCAGTCTATGACCGTCAGTGAGCGGTCCAGCCACCGTCCATCGCCATGGAGGCCCCGGTGATCGAGGCCGACGACGGACCGCAGAGGAACGCGGCGAGGTCGGCGACCTCCTCCGGCTCGATGAGCCGCTTCACCGCGACCGCCCCGAGCATGACCGTCTCCATCACCTCGGACTCCGGTATGCCGTGAGCGCGCGCCTGGTCGGTGATCTGCTTCTCCACCAACGGTGTCCGCACGTATGCCGGGTTGATGCAGTTGCTCGTGACCCCGTGGGCCGCGCCCTCGAGGGCGACCACCTTGGACAGCCCCTCCAGGCCGTGCTTGGCGGTGACGTAGGCCGACTTGTAGGGGCTCGCGCGCAGGCCGTGCGCGCTGGAGATGTTGACGACGCGGCCCCAGCCCCTCGCGTACATGTGCGGCAGGACCTGTCGGACCAGCCGGAACGGCGAGTGGAGCATGAGGCGCAGGATCAGCTCGAAGCGCTCGAGCGGGAAGTCCTCGACCGGTGCGATGTGCTGCACGCCCGCGTTGTTGACGAGGACGTCGACGTCCATTGGGAGATCGGTCAGCCTCTCCAGGTCTGCGAGGTCGGCGACGACGGTGGTGACCCCGGCCCGGGAAACGAGGTGCGAGAGCCCCTCCTCGTCCAGGTCCACGGCGTACACCTCGGCGCCGGCGGCGAGGAAGCGCTCGACCGTCGCGGCACCGATCCCGCTCGCCGCACCGGTGACGAGCGCCGTGCGGCCGCTGAGGTCCACCGCCGCGCTGGCCGCCGCGCCGACCGCCGCGCCGACCGCGCCCGGGTCCGTCGTCCCTGACATGTGCCAGACACTAGGGAGCCACCAGCAGCGGGCTCATGTGGCGGCGACCCATACTTGACGCGCTCAGATGTCGCGGAACAGCTCGATGGTCGCGCCGAGGGCGTTGAGCCGGACGGCGAGGTCCTCGTAGCCACGGTTGATGACGTACACGTTGCGCAGCACCGACGTGCCGGGCGCCGCGAGCATCGACAGCAGGATGACGACCCCCGGTCGCAGCGCCGGCGGGCAGATCACCTCGGCCGCGCGCCAGCGCGTCGGCCCCTCGATGAGCACCCGGTGCGGGTCGAGCAGCTGCACCTTGGCGCCGACCTTGGTCAGCTCGGTGAGATAGATCGCCCGGTTCTCGTAGACCCAGTCGTGCAGCATCGTCGTGCCCTCGGCCATGGCGGCGATGAGCGCGAAGAACGGCAGGTTGTCGATGTTGAGCCCGGGGAACGGCAGCGGGTGGATCTTGTCGATGGGTGCGTGCAGCGGTCCGGGGATCGTGCGCAGGTCCACCAGGCGGGTGTGCCCGTTGGCGGAGCGGTACTCGTCGGAGATGTCGTACCTCATCCCCATGCCCTCGAGGGTGGCGAGCTCGATCTCCATGAACTCGATGGGCACCCGCCGGATGGTGATCGCCGATTCGGTGACGACCGCCGCGGCGAGCAGGCTCATCGCCTCGATGGGGTCCTCGGAGGGCGAGTACTCGACGTCCGTGTCGATCTCCGGCACGCCGTGCACGGTCAGTGTCGTGGTCCCGATGCCCTCGATCTTGACGCCGACCTTCTCGAGGAAGAAGCACAGGTCCTGGACCATGTAGTTCGGGCTCGCGTTGCGGATGACGGTGACCCCGTCGTGGCGCGCCGCGGCGAGCAGGACGTTCTCGGTGACCGTGTCGCCGCGCTCGGTGAGCACGATGGGGCGCCCCGGCCGGACGGTGGTGTCGGTCACCGCCTCGTAGAACCCCTGGGTCGCGGTGACCTGGAGGCCGAACGCCCGCAGCGCGGACATGTGCGGCTCGACGGTCCGGGTCCCGAGGTCGCAGCCGCCGGCATAGGGCAGGCGGAACCGGGGATGGTCGTGCAGGAGCGGGCCGAGGAACATCAGCACGGTCCGGGTCCGCCGGGCCGCGGTGACGTCGATGGAGTCCAGGTCGAGCACGGCCGGCGGGATGATCTCGAGGTCGCTGCTGTCCGGCAGCCAGCGGGTGCGGACCCCGATCGAGGTGAGCACCTCGATGATCCGGTTGACCTCCTCGATACGGGCGATGCTGCGCAGGGTCGTCCGCCCCCGGTTGAGCAGGGCGGCGCACAGCAGGGCGACCGCTGCGTTCTTGGACGTCTTGACGTCGATGGAGCCGCGCAGCTTGCGGCCACCGACGATGCGCAGGTGCTGGGGCCCCGAGTGGCCGAGCGAGACGAACTCGGAGTCGAGGCTCTCCCCGACGCGGGCGAGCATGTCGAGGCTGAGGTTCTGCTGGCCCTGTTCGATCCGCGCGACGGCGCTCTGGCTGGTCCCCAGCGACTTCGCGAGTTCGGCCTGGGTCATGCCCTTGTGGCGCCGCGCGTCCCGGATGAGGCCCCCGATGCGCGTGAGGTAGGTCTGCGTCATGCGCGGCATGCTATCTCACAGATGAGATATGTCGTGGAAGGATCGTGACGAGGCACGGCTGGCGCCGGCCCGGGTCACCCGCCGGACTGGTGCTCCGCGCAGGCCCTGGCGATGATCGGCGAGCAGATGGCGACCTGCCACGGCCGCGCGCCCAGCGCGGCCAGCGACGCGGCGACCGACGCGTCGGTGGGGTCTGCCGGGGGGCTCCAGAGCACCCGGCGCACGAGGTCGGGGCTGAGCAGGTTCTCGACGGGCACGCTGTGCTCCTCACCGAACGCGGCCATCGCCGCCCGCACCTGAGCCAGGCGTTCAGCCGCGGCCGGCTCCCGCTCGGCCCAGAGCCGGGGAGGTGGTGGGCCGGACCCGGGCAGCGTCAGCGGCGGCAGCTCGGACTCCGAGATCCGCAGGGCCCGGCCGATGGCCCCGAACCAGGCCCGCTGGTGGCGACGGGCCGCGCGCAGCTCACGGTGTCCGTCGAGGTCGGTCGCCGAACGCGGGGCAGCGAGGGCGAGCTCGACGAGGGCGGCATCGCCGAGGACCCGCCCCGGGGACGTGTCCCTGGCTTCGGCGAGCCGGTCGCGCTCGAGCCAGAGCTCACGGATCAACGCCAGGCCACGACGTTTGCGCACCCTGTGCATCCCGGAGGTCCGCCGCCACGGGTCCACCCGCACCGGTGGCCCCACGAAAGCCGTCAGCGCGGCGAACTCCTGCTCGGCCCACTCCGTCTTGCCCTGGGTCTCGAGGTCGGCGGCGATGGCGTCGCGCAGCTCGAGCAGCACCTCGACGTCGAGCGCGGCGTAGCGCAGCCAGGGCTCCGGCAGCGGCCGCGTGGACCAGTCCACTGCCGAGTGCTCCTTGGCGAGCGACACGCCGAGGTAGTGCTCGACGGCCGCGCCGAGCCCGACACGGGGCAGTCCCACCAGCCGGGCGCCGAGCTCGGTGTCGAACAGACGGTGCGGTCGCAGCCCCACCTCGGCGAGACAGGGCAGGTCCTGGTTGGCGGCATGGAGGACCCACTCGGCATCCCCGATGCCGTCGGCGACGGGACCGAGGTCCGGGCAGGCGCGGGGGTCGATGAGCCAGGTCCCCGACCCACGACGACGGAGCTGGACGAGGTAGGCCCGCTGCCCGTAGCGATAGCCCGACGCCCGCTCCGCGTCGACGGCCACCGGACCGGTCCCCGCAGCGATGGCCCGGCCGGCATCGACGAGGCGGCGCTCGTCGACGACGACGTCCGGCACCCCGTCGGAAGGGAACACCAGGGGGGTGAGCTCGGGTGCAGGCTCGCTGCGCTCGTCGACAGCGGCGTCAACACCGGTCTCGCCGCCAGCGCTCACCGGCTCGCCTTCGGCCCGCCCGGGCCCTCGGTCACCGGCGTTGACCGGGCAGAGCCACCACGCCCTCGGGCAGTGGCGGCAGGCCGGCGATCGTGCACAGCAGGTCCGACCAGGCGAGCAGGTGCCGGCCGAGGTCGGCGTCGGCAGGGGTCCAGGAGGCCCGGACCTCCATCTCGACGCTGGGCGCGCGGTCGGCCAGGCCACCGAAGCTCTCGGAAACGACTCGGGTGACGGTGCCCGCCTGGGCACGGTACTCGAGACCGCGTCCGTCGAGGGCGTCGATGAGCCACGACCAGCCGACCCCGCCGAGCATCGGGTCGCCCGCGACCTCGGGCTCGAGCTCGGCCCGGGCGAAGGTCACCGCGCGCCACCGGCCCTGCCACGGCTCGGGCGACGACGGGTCGTGCAGGAGCACGAAACGCCCGGAGGAGAGCTCCTCCTCGGTCGCGGCACTGCCGACCACCTCGGCGGTGAGGGCTACGGCATACGGGGAGATGCGTTGGGGCGCGGGCACTTCCGTGACCCGGACCTCGGGGCGCACCTTCGCCTCGCGCAGGGCAGTGACAGCCCGCGCGAACTCGGCGGACTGATCGCCAGGGAGAGTTCGACCACGCACGACCCCAGCCTAAGTCTCCGGGCGCGGGTGTGGAGGCAGGCCACGCCGGATACCGTCCTCCTGTGCTGGCCGCCCTCGCCCTCGCCTCGTCGCTGCTGTGGGGAACGAGCGACTTCCTCGCCGGCCTCAAGTCCCGCTCCACACCCGCGGCGGCCGTCGTCGGCTGGTCACAGGCAGTTGGGCTGCTGGTCGCCACCGCCGTGCTCGTGAGCCGGCCGGCGGGCCTCAGCTGGCAGGGCTGGCCGCTGTGGTCGGTGCTCGCGGGCCTCGCCGGCGCGCTGGGGCTGTTCTGCTTCTACGCCGCCTTGTCAGGCGGCACGATGGGCGTCGTCGCGCCGGTCGCCGCCCTCGGCGCCGCGGTGCCCGTTGCCCTCGGGGTGCTCACCGGCGAGCAGCCGAGTCCCGTCGCCTGGGTCGGCATGGCGGTCGCGCTCGCGGGTGTCGCGCTCGCCAGCGGCCCGGAGCTGCGCACCGGGCTGCAGGCCCGCGCCATCGCCCTGGCCGCTGCCGCGGCGGTCTGCTTCGGCCTGGTGCTGTTCTTCCTCGACCGCGGTGCGCGGGTCTCGCTCGTCCAGACCCTGTGGGGGATGCGCCTGACGAGCACCCTCCTGTATGCCGTGGCCGGCCTGCTCGCGCGCAGCGCCGGAGGGGTGGGACGGGCCGACCTGCCCGTCCTGGCGCTTGTCGGTGTCGGGGACCTCGCCGCCAACGCCCTGTTCGCGCTCGCGTCGTCCCAGGGCCTGGTCAGCCTCGCGAGCGTCCTCGGCTCCCTGTACCCCGTGGTGACCATCCTGCTCGCCCGCGCCGTCCTCGGGGAGCGGCTACGCCGCATACAACAGCTGGGCGTGGTCCTGGCGATGCTCGGGGTGGCGGCCCTCGCGGGCGGCGGCAGCGCCGCCTGACCGGCGTGGGACGATGGCCGGGTGACCCCAGGCCCCGGTGGTGCCGCCCGTCCCGCCGTCGGCCACACCGCCGGCACGCTGGTCCGCGCCGCCCGGCGCGAGCCCGTCGAGCACACCCCGGTGTGGTTCATGCGCCAGGCGGGACGCTCGCTCCCGGAGTACCGCGCCGCCCGGGCGGGGGTCGCGATGCTCGAGTCCTGCCGCCGCCCGGAGCTGGTCACCGAGATCACCCTGCAGCCGGTGCGCCGCCACGGGGTCGACGCCGCGATCCTCTTCAGTGACATCGTCGTCCCCCTCGCTGCGGTGGGGGTCGACCTCGACATCGTCGCCGGCGTCGGGCCCGTCGTGGCCAAGCCGGTCCGCAGCCGCGCCGACCTCGACCGGCTGCCCGAGCTGACGGCCGAGCACGTCCCCTATGTCACCGAGGCGGTCCGGCTGCTCGTCGCCGAGCTCGGAGCGACGCCGCTCATCGGTTTCTCCGGGGCACCGTTCACCCTCGCCTCGTACCTCGTCGAGGGCGGTCCGAGCAAGAACCACGAGCACACCAAGGCGCTGATGCACGGGGACCCGCAGCTGTGGCACGACCTCTGTGACCGGCTCGCGCAGATCTCCGGCGCGTTCCTTCGAGTACAGGCGCAGGCCGGCGCCTCGGTGGTGCAGCTGTTCGACTCCTGGGTCGGAGCGCTGCCGCGAGCCGACTACGAGGCGTTCGTGCAGCCGCACTCGCGCCGCGCCCTCGCCGCGGTCGCCGACCTCGGGGTGCCGCGCATCCACTTCGGGGTCGGGACCGGCGAGCTGCTGGCCGCCATGGGAGCGGCCGGGGCCGAGGTGGTGGGCGTGGACTACCGCGTCTCGCTCACCGACGCGCTGGCTCGCCTCGGCGGCGGGTATGCCGTGCAGGGCAACCTCGACCCCGCCCTGCTCTTCGCGCCCTGGGCCGTCCTCGAGGCGAAGGTCCGTTCCATCCTCGCCGAGGGCCGGCAGGCGCCGGGCCACATCTTCAACCTCGGCCACGGCGTCCTGCCTGCGGTCGACCCGGACGTGCTGACCCGGGTGACCGCCCTCGTCCATGAGGTCTCAGCCCGCTGACGGCTCCGGTTCCGTCGGCTGGGCCGGCGCGGGTGCCGACGCCGGTGCCGGTGCCGGTGCCGGTGCCGGTGCCGGTGCCGACGGTCTCGACGGCGCCGGGGCGAGTGTCGCGGGTCCCCGGCGTGGGCGCCGCCGCCACCACAGGGCCAAGGGGGCGAGGAGGACGGCGATGGCCACGAGGAACGGCAGCGCGGCGCCGACGACGGTGAGCAGCCCGTTGACCGCCGACAGGAACGCGGACCACCCGGACTTGAGGCCGCCGAGGAACCCGGTCTCGGGTTCGGGAGTCGGCTTGGCCTGCGCGGTGGGCGTCAGCAGCGTCACCGTCACGGTCGACTGGGCGATCTTCTTGTCCAGCCTGGCAAGGGTCGCCTGGAGCGCCTCGAGGTCGGCCTCGCGCCTGCTCAGCTCCCTCTCGAGCGCGACGACCTGGTCGATGCTCCCCGCCTGGTTCATCAGCGCCCGCACCCGGTCGATGCTCACCCTCATCGTCGCGATGCGGGACTGGGTGTCGGCGTAGGTGCCCGTGACGTCCTGCGTGCTCGAGTTCCGCTGGACGACCTGGCCGAGCCGGGCGAGCTGGTCGAGGACCGTGTCGAGCTTGTCCGGAGGGACGGAGATCGTCAGCGTGCCCCGGTCACCCCGGTATCCCGGGGGGATCGCCGTGGGGCTGGGGGCACCGCTGGGCCCGCTGGCCCGGGTCGGGGTGGCTGAGGGCTGCGGGGAGGTCTTGTCCCCGCTGGTGCTGATGTCCTCGGAGGTGACCGTGCCCCCCGCCCCGGTGGCCACCCCCCGCACCGCGGCCGCGGTGCCCGGGATGTCCTCGACGGCCAACGTCACGTTCGCGCTGCGCACGAGCTTCTGGTCGACCTCGACGGCCTGGGGCTGGCCCGCCCCCGGGGCGCCGGGTTGCGCCTGGGCCTTGTCCGCGGATGCCGCCGGGGCCGGCGCTCCGGCCGCGGGGGCTCCCGCAGCCTGTCCGTCCTGGCCCTTGGGCGGTGCCGCAGGACCGCTCGACGAGGACCCGGCAGCGCAACCGCCGAGCGCCAGCACCACGGCCACACCTCCCACCACGAGCAGCCGGGGAACGCGTCGGTGTCGCACATTGGGTGTCATGGTGACTCCTCGGTCGGGGACTGGTACCCGGTTTGGAGTCATGCTGCGGGGCCGGCGTTCCCCCCGCGAGGTTGCGATCGCGTCACGGCAACAGGCCTGCCGGCGCGGCTGCTGTCTGACGGACGCTGACCCGGCGGCGCCCAAACCCGGCGGCGCCCGACCCGGCGGCGCCCGACCCGGCGGCGCCTGACCCGGCGGGCTGAGCCGGTGCGGGCCTGAGAGGGTGAGCACATGTCCGGGCAGCGCGTCGGGGTCGTCGGTGGCGGGATCAGCGGCCTGGCCGCCGCATACGAGATGCGCCGGCTCCTGCCCGGGGCGACGGTCACCGTCTTCGAGGGGACCGACCGGGTCGGGGGCAAGCTGCGGACCGCCGCGCTCGCCGGCCACGACATCGACGTCGGCGCTGAGTCGATGCTGGCCCGTCGGCCGGAGGGGCTCGACCTCGCCCGGGCGGCCGGCCTCGGGACCCCGCTGGTCCACCCGGCCACCGGTGCCGCCGCCGTGTGGTCCCGCGGCGCGCGCTGGCCGCTACCCCTGGGCACGCTCATGGGAGTGCCGTCGGACCCCGAGAGCGCTCACGGCCTGCTCACCGCGGACGAGGTCAGTCGCGTGGCGGCCGAGCCGGCAGCCGTCCACGACCCGGTGGCGGGGGACCTCTCGGTGGGCGACTTCGTCGCGTCGCGGGTGGGTCCGGCTGTCGTCGAGCGGCTCGTCGAGCCGCTGCTGGCGGGGGTGTATGCCGGCCACGCTCGCCACCTGTCCCTGCAGGCCTGCGTGCCCCCGCTCTGGGCGGCGGCCGTCTCGGGACGCAGCCTCGTCGCCGCGGCGGCGGCCGCCGCACAGGCGGCCGCCCGGGACCGCTCGCCCGTCTTCGCCGGGTACCGGGGCGGGCTGGGCGCGCTGGCCCGCGCCCTGGGGGAGGTGCTCCGAGCCGACGGGGTGGAGATCCGCACGTCCACCGTCGTCCGCGAGCTGGGGCGCACACCGACCGGCTGGATGCTGGTGTCCGGCGCGACCACGTCCCAGCGGCACGACGTCGACGCGGTCGTCCTCGCGACGCCGGCCCCGCCCACCAGCCGCCTGCTGCGGACGGTCGCGCCGGCCGCAGCAGACCTGCTCGCCGCGGTCGAGTACGCGTCGATGGCGATCGTCAGCCTCGCGTTCCCTCGGTCGGCCGCGGTCCATGTCTCCGGCTCGGGGGTGCTCGTGGCCCCCACCGAGCCGACGACGGTCAAGGCGGCCACCTTCAGCAGCAGCAAGTGGGAGTGGGTGGACGGTCTCGACGCGGACGTGGTGTTCCTGCGCACGTCGGTCGGGCGGGCCGGCGACGCAGCGGTCCTGCAGCACACGGACCGCGAGCTCCTGTCCGCGGTGCTCGCCGACCTCGACACCGTGCTGGGAGCGGTCCTTCCGGCTCCGGTCGACTGGCAGCTGCAGCGATGGGGCGGCGCCCTGCCGCAGTACGCGGTCGGCCACCTCGGCCTGGTCGGCCGGGTCGAGGAGGAGGTCGCCGCCCTGCCGGGGCTGGAACTCGCTGGTGCGGCATACCGCGGGGTGGGCATCCCCGCGTGCGTCGCCAGTGGGCGCCGCGCCGGGGCGGCCGTGGCGACCCACCTCGGTGCCGGGCGCGGCCGGTTGCGAGAATGAGGGCATGACGCGCAAGCCCTCTCCGAGCCAGATCCGCGAGATCAACGACACCGTCCGCTATGCGATGTGGTCGGTGTTCGCGGCGACGTCGCCGCTGGGGGGGGACCGCGAGGCGGCGGCGCAGGAGGTCTCCGCGCTGATGGCAGCCCTGGAGTCCGAAGGGGTGGTCGTCCGGGGAGCCTACGACGTCGCCGGACTGCGGGCCGACGCCGACTTCATGCTCTGGTGGCACGGGGCGAGCATCGAGGCACTGCAGGACGCCTACCACCGGCTCCTGCAGACCGGACTGGGCCAGCACCTCGAGCCGGTCTGGTCGGTCGCCGCGCTGCACCGCCCGGCGGAGTTCAACAAGAGCCACGTCCCGGCGTTCCTCGCGGGCGAGGAGCCGAAGAAGTACATCTGCGTATACCCCTTCGTGCGCTCCTACGACTGGTACCTCCTCGATGAGCAGGAGCGGCGCGACATGCTGCGCGAGCACGGCCAGCTCGCCCGGGAGTTCCCCGACGTGCGCGCCAACACCATCGCCGCGTTCGCGCTCGGCGACTACGAGTGGGTCCTGGCCTTCGAGGCGGACGAGCTGCACCGCATCGTCGACCTCATGCGCGAGCTGCGGGCCTCCCGCGCCCGGATGCACGTGCGCGAGGAGGTGC
>JAABUR0100006713.1_pt1 | contig 13920 bp, 11 predicted proteins | sample 5560091 | NCBI WGS metagenome assembly JAABUR01 (sample SAMN10711879, study PRJNA513375) | rock metagenome | isolation source: Antarctica rocks | place: Antarctica: Victoria Land, University Valley sud
ACATCGCGACAAGCTTCTATGGCCGGCGCGGGCTGCCGCTGCGCGTTCAGGTCAGTCCGGCAGACTCGCAGGGCCGGCTGGACGAGGAGCTGGCTCGATCCGGTCTGGAGCTCGAAGCCCCCACGCTGGTACTGACCGCGGCCGAGGTGGCTACCCGCTGCCGCCGGCCGTCCGGCCCAGTCGTCTCGGTCGGGCCGCTTGACGACGCATGGGCGGGCGCCTGGAAGGCGGTCGAGGACCGGCCGGACACCGAGGCCACGCGGCGGGCGGTCCTCGGTCGGATCGGCCCGCCGACGGGGTACGCCGCCGTACGGCTTGGCGGGGAGGCCGTGGCCGTAGGGCTCGCGGTGGTCGAGCGGGGCTGGGCCGGCCTCTTCTGCATGGGGACCGTGCCCGAGTATCGGGGGCAGGGCCACGGTCGCGCGGTGCTCGGCGCCCTGGCAGAGCGGGCTGCGGCGTACGGCGCTCGAGGCCTCTACCTCCAGGTCGAGGAGGGCAACGCGGCGGCGCTGTCGCTCTACGACAGCGTCGGCTTCACGCGCTCTCACGGCTACCACTACCGCTCGGACCGCAGCGGCCTTCGGACCGGGGCAACCTTCCACGACCTCCCGCCGGTCTGAGGTAGCGAGGGGGTGGCCGGTGGGCGCCGACGGAGGTGCACGGTTCGCCGAGTTCGTCCGCAGCCGCGGGCCGGCCCTGCAGCGCACGCCTACCTGCTCTGCGGTGACTGGGGGCTGGCGGAGGACCTGCTGCAGACCTCGCTGGCGCGGGCCTACCCCCGCTTCGACCGGCTCGAGAACCCGGAGGCCTACGTGCGGCGGATCCTGGTCACCACCTGGTCGAGCTGGTGGCGTCGAAAGTGGCGGGGCGAGGCTCCGACGGCCTCGGTGCCCGACTCGGCGTACGAGCCGTGGGCCGAGGTCGACAGCCGGGACATGCTGCGGGGAGCGCTGAACCGGCTGCCCCGACGGCAGCGTGCCGTCGTCATCCTGCGCTACTACGAGGACCTCTCGGAGGTCGAGGTGGCCCGGCTGCTCGACGTCACGATCGGCACGGTGAAGAGCCAGACGGCGAAGGCGCTGGAGAAGCTGCGCAACGACGCGGCACTGACCGGCCCGGGCCGGGCGCAGCCGGCGGAGAGGATCGACGGATGAGGACCGCCGAGGTCGAGCACAGGCTGCGCGAGGAGCTGCCGGCGCTGACGGCCGGGCAGCCGCTGGCGCCTCCGGACCGGGTGGCGGCTGTGCTGCGCCGGCACGCCCGGCGGAGCCAGACCCGACTGGCCGGCGTCGCCGCGGTCGCGGTCGTCGTCGCGATGCTCGGCGCCTTCGTTGCGGTCACGAGCAGCCGGACGCAGGGCTACGCCCGTCGCGGGCTGCCCGCGTGGGCGCTGGACTGGCCCGACCGGCGGGACGGCAGCATTCCCCAGCCGGTGCTCGACGGCGCGGTCACCGCCTGGGCCCGAACGGCCGGCGCGGCCGGCGGTCCGGTATCGGTGCGGCGCACCGTCTGGTACGCCGGCCGCCGGGTGCCGGGCACCGACTCGGTGATCGCCATCTTCGCGGCGGAGACCGACACGGGGCGCCGGCTGGTCGCCGCAACCGCAACGGCCAGCATCGTGCTCGCCGGTGCCCCGCCGTACGCCGAGGACGAGCAGGGCACCTCCTCCCCCTGGTCAAGCTTCACCACAGCAGCGCCCACCGACCGCCACCTCGACCTGGCCTTGGCTCTGCATCTGCAGGGCACCCCCTCGCCTGCTCGCCCGGAGTCTCCGCGGGAGGTCCTCTACGTCTTGGGAGGTCCACCCGCGCGGACGGTCGACTGGTCGAGCGACCCCCCGCCAGGGGCGCCGTCCGGTCCCACGCATGGCGCCCTCCGCTCGCAGGACGGTGAGTTCGTCGGGGAGCTCGGCACCGTCTGGGCACCGGTTCGCATCTCGACCCGCAACGCCGCCGGGCGGGTCCTGGTGTCTTCCGTCGCCGGCATCCCCGGAGCACCGGAGAGCGAGGTCCCACAACTGGGACGTCCGGATCCGATCGTGCTGCCTCCCGGCTGGCAGCTCGTGAACGGCGTCGGTGGCCAAGGACCGGTGTCGGTCGGCGCCGAGACGCCGCCGCCGCGCGGCCAGGCCGCCGTCTTCGTCCGTTGCCTCGGTCTGGGTCCGGTCGTCGTACGACTCGGCGCGCGCGAGTCGTTGACAGCGCCCTGCGACGGGCAGCAGCACCAGAGAGATGCGGCCGGCCCGCTACGTCATTCGAACCCCTATACCTCCAACGACGTGCAGGCGTCGAAACTCACGACGTACCAGGTGGTGGTGGCCGTCGGCCCTGAGCCTGGCGCCGGTCTCCACGCTTCTTGATCGTTGTTGCTTCTACTCACCCTTTCCGCCGATATCTGCGAGTAGACGTGACTTCGTTGAGCTCGCGTCGCCAGTCCACAGGCCGGCCAGCCTGTCCCCAGAGTGCCGCCTGCGGTAGGCATCCGGACCGGGGCTGTCCAGCCTGGTGGCGTGAGAGCCGACATCCGCGCGCTGCTCGACGCCAACGACGGCGTGGCCACACGGACTCAGCTGGTGGACGTCGCGTCTCACCACGTCATCGACCGGGCCGTGTCCGGCGGCCATCTGGTACGGGTGCTGCCCAAGGTCTACGCGGACCCTGCGCTGGTCGATCGCCCGCGCACGCGCATGCTGGCCGCCCTGCGGTACGCCGGCCCGCTCGCCGCGATGAGCCACACGACGTCCCTCTCGCTCTGGGAGCTGCCCGTGCCCTCGGGGCAGCCGCTCCACGTCACCACCGCCGCACGCCAGCTCACCGCGGCGCCGTCGCTCGTCATCCATCGGCGACGCGGCTTCCAGGCGCAGCCCCCCTTGGTGGTGCAGCGGCAAGGACTGCCGGTCGTCAGGCTCGAGAACGCTCTCGTCGACAGCTGGCCGCTGCTGGAGGGGCCGGATCGGCGGGCACCCCTGATCTTGGCTGTGCAGCAGCGCCTCACCACGGCGTTGCGCGTGCTCGATGTTGCCGAGCCAACATCTCGGCTGTCCGGTCGGGCGGCCCTGCTGGAGCTGCTCGCCCTGTTGGCGTCCGGATGCCACAGCGAGCTCGAGATCTGGGGCTTCCGAACGGTGTTCGACTGCCCAGACCTCCCGGTCGCGCGCCGCCAGCTCTGCGTGCAGCTACCCGGCCGCCGGGCGTACCTCGACGTGGCCTACGAGCGCGAGCGGGTCGACGTCGAACTCGACGGTTCGCGCTACCACTTCTCGACGCACCTCCGGGAACGAGACATGCGCCGCGACGCGACCCTGTCGACCCTCGGATGGTTGGTGCTGCGCTTCTCGCATCGGCGTCTGCACGACGACCCCGACGGCGTACGTGCGGAGGTCCTTGCCACGCTGGAGATCCGCCGGCACCAGCTCGCGCTCGGCTGATCGTTGTTTCTTGTACTCGCCGAAACGGGCCTAAACGGCGAGTAGAAGCAACACGGTCGGGCGAGCAGGGTCAGGTGCCGCCAAGCGCCGCGCCGGCCGGCTGGCCGTCGACGACGGTCCGGTCGAGGGCGGTGGCCACGGAGGGACCGGCGCGGTACAGCGGCAGACGCACGGCGAAGCGGGCACCGGTGCCCGGGGCGGTGTCGAGGCCGACCGTGCCGCCGTGCGCGGCGACCAGCGCCGTGACGATCGAGAGCCCCAGCCCGCTGCCGCCGTGTGCCCGAGTACGGGAGGCGTCCGCCCGGTAGAACCGCTCGAAGGCGCGGGCCGCGTCGTCGGGAGCGAGCCCCGGGCCAGTGTCGGCGACCGACAGGACGGCCTCCTCGCCCTCGGTCGCGACCGCCACGGTGACGACGGTGCCGGGCGGGGTGTGCGTGACGGCGTTGGACATCAGGTTGGCGACGACCTGGCGCAGGCGCGCCTCGTCACCGAGCACCACCGGTGGCGCCGCCGCCGTCTCGTCCGCAGCCACCTCGAGCCGGGCGGGGTGGTTCGGCGAGATGGCGCGGGCGTCCTGTACGGCGTCCGCGGCCAGCGTGAGCAGGTCGACCGGGCGGCGCTCGAGCGGGCGCTGCTGGTCGAGGCGGGCAAGCAGGAGCAGGTCCTCGACGAGCAGCCCCATCCGCGCGGCCTCGTCCTCGATCCGGCGCATGACCTGGCCCAGGGCGGCCGAATCCGGCACGGCCCCCTGCCGGTGCAGCTCAGCGAACCCACGGATGGAGGTGAGCGGCGTACGCAGCTCGTGGCTTGCGTCGGCGACGAACCGCCGCATCCGCTCCTCGGAGGCCCGGGCGCGTGCCTCGGAGGCGCGCTGGGCGGAGAACGCTGACTCGATCCGGGTGAGCATCGCGTTCAGAGCGGTTGCCAGTCGGCCGACCTCGGTGCGCGCATCGGCGTTGGGCACCCGCCGGGTCAGGTCACCGGCGGCGATGGCGCCGGCCGTCGTCTCCACTTCGACCAGCGGGCGCAGGCTGCGACGCACGACCAGGTAGCCGAGCAGGGCCAGGCCGGCGAGCACGAGCAGGCTGACCACGAGGTTGATGCGTTGGAGCCGGCCGACGGTGCTGTCGACGTCGTCGAGGCTGGTGGCCACGGTGATGGCACCCGGGTCCTCCGGCAGCGCGGTGACGAGCACCCGCCAGCGGTGGCCGGCTCCCAAGGCGGCAGCGGTGAACGGCCTTCCGTCGAGGTCGGCCACCCGGGCCGCCGTCAGCTCGGGAAGGCTGGGCGGGGTCTGGCTGCCGCTACTGGCCGGGGGGACGGCGAGGTAGGGGACAAAGAGCGGCTGCCCGGCTGCGTTGGTGATCTGTTGGTAGTACGACGTGGACAACGGCGGACCACCGCGCGGCGGACCGCTGCGACCATGCCCGAGAAGGTCTCGCGCGCTCGCGGCCAGATTTCCGTCAACCCGGTCGAGCAGGTAGGTGCGCAGTGCCGTCGTACCGGCAATGCCGGCGACGGTGAGAGCCAGCGCCACGAGCGTCAGCAGGGTGGTCACCAGCTTCACCCGCAGCGGCGTGGTCGCCGGCGCGGTGCGCAGCGCCCGACCGAGCCGCCGTAGCGCTGTCACGGCCGGGGCAGCCGCAGCACGTAGCCGACGCCGCGCAGCGTGTGGATCAGGCGCGGCTCGGTGGTGTCGACCTTCTTGCGCAGGTAGGAGACGTAGGACTCGACGACGTTCGCCTCGCCGCCGAAGTCGTAGTTCCAGACGTGGTCGAGGATCTGCGCCTTGGACAGCACCCGGCCGGCGTTCTGCATGAAGTACCGCAGCAGCTTGAACTCGGTCGGGGACAGGCCCACCGGGACGCCCGCCTTCCACGCCTCGTGCGTGTCGTCGTCGAGCTCGATGTCAGCGAAGGTGAGCTTGGCACTGGTCGCACGGCTGCCACCGCCGCCGGGCAGCCGGCGCAGCACCGCCCGGATGCGGGCCAGCACCTCCTCCAGGCTGAACGGCTTGGTGACGTAGTCGTCGCCGCCCAGCGTCAAGCCCGTGATCTTGTCCTCGGTGGCGTCCCGCGCGGTGAGGAACAGCACCGGCACCTTGGCTCCCTCGCCACGAAGCCGGCGTACGACGTCGAAGCCGTCGACATCGGGCAGCATGACGTCCAGCAGGACCAGATCGGGCCGGAAGGTGCGCGCCTCGGCGAGAGCGTCCCGGCCGTTGCTGGCGGTCGCCACCTCGAAGCCGGCGTAGCGCAGGCTCATCGACAGCAGCTCGACGATGTTGGGCTCGTCGTCGACGACGAGTAGCCGGGCCTCGGGCGTCCTGGCCGCGACGGGCTGTGCCATGCGTGCCCCCTGCGTGGTTCGTGTGGCGTACGAACTGCTGTGAGGATCGGCTCCGGACTTCCAGCATCCCTGAACGCCGGCTGTGAGGCGGCTGTGAGCGCCGCCGGCTCCGGTGCGCAGCACCGCGGTGTAAGACTCTCGCCACCGAGCTGTTGTGTCATTTGTCCGATGCAGCCTCGTGCTTGCGCGCTACTTAGAATGGACCGCCTGGACCAGCACCCAGGTGTGTGGAAGGCCGGGCGTGCGAGTGAGCCTCGCCAACCGAGTTCAAGCTGCTCCGGGATTCCTTACAGCACCGGCCGGCGCACTGGTCCGGCGCGCCTCGAACGTCCGCATCTGCCGCAGCCCGCTTGGGTCGGGTCCCTCACCGCGTGGTTCAGTGCGGCCGGGAGATGCGCCGTCTTCGGCGCTGGGACGTGGAGTCCAGGAGAGGATGAGCGGATGGCGTACGATGTCGAGCTCGCCGAGCGTATCCACGCATTGGTGCAGGCCGAACCCGGCCTGACCGAGAAGCGCATGTTCGGCGGACTCGCCTTTCTGATCCACGGCAACATGGCCGTCAGCGCCAGCAGCCAGGGCGGCCTGCTGCTGCGCGTCGATCCGGCCATGACCGAGTCGCTGGTCAGCGAGCCACAGGTGGGCCGCTTCGAGATGCGTGGCCGGGAGATGGACGGTTGGCTTCGCGTCGACGCCCACGCGGTCGAGAGCGACGACGACCTGCGGCGCTGGGTGAGTCACGGCGTGACGTACGCGCGCTCGTTGCGACCCAAGTAGCGCGTTCCGCCCAGGTGCCCGGGCGGCATGGGCCAGGCTCGCCCGGCGACGGGCGATGCGCGGCTGCTCCCCGACGGGACGTCCGCTTCTGCCGCGCAGCGCTCGTGCGCCGACCTTGGCTGTTGCGCTACTCGCAGGGTCGGACGTGGGCGGTTCCGGTCAGGGCAGCAGGCGGCTCGCGTGGCATAGATGTCCCGCACGCGACCTGGATCGGGTGGACTGTCGGGTGCGCGTGCAAGATCGGTCCCGCGAAGTGTGGGGGTACGGCGAGTTCGGCTGCGGGGAGGCCGCTGGCCGATCGTCTGCGGTCCTCGACTCTCAGCCAACTGCCAGGCAACGCCGAGGCGGGATGCAGGCGCGATGGCGACCCTGAGGGCATGGACATCGACTCCTCTCGTAACCAGACCCCGTACGACTCCGCGCCGGCCACGGACGGCCAGCCGGAGCGGGCCCGCGAAGCGGCGACCACTGCGCCGCTGCCCACCGCTCCGGCACGTTCGGGTCGCTCCGGCGGCTGGCGCACCCGTTCACTGGCCGCCGGCGCCCTCGCCGCGGTCGCCATCGGCAGTGGCACTACCGGGGCGGCACTGGCCGGCCACTTCAGCAGCAACGCCGTCGGCACGGTGGTCACCGCATCCACGCCCATCCGCCTGACCGGCTCGACGACCGGTGCCAGCGAGCAGCTCGCCAAGGTGGCTGCCGCCGTTCAGCCCAGCGTGGTGTCGGTCATGGTCGCCACCTCGGGCGGCTCGGGCGAGGGGTCGGGCGTGATCCTGCGTTCGAACGGGACGATCCTCACCAACAACCACGTCGTGTCGGATGCTGCGAACGGCGGCGGGTCGATCCGGGTCAGGCTCGCCGACGGCAAGACCGTCGCCGCCACCATCGTCGGCCGCGACCCCGGCACCGATCTCGCGGTCATCCGGGCCTCTGGCGTCTCGGGCCTCAGTGCGGCGACCTTGGGCTCGAGCGCGAACCTGCACGTCGGCGACGCGGTACTGGCGATCGGCAGCCCGCTGGGCCTCGACGGCTCGGTCACCGCCGGTATCGTCTCGGCGCTGCACCGCACCGTGAGCCTCGGCGACAGCGGGCAGCGCGACCCCAGCAACCGGTTCGGCCAGTCTCAGTCGAGCTCCGCGGCGGTGGGCGATGCCATCCAGACCGACGCGGCGATCAATCCCGGCAACTCCGGCGGCGCGCTCGTCGACAGTCGGGGAGCGGTCGTCGGCATCAACACCGCGATCGCCAGCCTGGGCGGCAGCTCGTCGGGCAACATTGGTCTCGGCTTCGCCATCCCGGTCGACGAAGCCAGGTCCGTCGCCGACCAGCTGATCGCCGGGAAGACGCCACAGCACGCGTTGCTCGGCGTACAGATCAGTGACGATCCTGCCGGCGGCGCCGCGATCACTTCAGTCACCCCGAACGGGGCGGCGGCCAGAGCCGGGCTGCGCGCCGGCGACGTCATCACCAAGCTGGGTGCGACCTCCATCGACGGCGGCAGCAGCCTGGCCGCGGCCGTGCGCTCACACCGCCCAGGTGAGCAGGCCACCGTCAACTACCGGCGGGGTGGCGAGCAGCTGACCGCCTCGGTCACGTTCGGCTCGGCGGCGCTGTAGCCGCCTCCCTCATCCGACCAGGTACGTTGCGCCGGGTGTGAATCAGCTGGTGACAGCCCCGGACGGACCGCTACCGCTGGCGAAGCCGTCCAGCCCCTGTGATCCCCAGGAGTCGCTGGCGGTCGAGCTCCTCCGGGGCGATAGGGGCCGGCGGGGGAGGTTCGGCCTGCTCCGACACCTGCTGGTCGACGGGAACGTGCGCTGACCCTTCCAGCTCGGCGAGCGTCACCGGCCACGACCGAGGACCCACGGTTACGTCCTCAGCGGCCGTCTACGGCTGGTCCTGGGCGAGCACGACCTCGTCCTTGGCCGCGGGGAGGCGGCCGAGTTCGACACCCTCGTGCCCCACTGGTTCGGCAACGCCGGCACCCAGGCGGTGGAGTACCTGACCCTGTTCGGCAGGCAAGGCGAGCGCGTCCACCTGCGGACGGGGCGCCCGGATGTAAGCGCGCCGACGTGAAACGGCCGCCCTGCGCAGACGCACTTCGCCGACAAGATCGCTCACTTGTCCGACTGGTCCGTCAGAGCGCTGAGCGGTAAACCGCATGTCAGAGCGGTAGGGCGGACGAGCCGGCCTGTACGCCGGGTTCTGTACCGGCGACGCGAAGCGCCGCCGGTGACGGCCATCCATCTCGGGCGACCGTTGCCGGCCGCCTCCAGCGGTCTACCCGCAGGCTCGGGCGGGCCGCCCTCGAACGCCTGCGCAGCGGGCCCGCGGGCCCGCCTCCTGACCTTGCTCCAGGTGGGGTTTACCGAGCCGCCCCGGTCACCCGGGGCGCTGGTGCGCTCTTACCGCACCGTTTCACCCTTACCTCGGCGCCGAGGCGCCGAGGCGGTCTGCTTTCTGTGGCACTGTCCCGCGGGTCACCCCGGGTGGGCGTTACCCACCACCTCGCCCTGTGGAGCCCGGACGTTCCTCGGCAGCGACCGCTGAGCGCGACCACCGACGCGACCGTCCGGCCGACTCGTCCGCCGTACCGACCAGCGTACGGCGATCTCACGCGAGCGAAAAGGTGACCCGGCGGCGAACCGGGTCAACCTCGGCCAGTCGCACCCGCACGACCTGGCCCAACGGCAGGTCCCGCCCGGTGCACCGGGCCCGTACGGCGGGATCACGCAGCTGCACATCGCCGCCGTCCTTGCCGGTCTCCACAACGACCGCCTCGTACTCCTTGCCGACCGCACCGGCGAGCGCGGTGACCTCCATCAGGTCCACGACCGCCCGGTCCAGCGCATGCGCGCGGCGGTCGGCGTCGGCCATCTCCGCCGGCAGCATCGGCAGCGCCGCCCGGACCCAGTCCGGCACCGGCGTACCGGCGCAGGCGGCCAGGCACACCTCGCCGACGTAGCGGTCGACCAGCCGGCGCAGCGGTGCGGTGGTGTGGGCATACGCGGCAGCCACCGCGCTGTGCTCCGGGGCCGCGGGCGACACACCGGCGTCGAAGGCGAGGTAGCCCGCTCCCCGCAGCAGCCGGATCGCCAGCTCGAGCACCGCGGCCTGCGCCGGCACCGACCCGTCCAACGCACTCACCACCTCGGCGTACGGCCGGCCCACCGGCCAGTCGACCCCGAGCGCGACCGCGCTGCGCCGCAGCGACTCGACCGTGCCCGGATCCGGCGGTGGCAAGGTACGGAGCACGCCCACGCCCACGGCCAGCATCAGCCGGGCCGCCGCCATCCCGGTGAGCAGCGAGATCTGGGCGTTCCAGCCCTCCACCGGCAGCGGCGCCCGGTACTCCAGCCGCCAGCTCCCGTCCGGGCCGGGCACCACCTCCTGCTCGGCAAGGTGCAGGTCGACGGCACCACGCTCCCGTGCCCGGGCCTCTCGCGCCTCCCCCACCTCCCGCAGCAGCCGTAACGGTTCCGGCGCGGTCCCGGCGTCGAGCGAGGCCTGCACGCCGGCGTAGTCCAGCTTCTCCCGGCTGCACACCAGCGCCCGGCGTACGTCGGTCGCGGCGAGCTCTCCCCGGTCGTCGAGATCCAAGGTCCAGAGCAACGCCGGCCGAACCTGGTCTGGCAGCAGGCTGGCCGCACCCTCGCTCAAGGCGGCCGGGTACAGCGGGGTCCTGACGTCCGGGCTGTACAGCGTCTCGCCGCGGCGGTGCGCCTCAGCGTCGAGCTCGCCGCCCGGGCGCACGAAGGCCGCCACGTCGGCGATGGCGTAGCGCACCCGCCAGCCACCGTCGCGCCGATGGATGTGCAGCGCCTGGTCGAGGTCCATCGACCCCGGTGGGTCGATGGTGACGAACGGCACGTCGGTCGCGTCCCACCCGCCGGAGCGGTCCGCCGGCACCGCAGCCGCAGCCGCAGCCTCCGACTCGACCGCCGCGGGGAACTCCGTCGGCACCTCCAGCTCCTGCCGCAGGGCAGCGAACGCACGGTCGAGGGGGTCGGCCGCCGGGCCGGCGGGACGCAGACGGCGTACGGGCATCGGGTCGTAGTCTCCTGGGTCAGTGACGCGCTAAGCCAGACGGGTATACCTGCCGATCGACATCGCAGAACCTCTGACAAGCCGCCGAAGTCCCCTCTACCTTCTCCACTAAGTTGGTGGACAGAGTTCCCCGGGCCGGAGGCGTGCCCGCCACACAAGACCAGGACGGACATCGTGCACATCGACATCTACATCGCGCTCGCCGGGCTGATCGTCGGCTTCACGGTCGGGCTGACCGGCATGGGCGGCGGCGCCCTGATGACACCGATCCTGGTGCTGCTGTTCCACATCCAGCCGTTGGCCGCCGTGTCCAGCGACCTGGTGGCCGCTGTCGTGATGAAGCCGGTCGGCAGCGCCGTGCACCTGCGGCACGGCACCGTCAACAAGACGCTGGTGAAGTGGCTGGTCATCGGGTCGGTGCCGTTCGCCTTCGTCGGCGTACTGGTGCTGAACAGCCTGGGCAACGGCAAGGTGGTGCAGGACCGGATCAAGCTGACGCTCGGCTTCGCGCTGCTGCTGGCCTGCGCCTCCATCGTCTTCAAGGGCCTCGTCCAGCTGCGGCAGTGGGGCAAGGACCACCAGATCGAGCTGTCGGGCGGCACGCCGCCGCCGCCGAAGGCGTTCAAGATCCGTCCGGTGCCGACCATGGTGATCGGGGCCGTCGGCGGCCTGGTGGTCGGCATGACGTCGGTGGGCAGCGGATCGCTAATCATCGTGCTGCTGCTGCTGCTCTACCCCAGCCTGCGGGCCGGCCAGCTGGTCGGCACCGACCTGGTCCAGGCGGTCCCGCTGGTCGCCTCGGCGGCGCTCGGCCACCTCATCTTCGGCGACTTCCAGCTTGCGCTGACCACGTCGCTGCTGATCGGCAGCATCCCCGGCGTCTACTTCGGCGCGCGGGTCTCCTCGCGGGCTCCGGGCGGGCTGATACGCCGCGCGCTGGTCGTCGTGCTGCTGGCCTCCGGTCTCAAGCTGGTGAACGTCGAGACGACCACGCTGGCATGGATCATCGGCACGGTGGTCCTGGTCGGCCCGGTGCTGTGGATGGGTGCGCGCCGCGCCAGCGGCCTCCAGCCTCGCCCGCCCCGCACCCAGCCCGAGGTCCTGCAGACCCCGGTCGAAGCGTCGCGCTAGGGCACCGGCGCACCGGTCAGGTGAGCCGTGTCGTTGAGCAGGCGTACGACGGCCGGCCCGTCGGCGTACCAGTCCACCGCGGACAGCCCGCCGGGGTCCAGGTGCATCCGGTAGAGCGCACCAGGCGGTGCGTGGAGCGCCAGCCGGACCAGCGTCTTGATCGGCGTGACATGCGAGACCACGACGACGGTGCGGTCGCCGTGGGCGGCCAGTAAGCGCTCGAGCCCCTCCTGCACCCGGCGCGTCGTCTCGGCGAAGCTCTCACCGGCCGGCGGCGCCACCTCGGGGTCGGCCAGCCAGGCCGCCAGCTCCGCCGGCCAATTCTCCTGCACCTCCGCGAAGGTAGCTCCCTCCCACTCCCCGAAGTCGGTCTCGCGGAAGCCGTCCTCGAGGGTCACCGGCAGGCGCAGGCGGTGCCCGACCAGATCGGCCGTCTCCTGTGCCCGCCGCAGCGGCGAGGAGATCACCGCATCGACCCCTGCGCCCGCCGCCAGCCGGGCCGCCACCCGGGTCGCCTGCTCCCGACCCGCGGGGTCGAGGGCTACGTCGCCCAGCCCGCTGAAGCGCTTCTCCCCCGACAGGGCGGTGGCGCCGTGTCGGAGCAGCAACGTCACGGTCGGCACGGCGGTTGACATGCCCCAGGCCGGTGCCGGGCTGGGCGGTGGCGCGCTGGACGGTGGAGCGCTCGGTGCCGCGCCGGGCCGCCTCGGGTCGGACCTTGCCGGTGTCCAGACCTCGCCGCGGGCCGCGGCGTCCATCGCCTCGTTGGCGAGCCGGTCGGCGTGGGCGTTGAGCTCGCGGCGGATGTGCCGGAAGGTGACCGCCGGCAGGCGGCGTAGGACCTCGCCCGCCTCGCGGCGGCGGACCCGCATGTCAGGGTGCTTGACCTGCCAACGACCGGCCATCTGCTCGACCACGAGCTTGGAGTCCATCAGCACCTCGACCGCGGCCGGTCCGAGGTCGGCGGCGGCCCGCAGCCCGGCGAGCAGGCCCTCGTACTCGGCGACGTTGTTCGTCGCCCGGCCGAGAGACCCAGCCACCTCCCGCAGCACCTCGCCGGTGGCCGCGTCCCGGACGACCGCGCCGTAACCAGCCGGTCCGGGGTTGCCGCGCGAGCCGCCGTCGGCCTCGACGACGAGCCGCCGGTCGGTCACAGACCGGACTCTGGCGTCCGGATCAGGATTCGGCGGCACTCCTCGCAGCGCAGTAGCGCGTCCGGCGGAGAGGCCCGGATGGCGGCCAGGTCGACGCCGGACATCGACAGGTGGCAGCCCTCGCACCGGCCCCGCTGGAGAGCGGCGGCGCCTACCCCGCCCCTGTCCGCGCGGATCTTCTCGTAGAGCGTCATCAGGTCGGCCGGCAGCTCCGTGGCCACCGCCGCCCGCTCCTCGGTGTCCCGAGCCGTCGCGGCATCGATCTCCGCATGGCTCACGTCCCGCCGATCGACGACGGCGTCCCGCTCGGCGACGAGCATCGCGCGCTCGGCGCGCAGGTCAGCCAGGCGGGACCCCACCGCCTCGCGCCGCTCCATCACCTCGAGCACCTGCTCCTCCAGGTCGGCCTGCCGGCGGGCCAGTGACACGATCTCCGCCTGGAGACTCTCCAGCTCGCGGGGTGAGCCGACCGAGCCGGCGTCGAGCCGGGACCGGTCCCGATCGCTGCGCGAGCGGACCTGCTCGACATCGCTCTCGAGCTTGGTCTGCTCGCGCTCCTGGTCGCTGTCCTCGGTTTCCGCTGCGACGATCTCCTCGTGGAGCTCGTCGAGCCGGCCGGTGAGCCGCTCGAGCTCCGCCAGCTCGGGCAGGGTGGCTCGGCGGTGGGCCAGCCGGTCGAGGGCGGAGTCGAGCGCCTGCAGGTCGAGCAGGCGCAGCTGGGTCAGCGGCGCGGCGTTGACCACGTCGATCCGGACTCCTCGCTCGAAGACGGCAGATGCAGCGTCCAGGGATCGGTCCGTTGCCCGGACACCACCATCTCCACCGTAGTGCCGGCCGCCGCGAGCTCCGAACGCAACAGCTCGGCGGCCGCCGTCAGCCATGGCCACTCGGTCGCCCAGTGCGCGGCCTCGACGAGCGCCGGCCCGTCTTCCTCGGCCAGCTCCGAGACCGGGTGGTGGCGCAGGTCGGCGGCGAGCAGGACGTCGGCTCCGGCCGACCGGGCGTCATCGAACAACGCGTCCCCGCTGCCTCCGCAGA
>JAABUR0100006718.1_pt1 | contig 13911 bp, 13 predicted proteins | sample 5560091 | NCBI WGS metagenome assembly JAABUR01 (sample SAMN10711879, study PRJNA513375) | rock metagenome | isolation source: Antarctica rocks | place: Antarctica: Victoria Land, University Valley sud
GCGTTCGCGAGATACCGGTCGAGAAAGTCATTCAGCCTCTTACTGCTGATTGGGAAGCTAAGGTCGATGCGGCAATGGCTAAACAAAGTAACAATGTGGTTGCTAAAACGTCTACCGGTACCGCACTGACTCGAAAGGACTTGGGAACGCTCTTTCCACAACCAGGTAGAGATCCCGCTAGTGGATGGTTGAACGACGAGGTCATCATGGCATATTTACAAGCCGTGGTCGACTATGGAAGGGAGATTTCGGGTTATAAAGACGGCGATATCCCAAAATACCACGCGTTCAACACGTTCTTTTTCAAGAACATCCGTGACAAGGGTGTCCAGAGTGTCAAGCGCTGGGCCATCAAAGCCAAGATCGGTGGCAAGAACCTCGAATCAGTCGAACGCGTATTCATCCCCGTCCACTCCGGCGCTCATTGGACCCTCCTTGTCGTTAGTCCCATCGCCCATACCATTGAGTACTTTGATAGCTTGGACCGTGGTCCTGGACCGTTTATCAAGGTCGCGAAGGATTGGTTGAAGCAGGAGATGGGCAAGAATTACAAAGAAGACGAGTGGAGGGTCGTGCTGGCCGATGGTGGAGGACCGCAGCAGAGCAACAGCAGTGATTGTGGGGTGTTTGCAGTTACAACGGCGAAGATGGTCTTGTTGGGGATTAATCCGGAAGCATACTCGAGTCTGGATATTCCCTTGCAGCGGAAGAGGATGGTTGCTGAGTTGATGAATGGGGGCTTTACGGCGGACTTTGCTCCGAATTTCACATTCGGGACGGGGGACCTGGCATGAAGGCGTTTGTGATTTTTATGCGTTTTACGTTTGTACTATGAGCGAGGGTTTCACGGGTTTCGTGGTTTTCAAGGGGTTTCAAGGTTCTTGGTCTCGTCGGTTTCAGAAAGTCTTGTGGTCATGGGTTTTGTCTCTCTTTCTGTTCTCTCTTGGCCCTTTGGGGGCTATTCAGCAGCGCGTTGTAACGCGAGTTACGAAGGTTATGTCGATATGGTGATTTTCGCTGGCGTCTTGTTTGCAGCAGATATACCCTCCCGGTCGCAAGTGCTGCACCGGTTTGAGTTTTGTTTCGGGAGGTTCTTTCAATTGTACTCTAGGATGATAGAGCGTTTTCAATTCACTTGCTTCGTGGAATTGCTGTTCTACTGTGTAGCTTTATCGTGATGCCTAGCATGTGGCCTGGTTGCTGGTGCAAGGGTTGGCCGGTGTGCTGTATGTTCCTGGTCTCTGAAAAAGAATGGAGGAAACCACTCCAATACCATGCGTAAGGAACTACCACGCGACCCTCCGTCCATCCCGTATCAACATACCACCTTTGCAAAGAGTAATCGGACCATCACATTTCATAAACCTAGGTACATATAGTAGGCCCAAACCCCTTGCCCTTTCCTTTCCCTTCCCCCATCCCTTATCCCCCATCCCCTCCCAAAAAAGCAAAAACATACAGCAGAAGGGATTCGCTGGTCGTCACCGACCCAACTACTAGTCTTCCGATCAACAGCTTGTGTATGGCAGAGCGGACGGGATGCCCAATTTTCTGTTGTCTATGGCCGTATGTGGAAGATAGAAGGGAATTATGGTATATATATTTTGTGATAAGTGGGTGGTGGGTGTTATAGTAGGGGGGAAAGGTGTTGGGTTTGAGGGGGTGAGAGGGGAGAGAGGGGAAGAAGTGAAGTATTTGATGAGAGCGGGAAGTTAAAAGAAGGAAAATGTTGAAATTTGTGTATTTCTTTAAAAGTTTTAAAAGTATTGACTGTTCTTTTGTGAAGCGTCAAGTCTCAAAATCAGCATCAGAAAACGTCAGTCATTTTTGTACATACACATAGTTGACAGCTGTTGAACTGTCACATATTTAAATTTAGTTCATACAATTTTTAATCTTACCCTTCAGTTTTAAAGTTGATGATATTTAAGTTACTATGAATCTTATGCATATATAGCTATTTGATGTTTTGACGGGTGAGAATGCCTCGGTTATGCTTGGCCGCTGACGGTTTCATCACTTTTCGCACACACTGGTGAGTAAGGTCCATCATTGATCCTAAATAGAGCTCAAAAGAACATTAGTATTAAAGGTAAATGAGTACCTCCTTCTGCCCAGAGTGGCCACCAATTCGGGAGCGATTTCTCGAGTGTCGAAGGTCGATTAAAAGGCTATTCGGCGTGATGGCGTGTTGACAGGCGTCGGTTGAGGTATGAGAGAGAAGTTAGTTAGGAGCTTTCAAGTCAAGGCGTTTGGTTGCTCGTGCGAATGCGATGGTTGCCTTCACAGTGTTCACATTGGGGGACCATTTCCCTTTGGGTCCGTCTAGTTGTTCCCTCCCTGACCATCCCCCCAAGTAATACAATATATCTCCCCATCGTGTGAGTCCTCCTCTCCCTAGGATATGCCGCAGTGAGTTCCATCCGGTACATTTAAATAAGAAATGGTCCGCTGTCTCTTCTTCCCTTCCGCAACTGCACAGGTTCGAGACGGTAGCTCCTATCCGATGTAGATATCCGTTCAGCCGGCATTTTCCTGTCCCAAGCTGGGAGAGAATGGTGGCATCCTCCCTCTTAAGGACGTCATATATTTTCCTGGTGTGTTTCCCTGGCAGAGCTTTGTCTACCTGTTTTAAGTGAAGACCTGTATTTGCTGCTGATACCGGCTTTCGGGGTGGGTATGAGCGTTTGCTGCATCGCAGCGCGGCTGATTTCAGGCTGTGGAGTTGATGTATGTCTTCCTCATTTCTATTGCTTGGTACGCTTCCGCATGAGCTTGTTCATTTCCCGGGACTCCCTCGGGTCCAGGCGTCCATTGAAGGGTTATTGTATACTGTCGGTGGGTCCAAACTCATTCCAGGCGTTGGATGATCGAGCGTATCAATACTTGTCCGCTCTGGTGAGCGGGTTGTGCCATGGACTTTAACGCCCCTTGGCAGTCTGAGAATATTATTATCGAGTTTGGGATCTGGGCTATAGTGTCGATCGCGGGAATCACTTGTGTATTGTCAGATCAATGGCAAAGAGCTCTGCGAAATAAGCGTTCAGGTTATTTTCATCCTCGATGATTGTTGCCTCTGAGTATTGTGATGATCATCTTTTTTCTATACCTATCAGACCGTTTCTTGCGGATCTATCGATGTACAACGCAGGAGTGCCCGAGGATTTCGCTTTCTCGGCGGCTTCCTCTCGCGATGGCGGTATCACGACCTGAGGTCTCGATTGTCATGGTGATATGCAGTACGGTGTGATCGTTTCAAGTCTCAATAGATCAAGATTCCTAAAGGTGAATGCCACTGTCTGCAGTGGAGAAGTGAACCCTTTGGCGCTCCTTTTAGCTCGGGATGTTGACTTATAGATCGGGTGGGTTTTCTCTAAAGTGTGCCCGTTGATCCAGAACCGCCGCTGCTGTTCAAAGTGCCTGATCTGTATCGACTGAATATCCGCCTCGAATTCTGCCACCTCGAGAAAGACCGATGAGAAGGCTGTTGTGATGGCTTGTACAGCTATTCTCTGGGGTGGCTGCAGGCATTGAAGTGTGCTTTTTGTGCCCTTTGAAGCTCATACCTCCGACGCATAATCCATGACTGATGCAACAGTGAATTGAAATAATTGCCTGCACGTTGAAGCTCGTAGCCCTTTCAGGAGCTTAAGGGCTAATGCTGCCTAAATACTCCTTTTCACTGTCCTTGTCATGTGAAGTTTGAATCGTAGTTCTCTGTCGAAGGCAACTCCTAGAAGTTTTATCGACTCTGCCGCTTGAACGTGATTTCCTTTGATTAGTAGCGGAGTATCATCCTCACGGTTGTGGCTTCTTGTGAAATGTACGAACGCTGTCTTTTCCGGTTGAAAGGTAGCGCCACTTAGACTTTCCCATAGCTCTGCTTTAGGAATAACGTCTTGCTGTAGTTTGATCGTGTTTTCGATTGTTGAACCATCGACGAAAGCTATCGCTCCTTGGTTCTTGTTGGTCCCAGTTTGAACAAGGTTGACGTTGAAGAAAAGGAATAAGATAGGGGAAAGCGGGGATCCTTGTGGCAGGCCTGCTTGGGCCGCAGAAGAATACCGTCCGAGAACGATAGATAGGTTAACGACTCCTATCCTAGCTTTCCCCAGCCTCTTCGGTCTTTTGAGCAGCGCCCTCACCTTTGACCGCTGGTTCCACGATATTGTAATAGACCAAGTCCCTCACGCCTGGATCCCCATTGGTTTGCGCCTTATGTTATGCTATTTTGAAGTTGGTATGTGAGTGGGTTGCCAAGTGCTCGTTGACTGTCGGTGCATGTTCGGTGTCGGCTTACTTTAGTGCACTCTCGCAATTCCTCTCCACATAGTAGACAGGGCCTGTGGACGCTACCAAAGTCTAGCTGACGAAGGAGGAGACACTCTTTGTACTTTCCCTTCCCGTGCGTTTTGTCTTGGTCGGGCGATCTTTGGAGCTGAGCTCGACGGTGTCAGGCTTATCATCACTCAAGACAATCCAGCACTCATGAGCCAGCGCCTTATCGACAGACAAGCGATTCGTCGGATTCCAGACCAGCAGCTGATATAGTAAGTATACTAAAGGTTGATCTTCTGGAACATCTTCACCATGCCTGCTAAGCATTGTATGCATCTTCGCCAGGCGTACGACCGTAATTTTTTCATCAGTATCGGTCGAATATCCCAATATTTCGGCCACAGCGTACGCCCAAGCCCACAGGTCGATTTTTACAGTATATTCAGTATTGCCCCACACCTCTGGTGCCAAAGTTCGTATCGGACCAATACGAGTGTCCCGGGAAAAAGGTTCTGATGTGGCTTTACCGAAATCGCAGAGTACCGCTTCAGGCCTTTCAGTAGAAACAATGAGCATGTTCTTGAGAGTGATGTCGCGATGCATAATGCCCATGTTGTGTAAAGATTCAATGCCTTCGAGAGTATCTTTCAACAGTCGCATTTTGTTTTTGATCTCAATGGAAGTCCAGATAGGCGGAGTGAAATTCCTCACGCAAAACGGCAAGCATATAAAGACCTTTTCTGGCAAAATGCCACATGGTTTAGAATTGCCATGCTCACAGAAAGATGATAGTGCAGGAAGAAGTCCTTTACGGTTCTAGGAATAATTAACAAATCAGTAACATTAGGAGTAGAATATTATACCCTAAAGGATTCTCCCCAGGCAACCTCCTCGAGAAACGCGTTCCTTGTTCGCGTACTTGTGACCGGTAGCTCTTTCAGAACTACCATCTCTCCTGTGTCTATATTCATTGCTTTGTTCACCCAACCAAAGGTTCCAGATCCCACAGTTTCAAAGACGAGAAAGTGCTGAATTATTTTGTGTTTATCAAGATGCAGCTTCCACATACTCTTCGGAGGTAGCGGTAAGTCAATAGACATTTTTCTAAGAAAGGCATTTCTGCATTTGAAAAAGCTTTCTCTCTCATATTCCTCGACTGTGTACTCGAAATCGTACTCAAAGGGACCTAGTTTGATTGTTGTAGTCGTCTGATACAGCAGCTTTTCCGATTGATATTCCAACTCGTGCCAGGTACCTGCCAGATTGAGATATACCGGCGCCTTCGAACTCACTGCAACTAACATCAACATGCCGGAAATGCGATTGAATCGGAAGCATATGTGCACGTTCGCCACATTCCTGCTTTTAGGATCACGAGGTTTAGCAAGGAGGAAATCGACATTGCGATCTTGCAAGTTCGACGTTCCTCTACCGGCCATCCATCCCAAATTTAAAAACTTCGGCGAATCATCGTTACGAAGTGAAAAGACAAGATGATGAAAACCCTGCTCTTTCTCAACTGAAGATGTAGCAGTGTCGTAGTCAGTATCAGTCTCAATAGGCTCAGTTACCCCAGCTCCTTCATTTCCTAAAGGGTCAATAAACTGGAGATGATACTTGTCGTCCGTCTCTTCCATGTACCTCACGGCCCTAGAAAACAATGCTTGTGCTTCCGAGTTCTTGGGCAGCAGTCTTGCGAAAATGCCTGAGAATTCGCGCTGCGCGCTTGCCATCCTGAGGTAAGTATAATATGCGGGCGAAGATGGGTAATAATGTAATAATAGTCATTCCTTCCTACCGTAGCACGCGTAGGTACCTTAACAAATAACAACCCCTTGGAAAGAGTGCGCGCGTTGTGGATGCCCCGCATTCTCAGCCTTACGTATCACATGATACACCTTCTGATCTAACATCTTTGTCCCCCGATATTTACTCAACATCACATTTATTTGAACATGCCTTCGCCTACTCTACCATCGGCACAGTCAATGTGGGGTGATTATGTGCCATTCCACTCAGATACCCTTGACTACTTGGTTGAAGTTCAAGACCACATAGCGGAAAGGTATGCGATACGAGCTCATGCGAGGACTCCGCCTGAGTCGCCTCATTCAGTCTACAGCGAATCTTCCGTCGACAGCTGGCCTCCTCCTGATGGTTTCAAGCCTGATGGTTGGAGCCTCAACCATCCTTTGCCCAGCCCTGACGACTCTATCGCTACGCGTGAAAATCGGCCCTACACTGCAGAAGCGGTTTCTTCTAGCATGGCCCGAGTTCCGAAATCAAAAGCTACACGAAAGGGATACCAGTGTCCCGGAGCAATATCCTCTGGGCGGCAAGTATTTTACATTGACTCTACAGGCCATTGGCTGACTCGTCGAACTCAGAATTACAAGATCAAAAGTTTCATCGACAACCACATATTATCAGCTTGATCACAAGGGCGGTGTTAGCAAAGTGCAGGCGAAACCATCACATCGCGGCAGAAGCTCCATCAAGAGAAAATGAGAACATAAGAATTGAAGAGATTTAGAGACGTTGGTCACAAGGGTAATCTGATATGGCGGACCGTCTCGGACCACCTTTCGAAAATTACGCAGAGATGCGAGCTTTTGCTGGGCGATTATCATCAAGGTCCTAGATTCCGATATTCAAGCGACCTTATGAACTCGGCATTTTCCACCAGACATCTGATCTTAGGAAGTCGTTCTTAGCAATGTTCGAACGTTCTCCTAAAGTCACAGAGCGTCAGTACATCTGCGTCTAGGTGTTCTAATATCAGAGCCTCGTGGAGAACTTAGAAGGTCGCAAAGACTGAAGGAGGAAGCGGAATGATTAGAGTGAGACATGTGGTCTGAAATAATGGTGCGATCGTCTTGCGAAAGATGGGTCATCTCGAGTTGGACGGCTGGCTCGATGCTGTCCTGAATTTGGTGCTTCGCAGTGCTTCGCAACTGAAATTTCGAAGCTCATTGGAACTAAGAGAGCTCATCTAATTCTTGGCAGTCTTATGGTAAGGTGTCACGACCTTGCAATACTTCAAGAAATAGTTTGGCTTGATGAGGTGAAGTGAAGTGCTAGCTGTGCGAAGATTGAACGTTGGGAATAACGAATAGCGTGTTGAACTTTTGGATGAGTAATTGTGACGGCTGCTTAAACTATCTCTACACAGTACTTTCGCCATGCAAATGACGATAGATAATGTACGTTGAGTTCAAATACTTCTATCTGATCTACACTAATATTGTATAGACCTTCAAAACCCTTCGGGCTCACGTTCAATCTGTTCTTTCTCAGCTATTGGTTGAGTGGCCGGAGGAAAGTGATCTGATACACGATAAAATATGCCAGCTTTCTTTGGAAATCCGACCTATCATTAATAAGGAATGAGACATTACTACGCTATTCACTCAGTCTGGAAGCTCTCTTTCTAAAACGATCGAGGCATCGAAGGAGGAGATACGAACTTGTAGAAGTGTTCGTAGACATAGACCGTTCCGATAAGAAGGGAAAGCTCAAATCGTTGACTGGTATGCATCTGATGAGCTTCATGGGTGTATCAGAATACCGTCGACGGGAATGAGCCCACAAGAGAATTTTGACGACAGTGATCATCTGAAGATTGCAAAGACTGGAAGAGTGGTAGCAGCCTGCCAATAAGGCCATCTATCACCCAACATCATGAGGGTAGCGAGGGACGTGATGCAAGGTGCCTCAAGACATCTAGTAGTTACCACATACTTATATAACCGGGTTGCTTGTATTCATCGTCTATTCAGTCGTCCTTGTCTTGCAAGGAACTGCCGTACCTTTTTGTCCGCGTGGACATCTTTCTTGTCCACCCAGGTCGGTCGCCACTGAACGAGATACTGGCCCATATTCTCATCTATAACTCCTTCCATTCCTTCTTGTCGGATAGCAAGGCAATTCTGTTGCCACTGTTGTCCTTGCAACCTTCCCATAGTCTCTTTGCTTCAGACTTGTATTCTTGATATGTCATTGTCGCAATTGGCGCTAGTCTCAACTAGGCTAGCGGGAAGTGTAATGACACCGCAACTACGAGTACTATGTTCTTAATTGGACGACTACTCCTTCTGCTTCTACAGTTGCTCCTATTGCTCCTACTATTGCTCCCACTATTGCTTCAACAAAATCCAAGCCTATTGTGAAGCCCAAGGTGATCCCGAGACCTACTTAAGCCATATGAGGTAGATTCCTGGAAGATCGCGATTTCAAACGACAAGAAATGCTGGCGTGCCAGTGCCATGTACAGCTGTGGTCACCGTGTCTGTGGTGTTAATATCTAAAGTCACGTACCCTGGTCTGTCGTCGGGATCAGTATTCATTGAAAAGCCGTGTACTGCAAAATACACGGCGGAAAAGATGATTCATCAATTGGTAGAAGGAAGCTGGCGATGACCAACCCGGGTGCTTCAATTCTACAGAGAAGTCACGAATTGGCTTGGGGGAAAGCGCGCTCTGGGCTGTACTGTCTCTTAACCCTAATTGTAATATTCTTACAGTGTTCGAATATTGTGACTTCTGTGCTGTATGCGAAGGGCCACTTGAGCCTGTGATTGACAAGCTGGAATTGCTGGTGACGGTGACTACTTGGCCATTTGGAGGTCCGACTAGTAAGTGGTCAACGTTGAAAGCTTGTCTAAGGGAAAGATTCTCAAGGACGCAATATGTGGCTGCCATGGCACATACACATCGGCGCCATTGCGTGTCTGCTGGGAACGAAATGTTAATCGAGAGTGAGGGAGCGGCTCAGAGACGGATCAGGGATGCAGTGAATACCGACGGAAAGGTGCTTGTCGTACAGATGCAGCACCATGAGAAAGAGCGATTGGTAACTGCTTAGAAGAGCTACGATAAAGACATGCTGTTCAGACTTCTCCTACTGCATCCTCCAGGAGTCATGTCGATGATCCATCTTGCTCGACTCAGAATGGGATGAGCTTGTCCTTGCCAGCCTCATCCTTGCCAACAATCTTGCCCACATCACCATCTCTCTCGCCCTCCACAACGCCCCTAATCATTCTTCCACCAATATTCGGATGGCCACCGCCCATAGCTGCGATCTTCTCCTTGATACCTCCGAGATTCGTAGCGAGGAAGCCGGGTCCAACACCCAAGACCTTCACTCCATCCTCCTTCATCTTATGGTTCCAGTCTAGCATCACCATGTTAAGGGCCGTCTTGCTAGAACGGTATCCGATCGTCTCAAAGTCCACCTTCTTAGGCCATCCAGCCGGTAGGGGCGGTGTAGGGAAGTACTTCTGGCTTGCAACGGTGATTTGGGAGAGACCGGCCACGAAGATCAGACGGGGGTCAGACGACTTGAGCAAGAGCGGCATGAAGGTGTAGGTCATAACATTTGCACCGGTAACGTTGACGTCGTAGGCCTTGTTGAAGCAGTCACGGAGAGACACTTTACCGGCAACGTATTGGATATCGAAGGTAGCTCCAGCGTTGTTGACGAGCGCGTCAAGGTGACCCGGATTAGCCTTGACTTGTTCGAAAGCCTTCTGGATCGACTCGTCACTGGTAACATCGACCTGGATAAGTTCAACGGTGTTACTGGTTTTTGGAACTTCCTTGTGGAGCTTCTCGATGGCAATTTTGCCCTTCTCCAGAGAACGACTGCCGAGAAAAACGTGGTACTTGGCCTTGCCAGACTCGAGAAACGCTTTGACGGCTTCGTACCCGATACCATCGTTGGCGCCGGTGACGAGAACAACCTTTTGGGACGCCATTGCCAGCTGTGATTCGCGTGTGGATGGTTGGATGGGTGTATTATTGATTGTGCGTAGGTGGTAGGTAGTAGGTGGTAGGTGGTTGAGTTGTTTGTTATTCAAAGTTGATCGACTTGAGGAGCGAAGGAGCAATGCTTTGTTAAAAAGAAAAGCTTCGCTACGTGGAAGACGTGGGCATCTATTTCATTGATAGAGGAACCCTTGGCGTTAAGCGGAGTTAAGGGCTCTTGGGCGGCTTAATCCCACTCAACTACTTTACCCTCGGAACCGGGAAGGTCACCCTGCCTGGGCCAAATGACGTGCATGAATTACGTTGGTCCGGTGTTAGAGTAGTCCTAGCTCCGGCCGCGTCCCCCCCCAGGCTCCTGTCAATCACCCCGACAGCTTACGGCAAGGTGAGCTTTCGACTTATGACCCTTTTGGAGCAATAGGAGCTGGGGCGTGGTGCGGTGGCGGTGGCATTAACCTCTGAACTTCCAACGAGCAGTGGTTTTCTGAAGGCTGGAGGTTGACTTGATCTCCACGAAATAACCAGAAGCGATCAAATACAGTGTGAGTCAATGCTGTGCGCGGTAGATCCACGACTATTGATTAACGGCATTCACATTTCTGAAGATGAAAGACATTGCTAGGCGTCTCCAAGAGGTCGGCCCTACCATTTCAAAATTGTGCGAGCTATCTGGGGCAGCAGGGGTATCCGTAGGTGTACTTCACCAGAATCAAGTCATCTATACCGCTGGCTTTGGCTATCGTGATGTTGCTGCGAAGATTTCTCCAGATGAGAATACCGTATACCATATTGCGTCGCTTTCAAAGGCGTTCACGGGAGCAGCTGTGAGTATAATCGTGGATGAAAAACTTCTAGACTGGGAGCAGCCCGTCTCCAAGATCCTTCCAGAATTTTCTCATAATGATGCGACTGTCGAGACCCAATCTAATCTTCTCGATATGGTTGCGCATCGCACTTGTCTTGCGCATAAGAGTGCTCTTTGGTTGCAGGACTGGACGACGTTACTCCTGACTCCAAAGGACCTGTTTCCAACCATATCTTACACCGAACTTGCATTTCCCTTTCGTTCACAATGGTTTTACAGCAACTGGGGATGCTGCGTGGCTGCTACAATGCTAGAGAGGGTGACAGGGTAGACTTGGGCAGAATTTCTTACCCAACGGATATTTGCACCGCTTGAGCTCAAACAAACATCATTGGAGCGATATCCTAAAGGAGACAACGTAGCGAAGAGTTATCAGGCGTTTCCGGATGGCTCACCAAGCCCAGTAGAGCCACCAGAACTGGTCGCCGGTACGATAATGCAGGGGGCATTGGGTGTGATAAGTAGTGTGAGCGACTTGCTGTCGTTCTACAAAGCTCTTATCAAGGCTTGGAAATATGAAACAAACAGCAATACAACGTTCACTCCTGGTTCACCATTCAAAGATGTTCGTACCATGCTCAAAGGTCACATCGGTCTTGAATCAAATTCAACATTCCAACAGTCATATGGCGTCGGCTGGGCTATCAGCGAACTCCCAGCTCCGCTCGGGCAGATCGGCACCAATCCGATGTTCATTCCAGAAATGCCTATTGTTGGGAAAGGTTCGAAGAAACAAGTTGTCTGGCACCACAACGGGAGTCTTGTTGGGTTCTTCAGCTCTGTACATATTCTCCCGGAAAGTGACACTGCAATAATTGTCTTGACGAACTCTATGGCAAACAATGACTGTGCAGACTGGATCGGTCAAATCCTCCTCGAGACGGTACTAGACAACACGGACAAGAACGACTACTTGATCCTTGCGCAAAAGACAGCTGCCTCTTACATTGCAAAGTGGCGAGATTTGAAATTGGAATTAGCCGCAGGACGAAACCCTAACACTCCCTGTTTAGCTCTTGAGCAATATTCTGGGAGCTTTTACAATAAGATTCACAATTTCCACCTCGACATCAGTACTGTTAACGGCAAGCTTGAATTAAAGTTTCAAGGCTTGCCAACCGAAGTCCATCAACTCTATCACTATCACTATAACACCTTTTCGTGGGAGCTCACCGCAGACGAATCGATTGCCAGGGACCGGTGGCCTGATCTTGAGGCACGGGTCTATCTCCTTCATTTTGAAGCTGATGAGAATGGGAAGATGACCAGACTCAGATGGCATCATGACTGGGCCGTATCTGCAGGCGAAGTTTTTACACAGGATCAAACGACCCTAGCATTTGTTGATGAGTAAATTCCCACTCCCTTTTGTCAATCCTTAATCTCGATTATGATACTTTGCTGAGATCTCAAGAACCTCAACACCATATAGTGAACGTTCTGAGCTTTGAGAGGAAGAGCTAGCTAGACGGCTAACGATTGGGAAATTCTGGATTCTTATAGGCTCGTGCAGGCAAGGCCTAAATTCCTCATCCTCACATGGTTAGGTGCTCCCGGGGATATTTCTTGACTTGAAAAAATAGATTAGTCGTCAAATGGCCGTCTGTCACATCTCACAATCCGTGCACGCGCGGCCGAATTTGAGCAGAAAATAAATGTCCATTAACCCGCATGAGACGCATGTCTAATAATTTATTAGATTGTATGCAGGTGGATTTCTAAAATGTGGATGTGGAACAAAACCGCTACTACTCGACGAAATAAGCGAACTTCGAAGCAGATAGCACAGGTTGAATTCATGTACTAATATGCAAGCCTATCACCACGTATGGGCTGCGTACTCACTTGTTGTGTCTGCTATCTTTAACAAGATTCAACACTGTGTGGGCTGACCATTGGACGAGGATGCAATAAAAATATCCCTGCATGCCAAGTATATACAATACATTACGTTTCGTGCTACTAATTAACAATGAGGTGCTGTTGGATGCCGTGAAGCTTGGGCTAAGAACCAGGAGGTCCAAGAAAGCCTGCGCACTTCTTCCGAGTAGGAGGCTGCTTATCGGAAACTGTAAGAGACTACACCAAGAGCGATCTTACAGTGCTTGTCCTCATAAACCATTGACTAAGGTTCCCTTTCCATTAACTTTCCCCTTTTCATTGAGATTTTTCTCGACCGCTACAATGTCGCCAGCGGAAAATGACATTGCTCGGATCTTGTATTTGGACTGGCAAGACTTGTACAACGACGAGAGATCGTTCCAAATATTCTCTGTTATTTCAGAAGACGCTAAAAGTCAAAAAGTCGACAATCTGATATTCACATAGAGAGAGCTCGAGACTATGCATGATATGAGAGGGAAAGAATCAGAATATACCCTTGATCCGGAGGGCTTTTGTATTCGCCATCATACGTCAAAGATGACGGAATTTTCCAATGAAGACGCTATCAAGGAAACTTACACCCCCGAGATCGAAGCTTTACTCAAAGCCGAGCTTGAAGGGATAGAGCAAGTTCACGTCTTCGACTATCGAGTACGCCCTCATGCCTAAATAACGTTTTCTTGAACTAGGCCATTGAAGGTTCTTTAGGTAGCTCAGATCCAATACCCCAATCTTCAAGGACATGGTCAATGTTGCCGACAAAATGCAAACTCTGTTGCCAGCTCAGCATGCCCATTGTGGCAGGTACAGCCTCTTCACAACATTTCCAGCCTATTAATGGACTAGAATAGACCAAAGCCCTGCTGGAGCCCTCGGTCGCTTGTACAAACATCTACCCGATGAAGCCGACTTTCTCTCCCAAGGTAGAATGAGAATCATTAAGTATGTATCATCAGATCATTGTCGTGATACAAAAGCTGACCTACTCCATTGTCTGGTGATCAATCCATCATCGCGTCGAGAATCGGCCCCTTGCCGTCTGCGACGCACAGACCGTGGAAGAGGACGACCTCGTCGAGACCGACCTTATCACCGTGGGACATCAAGGAAAGTCC
>JAABUR0100006720.1_pt1 | contig 13910 bp, 12 predicted proteins | sample 5560091 | NCBI WGS metagenome assembly JAABUR01 (sample SAMN10711879, study PRJNA513375) | rock metagenome | isolation source: Antarctica rocks | place: Antarctica: Victoria Land, University Valley sud
ATGGATTTTGGTGTCGGAAATGGAATACCAGTGCGCCGAGGACTGCAAGGTACGCTAGGTATAGTACTCCGTATATGGAATTATTCAGCTTGAATAGTAATCAACCTGGTAAAGAGACACTTGCCCACGGTTCACGTAGATTTAGCTTAAAGTGTGTACGGAACACTCGATTACTTTCCCATTCATTGTGAGTTCTTTATTGCATGCTAAAACAAACCAGTGGCCCCGGCATCCTAACTCCGGCGGAGAAAGGGACTTGCCGGAATCTCCACTTGCGGAAGATGAAATCAGATGAACAGGGAATTGGATTCGGTGCTTTTATAGTTGTAGAAATCCTTTAAGATGATTTTATGTACCTAGTGAATAAGACATAATGCCCCTCGCCTATGCAGGGCATCGTCATCGTACGGACAGGTCACGTGACATGCCCCTCCTTGGGTTGCGGGGCATGAAGATTGAAGAGTAGGTATTATCTACGAGGTGATGCAATAAAGTATTCGGAATGGCCACCGTACCGCAATTGCACTATACGCGAACATCAACAAAGATGCAAATATTTACATATAAGGGCAATAACGTCAGATACTGTACATATAGAAACGTTAAGTGATTGAAATTAAAATATACATCTAACCATGAAAGTGACTGTCGTCAAATTTTTTAAGATTTGCAGTTAACGTGTTCGTTGAGTGACATGTTTTGATAAGCGAAGGATGAGCGAAAGTGGGGGGCACGGATAGAACCCCTGCGTAAATTTAATCATCAAAACTTTGCAATCACACATAATAATCAATAATTGAGTTAAATCTGATTATTAGCGACTTCAGTTATAGTCCTGAACTAAATCTTTTTAATGAATCAATAAAAATCGAATACGATCGAGCGCGCATAAAGATAGATATAAAGGCCTATGTGATAGATAAGCTACGTTGATTCTACGTTGGCCCCCTACGTTGTACGGTGGCCATTCCGAATACTTTATTGCATCACCTCGTAGATTCGAGGATATCGAGATTCGAGAGGTTCTACATGGAAGTAGCAAAAAAAAAAGGGCTGAACTGGGATTTGAACCCAGGACCTCTTACATGTGAGATATTGACCCAAAGCAAGAACTGCTTAATGATTAGAATAAATTAAATTTCGATAAGTTTGGTGAAATACTGACTTCTGCCACTGAACTATCCAGCCCGAGGTCTATTGAAAATGGTCTTATTTTACAATATTATTCTTGTTTGTTAGTATGGCCTGCGCTATCTGCTATTCTGAACTACGGAATTGAATCTTTTCAACATTTAAGAAAACCATACTCGTACTACCGCTACGTCTGCATCGAAAAACTCGATTAGCACATCTATCTCTTACAGCTCCTACGAAAGGCTTTTGCAATTGCCTTTCCAATGGTAATTCCAGCATCGCCATATCTTCTAACGAACAGAAAACTATCAGGTTCACCTCGCAGGTCTTGCTACAACTACCGAAGCTTCCCCCCCTTGCTCTAGAACTGGCGGACACAGCATCTCTATGGGGAGTAGAAGAGTAGTTCGTGCTTAGCTTATCAATTCCGGTCGTCCGGGTTATAGTAGTCTTTTACTTCAATGTTAATGAGATGCGTTAATATGTGTGTACTATATAACAACTAGGATGAGAGTTTTGGAATGATAGATGCGAAACTGTACGCTGATTAGAGAGTAAGGAAAGGTTCGAGGTACGAGAAACAACGTGAAGGGAGAAGCCATAGAGCAAGCATGTTGGGTGGCTGGAGTAGTGACATGCGGACATATGAGTTTTGCAATTATTTCGAGATCTGGAATATATGAAACTACTACCAGCTGATTCTTAAGCTGCGTCTGGGCAGACGTGAAGCAGAGGTTTCAGTGTTCTCCAGGCGCCAAGATGTTCTTCGTTCACCGTACTGAGAAACGTGAGGGGATAGAACACTCGAGCTACATTCAGAGCAGAGGCTTCGATCGAATTTTGCAAAGGTTGCCGTGTCATGCTCACCGTTTGGAAACTGCGTTTTGAGTACCGGTGGTACGAAGCGTAAGGTAAGGTACAAGAAAACACAACGCCCAGCCCCAAGAAGTTATGCTATAATAATCCCACCGCTCCAATACACCGTAAAGATAGTAATTGAAACTCACCATAAATCGTAACCCCTCCTCCCCAATCAATCAATGCTGGCTCCACTCAATACTGTCCAGCGCCACCCCCTCCTGCACCAACTCCCACAGCGGACTCAACTCTCTCAAAAAACTGACCCTCTCCGTCACGGCTTTCAGCACGTAGTCGATTTCGCTCTCGGTCGTGAATCTCCCGATGCCGAATCGGATGCTGCTGTGTGCGCTCTCATCGCTGTTTCCGAGGGCGCGAAGAACGTAGCTGGGTTCGAGGGATGCGGAGGTGCAGGCGCTCCCGGACGAAAGGGCAATGTCTTTCAGGGCCATTAGGAGAGACTCGCCTTCGACATAGGCGAAGGAGACGTTAACGCAGCCGGGGTAGAAATGTTCGGGGTCGCCGTTTTGAGATGTGTGCTCGAGGGAGAGTAAGCCTTTTAGAAGACGATTCGAGAGAGCGGTGACTCTTTTGGAGTCGTACTGCAGTCACACGTTATCATCCAGTATCAGTTTACTCGGTTTCATCAACTTACGGCCATCTCTTCCTTGGCAATGCGACAAGCTTCTCCGAAGCCAACAACTAGTGGAGGCGCAAGTGTGCCGCTCCGTAACCCTCTTTCTTGCCCTCCCCCACTGATGATTGGATCAATCCTAACTCTGGGTCGTCTTCGCACAAAACAAGCGCCAATTCCTTTAGGTCCGTAGATTTTGTGTGCAGATATAGACATTAGATCAACATTCCAGTCATTGACACTGATGGGGATCTTTCCAACGGCTTGCGCTCCATCGGTGTGGAAGAACACCTTCTTCGACCGACAAAGCTTCCCTATCTCTTCCATGGGCTGGATCACCCCAATCTCATTGTTGACTGTCATGATACTGACAAGCGCCGTGTCAGGTCGGATTGCGGCCTCTAACTCTTTCATGTCCACCAGTCCATTGCTCTGTACTGGCAAATATGTAACCTCGTAGCCTTCGTCTTGCAAATGTCTGCAGCTGTCTAGAACACACTTGTGTTCTGTCTGCGTAGTGATGACATGTTTTTTCTTCCCTCCTCTTCCAAAGAATCTTGCAACTCCCTTGATGCTCATATTGTTGCTTTCTGTCGCCCCGCTAGTGAAAATAATCTCCTTAGGATCGGCACCAATAAGACTTGCAACATGCTCTCTAGCTTGCTCTACTGCCTTTTCCGTCTCCCAGCCATAAGCATGGGTTCTTGAATGAGGGTTTCCGTAAAGACCAGTAAAGAAAGGAAGCATAGCATCGAGGACTCGCGGATCTGTGGGTGTTGTGGCTTGCATGTCAAGGTAGATGGGTCGCGCTCCTTCGTCCATGACGGTAGCCTGCTTGAGTATTCCAGCTGCTGGGCTCATCATGACATCTGCAGACATATCTGTACCCGGCATCTTGACCTTCTCAGGCAGCTTTCCCGTTTGTGCTATAAAGGCATTATGATCCGCCGTTATGGTAGTATCGACGTTGACTTGTGCCTTGTCCGCCGTTGATGCTGATACATATGGTCGTCTTAATGCTTTGTTGGTGGCAATTGCTGGTGTTCGAAGATGCGGCGAATTTCTGATCAAGCCATGCGAACATGACAAGCGTCTGGAGGACAGCCTCGCCGCTTGCCGTATAGTTGTGGGGACAAAGTTTGACATCTCGACAAAGCCTGCTGTAAACCCACGAAGGTGTTTTCGTAGGAAGATGGAGTGAGTCGTGGATTGGCAACCCTAATCTGACTGATAGATAATTGCCACTCCCGTTGAACCAATCGCTCCTCTTTCCGGCACTAGGCTGCTATTGGTGAGACCATTGAAGGTCCAGCTCGGATAATGGATCAGGGAAGTATTATCAATGCTGTGAGATGATGCTGTGTATTGTATGAAGGTTCATGTTGTAGCATGTTATAGCACAGATGGGGTTTGTGCGTGTTACGATGTGAACGATGCTAGAATCCCAAACTCTTCGAGCTTCCACCGAGGCCGCGAATCCGTCAGTCTCGCTTCTTTAGGCCAGGCGCCCATCAAATAGTGCTTGTCGATGCCGTCAGCCGGCATGAGCCTTTTCTTTCACTGACAGAGCGTTTGACGGAACCTGCAAGACACGTCTAGGCACAGCTGCACCTCGCCCTTCTTTAACGAATAGAACTACTCGCCGACTCATTGACCGCGAAAAGCCCCCATTACTCGTACTACCGTTCCGCCCTCTCCGCATTCACAGGCGCTGCTGTGCTCCAAAGAGTCGACCCAGGTCGTGCAGGTCACGTCGCAACGGGGACTCGTCAGCATTGCGCCTCAACCCAAGCTATACCTGGATATACTTTGAATCCAGCATACTTTCCAGCAGCATCTCCCTACCGTATCCGCCAAAGTCGACTACCATAGAAACCCAGGCTTGTCCAGTTCTGAAGTTACCTGGGGTACAATGAGTTTGAAGGGGTTGGGCAAGGCTGCTGTGCGAGTATGTGCATAGATACACTTGCTGCTGCCTCTCTCAGCACTCGGTATTCTTGCTAATCTACTCTTCGAGTAGGCGCCGCAAACCTTGAAGCAGAGATTCAACATTGTATGAAACGCGCCCTCCCTTTCATGATCCCCCAAAACTTTTAAGCAAGATCTGGAAAAGTCACTGATGCTTTCCACTCTTAGGGAGAGCATACGAAGGATGCAGTCTACATCGATGCGGAGCGGCGATTCCAGGAGCTTGAAAAGGCACGATCGCCAGTTCTTTCGATGTGGCATGTGCGCTAACAACTATATGAGTATAGGAGACGAAGAAATTGCATGATGAGTCGAAGAAGTGAGCATAAAAAGGTCCTGCATTTTACAAATATCTACTGAAAATAACAGGTACTTTGACGCCATCAATGGTCAGCTAATTCCTGCTGGATTAAAGCCTGTAAACTGGGGTTAACCTGTTCCAACAGGCATGTTGAATCATCAAATTGAGTTCTCGAAAGCTGTGCAGGAAATCTACCAACCAATCTCTGGACGAGTATCTGACCCCAGCTCCATAATCCCAGAAGGCAATCCAGAAGGCATCCAGGCCTGTGAGGAATATGAAGCCATCGTGAAAGACCTGCAAGCCACTTTGTTGCCGGAATTGGAAATGATACAAGCAAGAGTTATTGGGCCAGCAGACGAGCTTTCGGGCGTCATAAAGATTGTCCAGAAATCGATTATCAAACGGCAGCACAAGCAGCTGGATTATGACAGGCGCAGAGCCAATCTAAAGAAAATACAAGACAAGAAGGACAAAACGTTAAAGGACGAGAAGGCACTATACAAGGCCGAAAGCGAAGTAGAGCAAGCAACGCAGGAATTCAACTACTTCAACGACCTCCTAAAAGAAGAGCTACCCAGGTTGTTCACCCTAGAAGCCGAATTTATCCGTCCCCTTTTCCAATCGTTCTACTATATGCAACTTAATGTCTTCTACACCCTCCATGAAAAGATGCAAAACATTGACATCGGCTACTTCGACCTAACGCTTGATGTCGAAGCCGCCTTCGAGAAGAAACGCGGCTCCATCCAAGACCAAGTCGAAGCACTCTCCATTGTCAAATACAAGACAACAGGCGCTAAGAAACCAGGGCCGCCGAAGTATGGTAGCAGCAAGCTAGCACTGGAAGGTCGGAAACCAACAAGCAGCGCAGGCGAGACTACTCTAGCAATCGAAGGTCGAAAGTCCTACGACCCTGCATCAGCCAGAAGACAAACCCATGACTCCGTCGACAACCCGCCTCCTCCCTACTCTTCGGCATCCCCTTCACTCAATGGCGACTCTGCCATCACGCGCGCCAACAGCACAGGCAGTTCATGGAGCTCCGCTGCAAAAGCAAAGGGTGCTGCCCCTCCACCGCCAAAACCGAAGCCGAGCCGCTTAAGTGGAATGCCGGCGTCGGATAGGGCGACGGCGCTGTTCGACTACGAGGCGCAGGCCATGGGGGATCTAAGCTTTACCACGGGAGATGTGATTGAGATTGTGCAGAAAGGGGCGACCGAGAATGAGTGGTGGACAGGCACCTTGAATGGAAAGACGGGGCAGTTTCCTGGTGCGTAGCGTGCCACAAGGTTTGTTAGGATGAGTGTAGTGCTAACGTTCAACATAGGTAATTATGTTCGCCTGTTATGAGTCAAGGAAGATCTTGTTTCGCATGGTTCTCGGTGCTGGATACTAGGCATGAGCTTTTCAATAGCATAGCGAGAGTGATTGTATTAGTACTCCCACAGCAGAAATTGATGCTAATCAAGATTACTATGCCTCATCCACTGAGATGTAGAATTGAAATTTTCCAATACTCATCCTAGTGCTCGCTATAATACCAGATACCCCTGCGGCACTTCCGCCTTCACCTCCACCACCATCCCCAGCATCCCCACCTCCACAACCCTGCCACCCCTTTCCACCACCGAATACTCAGCATCCCCTCAAACCACCGCACAACCGCACCACCATCCCCAAACCCCTCTCCAGCTACACACGCTACCTCCGCGCCGCATACACAGGCCGGGCAGTTCCTGTTGCCGAATAGGTATTGCAGCTGCCGGCGAGCGTGAGGCTAATAAGGGATTGTAACTCCTTAACCATCCTTGATTTGGGTGAGGTGCTCCAAGCTCTCCCGTATCCCATTTCCTTTCTATTTGGCCCTGCTTCGCAACAACCGAGAAAAACACTCTTAGTTGGTTTGTGCTTGTGTGAAAGCGTTGGGGGAAAAAATGGTAGAACTGTGACATGCGGTCGAATTGTTTCTTGTGTCGGCTTGAGTGCAAGGGATGTGATGCTGGATTTTTCCATTAGGCCTACCGGGCCTGGTTTTATCGTTTTTCATGTGTTTCTTGCTGGCGATGGAGATGGGAAGATATCGATGAAGCAGGGCTGGGCCGGGGAAATATTCACTATATTGTGCAGGTAGGAAACAAAGCAGTATATTATCTCAAAAACCTCATACCGAGCGGCGAAACCCACTTTTCGCAAACTCTTTCGAAGAATCGTTCTTGGCTGTGCCGGTGGTGTCGTTCTCGCCGTTCTCGCTTTGGTAGCGTCTGCGGGCGTTTCGGTTTGGTGGGGGTGGTCTGAGAGGTGGAAAGGTCTTTGTGTTTGAATAGGTTTGGGGGATTGGTGTGGGTTGAGAGGGTTGGGGGGACGAGGGGAAGGAGGAAAGGAGGGAAGGAGGGGGAAGGGCTTTTTGGTGAGAGAAGAGTTTCAGGGCTGGGGGAGGGCCGCAATGTTGGAAAGGGGGGTAAGGTCTGGAGGAGAGGAAACGATGTATGTAGTCCAAGGTAACCGGACCCCCTATCCTCACATGATCAAGGAAATCTGGGTCATGGGACACGTCGCTCGCCCAATCTATTGCAACAGTGTAAGCATACACGACTAGCAAGGCAATGACCACGAGGATTGGAGAATCGACATAGCATCACGCACTGCAGTTCGGGAGCCCTTACTTTCCCACAATTACGCGCTACAAGACTCGCATGAAATCTCGGACTACGTCTTGCAACACGATCACACTAAGGCTGCCTTCCTCACTCCTGCCACTAGCTGACTTGCAATCCTGCGATAGCGCGGACTTCAGGGGGGCCAAGTGTCCGGAGGGGCGAGAGGGCGGAGGTGCAGGTGGTGAATGGGTGAGCTCAAGGTTGTAGTGTAGTGGCCGGAGCCTTGCTGGGGGTTAGAGGGGAAGGATATGCAGAAGCTGTTGAGGAATGAGGGTCAGTTGGAGGGTTTATTCTGAGCTGCAAGACAAAACGCAAGCAATTGTCGATGGTTATCTCCTGGGTAAATCATCGAAACCGGAAAGTTTGATGTCAAGAGCGACTTAACCATCTAGATAACGAGGTTGATTGCTATCAATATTCCTGGGAGGCCATACTCTCCCAAAAGTAGAATGACAACGAGGAATAGATCAGGAGAAGTGGGTCTACCGGAGGCGATACCTTGAACAATAGAATCGCCATCCAGAGCGTAGCGCTATTCTGGTTGTCATTAGCCTTTGGAAGTGAAGTCAGATACCTTGCTTGGTATGGCTCCGCTACTTGTTCAGTACCAAGTTCTCTTTCCTAGACTGTACATCAAAAAGTACCTAAAGCCATGCATCAACCCCGCAGCTATCACCCACTGAGCTGTGAAGACGTCGATGAATCTTCTGTGCTTGGTAGTTAGTACCTTCTCGCCCAAGAAGCAAATTCACAGCATTCATCATCGAGTAAACAGCAAAATGTAACCCCAAGGTCTCTCCACCTGAAATTGAGTCAGAGATCTCAATAGACTCTCGCCGCCCATTAACGACGAGATTTGTATTGCGCTCTACTAGCTGAGCTATGAAGAGTATTCAAGAACCATCGGGTCAAACCTTATTCAAACACATGAGACGCAGTAGATGACTTAACGAACGCAATCTGAATCGCTGTCAGGCAAGAAGAAGCCAGCTTTACTCGAACGCGAGAAACAGTGAGTAGTAAGGATCTGCAAGGCCTTTCAGTCTGGATAAGAATCTGAGGCTTCACCATCCGCTATCCACAAGGCTCAGAGGGCACTCAACCAGCAGCGTATGCCGATGGCTACTTGGTAAGCTTGGGAGTGAAGCGTACGCCTTAGTGAAGTACACCAAAAAGAAGAATTGGAAATTGCAAAGGGTCTCTCTTCACCTGGAATTGAACCAGGGCCCTCAATAGTGGCCCCATACTAACGTTCATGAACGCCAGGAAATTGCGCTCTACCAGCTGAGCTATGAAGAGGGCGAACGAAATATTCTCTCAGCAATGTCACTTAGATCTGAGCAATTCGCCAAATAACCGGAGGTCTATCATAGTCGACGAGAAACCGGTAGCAAACAAACCTGCCAGGGGACTTCTGAGAGCAAAATTAACTCGTTCAATCAATATGGTACTTGGCTGGTTGGTGAAAGCAAAGAAATTCCACCCAGCGCCCCTAGGCGAAAGATAAAACGGCCAAAATTGAAAGGTCTCTTCACTGGTACTCTGTGTTAAGAATCGCGTAGGCACCCCCCCCAGGGTTCCCTGAAATAGTATCTATATGCTCTACCAAAGAGTCATGAAGAGTTGATCCTCAATATGAAACAGCGGAGTATTACATACTCGGCCAAAACGTGCGGAACCGGTTACTGAAGACTCAATAAACCACCATAATACCCATGTATAGAAGCACGAAGGAGAGGCACCGAACCTATACGGTGAAATTATTCTGTGGATGAGTAGCTGACTTGAATCAGGTTTCTTCTTCTGCAGCAATATAGTAGCGGCGGATCTGGCCACTGTAGTGGAAGTCTGTTGGGATGATATCTAGCAGATCGCCATTCATAATGCTTTGCATTGCTCTAAAGATGCAGAGATAGCGATATGGCGACAAATAAGGAAACACCTCAACTATGTCAATCTGACTGGAGAAGAAAGCTACAGTGCCTCGTAAAGCTGCTCTACTTATATGCTTTGCTTCATAAGATACCACCGAGTCGGGAAACGGCATGGAGACTTGTGGCCGAGCGAATGCAGTGTTCGAACGTGGTGTTCTAACTCGTATCTACCAAGATGTAACATGGTACCGAAGTACCTAAACTTGATCGCCCTTGCACACTACATTTAGGGCATGAGGCGGCCCTTTGCATATTCGGTCGGTGACCCCGGCGATGGATCGAAACAGCCATCGGCGGTGACAATGAACAGAGTTCGAGGGTGGAACATCTTCCAATGTAAGATTATTTCCACGACAATGGTTTGGATTCCTGAATTCCACGTATTAGAAATGCCTACGAGTAACATTTGATTGGTCCGTGCTGCCACCGCGTCAGCCCCGTCTCAATAGCTGTCTCTTGAACTTATGTCGACGATGAATGACATCGGAAGGCATTACTTGGTGGGTTAGACGTCGCTAGCATTAGTTCTGAACCCCATTAGGATCCATTGATAGTTGTCGGATGATGTAGAGCTTAATAGAGCGGACAATCTCACGGGCATGCTAAGCGCTATCACTGGAGCCCTGTGGTCTTCTAGACGATGTTTAGGAACTGCTCTACCTCATCTCTTACAACCTGGCGTTCCGAAGGTTTCCGGTAGCTAACATTAAGAATGGCTATATTGACCATAGCGGTCTCCACTTTCGTGATGACGAATCCGGAGGAAAGGGGGATGATAACTGTTGGCAGTTCGTTTGATTTTTGCTTCTGCCAGTTTGCGCAGCCAGTGTCTTTTTGTGAATGATGCTGCTATATTGATGACCATCCAAATGACTATACCGTCGACCTTTTGTGCTTTCCTTCATGTCGTACATAGCAGAGCTGCCCCCAAAATTATGTCAGACAGCCGCACTACTAAGTTTTATATCAAAAGGCCGACACGATAGAGTCACAAAGATCTTACAGGATATTTCAGAACCATATGGACAAACAAGCACAGCAAGAGATCCACCAGAACGTTAACAAGCCGCATCAATACAAGAAAGTACGTCGGTCATGATCACTCAAGCAAACAAAATCCTCCTTTTACAACGAAATTTTCTGTGCCAGTAAAAAGGCCTGAGAACTGTTCCCTGGTGGGAGTGCCCTTTTAGTATGGAGATCCAATGGGTCTCCGAGTTAGGTGTTCCATGCAGAATCCATGACTCAAATCCGGGAATCACTTGGGCTCCGGCACAACGGGAAACCAACAAGGAAAAAGAGATCATGACGGTTGTCATGATGCGCAGACTGTGAACTGCGGCTTCCTTCTGTAGATTGCTACTGTATCAGAACGCTCTGTATCATCATGTGAAGGGCATATTGCACTCCAAGTAATCCATGGGTATGTAGAGTTCACGCGTTAGCAGGTTGGCCTGTCACCCGATGGCGGATAGTTAACCCAATACTTTGTAGCAAAGCATAGTCCGCATTAATTTGTTCCGATGCACAGGCATCATGTGGATCTAAGGAATCCAGGCGAGCTTTGATGGCTGCTTTCTGCTCGAGCCACAACTTCTGCATTGACTGTTGCTTTCCAGGAGGGTTAGCGGATGAAACAGGCTTACTTGCCTTTGCTGGAGGTTTGGTCCCATTATTAGATTTGGTCCGCTTCATTGGCTCTGCTTGGGAAGGACTCGATGGTCTACGCTTGCGAAGTGGTAAGGGAGCCAAGCCTTGATAGTAAGAGCTCGCCGACGAAGGCGATGGTGAACTGCTCTCATTGGATGAAGCGTGTCCAGTATGATCATGAACCCTTTTCATGTGATCAAATAGGTTCCATCGGCGCGGAAAACCGTTTCCAGGGACAGACCGATCACATTCTTCGAACCAACACAGGTGGGGTTTCTCTCCGTGGCCGTGCATACCGTGGGCTTCCCTCTCGTGCCGTAAAAGACATGCCGTTGATGAGAATGGAACGGCAACACAAGAAGACACCTTGCAACGGTATGGCTTGAGGTGAGAGTCCAGGTGTTTACTAGGGTTCTTGATTAGTTTTTCCAAGGTTTATGGTACTTCAAGAATTCTCACTCGTAATTGCACTTCAACTTCTCGGGCTTGTGGGAGCAATCTTCCTTGCCCGCAAAGGGGCAGTGGTACAAGCCGTCGTCCGAGGGGCCAGCTTGGTAAAGAGGATGCTCCCGTGCTGTCGAAGCTTCACCTTCGCTCGACCTTCGTTGGCAAGTAATTTCCATGAACGGAGATGACATGGGCTCTTGGTTGGGTGCCTCAGGTTGCGGCCACATCTTCATATTTGAGATTGGTGTGCGCTGAAAAGGATGAGGTGCCTTCAATGTACTACGAGTAGTGTCAGACCACCGAAAGGGTCCCATAGAAAGTTTAACAAACCTTTGCAGGTCGACGTGTTCATGCAGACATCCAGATGGAAGTGACCCGTGCGTGCTTTCCCCAATGGTAAAGGCCGGGAATAGGGCATTTTCTTCTAGGGTCCCATTTTGCTCAGCCGGCCAGGTTCCTTCCTGAAACGCTGGTGATATCGGGGTGTTTGGTTGCGGTCCCAGAAAACTACTCTGTGAGAACGAAGAAGAAACAGATGGATCAACTGCTGACAAAGGAGAACACGCCATCGGGTATGCAGTGGAAGATACGCCGGTGTTTAATGTCTTGTCGCCTGCCTGGATAGGCGCCATAGACCATCCCGCGCGGTAGCCAGAATCACCATTGTGGCCTCCCATTGCCAGAGAGCTTGGGGCTACTTGGCTAGCAAACATCACATCGTCGGTGCCTGTAGTCGGGAACTGCCAAAAATCACGAGGGTATTGTTCTTCCAGAACTCCCACGCTGCTGTCAATGTCTTGGAATTGGTGGAACCCAAGCCCAGGATCTATTGGAGAGGCAGTGTTCCCTGCACTCGTCGGAGAGAAAGGATCATAGACGGATCCGGCCCCATTGGTCTCAGGCATGTGAGTAAGATGTTGAAAAGAAACATGAGAAACATCTGAACGCAAAGCAGAAACACAGCCGGGTATTTGTGGCGCGGCAGTGGTCATGGACGGATCAATCCCATAGCTGGCGCTGCAATGTCCATAAGATGGAACGTCCACAATCGTGTCGGAACCAGTGGCACTGTTAGCAGCCCATTGGCGAACCTGCGCCGGATCGTTGAAGAACGTCCTGTGACCCGAACTTGACATTGAACCACTACTCCGGAATAAAAGCTGCTCATCATTGAGAGATCCAGTGGGTAACACAGAAAAGTCTTGTCCTCTGGAAGAATCCTTGGCCTGTAAACAATTCTTGTCCGATACAATACCACTCAAGCGGCTTCCAGTGAATGGGTTATTCTTCTTGATGGCCATTTTAGGTAGTTGTCCTTGGGTGACAGAGGTAGAGCTCTTGCAAAAGCTAGGATCATGGGTCAGTTTGTGCAAATTGTAAAATTTGTAGAGACAATGCTGTAGAATATCATGTCGCATAAAATTTAAGACAGACACAAGAGCAAAGAAAATCCTGTAGCAATGTATCGTTAGCGCAAGTGGAACTACTCATAGCGCTCTCAAATACACACCACAGAGTCCAGGATGAAATAATGATCCAAGAGTCCTTGGCAGGGTGGTTGACTCCGCATCCAATAAGAGGATCAATAGCGTGTCGTTCCCCATGGTCGGTTAATCTAGGGAAAGTCCTCGGGTCCATGTAAATAACACAAAGCTGAGAAGACAATAAGTCAAGAGAACGACGTTCTCTACTCGAACTACTGGTGTGTGAGTAGTGATTGGAAGAGTTGTGCTGTCGTAACAAAGGTCCAGAAGCTGAGCTCACAATAACCGCCTATAGAATGCTTTTATCGTTAATACCTTCGGTAGGCTGAGATTGGCTTGGTGCATCACCGACAAACAGCCGGGAGTACCGACAGCTTCAGACCGGCCATCCAGGATCCAGCCAGTTGGCAACTCACAGGGATCATTCTCTTACCGCAGGAACAGTAAGTAATCATGCAAACTATGAATTTGCGAGCACTGAAGCGCGGTGCGACAACGTCGCTGGCTCTCAAGTCCGGCCGCAGGATGTGCGGTTATGCTGAACAGCAATATTGCACATTGCGGGATCCAGGTGGGCTGTGATCAATGTCTGCCGTTGAGACGAAGTAACAAGGATTACCATAGGGTTCTTCAATCCGTAGATCCAAATAGGTAGCTGGCCAAAATTGGCTGATTATTGCATTTCAAGAGTCCATCTAAGCAGTAGGTATTATAAAGTGCATGGAGCACGTATTATGACTCCTCCGGTAGTCCTGGGAGATTCTCGATAGAGCGGAGTCCACAGGAAGGTCCTAGAATAACAGTCCGCTGCGGATGGCAGGAAAGAAAGAGACGAAAGAG
>JAABUR0100006721.1_pt1 | contig 13907 bp, 14 predicted proteins | sample 5560091 | NCBI WGS metagenome assembly JAABUR01 (sample SAMN10711879, study PRJNA513375) | rock metagenome | isolation source: Antarctica rocks | place: Antarctica: Victoria Land, University Valley sud
GTGCCGCCAGCAAAGCCGGCAGACAGCGCCAAGCCCAGCCCAAGGCAAAACAGCCCAGCGCGCACGGAGTGGCCCCGCGCGAACCGCAGGAGTGATTTGGTCATGATAGAACCTTTGGTGTGCACGTTCGGTCTTCCCTTGATAAACGGTTGTTTTCGGATTGCGCTGAAGATGCAGGCGATTTGGTCAGTTTCGGCCCGTGCACGCCCGTACGTGTTCGGAATGATGTCGCCTTTGAGATCCTAGTCCTGGGCGGTCTGCAACGCGGCGAGTTCCCGGGCCACCAGCGCGTCATGGGCATCCACGTCGGCCTTCGCCGCCACCGGGCTCCAGCGCCCGCGCATGGTGAAGATCGTCGCCACGAACAGCGCGACGCCGGCGATGCACACCCAATACCAAATCTGCCACTGCCCGGCCGTCTCCGCCGCTGCTTTCTGGATCGCGCCGAGACGGGCGAGCAGGTCAGGACTCGGCGCCGCCTTTGCCGCAAGCACGTCCTTGTAGGCTGCAAGGACAGGGGGCGCCTCAATCAGCGGTGTCACGCTGTTGACGATGTATGGCAACGCCAGGAAGCACGCCGTTACGACCAAACGTTGCAGCCAGCCCCATACGGCAAGCCCGGTGGCCGTCAAAGCCGGATTGCGCGCCTCAACCGTTTCCGTGAAACCTGCCATCCAAGCCGTGTAGGCGAAGCCGACCAGCAGGGATTGCGCGCAGCTGATGGCCACCAGCAACGAGAATGAGGGATGCTGGCCGGCCAGCGAGAGCCAGAACCACATCAGGATTGCGGCACCAACACCGCCCACGAGCATGAACGGCTTGCGCACGCGGAGCCGGTCTGAAAGCATCCCGGCGGCGACGAGGGAGACCGCGTTTGCCGCCCAGGTCCAGTTCGCCAGCGCGTTGGCTTGCGCCACGGTGAACTGAAACACGGTGACGAGGTAGATCGTCCCGAACGCCACGGCCGTGTAGTAGAAGATGAGCAGCGTGGAAACGCCGATAGCCGGAGCGACGACGTCGGGGTGCAGGATCTGGCTCCACGGCCGGCGCAGGCTCGCCTCCACGTCCAGGCCTTTCGCCCGCAATTCCACCAGCATGCGGTCGCGCTCGCTGACCATGAGTTGGTCGCGCAACGCGGGCGCCAGCTCGCGCAGTCCGAAGAATGCGACCACGAACATGATGAGCCCGACCACGCCGCAGATGTAGAATTGGCTCTGCCAGGTTTCGAAGGTGGGCAGCGTCAGGGTATTGACCGCGCTCACCATAAGGCTGCCCAGCACCGGCCCGACGGTCCAGAACCCCATCGCCGCCGCCCGGCCGACCTGGGGCGAGAAGTCGCGCATCAGCGCCGGCGTGGTAACCAGGACCACGCCCTCGACGAACGCGACGGCGCTGGAGGCAACGGCGAACTGCAGCGGCGTTGTCACGTTCGGCAGAACGAACAGCGTCATCAACGCGACCACCAGCAGACCATAGACGATCAGGTTCGCCCGTCCGAACCGGTCCGCAAGCCCGGCCAGCAGCGAGCCAAAGGCGCCCAACAGATTGCCAATGGCCAGTGCGAAGACGAAATACCCAAATGGCATGTGCAGCGCGCTCAGCATCAGGGTTGCCACGCCGCCGCCGACATACAGCTGATAGTAGAGTGAAACTGTAATTGCCACGACGAGCAGCAGAAGCGCGCTGCGCACGCCGCGCCGTGGGTAGTGGGGCAATTGACGGTTCCACACGGTTCCAAACGACGGCGGACTTGGATTTACCACGGCTTGACTGGACATGATGGCGGTTCCCATCCCCCCTTGGTTATTCGTTTTTGGCCAAAACTGCTCTGGCCTTGCCAGTGCCATTTCCAACAGTGGTATGCGTTTTGGGCTCAGCGCCGGACGAACTCCATCGTGCCGTCGGCAACGCGGCCGAAGCGCAGCGCCACCGCGTCCATGGCGTAGTTCCGATGCAGCTTCCAGGGCCGCTTAGACCCTTGTTTAGGCATCATGCCGACGCCGCGTTGGACATAGCCCGAGGTCAAGCTGAAGAACGGCTCCTCCTCAACCGCAGGATCTCGTCGAGGCGTGGCAGCCACGTGGCCGCGCCGCTTCATGTGATTGAGAAGCCGGCATACGTACTCGCAGGTGATGTCCGCCTTGAGCGTCCAGGACGCGTTCGTATAGCCAATCACTGACGCGAGATTTGGCACCCCGCTGAACATCATCCCCTTGTAGGCCAGCGCCTTCGAGAGATCGACCTTGCTCCCATCGACGCTGAGACCGACGTCCCCGAGCAGGTTCAGCTTGAGCCCCGTCGCCATGACGACGATATCCGCCTCGATCTCCTCCCCGGAACGGAGCCGGATGCCGGTTTCGGTGAACGTTTCGATATGGCCGGTCGAAACCGACGCCTGCCCGGTGCGAATGGCGTTGAATAGGTCGGAGTCGGGCACGAGGCAGAGCCGCTGGTCCCAAGGATTGTAGGACGGGGTGAAATGCGTCCCGACGTCGTAGTCGGGACCGAGGGCATGACGCGCCATGGCAATGATCTGCTGCTTGGTCTTCTCCGGGTTCTTGCGGGCGAGATGGTAGAAATACATCCCGAGCGCCATGTTCTTCACGCGCGCAACCCGGTAGGCCAGCTTCGCCGGCAGGCGCTTGCGGAGCCAATCGGCGGCCTTGTCCTCGGATGGCCGCGAGACGATGTAGGTGGGCGAGCGCTGCAGCATGGTGACGTGCGCCGCCGTCTTCGCCATCTCCGGCACGATCGTGACCGCCGTCGCGCCGCTGCCGATCACCACGACGCGCTTGCCCGCATAGTCGAGGTCCCCAGGCCAGAACTGCGGATGCACCACCTGCCCATGGAAGCGCTCGCTCCCGGGGAACTCGGGCGCATGCCCACCGGCGTAATTGTAATAGCCGCTGCACATCAGCAGGAAGCCGCACGTCAGCCGAACCGGCTCGCCCGTATCTGTCCGCTCGGCCTCAATCAGCCAACGTGCCTCGGCCGATGACCAGGACGCTTGCCGTACGCGGTGGTTGAAGTGGATGCGCCGGTCGATCCCGAACTCTTGGGCGGTTTCGCGGACGTAGTTCAGGATCGAGGGACCGTCGGCGATCGACTTGGCCCCGACCCAGGGCCGGAAGGAATAGCCGAGCGTATACATGTCCGAGTCCGAGCGGATGCCGGGGTAGCGGAACAGGTCCCAGGTGCCGCCGATCGTGCCGCGCGTCTCGAGCAGCGCGTAGCTCAGCCCCGGGCAGCGCGCCTGGAGATGGTAGCCCGCGCCGATGCCGGACAGCCCGGCGCCTACGATCAGGACGTCAAGGTGCTCCACCGCCGCGGCCGGCCGCTTCGCTCCTGCAGCTTCGCCCGCCGTTCCGAAAGCATAGTCGGCAACGATGTCCTGATCAGCCATGCGTTCAATCTCCTCTCATTCGCTGTGGGCCACGCCGCGTGCGAGGCACGGACGACTCACTGCAATTTCGTTTGGCGGGCGCTCGGAAGGCGAGCAGCGAGGCGCCTATGCTCAATGCCCACCCGCTGAAAGGCGCCGCACTTTGCGCTCGATGAACTTGGCCAGCAACGGCCAGTATCCAACCGGAAACAGGCGTTGGATCAACGCGACCTGCTGGGCGTCGCGGCCAACCAGGACACGCTTCTTCCGCCATAGGATGCTTCGCACAATCTGCGCGGCGGCAGCTTCCGGCGCGAGCTGCAGGAGTTTGGTCGAGATGTATTGCTGCTGCTTCGCCTCGGCATCGCTCAACCCGGTGCGCCGGGCGCTCGCATCGACGGATGTGCGGACGCCGCCTGGATGCACGACAGTGACTCCGATGGGCGACCCTTCAAGCTCGTGCCGCAATGCCTCCGAGAAGCCGCGGACCGCGAACTTGCTGGCGGAGTAGGCGACCTGGCCCGCCGGCGCCACGATGCCGAACAGGCTGGACAGGTTGACGATCTGAGCCGTCTCCGCCCGTCGCAGCACCGGCAGGAAGGCCCGCGTCATATAGACGACGCCCCAGAAATTGATCCCGAACATCCACTCGAAATCCTCGGGCGGCACCTGCTCGAACGTGCCGCCGAGCGCCACGCCGGCGTTGTTGACCAGCACGGTGACGCCCCCATGCTCACCCAGGACCGCATCGGGCAAGGCTGCGACGGCCGCTTTGTCCGCCACGTCGAGCGTGTGCTCGCTCACCTTCACGCCCGTCGCGCGGGCATGCGTCGCGACCGCGTGCAGGCCCGTCGCATTCACGTCGGCGAGCGCCAGGTTGCAGCCGCGCGCGGCAAGATCGGCAGCCAGCGCCGCGCCGATGCCGCTGGCCGCCCCGGTGATGACCGCGGTGCCGCCGCGCAACGGGAACCGTCCCGAAGTGCCGGCCGTCATTGAGTGAGCTCAATTATTGACCGCCAATCAGCCGGTCTTTGCCGAGCAAGCCCCGTGCCCGTTATCTCTTTCCACATCAAGACGTTCCTTTGTTAAAAATTGGCCTTTGCGGCTATGGATTGAAACCGACGATCGTGCTTCCACGCCGCGTGCAGCTCGCGAAGCAGGAGCGGTGGGACCGGCATCGCTCATGGCAGCAGGATGACCTTGCTGGCGGCACGCTGGCGCGAAAGCTCGAAGCCTTCCAACCCGCGCGCCAAGGGCAGCCGATGCGTGATTATCGGACGGAAACTCTCGGGATCGCGCGCAAGCAGCGCGGCGACGCGCTCCCAGGTGCGCTGCTCCGAGCTATGCGATGCGCGAAGCTGATGGCGGTTGCGCACGAACACGGTCAAAGGCAACGACAGCGGCGCGGCGTGAATGCCGGCGACCACCAGGATGCCCTGGCGCTTGAGGATCGGCAGCGCGTCGGTGATCGACGACGGATGTCCGGTTGCTTCCAGCACCACGTCCACAGGCTTGCCGCCGGTGAGCGCCAGGACCTGCTCGGCCATCGGTCCGTCGGCGACGTCGATGCAGTCCGCGAAGCCGAGCTGGCGCAGGACGTCGAAGCGCGGGCCGTCGGCGCGGCCGGTGACGATCACCCGCCCCGCCCCGGCGGCGCGCGCCATCAGCGCGAGGCCCTGGCCGATCGTGCCCGGCCCCAGCACGAGGACAGTGTCGCCAAGGCCCACCTCGCCCACCATCACGGCATCCGCCGCCACGGCCAGCGGCTCGACCAACGCCCCTAGCTCGGCGTCCACTGCTTCGGGCAACGCGAGGACATTGCCCGCCTCCACCCGCAGGTGGCGTGCGAAGCCGCCATCGCAGGTGAGGCCGAGGGCCATGGGCGGTGCACCCACCCTGGGATCGCCCGGCCACGCCACGTCGCGCTCGCCACGGACCACCCGCGGATGCACCGACACGCGCGTGCCCGGCGCCACCCCGGCGCCAGGGCCGGCAGTCTCGACGATGCCGGCCAGTTCGTGCCCCATCGTCAGGGGCAAATGAGGCACCATGAATTGGTAGCCGTCCGTCCACTCATACGCATGGACGTCGCTGCCGCAGATGCCGACCGCCTCAACCCGCACCAGCACCTGGCCCGGACCCGGGAGGCCAGGCTCGGGAACGTCTTCCAGCTCCAGGCCGAACCCGGCCTGCGTCTTGCGAAGCGCTAGCATGCTCAGAACGGCTCCGGGTAGTGCCCGTGAAAGAAGGTGAGCGGAGGCTTGGCGTCGGGATCGGTCAGCACTTCGATCAGGTTCGGCTCGTTCGACGCGAAGGCGGCATCGAGCGCCGCGCCGACGTCCTCGCCGCGCTCCACCCGGACCGCCCTGATGCCGCAAGCACGCGCGATGGCGGCGTGGTCCACGTCGGCGAAGTCGCAGGCGATGGTGTGCTCGCCCAAAACCGTGTCCTCCCCGTGCTTCTGGAAGCCGAGGATGCCGTTGTTGAGCACAATGACAGTAAGCGGCAGCTTCAGGCGGCGCAGCGTCTCGAGTTCGGCCCAGGAATGGGCGAAGCCGCCGTCGCCGCACAGGCACACGACCCGGGCCTGCGGGGCGGCGACCTGCGCGCCGATCGCCAGCGGCAAGCCCCAGCCGAGGCCGGCGAGGCCGCGCGGCGTCAGGAAACGCTGGCCGGCCCGTTTCGCAGTCAGATAGTTGATGACCCAATTCGAGGAATAGGAGGCGTCGGCGCACACGATGGCATCCATGGCCAGGCGCTTGTCTATCTCAGCCACGACACGCTCCGGGCGCACCGGGCCGCCGTCGCGGGTCGTGACCCCGGCGACGAACGTCCGCCAACCGGCGACGGCGACGGCGATCTGCGCCTCGACCTCCGCGCGGGCAGCGGCGCGCGTGGTGAGATCAAGCGTCAGGATCTCCGCGCGTAGGGCAGCCAGCGTCAGCTTGGCGTCGCCGACCAGGCGCAACGCCTCGTAGTTGCGGCCGATCTCCAGCGGGTCCGGGTCGATGTGGATGAAGCGCGCGCCGCGCGGGTAGAGCTGCCAGGAATCCGTGCCGTTCTGATTGGTGCGATTGCCGACCAGCAGCACGACATCGGCGGTCTCCACCATGGAGCGCATCTCGCGCGTGCGGGCGCCCAGGCCCATGGTGTTGCCGACCACGCCGAGCGAGAGCGGATGCGTCTCGTCGACGCCGCCTTTGCCCATGAAGGTGGTCGCAACCGGCAGGTGTGCGTCCTGCTGCAGCGCCGCGAGTTCCGCGGCGGCGTCGGAAAGATGGACGCCGCCGCCCGCGATGACGAGCGGGCGGCGGGCGTGGGCCAGCAGCGCGGCGGCCTCGGCGATGCGGGCCGGGTCGGGCGTTGTGCGATCCAACGGGTAGCGGCCGAGGCTGGCCTTGCGCGGGGACGCTCGACCCGCCTTCTCGGACAGCAAGTCGGCCGGAACCAGCAGGACCGCCGGGCCCGGCCGCCCCGATGTGGCTGCGGTGAAGGCCATGTCCACGAAATCCTCAAGCCGGTCGGCACGGTCCACGCGCCGGACGAACTTCGCCACCGCGTCGAACAGGCGGGCATGGTCCAGCTCCTGGAAGGCATTTTTGTCTGTGCTGTTGCGGGCCACCTCCTGCACCAGTGCGACGATGGGCACGCTGGCTTTCATGGCCTCTGCCAGCGGCGGCACCAGCAGCGCTGGGGCGGGGCCGTTCTGTGCGGTGACGACGCCGACCTTGTGCGAGATCCGCGCATAGCCGTCGGCCATCGTGCCGCCCATGTTTTCCTGCCGATAGACCGTCTGCTGAATGCCAACGTGCGGGGCCGCGAGATGGAACGCCGAAGGAAGGCTTTGGCCGAAGGCGACCGTCACGCCGTGACGCGCAAAGGCTTCCGCCAAACGGAGTGCGATGTTCGCATTGGCGACGGGAAAGCCATCATCGGGCATGGACGCGCATCCTGGATCGGTGATTTGCTATTTGCTATAGCAAAACTCATGGAGCTTGACATGTCAACCAAGCCCCGCGCCTTATTGCGACAGATGGAGACCGATGCCTCCCTGGCCCCGATTGACCGAGCGGAGAGCGTTGCAGGCAAGGTCTATAGGCGCCTGCGCAACGCGCTGGTCCAAGGACAATTGGTGCCGGGACAGCGACTCGTGCACCGCCTTCTCGCGGACGAACTGGACGTGAGTCCAACGCCGGTGCGGGAGGCGTTGCTCCGCCTTGTTTCGGAAGGGGCGTTTGAACTCGATGCCCGCGGCATCGCCTGGGTGCCGCGCCTTGCGGTCGATCGTTATGACGAGATCATCGACTTGCGCGTGGACCTTGAGGGCCGTGCAGCCGCACGGGCAGCCGTGCTCGCGACGCCTGCGGATATCGCTGACCTAGCAGCCATTCAGGCCAGATTTTTGAAGGGACGGGCCGTGATGGACCGGACGGTCGTCCTCACGGAGAATGAGCGCTTCCACTTTGGCGTCATCCATATCGCGGCGATGCCGGTGCTGCAGCGGGTCGTGGAAAGCCTTTGGGTTCAGGTCGGTCCGACGATCAGCCTGCTGTTTTCTGCGCCTCGCGTGCTTTCCCCTGAAGGCCATGCGCACGATGCGCTGATCGCCGCGCTCAGGGCACGTGACGCGGATGCGGCACGTGCCGCAATCACACGCGACCTGCGCGAACATGCGGCGGTCTTATCGCCGATGCTGGCCCAAGAGGCGAAGCCAAGCGTCGATATACACGCCCGCCTGAGACGGCCGCGGGCCTTGTCATAAGGTCGGGCCGCGTTTGTCCCGTGCCGCACTAAATTCTTTGCCTTGCGAACGAGCCATTCACAAGCATGAGTATTGCCGGAGTTGCGATCTCCTGTTTCTATTCAAGGCAACGCCCCCAATCCTTCGTGACAAATCCTATCGGGTTAGCCGATCCCACCTCGTGTAGTGCTGCCCCGAAGAGAGCCGCTGCGAGGGATGCTACATGAAGAATTGTTTGGTCGACGTGTTGAACGACAGGGGCACGGTCCTGCACGTTTTTCCAATCGCCGTTGAAGACCAAAACGGCATTCCGAAGGCGGTGGATCCCGAGCAGGAGGCGCTGGGGCTTGCGGCCTCCATGCAGCTTGCATCCGAGACCGAGGCTGAAGCGTTGCATGCCCGGCCGCACGTCAGCCGGAGTGGGCAGCTCATGCCATACAGCGACGTTGTGGAAACGCGGCGTCAGCAGTTGGAGCGGATTGAGCGACGCATCCGCGAACGCGCCTATTTTCTATGGCAACAGGAAGGCTGCCCGGAGAACCGGGCCGATGAGCTGTGGCGCCGGGCGTGTGAGTTCGAAGGCAATAACGGATCGATCTAGAAACGCTAAAGGTCGTAACGCCTATTCTGCTTAGCTAGCGGATCAACCCGGCGCGGCGCGGCAGAAACAAGGACAGTTCGGGAATGCAGATGATCAGCATCAGGCCGAGGAACAGCGCCAGCAGATAGGGCCAGTAATACCTCGCGTGTTGGAACACCGTTACGTTGGCAAACTGCAGGGCCATCAGCAGGCCGACGCCGATCGGCGGCAGGAAAAGCCCAATCCCGACCGCGGCGGTCTGCACGATGTCGAAGTGAATGGGGTTCATGCCGATTCCCGTCGCGATCGGGAACACGACGGGGATCAGGATCACCGCCGCCGGCAGGCCCTCCAGCACCATGCCGAACAGCATGGTCATCGCCGCCACGCCGAGCAAAAACTGGAAGCGCATCATCGACGATGCAGGGATGGACGGCTGGTCCGACCACATGATGGGCTGCCGCTTCTTCGACGGCGCCATTCCGGGGGCGCTGTGCCGGTGGTATCACCGGGAACAGGCGAAGACCGACCCCGACGTGCTGCTGATCCATCCGGACAGCTCACCGTTCATTCCGGTCGAACTGATGGCGGAGTTCCAGCGCGGTGTGCCGGACGGGCGGCTGCATGTGATCGGCCGGGCCAGGCATGGGATGCCGGTCTCCGACGCCGCCATTTGCGCGGCGCTGCTGCGGGATTTCCTGGCCGAGGTGGCCTAAGCGCCAGCCGCTTGCGCTCCCCGCACCAGCACGCCTGGCAGCGCGCCGGTCGCGGTTCCATCACGGTAGGTGATGACGCCGGAGACGATTGTCGCCGTGCAGCCGCGCGCCTTCTGCATGAGCCGCCGCCCGCTGCCTGCGAGTTCGTGGATCATGTAGGGCGATCGAGCGCCAGCCGGTCGAAGTCGATCACGTGCGGTCTTGGTGGTGGACCGGCGCGAAGCCGACGCCCCCAGGCGGTCACGATGTCGTCGCGCAGCTTGGCCGAGACCTGGTCCAGGCCGAACAGCCAGTCTTCGACTTCTTGCCGGCGGCGGTTGCTGGTGCGGTCGATCGTGTAAGGTGGCATCGAACCTCGGATGCGGAAGGTTCAGCCGCCGGCAGGCCCAGGGAGCACGGCGGCGACGCTCGTTTCCACCACGATGAACTCCCCGCCGGCACTGCGCAACAGCCCCGGCAGCACTGCCAAATCGTCCAGCGTGCGGATATGCGTCACCGGAAAGCCGAAGGCGCGGCCAATGAGCGAGAAATCCGGGTTGGCGAAGCCGGTGCCGGAGGGGCGGCCAGGGTAGTCGCGCTCCTGATGGATGCGGATCGAGCCGTAGATGCCGTTGACCGACACGATGACCTTGAGCGGCAAGCGGCGCTCCATGGCGACGGCAAGCTCGTAGCCCGTCATGAGGAAGCCGCCGTCGCCGACCATGCAGACCACGGTCCGGGCGGGCTCCCGCAGCCCGGCGGCCACCGCAGCGGGGACGCCGAATCCCATCGCGCCCGAGATCGGCGCCAGCAGGCGCTGCGGCGGGGTAAATGGGATAATGCGATACGCGGACGATGCGAAGCTGCCGGCATCGAGGGTCAGAATTGCGTCGGCCGGCAGATGCTGTGCCACGGCACCGACGACGGCCTCGAACGGCACGCCATCGGTGACTTCAGAAATGCGCGGAGTGGCGATGCGGCGGCGCTCGTCCGTCAGGCGGGCAATCCATCCGGTGCGGCCGGCCGGCGCCACGCCGGGCGAGCCGAGCGCTGCCATCAGGGCCATAGGAGGCGCGGCGATGGCGAGGTCGGCGGCGAAGTGCGTGCCGATCACCGCGGGGTCGGCATGGACGTGCGCCAGCCGCATCGGCCGCCGCGCCGGGTCGGGGAAGCTGTAGCCCTGGGTGGTGATGTCCGACAGGCGTGCGCCGAGCACCAGCAGAAGGTCGGCGTCGTGCAGGATGGCCATCTGCGAGGCCGGGTTCTGCAGGCCCATATCGCCGGCATAGAGCGGGTGCGCGTTGTCGAACAGGTCCTGGCGGCGGAAGCTTGCCAGCACCGGCAGGGTCCAGGCCTCGGCGAAGGCCTGCAGCGCCGCGCGGCCGCCAGGGCACTCCAGGCCGCTGCCGGCCAACACGAGCGGCCGGGACGATGCGGCGAGCCAGCCGCGCAGCCGCTCGACATCGGCGGCATCGGGCGCGGCGCGCACCGGCGCTTGCGGGCGTACTGGCGCGGCAGGGACAGAAGCTTTCAGCACGTCCTCCGGCAGCGCGATCACCACCGGACCGGGCCGGCCGGTGGTGGCGGCCTGGAGGGCACGGAGCAGCGTCTCGGCCAGGCGCGCGGGGTCGGCGACCTCGGCCGTCCATTTGGCGATCGCCCCGAACATGCGGCCATAGTCGATCTCCTGGAACGCATCCCGGCGCAGGTCGCGGGCGGCGACCTGGCCGACCAGGAGCAGGAAGGGCACGCCGTCCTGCTGGGCGGTGTGCACGGCGATGGCAGCGTTGCTGGCACCGGGGCCGCGGCTCACGCATGCGACACCGGGCCGCCCGGTGAGGCGCGCGTCGGCCAGGGCCATGAACCCGGCGCCGGCCTCGTGGCGGCAGACGACCGTGTCGATTTCAACACGGCCGTACAGGGCGTCCAACAGGCCGAGGTAGCTCTCGCCGGGAACGCAGAAAACGCGGTCGACGCCGTGGGCGACCAGGGTGTCGACCAGCAGGGTTCCCGCGGTGGCCGATCGTGCTGCTGGGCTCATTGCGTTGGTTTCCTGCGATCCAGCCATGGACATGGCGCCATACGTTCTCGAGTGCGCGCTCAGTGACCAAGGCGTGCTCCGGCACGTGCGGGTCGGCGCGGCCGAGGGTCATGCCGCCCCGGCGGACCGTTGACCGGCGCAAGTACTTTTAATTGGCGCTTTGAACCAATTACGGCCTTCGCGCATTGGACTGTCATGCATGCCACCGCCCCAAACCGTCCTCTGCCGCACGTCGCTCAAGCGTTCCAGGCCGCCGTCGCGACCCTCGACCGCTCGGCCCCATTGCTTGTGCTCTGCCATAACGATGCCGACGGTCTTGCAGCCGGCGCCTTGTTCACCCGGGCTTTCACTGCGGCGGGTTGGAAGGTCCATACCCGTATTTTCGGCCGTGGCGAAAGCCCGTGGTCGGACGCGATGCGCGCCGAGCTGGCCGGCGTGCCGGCGGGCGGCGTGATAATAACCGACCTTGGAGTGCAGCCGAGCCTGCCGAAGCCCGGCGTGCCCACCATCGTCGTCGACCACCACATCCCCGGCACCCCGCCGCCCGGCGCCGTCGTGGTCACCGGATACGGCATGGACCCGATCCCGACCAGCAGCCTGCTCGCCTATTGGTGCGCCGGTACCCTGGCCGATCCCGTGGACTGGCTTTGGATTGCCGCCCTCGGCCTGATCGGCGACATGGCCGAGGATGCCGGCTTTCCCGAGATGGCGGAGGCCCGCCGCTACGGCATCACGGCATTGCGGGAAGCGGCGTCGCTGGTCAACGCACCCCGCCGCACGGCCTCGGGCGACGCTTCGCCTGCGCTTGCCCTGCTGATGATGGCTGGTGGCCCGCACGACATCACCAAGGGCAGCACGCCGGAAGCGGCTGCGCTCCGTGCGGCCAAGGCAGAAGTGAAGGCGGAGCGTGACGCCGTACGGCGTGTTGCCCCGAAGCTGCGGGGCGAGGTGGCGCTGATCCGGTTCAGCTCACCCGCCCAAATCCACCCCCTGATCGCCCAGCAATGGCGCGGCCGCCTGCGCGACGCGATCGTGCTGGCGGCGAACACCGGCTACCGCCCCGGCTGGGTCCACTTCGCCATGCGCAGCGCGCGTGACCGGGACTTGGTGGCGTTTTTGGCCGAACATCGGCCGCCGGGTGCAGACGAGGCATACGGGTCCGGTCATCGGCAAGCCACGGGCGGTGCGCTGCGCCCGGCGGATTGGAATTCCTTTGTCCGCGGCCTGGGCTTTGGGCCAGAGGATGAAGTGCCAAAAGACGAAATGCCAAATGGCAGGGTGCCGGCATGACGCCGCTGCGGCTCGGCTTTCCCGTCAAGGTGATGGGTGTGCCTGGGCTGAAAAGCAATGACACACGGCGCTGGCAGAAGCAGCCGCACCTGAAAACGTCTTTGGAGTATTTGGACGCGGTCTTCACCTATCTGCACCGGCGGCGGATCAGCATGTATCGGATGTCGTCCGACCTCGCACCCTATGCGACCCATCCGGACATGCCGCAGTTCCACACGATGGTGGCCGACAGCGACGCGGAGCTGCGCGCGGCCGGGGCCCGGGCCAGGGAACTGGACCTCCGCTTGTCCTTCCATCCCTCGCAGTTCGTGCTTCTGAACAGCCCGGACCCGGAGCTGACGCGCAAAAGCATTTGGGATCTGTCCAGCCAGGCCGAGATGCTGGACCGGATGGAGCTGGGTCCGGCCGCGGTGATGGTGACGCATGTGGGCGGCACCTATGGCGATACGCAAGCCAGCCGTGCTCGCTGGGCTGACACCTGGCCGACGCTGCCCGAGCATGTGCGACGCCGCCTGGTGCTGGAGCATGACGACATCCGCTTTTCCGCGGCCGATACCTTGTGGATTCATGAACAAACCGGCGTTCCCCTGGTGTTCGACTACCAGCATCACTGGTGCCTGAACCCGGCCGGGCTGGACGCGATGGATGTTTTGCGCGCGATGCTGCGGACCTGGCCGGACGGCGTGCGGCCCAAGGTCCACTTTTCCTCGCCCCGGACGGAACTGCGGCAGGTCAAACGCCTGAACCGCAAGACTGGCAAGCGCACCACGGCGCTGCTGCCTCCGGTGTGGACCGGGCACGCCGATTTCACCAATCCTTTCGAGTTCGCGCATTTCATGCGCGACGCCGCCGGGCTGGAATTCGACGTGATGATGGAGGGCAAGGCAAAAGACGTGTCCCTCGTCAAGCTGCGGCCGGATCTGCTGCGCTATTCACCCGACGTCGCGGCGCGGTTCGGGGTGTATCCGGCTGAGGCGGCGCTGCTGGATGGGGAAGCAGCGACGCTGGAAGCTGACCATGATCCGGCAGGGGAAACCGACGTGGACGAGGCGGCTTAGGGCTCATCCGGGAATATCCGAATCGGGTATCATGCGATCGGCCTGTTTCTGGATTTCCGTTGCTTGAGGAGTTTGTTACCCCGTTTGGATGATTGATCCTCACCCGATCCGCAAACGCTT
>JAABUR0100006723.1_pt1 | contig 13905 bp, 15 predicted proteins | sample 5560091 | NCBI WGS metagenome assembly JAABUR01 (sample SAMN10711879, study PRJNA513375) | rock metagenome | isolation source: Antarctica rocks | place: Antarctica: Victoria Land, University Valley sud
CTGAGCACGATCGCTCCTTCGACGCGTCCACACGCCCCGACCGCGCGCCACCCAGCAGCGCTTACTCACCAAGATCACGCCAGCGCCCTTGGCCCACCCTCACCTACCCTCGATCGGTGGATCGAGGCTTAGGACCGATCGTTGAAGCGACTGGCTGAGTTCACTGGCTGGCCTCTGTCCTACCGCCTGTACTACCGTGCTGAGACATGGCCCGCGAGAAGCGTTCGGTGTCGTTGCCCGAGGAGCTCGCCGAGGCGATCGACAAGGCCGCCGCGAACGACGGCACCACCTTCAGCGCGTGGCTGGCGGACACCGCCGCGCAGCGGTTGCGGCTCGAGGCCGGACGGCGCGGACTCGCGGCGTGGGAGAAGGACCACGGGCCCCTTACTGCCGGGGAGCTCACGGTGGGACTCGCTCGTGCGCGCGAGGCGCTCGGCCGAACCAAGGCCCGGTCGACGCGGCGCTCAGCCTGATGCGCGGCGTCACCTACGACACCGGAGCACTCGTTGCCGCCGAACGAAACGACCGGGCCATGTGGGCGCTGCACGCCGGCTTCCTCGCCGAGGAGGTCATCCCGATCGTGCCGGCGCCGGTGTTGGCCGAGGCATGGCGGGGTGGCGGGCGGCAGGCGAGCCTGTCTCGGCTCCTCGCGATGTGCGAGGTCGAGGACATGAGCGAGCAGCAGGCACGCCGAGTCGGCGTGCTCGCCGGAAAGGCAGCACACGACGACGTCGTCGATGTCACCGTCGTCGAGGGCGCGGCGAGGCGTCGCGACGCGGTGGTGACATCGAACGAAGCTCACATCCGGACGATCGCCAGCGCGGTCGGCGCACGCCTTCGCATCGCGCACGTCTAGTGTCCCGAGTTCGGAGTTCGCAGGGATAGTGGATTGAGGTCGCGAACTCTCATCGTGAACAGCGACGATGGGAGGCAGCGATGGCCCGGACTGGACGACCGACCGCGGTGGTGGTGCTCACCGGCGAGGAGCGTGAGACGCTCGAGCGGTGGGCGCGTCGACCGAAGAGCGCACAGGCGCTGGCGTTGCGGTGCCGGATCGTGTTGGCCGCGGCCGATGGCGGGATGAACAAGGACATCGCTGAGCGTCTGGGCTGCAGCGCGGCGACGGTAGGCAAGTGGCGTGCTCGGTTTGCACAGCGCCGCCTTGATGGTCTCCATGACGAGCCCCGGCCGGGTGGACCCCGTTCGATCACCGACGCCGACGTGGAACGGGTGATCGTCAAGACGTTGGAGGACACCCCGGTCAACGCCACGCATTGGTCGACCCGGTCGATGGCAGCCGAGGTGGGCTTGTCGCAGACGTCGATCTCCAAGATCTGGCGGGCCTTCGGACTCAAGCCTCACGCCACCGAGGACTTCAAGCTGTCGCCCGACCCGCAGTTCATCGACAAGGTCCGTGACGTCGTCGCCCTCTACTTGAACCCACCCGATGCCGCGGTGGTCCTCTGCGTGGACGAGAAGACGTCGGTCCAGGCGTTGGACCGCACCTCGCCCGTGCTGCCGCTCATGCCCGGTGTGGCCGAGCGGCGCACCCATGACTACAAGCGCAACGGCACGACCAACCTGTTCGCCGCGCTCAACGTCGCCTCCGGGCAGGTGATCACCTCGATGACCGCCCGGCATCGGGCCATCGAGTTCCGCAAGTTCTTGAACCTCATCGACCAGACGGTGCCCGACGGGCTCGACGTGCACGTCGTGCTGGACAACGTCTCCACCCACAAGACCCCGGCGATCCAACGGTGGCTGATCGCCCACCCCCGCTTCACGTTCCACTTCACCCCGACCTACAGCTCGTGGATGAACCTCGTCGAGCGCTGGTTCGCCGAGCTCACCACCAAATGGCTCCGACGCGGCACCCACCACTCGGTCAAAGACCTGGTGGCGTCCATCCGAACATGGGTCACCAACTGGAACGACGACCCCAAGCCGTTCGTATGGCACAAGACCGCCGACGAGATCCTCGACAACCTCGCCGCATATATCCAACGGATACCAAACTCGGGACACTAGTGGGGCGGCGCGGATCGATCCGCTGGTAACTCTCAGGCGACCTTTCGGCGGTTCTCGAGCTCGATGATGCGCGGGTCGTGTCGGTCGCGGTTGCGGCGTCGGAGGTAGGCCTGCGCGGCTTTGGTGAACTCGGACCAGTCGGCGTAGTCGCTGCCCTTGAGGACGAACTCGACAAAGGCCCAGAAGTGGCACTCGATCCGATTGAGGTGACTGGCATTGGTGGGCGTCGGAAGCAGGCCCACCTTGTTGGTCACGGCCCACCGGCGAATGTCGGGGGTCCAGTGGGCGGAGAGGTTGTCCATTACGATGTAGACGGTCACCTCGGCCGGGTAGCGGCGACGGATGTCTTGGAGGAACTCGAGCACGACCTGTCCGGTGACCGGGCGCCTTTCGACGCGACCCCACAGCCGGTCGGCGCCGACGTCATAGGCGCCGAGCAGCTTCCGGGTGCCGCCGAAGCGGTGATACGTGGCCCGCTGGCGGGCTGGGCGGCCCTTTGCGAACCAGCCGCTGCCGGGATGCGGTTTGAGCGAGATCGGCCCGCACTCGTCAAAGGACACCACGACCCCGTCGAGGGTGCCGGCCTCCGCGCCCTTGTACGCGGCCAGCACCCAGCCCTTCTTTGTCTCGAACAGCGGGTCGTTGCTCCACTTCCACGTGCGGGTGCGCTGGGCGGTGATCCCCAACGATTGCAGAACCCGCCCCAGGTGCTCCTTCGAGATCGCAGTGACCACACGCTTGCGGATCAGGTAGCGCCGCAGCGTCGTCAGCGACCAGCGGGTGCCGGGCTCGCCAAGATCACGGGGACGGGCGAGAGCAATGGCACGGATCTCCTCCCGAGCCGCGTCATCGCGATCCTCCTCGGGCGCCCGCCCCCGATACGAGGGCGCAACGACGCCAACCCATCGGCGTTGAACTCCGCGATCACCCGGCGCACCTGGTTCTCATCGGTCTGCAGCACCCGGGCGATCTCCGGCGCGGAGGAACGCGCATCGGACGCCAACACGATCTCGGCCCGCTGCCGCAACCCGAACACCTTCGACTGGCGCGAGATCCGACGAAGCTTCACCGCCTCCTCCTCGCTCAGATCGCGCACGAACACCGACGCTGGACGAGCCATGACACCCCACAAGGTCGACGACCACCGAACCATCGTGACCTCGCCACCCGCCCAAGTGGCGGACGCGCGTAACCGGCGTCTACTTCAGCGCCGCCCCACTCGCCGGTCTCCGGTCTCGCCCTGGCCAGCGTCGGGCTGGAGGGTGCTCCGCCTGTCGGCTGCGCAGCGTGGCCTGGCCGCCGTTCCCGGCCGGCCCCGCTTCGCGGATCCGGCTCTCAGCGGTGCCGCTGCTCCGCCTGGCGGCTGCGCAGCGTGACCCCACCGGTAGCGTGGCGGGCCATGGCGGTGCGGTTCGTGATCATCGGCGGCGGTCCGGCGGGCAACACCGCGGCGACGTGGGCGGCCCGGTTGGGGGCCGAGGTCACCCTGGTCGAGCGTGACATCGTCGGCGGGGCCGCCCACCTCTGGGACTGCATCCCGTCCAAGGCGATGATCGCCACCGGTGGCGCGCTCACCTTCATCAACCGGGCCGAGGGGATGGGGCTCACCCACGTGCGCGCCGAGCTCGACTTCTCCGCCCTCAAGGACCGCATCGGGGGCATCGAGGGGCGCCTCGAGAGCTCGGTCCGGGGCCTGCTGGAGAGCCAGGGGGTCCGCCTGGTGCAGGGCACCGGCCACCTGACCGGTCCCCAGACCGTCGTGGTCGACGGCGCCGACGGCGAGCCCCTCGAGCTGGAGGCCGACGCCGTCCTGCTGGCCACCGGTTCACGCCCGCGGGTGCCGGAGTGGGCGACGGTCGACGGCGAGCGGGTCCTGACCACCCGTCACGCGTACCCGCCACCTTCGCTGCCGGAGCACCTCGTGGTGATCGGCTCCGGGGTCACCGGGGTGGAGTTCGTCCACATGTTCGCGGCCTTCGGATGTGAGGTCACCCTCATCGTCAGCCGCCAGCAGGTGCTGCCGCAGAAGGACGCCGAGGTGGCCGCCGCCCTCGAGGACAACTTCCTCGAGCGGGGTGTGCACCTGCTCAAGGGCGCACGGGCCGAGGCCATCGAGTGCACCCCGGGTGGGGTGGTGGTCCGTTGCGACGACGGGCGCCACGCCGCCGGCAGCCACGCCCTGCTCGCCATCGGCGCCATCCCGAACACCGACGGCCTCGGTCTGGAGGCCGCCGGTGTCGAGACCGACCCGGGTGGCTACATCCCGATCAACCAGCACTGCGTCACGAACGTCGGCCACATCTACGCGGCCGGGGACCTCTCGGGGAAGTTGCCCCTGTCGTCGGTGGCGGCCATGCAGGGCCGCAAGATCGCCGAGCACGTGATGGGCGGGCACAGCCGGGCCCACCGCCACCTCGACTACGACAAGGCGGCCTCGGCCATCTTCACCGAGCCCGAGATCGCCGACGTGGGCTTGGCCGAGGCCGACGCGTTCGCCGAAGGCCGCAAGATCCGGGTCACCAAGGTGCCGTTCTCGGCCTCGGCCAAGGCCCTCATCAACAACGACCCCCGGGGGTTCGTGAAGATCCTGTCGGATCCGGCCACCGGCGTGGTGCTAGGCGGGTCCATCGTCGGCCGCCACGCCGCCGAGCTGATCTCGGTGATCGCCCTCGCCGTCACCGCCGGCCTCCGGGTCACCGACATCGTGGAGAGCCTGCTCGTGCACCCGGCGCTGGCCGAGGCCCTGGCCGACGCCGCCGAGTAGCCGGTGCCCACCGACGAGCGCCACGGGGTGGCGGCACCCCTGCCGACGGACCGGGACTCCTTCCCCGAGTCGGGCCCGAACGCGCTGGCGCGGGTCGGCCCCCGCGCCGCCGCCCGCCTGCTCGACGCCGTCGTCCTGGCCGTGCCCCTGGTCCTGCTGGTGGCGGTGATCCTCGTCGCCACCGGGTTCCAACCCGATGAGCCGAGCGACGCCCTCCCGCCGTGGGTGGCCGGGGTCTGGTTCGTCGCGGTGGTCGCCTACGAGAGCGTCCTGGTGGCCTGGCGGGGCCAGACGGTGGGCAAGTTCGCGTTCGGCATCCGGGTGGCCCGCCTCGACAACGGCCGGCCGCCGCTGTGGTGGCAGGCCGCCATCCGGGTGGCCCTGCCGGCGGTGATCGCCACCGTCCCCCACGCCGTCGCCCAGCTGGTCTTCCTGGGGGTGTACTTCAGCTCGGTGTTCGACGCCATGGGCCGGGGCTTCCACGACAAGGCCGCCGGCACGGTCGTCGTCACCACCCGCTGATCAGCCCAGGTGGGCGAGGGCGGTCGCCACCGGCTCGAGCACGGCCGGGGTGTGGGGCGGCGGGAGGTACACGATGCCGAGGTCCAGCCCGACCTCGGCGTAGGCGTCCGCCTGATCGACCACCGAGGCGGGATCGCCCGAGGGGTCGAGGCGGAGGTGGGTGGAGGTGGTGATCTCCCCCGGGTCGCGGCCGAAATCGGCGCAGTGGCCGGCGAGCACCTCCCGCCTGCGGGCGAACTCCTCAACCGGTCCACCCGGGTAGTTCCAGTGCTGGGCCCAGCGGGCGACGGAGCGGAGGGTGCGTTTCTCGCCGCCGCCGCCGATGCAGATGGGGGGATGCGGGCGCTGCACGGGCTTTGGCTCGCAGCGGGCGGCCTGCAGCCGGTAGTGGGCGCCCTCGAAGTCGGTCGTCGTGTCCGACAGGAGGCCGACGATCACGGCCAGGGCCTCGTCGAAGCGGTCGAAGCGCTCCCGCAACGGCGGTAGCTCGATCCCGTACGCCGCGCACTCCTCCTCGTTCCACCCGGCGCCGAGGCCGAGCTCGAGCCGGCCGTCCGACACCACGTCGAGGGTCGCCGCCATGTTGGCCAGCACCGCCGGGTGCCGGTACACGTTGCCGGTGACGAGCACCCCGACCCGCAGGCGCTCCGTGGCCTGCGCCAGCGCCGTCAGCGCGATCCACCCCTCGAGGCACGGCCCGGTCGGGTCGGAGAAGATCGGGTAGAAGTGGTCGAACAGCCACCCGGACTCGAAGAGGTCGATGCCGTCGGCCTCCCGCCAGACGGCGAGCACGTCCTTCCAGTCGGTGTTCTGCGGGGCGGTCTTGAAGGCGAAGCGCATCGCCGCAGCGTACGGGCGCGCCTCGGAGGCGGGACTAGCCGATCACGGCGACGACGTCGCCGGGCCCGACGGCCTGGCCGGCGGTGACCTTGACCTCCTTGACCGTGCCGGCGACGTCGGCGGCGATGGTGTTCTCCATCTTCATGGCCTCCATCGTGCAGATGGGATCGCCCACCGCCACCGTGTCGCCCTCGGCCACGGCCACCTTCACGATGGTGCCCTGCATGGGCACGGTCACCGACCCCGAGCCGGCACCGATGGCGGCGGCCGCCGACGCCGACCGCTTCGGACGGGGGGCGGCGGCCACGCCACCGCCGGCCGGTGCCGCGGCGGCGGTGGCCACCTCGGGCACCCAGACCGACACCTTGAACCGGCGACCGTCGACCTCCACGTCGACGTCCCGCCGCACCTTCGGCTCGGCCCCGCCCTCGCCCTCGTCGGCCAGCGGCGACGGCGTGGTCGGGCCACCGGCGCCGACGGCGCTGAGGTCGAGGGTGTCCTCCACCCACCGGGTGGAGTGGCGGGCCTCGGCGAAGTCCTCGGAGCCGAGGATGACGAGGTCGGCGGGCAGCGTGGTGGCGATGCCCTCGATGCGGAGCTCGCGGATGGCCCGCTGCATGCGGGCGATGGCCGTGGGCCGGTCCGAGCCCCAGACGATAAGCTTGCCCACCAGGTTGTCGTAGAATTGGCTGACCTCGTCGCCGGACTCGTAGCCGCCGTCCCAGCGCACCCCGAAGCCCTGCGGCGGCACCAGGGTGGTGATGCGCCCGGGGGCGGGCAGGAAGCGGCCGCCGGCGGGGTTCTCGGCGTTGACCCGCACCTCGATGGCGTGGCCCCGCAGCTCGATGTCGTCCTGGCCGAACGAGAGCGGCTCGCCCGAGGCCACGCGGATCTGCTCGCGGACGAGGTCGATGCCGGACACGAGCTCGGTGACCGGGTGCTCGACCTGGAGGCGGGTGTTCATCTCGAGGAAGAAGAAGTCGCCGTCCTGGTACAGGAACTCGACGGTGCCGGCGTTGGTGTAGCCGCACGCCTTCGCCACCTTCACGGCGGCCTCGCCCATGGCCCGCCTCGTCTCGACGGGGAAGGCGGGAGCGGGGGACTCCTCCACCAGCTTCTGGTGACGGCGCTGCGCGGAGCAGTCACGCTCGCCGATCCAGACGCAGTTCCCGGAGGCGTCGGCGATGATCTGCATCTCCACGTGGCGGGGCCAGGTGAGGTAGCGCTCGACGTAGCACTCGCCCCGGCCGAACCCCTTCAGGGCCTCGGAGGTGGCCGACTCGAAGGCGCCCGCCGCCTCCCCGGCCGCCTCCACCACCCGCATGCCCCGGCCGCCGCCGCCGAACGCGGCCTTGATGGCAACCGGCCAGCCGTGCTCCTCGCCGAAGACCACCACCTCGTCGGCCGACGACAGGAACTCGGTGGTGCCCGGCACCCCGGCCACCCCGGCCGCCTCGGCTGCGATCCGGCTGGAGACCTTGTCGCCCATGACCTCGATGGCCTCGGGGGGTGGCCCGATGAAGGTGACGCCCCTCGCGGTGACGGCCCGGGCGAAGTCGGTGTTCTCCGAGTAGAAGCCGTACCCGGGGTGGACGCCGTCGGCCCCGGAGCGCTCGATCACGTCGAGGATGGCGTCGGTGTTGAGGTAGCTCTCCGCCGCCGTCCGCCCGCCGAGGGCGTAGGCCTCGTCAGCCAGCCGGACGTGAAGCGCGTCGCGATCGAGGTCCGAGTACACCGCCACCGTGCCGATGCCGAGCTCCTGGCAGGCGCGGATGACGCGGACGGCGATCTCGCCTCGGTTGGCGATCAGGATCTTGGAGAGCACGCCATATGTTTACGGGCATGCCGGGGGAACGTGCCAGAAGGCAGCTGGCCTCCACCCGGTTCGCCGACCTGGCCTGGGTGACCGAGACCGGCTCCACCAACGCCGACGTGCTGGCGTTGGCCCGAGAGGGTGCCGCCGAGGGCGTGGTGGTGGTCGCCGACCACCAGACCGCCGGCCGTGGCCGGCACGGGCGCACCTGGGCCGCACCCGCCGGGGCCTCGCTGCTGGTCAGCGTGCTCCTGCGGCCGCCGGCGCACGTGATCGGCGCCACCACCATGGCCACGGCGGTGGCAGCGGCCGAGGCGGTCGAGGCGGTGGCCGGGGTGACGCCCCGCCTGAAGTGGCCGAACGACCTGGTGTGGCCGGGCGACGGCTCGGCGCCGGACCGGAAGCTGGCGGGCATCCTGGCCGAGGCCGACTGGCCGGCGGGAGCCGACATCGCCGCCGGCTGGCGGTCACCGGGGCCCCACGATCGGGCGGCGGTGGTCGTCGGGCTCGGCCTCAACGTGAACTGGCCCGCCGAGCTACCCCCGGAGGCGGCCGACCTGGCGGAGGGCGCGATCGCGGTGAACGCGCTGGCCGGCCACGACGTCGACCGCGAGGACCTGCTCGTCGCCCTGCTCGGTCGCCTCGACCACCACTACGGCACCCTCGTCGCCGCCGGCACCGACGCCGGCGCGGTCATGCGAGCCTGGCGGGACCGCTCGGCCACCCTGGGGCGCAGGGTGCGGGTGGACCTGGGCACCGACGACGTCGTCGGCACCGCCGTCGACGTCACCGCCGACGGCCACCTCGTCGTCGAGACCCCCGAAGGCGAGCGCCGGACCTTTGCCGTGGGCGACGTCGTCCACCTCCGCTGACCATCCCACCACGCGTTCTGGCTCGAATCGCCAGGGTCAGGGCCGCAAACCCAAGCCGGAACGACCCATTCACGGGTCGAGAGAGCGGGCCTGGAGGGTGGCGAAGGCGGCGGCGGCGGCGCTGGTGGCGGGCCCGGGCACGGGGCCTTTTCGGGTCACTCCGTCGACCCTGGAGATGGGGTGCACGTCGCGGGTCGACGAGGTCAGGAACGCCTCGTCGGCGGACCGCAGGTCGTCGAGGCCGAGCGCGTCGGTCTCCTCGGCGTCGACCACCTCGAGCAGCAGCTCGCGGGTGATGCCGGCCAGGCACCCGGTGGCCAGCGCCGGGGTCAGCAGTCGCCCGCCGGCGACCACGAAGACGTTCGTGCCGGTGCCTTCGCACAGCGCGCCGGCGGTGTTGGCGAAGATCGCCTCGCTCGCCCCTTGGCGGTGGGCGGCGGCCAGGGCGACGACGTTCTCGGCGTAGGAGGTCGTCTTGGCGCCGGCGACGGCGCTGCGCTCGTTGCGCACCCACGGGACGGTTACCACCTCCGCCGCGGGCGGCCACGGGGTGGCCGGGCCGGCGGCGATGAGCACGGTGGGCGTGGTCGCGTCGCGGTTCGATCCGAGGGGGCCAGGCCCACCGGTGACGGTGATGCGCAGGCGGCCGGGGACGGCCCCGCCGGCGGTCACCGCGTCGATCACCTCGCCGGCGGCGGTCCGCAGCTCTCCGTCATCCATGGGGACCGGGAGGTCGAGCACGCCGGCCGAACGGCGGAGCCGGGCGAGGTGGCGGCGGAGGGCGAAGGGGGTGCCGTCCACCACCTTGAGCGTCTCGAACACGCCGTCGCCCACGGTGATCCCGTGGTCGAGGGCCGGGACCTTGGCCGAGCCGGCCTCGGAGACCGAACCGCCGATCCAGACCATGGTCTTCGGAGCGAGGTCGCTCACGCCGGGACCGCCTGGCCGCTCGCCACCCGCAGGAGCCGCCTCGCCTTCAGCTCGGTCTCCTCCCACTCGCCGGCCGCGGTCGAGTCCCACGTGATGCCGCCGCCGGTCCCGAAGTGGATGCCTTCGCCCTCCAACCAGAACGTGCGGATGGCCACGTTGAGGGCCCCCCGCTTCCGGTCGCCGTCGACCCAGCCCACCGCGCCGCAGTAGACGCCCCGCGGGCACGGTTCGAGGCGGGCGATGTGATCGAGGGCGGCCAGCTTGGGGGCCCCGGTCACCGAGCCGGGCGGGAAGGTGGCGGCGATGGCGTCCGCCCACCCGCACCCGGGCCGCAACCGGCCCTCCACGGTGCTGACGAGGTGGACGAGGCCCGGGTGGTGCTCGACGGCGAGCAGCGAGGGGACCTCCACCGTCCCCCACTCGCAGACCCGGCCCAGGTCGTTGCGGACGAGGTCGACGATCATCACGTTCTCGGCCCGGTCCTTGGCGGTGAGCTCGGCCTCGGTGCGGGCCGTGCCCTTGATCGGCGACGACCACACCATGGCGCCGTCGCGGGAGAGGAAGCGCTCGGGTGACGCCGAGGCGACGTGCACGCCGTGCCCGGGCAGGCGCACCACCGCGCTGAACGGAGCGGGGTTGCCCTCGGCCAGGGCCGCGCCGAGGGCGGCCACGTCGGCCTGCCGACCTTCTTCGGACAGCTCGGCCGACAGTCGACGGGTGAGGTTGACTTGGTAGACGTCGCCGGCGGCGATCGAGTCCCGGATGTGGCCGACCCCACGGCCGAAGCCGGCTCGGTCCAGGCTCGACCGCCAGGGCCCCGCCACCCCCGGCCACGGTGGGCCCCGCCACGGCCGGGCCGGGCGCGAGGTCGCGAAGCGGGCGCACACCGGTGGCCGGTCGAACGGCAGGACGACGGCCCACCGGCCGGGCCCGTCGAGGGCGGACACGTCGGCGGTGACGTCGACCAGCCCGGTCAGGAGCTGGTCACCCACCACCGCCAGCGCAACGGGCTCGGCGGGCGTGGTCGGCACGGCGGCAGTCTCCCACCGGCCACCTAGTGCGGTGTCAGGCAACGTTTGCCCGGTTGGAGGCGCCCACGACCGGCGTTGGGGGGCAGGGACGTGCGTGGGGGCAGGATGGAGGATGTGGCCTTCAAGCAACGTGACCGGGCGGACTCCTTCGGCACCGACGCGCCCCAGTACGAACGCTCCCGCCCCGACTATCCCTCCGGCCTCATCGACGACCTTCTCATCGATGACGTGCACCTCGCTGTCGACGTCGGGAGCGGGACCGGAATCGTCACTGGTCTGCTCGCCGACCGCGGCTGTGACGTGGTGGGCGTTGAAGCTGACGCTCGCATGGCGAGTGTCGCAGTGCGCAAGGGGCACAAGGTCGAGGTGGCCCGCTTCGAGGAGTGGGACTCGAAGGGCCGGACGTTCGACCTCCTGACATCCGGCCAGGCGTGGCACTGGGTCGACCCCGCTGTCGGGGCGCAGAAGGCCGCTCGTGTCCTTCGCCCTCGCGCACGTTTCGCCGTCTTCTGGAACGGGCTGACCCATCCGCCCGACGTTGCCGCTCGCTTCGAGCAGATCTACTCGCACCTGGCTCCCCATCTCCTCGTCGACTCCGTCGCACTTGGCACCGCCCAGCCATCGGGGAACCGGGACCGGGCAGCGTTCGACGCAACGGGTGCCTTCTCGGAGATCGAGACACGCACGTATGAGTGGCAACGCGAGTACACCACCGAGAGTTGGCTCGACGAGCTTCCAACTCACAGCGGCCACCGCATCCTGTCGCCGACCGTTCTCAGCCAGATCCTCGAGGAGGTTGGAGCGATGCTGGACAGCAGAGGCGGCGAACTGCTCGTCGACTATCGCACGGCCGCACTCTTCGGCCGGCGCCGATGAACCGGCGTTCGGGGGCAGCCGGAGCGCCCAGGGCTCGTCGCTCATGCGCTGGGCTTCGGCGTCAGTCGGTGGAAGCGACAGCGGCGAGGTGGTCCAGAATGGCGAGGGCCGACTGCGCCGCCGACGCCGAGGTGGTGTTCAAGTCGAGCAAGTGGCGGCTGTCTGGTCGGAGGACGTTGTGGTGATCGATATGTGCGGCCACCTCTGAGGGAGCGGTCCACTTGCCATGGCGCTGGCGGTCAGGTGCCGGGACCCGTTCCAGCAGCTCATCACGATCGCAGGAGAGGACGACGGGCACGTACGTGCTGCCGCGCCCCTCAGCAAGTCGCTGGACCCGTGCAACTGCCCTGATCCCGTTGGCATCGCCGACCATGGGGGCGTTGGTGAAGACAAAGCCCCGCTCAGGCGGAGCCAGTTCGAGGATGGCTCGGTCGACGACGTCTCGGACCTGATCGACCAAGTCCCAGACCTCGTCGCCCACCGCTCCGGACCCCCCACGATCGAGGACGGCGAGGATCGGGTTGCTCGACAGGTGGTTGTCGATGAGAACGAACCGCCGGCCGAGCACCGCCTCGCTCGTTGCCACCAGCTCAACGGCCACGGTCCGCTTGCCCACCGCAGGAAACCCGACCAGGTGAACCACCCAGGACCGCTCGCTCATGCACTCGACCGTAGGAGCCGGCGCCCGTCAAGGTGTAAGCGTCCGGTGGTAGTAGATCAACCTGAAGAAGTCGTTGCGATCAGCGTCGAGATCGAGGGCAACCTGCCAGCCTTCGCGTTCGTAGAAGCGTCGCGCTCGTCGATGTACTTCGACTACTCGCAGTCGCACCTCGGAGTGGCCTCGATCTGCTGCCCAGTGCAAGCCCGCAGCCAAGAGCTCGCGAGCGACCTGGGTTCCCCACGCCTCAGGATCCAGGTAGAGCATGACGACCTCGGGGCGGTCTCGGGGTGGCGGCAGATCCTCGTCGACCTGCACAACGCCGACCACGGCGCCGTCATCGCCGACTGATACGAGCACGATTGACGTGTCGGCCTTGATGCCGCGACCCCAGTCGAACTCGCGGCGCTTCTCGGCCTCCTCGTCGACGACATCGGGGGAGAGGTAGCCGTCGTAGGCTGCCCGCCATGAACGTAGGTAGCAGTGACGGATGGCCGGGATGTCAGACAAGCGAGCCATGCGCGGTTCTGAGCTCACGTCACGGATGATGGCCCAAGCGCGCCGCCGCCCCACTTCCGCCGGCTGCGTTCGCCTACCGCACCCTGTGCAGCGTCGATCAGGAAAGGCCAAACCGACGCTCGGTGCAGTGGTCAGTTGCCTCACGTCTACGGGGCTCTCATCCCCAGCGCTCAAGCTCGGGGGGCGGTGCTCGACCGAGGATCCAGGCCATGAGGTCTCGGCGATCGGCGCGATCTGGCAGGCCTGAGATGAGTCGAGGCAAGGCACGCTCAACGAGATCCTGGGACCAGTCGGCGCAACTAAACCCCACGTCCAGGTCGACGAGGTGGACCTCGACCTCGCGCCAACGTCGGAACGGAAGCAGGGCAACGGGGTGTTGCCCCCCGAGGACCGTGCGGACGGGTTGCGGCCAGCTAGCGGCTGGCAGGGTCGCGAACAGCTCGTCCAAGCGAGACGACCAATCGCACACGTCCTCGACAATCTCGTGTACCGGCCTCGCAGCCCCGTTGTCGATCTCTGCGGCGCGCCCAGCGACACCGCCGACGTACTGATCGACCAACTCGCCCCGCAGCACGCCCTCGACTCGGCGGTGCATCGCTTCCGCATTTCGAGCGAGATGGATGATGACATGTCCAACCGTCCACCCCGGAAGCAGAGAAGGCCTCGCAGCAACCGCCTCCGACACCTCCGCAAGGACCTCCGTCATCCGAGCGTGAGCCCGACGACAACCCTCGATTTCCTCGGACGGACGGTTCACCGCCGACGAAGACTAGGGTGCAGCCTTCGTGATCGCAGCCGTGACGGGTTGCTCGCCCGGATCGCGTCCCTTGGGGTGGTGTAGGCCGGCGTAGGGTCCACCGGTTCGGTGGTCACCAGCGTGAGGCTCGGCGTGTTCCTTGCCGGGATCACGCGAAGGAAACCCACGCTGGTGATTATCACGGCGGGTTCAGGTGGTGGGCGCAACGACCTGTGCGTAGGCCTCTGATGGTGTCATGTAGCCGAGGGTCCTGCGGGGACGACCGTTGAGGCTGCGCTGGATGCGGGTCAGGTCG
>JAABUR0100006725.1_pt1 | contig 13904 bp, 10 predicted proteins | sample 5560091 | NCBI WGS metagenome assembly JAABUR01 (sample SAMN10711879, study PRJNA513375) | rock metagenome | isolation source: Antarctica rocks | place: Antarctica: Victoria Land, University Valley sud
TGCGCCTGTCGGGCCTGCCCGAGAAGGACCTCGCGGCCTATGTGGGCAAGGAGCATCCGCAGACCGCGGCGCTGATCCTGGCTCGCCTGACGCCGGAGGCTGCCGCCAGGACGCTGGTGCTGCTGCCCCGTGAGCTGCGCAACACCCTGACGCGCCGCATGCTGGCGCTGCGGCCGGTCAGCGAGGCTACGATCAAGATCCTCGAGACCAAGCTGCGCGACGATCTCCTCAACGGTGCGGTGCGCGAGGGCGTGAGCACGCAGGCCCGCGTCGCCGACATCCTCAACCGCATGGAGCCGGAGCAAGCCGAGGAGATGCTGCGGACGATCTCGGACTCCAAGCCCGACGACGCCGCGGCGCTCCGGGCCAAGATGTTCAGTTTCGACGACATCGTGAACCTGCCGGCCAAATCGAAGAGCGTGCTGTTCGACAAAGTGCCCAGTGACCAGCTCGTCGTGGCGCTGCGCGGCACCGATGTGGGTTTCCGCGACGCCGTGCTGTCGGCGCTCGGTGCCCGCGCCCGGCGCCTCGTCGAGAGCGAACTCAACGCGGCCGGCGGCTCGCCCAAGGAGACCGCCGCGGCCCGGCGCGCCATTTCCGCGACCGTGCTGCAGCTTTCGGCCGCGGGCGAGATCGAGATCGGCGGCGACGCCGCGGAAGAGGCCTGAGATGCTGCGCGCGACGTCGCGCTTCTCCGAGCCGCGGAGCCTTCCGACGAAGCGCGCCACAGGGCTCCCTTCGCCGCGCTCGGGCCTTCGCGGCTTGCCCGACGTCGCGATCGGCTGCGACCGTGGCAGACGCGGCACGACGGACCGGTCCTCGCACCACGGGCGTCGAGATCGTCGAGCGCACTTGCCTTCCCCCAGCCGGATTGGCCGACGGGGGCTCTGTCGATGAGCGACACCGAAGACCAGGACAGCAAGACCTTCGAGGCGACCGAGAAGAAGCTTCAGCAGGCGGCGCAGGACGGTGACCTGCCGGTCTCCCGCGAAGCCGGCCTGCTCGCGGCTCTCGCGGCCACGCTGATCATCTGCTCCCTCGTATTGCGCGACGGCGCCGCGCGCCTGGCCGAAACGCTGGCGCATCTTTTCGAGGACCCCGGCCGCTGGTCGTTGAAGAACGGCGCCGATGCGGTCCTGCTGTTGAGCGTGCTGCTTCAGGCCGCCGCGACCTTCGTCATTCCGATCTTCGTCATCTTCCTGGTGGCGGGCCTCGCGATGGCCTTCGCTCAGAACCCGCCGAGCGTGGTGCTCGAACGCATCCGGCCGAAATTGTCCAAGGTCTCGCCTTCGGCGGGCTTGAAACGCCTCGTCGGCAAGGCCGGCTTCGTCGAGTTCGTCAAGAGCGGTTTCAAGGTCCTTGCCCTGGGCCTCGTCGCCTTCCTCATCCTGGAGTCCGAGCGCGACACGGTGGCCGACATGTTGTTCGTGTCTCCGGCCGTCATACCCGACCGCATGCTGGCGATCCTGGTCAAGCTCCTGTCCGGCGTCGCGGCAGTCTTCCTGGTCGTGGCGGGTGCGGATTTCATGTGGACCCGCGTGAGCTGGCGCAAGCGCATGCGGATGAGCCGCCAGGACATCAAGGACGAGATGAAGCAGGCCGAGGGCGATCCCCTGGTCAAGGCCAAGCGGCGTTCGCTGGCGCTCGACCGGTCGCGGCGCCGCATGATGGCCGACATCCCGCGTGCCACACTGGTGATCGCCAACCCGACCCACTACGCCATCGCGCTCCGCTATCGGCGCGAGGAGGGCGGAGCACCGCTGGTCATCGCCAAGGGCCAGGATCTCCTGGCCCTCAAGATTCGCGAAATCGCCGGCCAGCATGAGATTGCAGTGGTCGAAAACAAGCCTCTAGCAAGATCCATGTACGACCATGTCGAAGTCGGCGAACTGATTCCGCCGGATTTCTACAAAGCCGTCGCGGAAGTCATCCACTACATCCAGTCGCGCAATACCCACCACTCGTCATCCCATCCAGATACGGTGATGAATTGACATATTATGCCCACTTCGATGCCGGCCGCTATGGGGCCATGCTGGCCGACAGCCTGAGCGATGTCACCGCGGATTTACGCACGATCGATCTCGTCGATCTCGTGAGCTTCATTCGGCTCGAATCCCATACTGCGATCGAGGATCTGATCCATTCGTCCGTGGAACTCTTCTTCAAGCAGGGGTCCTTGATCTCGGCTTGGACGGCCGGCGTCGACATGGCCTGGGAAAGCCCGCCCGTCGTGACGCTCGGCATGGAGTTCCGCCACCCCGCCGTCTCCGTGTTCTTCGACCTGTCACTCCGTGGTCGGGTCGACGGGGTGGTGGTGCGCGGCATCCTGTTCGAGGAGACCGTGGCGGACGCGGGCGGCGGGCTCCGCCTGCTGGCCGGCGCTATTGCGGAATCGCGCCTGCCGCGCAAAGCCGCCGGACGTGTGGCGCTGCAAACGCGCCTGCCGTGGGCCGGCGGCGGGCTGTCGCAGCAGTGAGGCGGCGCAGCCGGGACGAAGAAGCCACCGCCTCCGTCGTGGCCGGCAGCGACCCGGCACCCAAGCTGGTGGCGGCCCGCAGGACCGCCTCTCCGGCGGCGGGCCACGACGAGTTCACCTATGCGGTGCTGCGGGAGCCCGCCGCGCCGCGTCTGGAGGGCGAGAGGCGGGACGGCTGCCGCCAACGCACGCGGCTGCGTTCGGGCAAGGTCATCGACGCCGACGGGCATTTCCTCGTCGAATGCCTGATCGCCAATCGTTCGGCCTCCGGTGGCCTGCTGCGCCTTTCCGGCGGCATGGCGCTGCCCGGTCGCATCCTGCTCTACGACGACCAGAGCGGCGAACTGCGGCTCGCCAGTGTAATCTGGCAGCGCGATCGCGAGATCGGCGTCCGGTTCACGCCGGCCGAGCGCTCCGAGCGTCACCGTGCCATCGCGGACAGCATGCGGCGCAAGTTCTACGCCATGCAGCGCTGAGGATAGTTGGCGCCGACGAGGCCTGGCTGGACGGCTTTCCTGCAAAGGCCGACGTCAGCGACGATTCTCAGGACGGGGTGAAGCAGCGTCGCGCGAGGCGCTGAAAGGCGCGGGCCCGGTGCGACAGGGCATCGCTCCCGTCGGCCGGGATGCCGTGCTTCTCCTGGGCCGTCATCTCGCCGAATGTCCGGTCGTGGCCATCGGGCAGGAACAGAGGGTCGTAACCGAAGCCCCGGCCACCGCGGGGCGGGTACACGATCGTGCCGCGAACCTCGCCCTCCACGGTTTCGCAACGCCCGTCGGGCCAGACCAGCGCCAAGGCGGCGGTGAATTGGGCTCGGCGCGCCGCCGGACCAAGGGCACCGCGCTGGCGCAGGAGCGTGTCGATGCGCGCCATGGCGGCTGGGAAGTCCTTGTCGGGTCCCGCCCAGCGGGCGGAGTAGATCCCGGGCGCACCGTCGAGCGCGTCGACGCAAAGGCCGGAATCGTCGGCCAGGGCCGGCATCATCGCGACGGAGGCGGCCGCTTCGGCCTTGAGGCGCGCGTTGGCCAGGAACGTGGTTCCCGTTTCGTCCGGCTCGGGCAGGCCGAGATCGCCGGCCGAGACGGCTTCGATCCTGAAAGGTTCCAGCAGATGGCGAAACTCGTCGAGCTTGCCGGCATTGTGCGTTGCGATCAGCAGGCGATCGAGGCTGCGGTCGCGCATTGTGGGTTTCTCCGGAGCGCTCCAGCCGACCGGCCGCGAGGGCGCCGCGTTCCCCTACCGGGTTGCGACGGACTTTGCCAAGTCTGAAAGCTTGATCGACGACCACCGGTGCCGCGCCTCGCCCCGCCTGCGATCAAATGCGGCTGCGTCGATTTGACCGCGAACAAGATCCAGGGTCGCTGTAACGAGCCATACATTTCGGTCGACAAACGCCTATCGTCCGGCGTCGAAGTTGAAAAACGCGCGTCCGCGTTGAGGGCGGGTCGAAATGCAGGATGCGTTGGATCCGGTCGAAGCCACACGCCTCGAAGCGTTGCGGTCGCGCGATGCGTTCGGCACGCCGCACGAAACGGCCGTTGACCGGATCGTGGCTCTCGCGGCCGACCTGTTCGATGCGCCTATGGCCTTCGTCTCGCCGATCAGGCAGGACGGTGCCTGGCCGAAAGCGCAGTTCGGACTGGGGGGGACGGAACTGCCGTGGTCCGATCTTTTCTGCGGCGCGTTCCTGCCCGATGCCTTGGCCGGCCCCCGCGTGATGATGGACGCGGCTTTGGATCCGCGTTGGCGCGACCATCCGCTGGTAGCCCATCCGCCGCATGCCCGCTTCTATGTCGATGCCCCGTTGGTGTCGACGGAGGGCGACGTGCTCGGCAGGCTGTGTGTCATGGATGTCGTGCCCCGCCCCGCCCCGACCCGCCGCGACCTCGATCGGATCGTCTCTCTCGCGGCCCTGGTGGCGGGCGAGTTCGAGACGCGCCGTGCTCATCTGGCCTCGCGGGAGGCAGAGCGCCTGCTGAGCCTCGCCGAAACCGTGGCTGGCATCGGCCATTGGCGGCTCGACATCGACACCCGGGAACTCACCTGGTCGGACGAGATCTACCGCATCTGTGGCGAGAGCCGCGCCGCCTTCCGGCCCACGATCTCCGGCGCCCTCGCACTGTGCCATCGAGATGATCGGGACGCCGTCGCGTCCCTCATCCAGCGGGCCGCGGCCGATGGCGCGAGCTTCCAGTTCACGCGACGGATCCGCCGCGCCGACGGCGGTGAGCGTTGGGTCGACCTCAAGGGCGTCTGCGAGTTCGATCGCATCGGGGCCGTCAAGGCCCTGTTCGGAGTTCTCCAGGATGTGACCGACCAGGTCGCGACCGAAGCGGCCCTGCGCGACAGCGAAGCCCGTCATCGGCTCCTTGCCGAGCAGGAGACCGACATGATCCTGCATGTCGGTTTCGACGGGCGCATCACATACGTGTCGCCGTCGACCGCTCTGACGACCGGCCACCCGGCCGCAGCGCTTCTAGGGCGCGCCGCGCTCGATCACGTCGACCCGCTCGACCGGCGGCGGCTTCTGCGGGAGTTCCTGCGGCTGCGCCGCAGATCCGGGCCGATCCGGCGCAGCTCGCTCGCGTTTCGGGCGGCCCGATCCGACGGCGCGACACTCTGGCTGGAGTCGCATCCGACGCTGGCGTCCGATGCCGAAGGTGTGCCGATCGGCTGGGTCGACATCATTCGCGACGTGAGCGGGCGCAAGCTGCAGGCCGAGCAGATGGCGGCGGCCGCCGCCCGCGCCGAAGCGGAGGCGAAGGCCAGGTCCGAACTCCTGGCCGATATGAGCCACGAGTTGCGTACGCCTCTGAACGGCATCATCGGCTTTACGCAGGTCCTGAAGCGGGACACGGCACTCGGTCGCGACCGGTTGCGTCTCGTCGAACGTATCGAGGACGCGGGCCACAACCTTCTCGCTATCGTCGGTGACGTGCTCGAACCCTCAAGGCTCGCCTCCGGAAGACCGAAGCTCGCGTCGCGGCCCTTCTCGCTGCCTCGCCTGCTCGAGGATGCGGTCGCGTTGGTTCAGTTCGAAGCCGATCGCAAGGGGCTTGACCTCGTGCTCGACCTGCCGCCCGTCCCGCTGGGGCTGCTGGTCGGCGACCCCGCCCGTCTGCGCCAGGTCGTGCTCAACCTGCTATCGAATGCCGTGAAGTTCACGGCTTTCGGTACCGTGCGGATGAGCCTGTCGGCGGAACCCGAGGCGGCCGCGGTCGGCAAGGTCTGGCGCAAGCGCGGCACCGGTCCGCCGGTCCGGGTGTCGATCATGGTCGAGGATAGCGGGGTCGGCATAGCGGCCGCCAGCATTCCGAAGCTTTTCCGCCGCTACGAACAGGCAGATGGCTCGGTCGCCGGCCGCTTCGGCGGCACGGGCCTCGGCCTGGCCATCTCGAAGTCGCTCATCGAGGCCATGAACGGCACCATCGAGGTCGCGAGTTCACCGGGCGCGGGCTCCCGCTTCAGCGTGTCGCTTCCGCTTCTCCGCAGTGAGGAACGCCGTCCCATGTCGCCGGCTGCCCGGTCACGGCAGGGCGTCGGGGTTGATGCCCTCAAGGGGCGGGCAATCCTGCTGGCCGAAGACGTGGCGCTGAACCGGAAACTCGTGCAGCTCATGCTGGCACCGCTCGGCGCCGAGGTCGATGTCGTGGTCGATGGTCGCGCAGCCGTGGAGGCCGTTCGGCAACGCGACTATGCCCTGGTCCTCATGGACATGGAGATGCCGATCCTCAATGGCCTCGAAGCAACGCGCGATATCCGTGCCCTGGGCGGCGCCCATGCGTCGCTCCCGATCGTTGCACTGACCGCGAACGTCTTTCCCGAACAGCTCGCCCAGTGCCGCGACGCCGGCATGGACGATTGCCTGGGCAAGCCGTTCGGGCCCGAAGAACTCACCGGTATCGCTCTGAAATGGGCGCGGGGCCTCGCTCCGGCAGCGGCGGGCCCGGCTTGAGCTTCGCTCGGCTTTCGGCAACCAATTTCCTTTACCTTGAGCTGCCGTTCTGCTTGCCGGTCCTGACCGGATCGTCTTTGCTTCGGCCCGGTGGAGCCAGGGTGATCGACCGACATGAGCAAGACGACGTCCGTGGCGATCATCGGTGCGGGGCCTTACGGGCTGTCGGTCGCGGCCCATCTCGCCGCCGCGGGCGTCGACCTGCGGATTTTCGGCACGCCGATGCAGACCTGGCGCGACAGCATGCCGAACGGGATGTTGCTGAAGTCGGAAGGGTTCGCGTCCAGTCTGTCGGATCCCGGCCGCAGCTTCACGCTCGGCCATTATTGTCGCGAGCGGGACATCCCGTACCGCCACACCGGTTGGCCGGTGCCGGTCGAAGTCTTCGCGGCCTATGGCGAGGCTTTTCAGCAACGCTTCGTGCCGCACCTCGATACGCGCAGGGTCGTTCACGTGGGACGGACCCGGGACGGGTTCAGGGTCGAGACCGAGGACGGCGAGGCCGTCCTGGCCAGCCGCGTCGTGCTGGCGACCGGCATCGGCCCCTTCGCCCGCGTCCCGCCGGAGTTGGCCGGACTACCGGGGTCCGTGCTGTCGCATAGTAGTCACCATGCCGACTACAGCCGCTTCGCCGGTCGCCGCGTTGCCGTGATCGGGGCTGGCGCCTCGGCGCTCGATGCGGCGGCGGCACTGCGCCGGGCCGGCGCCTCGGCCACGCTGGTCAGTCGCCGGTCGGCCGTCACGTTCTACGAGGCGGGGCGCCCCCGCCGACCAATCGACGCGATCCGGGCACCGCTCACGCCGCTCGGCCCAGGCTGGAAGAAGTGGCTGTGCTGCGAACTGCCGCTGCTGTTCCATGCGCTTCCGGCACGTCTGCGGGTGCGGATCGTCCAGCGCTACCTTGGCCCTTCACCGGGCTGGTTCGTCCGCGACACCATCGAGGGTCATGTTCCCTATTGTCTCGACAGCAGCATCGCTGGCGCCACCTTGATGGCGGACGACCGGGTCGAACTCTCGATCGACCGGTCAGGCCAGGACCGTACGACCCTGGACGTCGACCACGTGGTGGCGGCCACTGGCTACAAGGTCGACGTATCCCGGCTCGGGTTCCTGGCTGCCGACACCCTCCCCCAGGTGGAGACGATCGACGGCTCACCGGCGCTGTCCCGCGATTTCGAATCGACCGTTCCGGGCCTCTACTTCGTCGGAACGCCGTCGGCCTACAGCTTCGGCCCGATGTTCCGCTTTGCCTGTGGGTCCGATTATGCAGCGCGGCGCCTGGCGCGCCACGTCCTGGCCCGCGGACCCGCGCTTCTCCCGAGCGCCAGCGCGGTCAGGAACCGGCCCATGCCGCTGGCACCCCGTGCCTCGGGTGGCTGAGCCGCAACGGCGTCGGTGATCGCCCAATACCGTTTCTCGTTCCCACCCGGGCTCATGATCGAAACCCAGCCCCGCATCCTGTTTCTCACCCTGTCGGATGACATCGGCTCGGAGCGGATCGTATCCGACATGGGGCGACGGGGCGCTACCTGCGCGGTGCTAGGCCGGCCCCGCGCGGTTGCAGCCCTGTCGGTCCGCGTGTCGCACCACCGAACGCTACCGGGGCGTGGGGGGATGTGGGCCGCCGCCATGGCGGTGGCGAGCCGGCTCGAGTCGATGGCGGTACAGTGGCACCCCGATGCGGTCGTGCCGCTCGACGACTGGGCGGCGCACTTGTTACGCGACCTCGCGCTCGCGCCCCGAACGAGCCCGGGCCTGCGACGCCTCCTGGTATCGTCGCTCGGCGACCCGCGGCATTACCGGTCGGCTTGCAGCCGGGGCCTCCTGGTCGAAACCGCGGCGTCGCTCGGTGTGCGGACGCCCGGCCAGCGACGGATCGTCGATGCCGCGGAGGCACGTGCCGCCGCCGCCGACCTCGGCTTCCCGATGATGCTGAAGCGGGAAGGAACGTGCGGGGGCAGCGGCGTCATGCTGGTCCGCGACGAGGCCGAACTCGCCCAGGCGTTTCGTACGGCCGAAAGGAAGGCTCGCGCCAAACGAGCCCTGCGCCGGCTGCTCGGCTTTCGGTCCTTCGATGACGGCGCGGCCTTGACCCTGCAGGCCTTCGTGGCGGGCGGGCTCGCGATGCGGACGGTGGCCTGCGAAGCCGGGCATGTCCTCGCCGGCATGAGCTTCGCGGCCGACCGGCTCGACCCGCCCGTCACGGGATCCAGCACCGTGATCCGGCCCGTCGACAACGCCGAGATGGACGAAGCCGCGCGCCGGCTCGTGGCGGCGCTCGGCTGTTCCGGCTTCGTGAGCTTCGATTTCCTGCTGTCGCGTGATGGCCGGGCCACCCTGATCGAGATGAACGCGCGTCCGGTCGGCAGCGGACATCTCGCGGCTCGGTTCGGCCACGATCTTTATGGAGCATGGCTGAAGCGCTTCCCGGGCTTCAGCGAGCCGCCAGAGGGCAGGAGCATCGAGCCGATGCCGAGGTCCGTCGCGCTGTTCCCGAAGGAGATGCAACGGGATCCGGAAAGCCCCTGCCTGCTGCCCGGCCCGGACCATCTGCATGACATCCCGTGGGACGAGCCGCGCATCGTCGCGTCCTATCGCGACCGGCTGATGCTCCGGCATCCCTCCCACGCCGCCGCCATTGCCCGCCAGCTGATGTCGGCACCGGACGCCGGCCGGCCGGTGCAGCGCTCCGACGCCGTCGCGCCCGTCCGCATGTCCGGCCTCGGATCTCGCCTCGTCGGACTGAAGACGATGCCCTGAAGGCGCGCGATCGCGCCGACCGCAGCCGCGATGCGGGCGGCGGCCGTTTTACGCGACCGTCGCTAGAGATAGGCGATCTTGCGGTGGCGAACCTCGTCGCGGGTGAGAGCGCCCGCAGTCCCGACCTCTCCGATATGCCAGTCCCAGGCGAGTGCCGTCATGCCGATCACCCGCTCGACGGCGTGGGCGTGGCTGCCGTCCTGCTCCAGCGGTTCGGGCTCGAAAAGATCGGGATCGATATGGGGCAGGAGGGCCGTCAGGAACGCACCGCGGCTCCAGAACATCGAACCGGCCAAGAACCCGAGATCATCGTCCACGACTTCCCGGCCGGTGATGTCGCGCATCAACGATGCGACGCGGCTGCGGTTGCGGCCCCAGTAGACCGGGTGGGCGATGAAGGAGCCGGGGGCCCCGAGCAATGCCAACCGGGGGTCGCGGCGGAAGCGGTCCAGGATTCGCTGTGCCGCGAACGGGCCGGAGAACAATGCCCGCAGAGTGTCGCGTCGCCACCAATCCCCTTGGGCCGAATAGAGGCTGCGCTTGCCGTGGACCTTGAGGACGACCGTGTCGGGACCGAGTGTGAGCCTGCGCGCCACCTCGAAGAAGGGCCGCAGATCGCGCCCGCGGTTCTCGGTCGGGTGGAACAGGATGGATGCTCGCGAGCGGGGGCGATAGGACGCCCAGGTCGTGAACACCTGCGGGTCATCCGACGAGACGTGCAGCGTGGCTCCGCGCGGCAAAGCCAGCAGGCAGGTTGCGAGTTCGGGCACCAGATCGGCATAATGGCAATGGCACAGCACCTCCACGGAGCCCGGCGGAACCGCGGGCTGCAATGGCCCCGTGATCTCGGCCAGGACACGGCGACCCCAGCGACCCATGAAGGCTCGCAGGGGAGGGGGCAGCAGTTCCCTGATGCGGGCCGTCACCGGACGGCCTGATCGGCCCGTTCGGGGCTCGACCGATGCTGGCTCCATCGCAGCAGCCGGCCGGCCAGGCGCAAGACGGCGTAGCCGCCCGGCATGGTGCGGCCGAACGCCAGCACCGACGTATAGGCGAGCCGGCCCGCCATGCCGGCCATGCGGTCCAGGTCGTCCTGTGCAAGTACGCCGTCAGGGTCGCCGGGGTCCGGAGCCGGCGCAAAGGCTCGGCCCCGCATGAAAGCCATCCGGCCGCGTAGGACATCGATGCGGCGCACCACGCGGTCGAAACTGGCGGCCGCCAGACACTCGTCCAGAAGGGCGCGAAGGTCGTCCGCGGCATCGTTCCAGGTCCGCACCGAGGCGGCGGGGGAAGGGATCTCGATCCAGGCAGGCGGGTCTTTCAGGGTTCGCAGGAGATCGGTGTCGTCGGCGAAGACGTGAATGTTGGGGGCTTCGGGCAAGCTCGCCGCGATCTCGGCATAGGGCGGCAGCGCTCGGACCAGAACCGGCCTCCGATAGGCGAGCGCTTCGAGGATCGGGAAACCGAAGCCTTCGTAGACCGACGGGTAGACCACGATCCGGGCGGATCCGTAGAGTTCCGCCATGCGGTGGGGCGCGATGCTGCCCGATGGTCGACATGCGACCCCCGCGACCGTGCCGGGTTCGAGCCCGAGAACCACGACCGGATGGGGCAGTCCGGCCGTCGCCAGAACCGCCGCGGTCTCACGCAGATGCTTGTGCGGGAAGTCGTTCCCGACCATCAAGATGGCACCCGTCGAGGCGATAGCGCTGGACCCCCGGGCCTCCCGGTATTCCGCGAGGTCGAGGGAATGCAGCGACGCGCGGCACGGCATTCCGGGACGGAACACGAAGCGGCGCGCAAACTGGCGCTTCGTGAAGGCACTGTTGAAGAGCACTCCGTCGGCCTCGGCGAACACGAAGCGCCACAGGGCATCGAGTTCGTCTGGCGCGTGTTGCAAACAGTCCAGCCCGATCGTGTCGAGCATCAGCAGAACCAGCACCGGAGCACGCCGCAGGACAGCGTCGATTTCCTTCCAGAGGAAAGGCTGGCCGAACCTGATCAGGGCCGCGAAGCACCGCCGGTCCTCCGGGTCGACGCGCTCCACCCTGCCGTCGAGATCGCCGAAATGGAACGCATAAGCCCGTGTGTCCGCAACGATATGTAAGCTCAGATCGTGCCACCGCGCGACCGCCCGTTCGATTACCGCACGGGCCAGCCGCGTGGTGCCGGAATGGCACGGCCCGAGATGGGCGAGGTCGAACGCGATGCCGCGTCGGCCGTCGGGTCCCGGCCGAAGTCCCGACAGCAAGGTCTCGGCGAGTCGGGGCGCCGACGACAGGTGGCGCGCCAAGGCGGGACGCCATTCGGGAGGAACCGCGTCGGCGCGGTTCTGGACAGCGCCCTCCGGGTGAAACGCCAGGGCACGGTTGGCCGCGGCGATCCGGAAGCCGAAGCGGTTCAGCCATAGCAGCGCGTCATCGGCGTCCGCGGATTCGCCGTGCTGCGGGATGCCGCTCCGTCGCGAGCCGGCGAACGCCGCCAGGACCGAACCTTTGACGTAGAGGCAGCGGCGATCGGGAAGGGCCGTGTAGGTGACGTCCGGACGCTGTGCGCCGTCGGTATCGGCCGACGCCGCTGCGAAGCGCGGCATGGCGGCCACCAGCATGGGGTCGCTATCCACGACGCGGCACAACTCGGCCACTGCGGACGGAGAGACGTCGGTGCCGGTATCGAGCAGCAGGATGTCGGCATCGACAGCGCCCAGCCGCCACAGGAGCGACGCTACCTCTTCGGGCAACACTGCGCGGTGCTCCTGGATCACGATACCGGACGCAGCCAGGGCCGCACCGATCCGCGATGCCACCCCTGCGGCCCGAAGATCTCCGGCCTCTCCTGTGACGACGACGCGCAGCCGCGAGCCGATGCGCCAGGGACCCTCCGGCTCCGCGTTTTCGCTCGAACCGGTCACATCAGGATCCGGCGCTCACCAGGGTGCGTGCGCCACAGCGCTCGCGGATGCGGTGCTTCACCGCCGCAAGCATTCGAGGCCAGTCCATATCGCCCCCGTGGCGAAGCACCTCGACGGTGTCGTACCAGGGCGATCGGGACCCCGTTGCGCCCCAGCGCCAGCAGCTGTCGGGCCGCGACATCAGGAGCACGGGTACGCCCCCGGCCGCCGCCAGGTGAACGACCGCCGTATCGACCGAAACCACGAGATCGCAGGATGCCACGATGCCGGCGAGCTCGACGAAGTCGCGGATCGCCGGAACCTCGACATCCTCGAAGCCCGCCAGAACGACCGCTTCATCGGGGTGCACCCGATTCAACAACACCACGAAATCGACATCCCGCATCGAGAACAATGTTGAAAAGAGTTCGAGCGGGACCGAGCGCGTCATCTCGTACTGGCGAGGGTGCCCGCGCCAGCAGACCCCGATCCGAGGCCTCCTCCTGCCCATCGTCGCCGGTGCCCCGAGGTCGATGTAGTCGGTCAGCGGCTCGAGGTCCGCTGCGTCCAGCACCGAGGGGAGTTGCATCGACGGCAGGAAGAAATCGTAGTCCGGTTCGCGATCTTCGTCGGTCAGGAAGGCAACCCCGGGGAACGCCCGGGACAGCAACCCCGCCAGTGGCCCCGGCACCAGCCCCAGCACGGTCGCGTCGGGTTCGCGTTCCAAGAGACGAGGCAGGAACCGAGCCATCTGGATCATGTCGCCGAGACCATGCTCGAACAGCACCATAAGACGTCGCGGTCCCAATGGCTCACCGGTCCATCGCGGGCGGTGATATCGTAACGGATAGCTGCCGGACAGCGTATCCGCGACGCTCCAACTGGCCAATCCGTCGAGGACGCGGCCGGCCTTGATCAGGTGGAAGCCCAGGCTTCTGCGAGCATGGGGATCGCAGCCGTTGCGTCGCACAGCCGCCTCGTAGGCCTTGGAGGCGTCCTCCATCCTGCCGAGGGCGTCGCTGACGTCACCACGGAGGAGGAGAGCGCCGACGTCCTCGGCGGACCCCGGAACGGGCCGATCCGCCTCGTGCAAGCGGCCGAGCCGCAGGGCGGTCCGCCTGGCGGTTTGCGCGATGCGGACCGCGAATTTCGTTTCCGCGACGGCCTCCGTCCAGTCCGGAAGCGCATCGTCCAGATGGCTGAAGTCCCAGGTCGACAGCATGCTGTCGGCCACGACCGCGATCTCTACCGGCTGCAACGATTTGAGTCCTGCGGCCGTCTGTACCACTTCGCCGAAGCGGCTTCGCAAGTAGGGGACAAGCAGCGTGTCGCGGACGCAATTTAGATCGACCTGGTCGATCGCAACGGTCGAAACACCACTCCACCGATTGAGGGTTGTGGCCAGGAGGCGGGTTCGCCGAGACGGGTCGAGCGGAACGGGACGGTTGGCACGATACAACGCGGCTGTGCGGACCTGCGCGAGTCCGGCTAAACTCGTCCACCCCCTGCGGCGATATAACTGGAAGGCCGATTTCAGCTTGCGTGCCAGGAGCATAGAATGCCTGCCGAAGTGACGGTCCCGCGAGGTCGAAGTCTCAGTCGTGCTGCCGGACGAAGACCGCCAAGCCGCCCTCAATGATGCGGCACGCCGTCCGACGCCATCTCGATTGCCTGAAGGCCGAGCGCTTCAGCGACGGCGGCCTCGTTGTCCAGGGTCGGCACCTCGGATTCATCCTCCGACGGCGGTAGATCATGCGGGTGCCGCACACTTTCGATATAGCGTTCCCAGACGTCCTCTACCGCGCCTTCTGACACGACAG
>JAABUR0100006730.1_pt1 | contig 13897 bp, 15 predicted proteins | sample 5560091 | NCBI WGS metagenome assembly JAABUR01 (sample SAMN10711879, study PRJNA513375) | rock metagenome | isolation source: Antarctica rocks | place: Antarctica: Victoria Land, University Valley sud
GTATCTTTGAAGCATTGACTAAAAAAAACATTTTAACAAAAATAGATGTAAGCTATTTCATTTACTGGAACTATTATTTGCATTTATGATACAATCTTTCATAAATTCAAAGTCAAATACTACATATCATTTAATTTATGCATTTTTGAAGTTGATAAAAACTATAAAATGAAATCTATAGAGAGACGGTTACCGCAAGAAATCGACAAATCATTTATAGTCTTTAATGAAGTGGGACCACATTTTCCTTATCCTTGGCATTATCATCCTGAGTATGAATTGGTAATGGTTAGAAGAAGTACCGGACGGCGCATGGTGGGCGACCACATAGGCAATTTTAAAGAAGGAGATTTGGTGTTTATGGGTCCCCAAATTCCTCATGTATGGGTAAACGACCCAGAGTTTTTGGAGGGGAAAAAAGACTACCTTGCCGATGCTATTGTTATTCAATTTGATGACAACTTTCTGGGTCAACCTTTCATGCAAATTCCAGAGATGGAAGAGTTTCGGAAGTTTCTCAAAATATCGGATAGGGGCATGGAGATAAAAGGTAAAGCCCGTGAAAAAATTAATGCCAGAATGGAAGAAATGTTACATAGCAACGGGCTAAAACGCCTTTCATCTTTATTCAACATTTTTGATATTTTATCAGAAATAAAAACATCGGAATGCGAAATGCTGGCAAGCCCGGGCTCCTTACAAATTACCAACTGTAAATGCTCTGACCATTTCAGCCATATCAATGAATACATCATGCGCAATTTCCATGAGGATATTTCGCTTCCCCAGATTGCATCCGTAGCTAATATGGCGGTTACTACTTTTTGCAACCTTTTTAAAGAGCATTACAGGGTCACGTTTGTAGAGTATTTAAATAGAGTTAAAATTGGGCATGCTTGCAAACTTATTTCCGAAAAAGACGTGAACGTAGTAGATGCAGCATATAAATCAGGGTACAATAACCTGGCTAATTTTAATAAGCAGTTTAAAAAAATAAAAAACATGACTCCCAGCGAGTATAGAAAAAAGTTGCAGCTAAAAGCATAGTTCTTTAATTTTTTCGGCTACATCTTTAGCTGCATCCGCTCCCATTTGTAGCCTGGTTTCATAAGTTCTAACTTTTAATTTATTGGCAATCAAGTCCATTGTTTGTGTCATTTCTCTACTTGTAATATTGATATAAAAACTGGTTATTTGGTAACTTTTAAGACATCGGTAATTTTACCATCCTTCCTGAATGGGCGCTTTCATATAGGGCAAGAACGATCTCAACAGATTTACGTCCTTCAAGTCCATTAATTAAAGGCTCATCTCCTGTTTCAATTGAATGTAGCATATCTTCTATTTGGCTTTGATGTCCTTTAAAACTGATATCAGCAGGATTGGAAACACCTCCATGTAAAATCTTACCTCCCGACATGGTGTTTATTATGATTTCATCTTCGCTTCTCTCCTGTTCAAATTGCCATTTTATTAAATTATTTTCTTCCAGGATCGCCGTCCCTGTTGTACCCATTATCTCAATTCGTTTTAAAGAACCTGGAAAAACAGCAGTGGAGCATTCTATCGTTCCTAATGCTCCATTAGCGAACTTTAAGGTAGATACTATGGTATCTTCCACTTCAATTCCTTTATATTTAATATTGGCTGAAACCGATTGAACCGATTCAACAGATCCCATATACCATTGTAATAAATCGACAGAATGAATACCCTGGTTCATGAGTGCGCCGCCACCATCATATTGCCATGTACCTCTCCAGGCAGGGGATTGATAATATGCGTTGCTTCTGCTCCACCTAACATAGGCATCGCCCAATACCAGTTCGCCAAACCTTTTTTCATCTATGGATTTTTTTACCTGTTTACTTGCCTCATAAAAACGGGAAGGGAAAATAACGCCTGTTTTTACGCCTGCTTTATGGGCTGCTTCAATTATTTGATCGCATTTTTCAAGCGTTACTTCTAATGGTTTTTCAATAAGGCAATGCTTACCGGCTTCAATACTTTTAATTGCTGGATCAAGATGAATACCTGATGGAGTACAAATACATACGATATCTATTTCAGCAATATTCAGCATTTCATCAAGTGTTGTATATGCAGTGCAATTATTCTTAAGGGCAAATGCATCTGACTTGCTTTTATTAATACTATATAGGCCAACCAACCTTGCATTCGTAATAGATTTTATAGCCATAGCATGAATCTCTGAAATTGTTCCTGCTCCTATTATTCCAAAACCAAACTGCCTTTCTTTCAATGTTAAAATTTTATTTGTTTTAAAAATTATTGCTCAAAAACAATCCTTCCATCTTTGATTACTGTCTCAATCTGTATCTCTTTTCCATTTAATTGAAATATTACCTTATCATTTTGTATTATTGAAAGTATCATCGTTTTTCCCTAACATTTCTTCTACGTTTTCAAATGCCATTGGCCAACCCTCGCTAAGTGTTGAAAGATTATGATTAATAAGATGTTCGCTCCTGCAAGTAGTCCCGGAGAACTTTCGAGTGATACTCTTTTCTCTTCATCCAATATTACAGTCCCGCCTATGTGATTTTGGTATTCTCCCGGCGGCATTCCTGCAAAACAGGTGGCATCATTTACTACTATGGTAGCTTGTGCTTTATTTTTCATCACAACCTTTATAAAAGAATCCGGAATATGTATTCCATCGTAATGATACAAGCGTAAAGCTCTTGGATGCCAATTGATCCAAAATAATATTGGGAAGACGCGGCAACAACAAAGGGACACTATTGCCTAAATGAGTTGACAAAGAAGCTCCAGCTTTAACGGCAAGTTCAATTTGTTTTGAATCCTCCATTGAATGGCCAATAGAAACAAGAATTTTATGCTCAATACATTTTTCTATGAAGGAGCAGGAGCCTTCTCATTCCGGCGCTATAGTCTCAGTTTTATTTTTCCACCTGCCGCTTCCTGATAACTACTAAATAGTTCCCAATCAGGAGGTTTAATATATTTTTCATCGTGGCACCTTTAGCACCGGCCGGCCACAGAAGAAACGAAAGGCCCTTCTAAATGAATACCCCAAATACAATCATTTTCAATAGGATCAGATAAACACGCCCTATAAATTGTATTTACAATTTCGAGGATGCTTTCATCTGAATTAGTAATTACAGTTAGTAGAAAAGTAGTAATCCCTTTACTCAATAAATAATGAGTTGCCTTTACTATATCTTGCTAAGTTAAGGAAGGATTATTAAAATCAATTCCATTAATACTGTTTATCTGTAAGTCTATTAAACCAGGGCCAATAAATGGAATATCATTTTCCCTGCTTTCTGTTTCTAATATATTCGTTTCCGTACCATCCTGAAAGATTAATTCTTCTGTTCTTACTGTAAAACAATTGATACAGGTAGCAACTTTATCTTCTTTATAGATTTTTGTTTCCATAAGCAGTTTGCTCTATGTTGGCTTTTTAAGAGCAGCAATCAGGTCTTGCACTTTTACAGGTACTGTTTTGGTTGCCAGCCCTACTCCTATAAATACGATTGCAGAAACAATGGTAGGCAAACCTACCTCCAGAGCAAGACTACTTAGATGCATTTGCTTGGTAATGATAAATGTAACCAGCCCTGCAACAATAGCAGAAATAGCTGCTTTTGGACCACAGCTTTTAAACACCGAAAGCAGGCCAAATATTAATGGCATAGCCGTAGGGCCTAACAAAGCGGCAAACCAATTAACGATAAGACCCAACACTCCACCAAACCGTTCGTAATTAAGTGCAATACCAATAGTTGCAAGCGTAAAGATGAAAGTAGTGGCACGGGCAGTGCGCAGCGAATGCTTATCATTGCGAAATCTATTGGAAACAACAGGAAGCATATCCCTTGTGATTACTGCAGCGATGGTATTGACATCCGAAGAAGTCATACCCATGGTTGCTGCAAATAAGGACGCTATAACAAGGCCTATCATTCCTTGTGGCAGTATTTTTACCATTAGCCAGCCATAGGATTCAGCGGGCTTTGCCAAACCTGGCAAAATAATGGGAGCAGCCCACATAGGAAAAAATAATATCAAAGGCCAGAATAAGTATAATATACCCGAAAGCCGTGCTGCTTTTGACGCTTCTTTTTCATTGGGTGATGAAATATATCTTGTAGCCAGGCTCCAGATGCCTCCATTATAACTTAAAAAATAAACAAAAAACATAACCCCTATAAAACCTGTTGTATAAGGATCATTAAACAAATTACTATGGCTTAGCGGCAGGCGTTTCCATATGCCTGTAATAGAATCCAATCCACCAAGTCGGCTTACAAGCAGTACAAACATAACAATACCACCAAGTACCTGGACAATGAATTGAATTAAGTCAGTTATGATTACACCCCATAAACCGCCAAAAGTAACATACACTAAAGTAACAACTCCTGATACGAGAATACCTGTTGTCATCGGAATACCGGCAACAACGTGTAGTAAAATACCAATGGCTGCCCACTTGGCTCCAACATCAAATATTTTCAGCAATACTCCCGCCCAGGCTACGATTTGTTGAGTTAATACACTATATCTTATGCTTAGGTATTCAAGTGGAGATTGTATCTTCAGTTCTCTTCGTAAACGAACCCAATAAACCGGAAATATTTTGGCAGTAGCAATTATGACAACAGCGACAGGGAAAGCCCACCACATATACATAGTAAATCCATGCGTATAAGCAACGGCAGCATATGCTACAAATACTGCACCGCTATGGCCTGATACATGATGAGAAATTCCTGCTAACCACCACGGTAATTTTCCCCCAGCAACAAAATAGTCTTCTGAATTTTTACTCTTAAAATAGGACAAAACGCCTATAATAATCATACTTAAAAAGAAAAGAATAATAACAATTAAATCCAGTGTATTGAATATCATTTAGGTGTTTTGATCGTTTATCAAATCAGGTTGCTAATGAAAAATGCCGGGACAAATAATGGAACCTACAGGGTCAATATCCTTAGTTTTATTATAAATACTATCAACATTCGGGAAGAGCTTATCTTCTGCTCCATCATTGCGAATCGCTATTTTTATATTCTTTAGCTTTAGTTTCAAATATTACAGCAGTCATATGCGGGAAGCTGTAAAAGCACCTATTCCAGACAGTTTAAGAAAACTTCTTCTTGATTCCATATTTTATTTTTCCTCTTTTTGTTATTTCCTATTGTTCTGTCTTAATATTTCAGGATCAAACCGTTAGCTCCCAGCCGGGGCTCATATTCTCTTTTCCAGTATTTGCCAGCCTCTTCGTTATTGATAATATACCCGTTTTTTTCATCCGTTTTAAAAGAAGTATTGCCTACACGGACAGCAATGTTACCTAACTGGCAAAGTAAGGTACTTTGATAGCCTTTTAATATTTCTGCTTTAAGGGAGTTCCTTTTTGGATGCCGTCAAAGAAGTCTTGTAATATGCAAAGCATCCAATGCGCGTGAAGGATTAATGGGGTTGCGTGGATCAATTGTAATATCACTTTTAACCTCTTTTACCAGTTTGTCTTTCAGATCGTATAACTTATAAGAATTTTCTACCGTCAATCATCAAAGTGCTTGTTCACCGTAGAATGCAGCACCTACACTGGAACCTTCGATTGTATGGCCATTGCAGCCTGGAATGCGTTTTACTGAGGTTTCTATATCAAGACTGCTTTAGGATAAGCTGCAACAACCTTATACCCCTTCAAATTCTGAAGACATACCGGCAGAATTCAATTCTTTTGTAAACTCAACACTATGAGATGTGTCGAGCCCAATGATACCTACTCTTTTTCCTGATGCAGAAATCCTTTACTAAATAATGGAATGACACTGCCAGCAATGCTCAGTCCAATACCCGAAACAGCAGAAGTTTTAATAAATTTTCGACGCCTGTATAACTGTTTCATAATCTATATTATTTTTCGGGTTGCGCATTTAGTTCTCATTTTAGCGGAACTTAAAAAACCCACGGCCTATGACAGTTGTTATGTGGCTTTGTCTTTTAAAAGTGTTTTTGTTTTCAAAAGAAGCGTTGCATTTGTGCGTAAAAGACACAACTTTAATATAGCCTATCCTTTAATTAATTTCAGCAATTTATTCTTTAGCTACAAACTGTATACAATGCCCAGCAGAACACACCGGGCCTTTAAATAACATACACCCTCCACAGGCTGCATTATCAGTCTGTGGAACGTATAAGCTGCAATTGCCACAAAAGTTTCCTGGAACAGGAGACTTATCAACATATGCAAATTTCTGACGCTTCTCAATTTCACTTTTACTGACACCCGATAAATCATCGCAAGAGCTGTTTGTAGAAGTTTCCTTTTTATTTCCTTGAGGGGATTTCTTTGACTCACAACTGCTAAGAATCAGTGCACCACCTACAAGAAAAGTGCTACCAGTGCCTAAACATTTCCTGATAAATTTCCTTCGGGAGTATTCCTTGTTTTTCATTTAAAAAGAGTTACTTTTTTGACGAATTAAAATAAAGTTGTTTTAAATCCTGTAGGGCTTTCTTAATATCATTATCTGATTCTGCACCTATGTTATTCAATGTTTCTTTCAATGAGAGATTTAAGTCTTTAGATTTTTCTAAACCTTTAGTTAGGCCTTTTACAACAGCAGGTTGCCAGCTTTCGGTTTGAGGTATTGAAGACTGAGATATTATCTCTAATAAAGTTATTATTTGTCCTTTCTGATTCCGCGCACCAATAACATTGGAGAAATCCTGAAGGAATGCAAGTTTCCATGGTGCAACTACATCAAAAAATGAACCTTTTTGAGATAGCGTTTCCAATAAGTCAATAGATGAGCCAGTTTCAGAACTTAAAACAGCAGTTCGAAACCAAGGGCTCTGTCCGTGTTGCTCTACCACCTTTGATAATGCAAAAACGACGGATTTATCGTTAAACTCACCTAAGCTTAAACTCGCCTGGAAAATCACCCTGATTGAAGAGTCGTTAATCATTTCCTCCAGTTGAGGCAGGCATCCATGGAATCGTTCAGACAATATGGCTGCATTCTCTCGTACACCTGGAGAAGGGTCCTTCATTGCTTCTTTTACAATTCCAGCATCTAAGGAATTCAATCCTTCCAATACATATAGGGCATGCAATCGGGTTCTTGGATCTTCACTTTGATTAAACAATGCTCTTACAGCTGGAATCACAGTTTTATCCTGACGTTCCAAAAGCAGCCTCTGCGCCTGGAGGGCCCACCAATTGTTTTGATGCGAAAGCAATGCAACCAGATCAATTGATTTGGTATTTCTTAAATCAGCAGAAACTTTTTTATATGCAGGAGCATTTTTGGGAACAATTCTATAAATTCGTCCATATTTACTTCCGGCATTAAAATCCATACCAACTTGTAAATCCTCAGGAATGGAAACCGGAGTTTCAATGTGCTGCCTATACATATCAATCATATAGAGATCGCCATCCGGGCCTACAGTAAAGCTTGTTGGACGAACCCATGAATCAGTAAAGGCCAAAAATTCTTTGTTTTTCTCTTGTTCTGCACGCCTGGCTATATAGATAGGAGCAGTATCAACATTTGAAAGAATGTCCCTGTGAACCAAGTTACCAGCAACATCTCCTGTAAAAATATTTCCGTAATACTCTTTCGGAAGTGCATCACCACCATAGAAAGTTCCTCCGGAGGAGGCAGTAAAGTGATCTTTCTCATACTCTACCCGGTCTAAATGGTTCTCCTGAAACTTCTTATTTCTTTGTTTCGTACGTTCTGCACGCCAATAGGGAGCAGGCGTCAACTGATACATTAGTGGATCGTGGTCAGAAATGTTTACTATCGCTTTTTTAGCAGAAGCGGGAAGAAACGTATTTCGCTGCAGGTAACGCCTTGGAATGATCGCCTCTTGAATATGAAGCGAATTTTGCGTGAAAAACCTGTGGCCCCAATCATCTATTGCCAACCCATACTGGCCCTCACCTGTTGTCAGTTCAAATTGATTCCTATCAAGACGAAATCGAAAATCGGCGCCCTGCAATAGAAGTTTGGGAGCATCTGGAACTCTGTTAAAAGCCACTTCTCCTGCCCGACCGTTATTGTTTGCGTAAATCCAATTATCAACACTAAAACGAAGGTTAGAAATTTGCGCCTCTTCGTTATTATTAAAAAAACCGGTGAAGAGTACTTCCTTCGAATCTGCCCGCCCGTCACCATCCGTATCCTTATAATACATTATATTAGGGGCAGCAGCTATAATTAATCCTCCGTTCCATGGTAAAATGCTAGATGCCTCTGTCAGACTATCTGCAAAAACAATTGAGGTATCTGCCCGTCCGTCGCCATTCGTGTCCTTTAACATCACAATTCGACCCTTACCTTTTACAGAATCCGGTTTGTAAGCATCCAGCATTCCTACTACATAAGCATTACCCTGCTCATCAAATTCCATGGATACCGGATCAATTACATGAGGTTCTGTAGCAAAAATTTCTGCCTTAAAATCTTCGGAGAAATTAAAAGTTTTTACTGATTCTTCCGGTGAAAGGGGCCCGTCATAATGCGATTTCGAGGCGCAGCCAACTCCAAGTATTGCTAACCATATTAGTAGCTGAGCATTATTAATTGACATATTCATTCTGAAACATTTTTGTTTTTTTGATAACCATACTATTTGCTTTTATAAATTTTAATTGTTTTGATTTATTGTGCGAACAAAATCAGATAAAACCTGCTGCTATCAGTGGATTGCTTAATAAGGAGTTCTTTGACAAAACCTTTAAAAATTGCACTACTTCCATGCTTAGCCCTGTAAATCCTGTTAGTTTCAAAAAAATTCTACGATTATTTTTTCATGATAATTAATATATTATTTAAAATTCATTTATACTTTAGATCTCACAACTCAAACTTGCAGTATTTACTGATTTCTTTTATGGCTTTATAATCAATATTCAGGATAAAGCTTATTATTCCTTTAAGCTTATGGCCTTGCGATTACCTGTTCATTCAACACAATTCAAATCATAAATATTATCATGAATCTGAAATCGAACATTGAAAACGAGTGATTAATTCACTATTAACGATCAGGATATTAAAGTTGAAATAACTTTTTGGCATTTTCATACAATAATTTGCGTTCAACTCTCTTAGTTGACGCTAACCTGCCAACTGTCTCTATAATTTGTGATCCATCACAATCTTTCCCCTTCCCAATTGCATCTGCACAATCGCTGCCATATAGAAGTTTATCCTGGTGCCGATCAAAAAAATCCTGGGTGAAGCCTTCGTCTCTGGTCAAAGCATTCAAACCCGAACCAGCGGACAAATCTCCATACATGTTCGGATAATTACTAAGATAGCGGTCAGTTAGCCCACCCTTTGTAACAGTTCCTTTAGGGTATAACACAGACTGATCTTTGTATTTTTTGTCAATATTTGCCTGCCAAGTTTGTGCATGGCCAATGAAATTTACTTTTGGGTATTTTTCCAGCATCTTGTAGAAACGCTCAAAGCCATAATTATACATTTTATACTGCCAATGCATAAGTACTGGAACATTGTAGGTTTGAGCCAATTGATAAATCTTTTGCATCTCTGGTGAATCACATTCCACCCCAAACTTCAATTCACCGATGATCACAGCTCCCAACTTCAAATATTTTTCAATCTCCTGTACAGCACTTGGCAAATCAGGTACTTCGTTCGCACCCAATAGAAATCTTTTCGAATGATTATGTGCAAATTCGTAACAGGTCCCATTACCTCCTGCTTGAGCTTCTAAAGCATTTGAAACACCGAAGTGGGTAGATGCTGTATTCACAGGACTTCCTGCCGGCAGAAGAATCGTCGTGGTGATACCCATGTTCTTTTGATGAGTAAGCATCTGTTCATCAGTCCGTCCATGGTAATGCATATGCTGATGAATATCAATAATCGACTCGCTTTTGATTCGCGGGATTTCGGCACCTTTCAAGGTTGGCCCAGCTAAAAGAAGTCCTATACCTGCTATAAATTCGCGGCGCGAAGAGCTTTCTATCTGCGTACTCACCGTTTTTGTGTTTAATCTTATTTATTATAAAATTTAAAAAAATCGAAATATCAAATATCTGTTAGCTCAATAAGTTGACTAAATGTCCTTTAAGACACTTTCATCCCTCTATCATCCACATTTATTCTGGAAAATAAATGACATGGCTAAGTCCCTACCTATTCATGGAGCAGACTTATTGATATATCTGAAACCTTCCGCTGAATCTCAAAAATTGAAAGGATGTGCCTTCCTACTAATTGACTCAATGACCTAAAATTCATAATTGATCTTAAAAGACAACTTTACATTTTAAGTAACAATATTTTAAACATTTTAAAAAAACATTAATAAGGGTTTTATAAAAGCCTTAATTATTTAGGAGTAACTCCAAGCATTTTATCAATAAAACGATATGCTTCTGCACGAACTTCTGGTGGAAAATCATGTTCTGACTCTGGGTAGCGGACTTTCAATTTATCTTCTGCTCCTAAAAAATGATAGACATCAGATACCTCAGCTATTCCTTTTCCGACCCCTTTCACATTGAAATTGCCATCATTTATAGGAGAATTTGAAAAAAATGCACGGGGGGCAAGGGCAGCTATAACTTCATCGAAATCGAAAGGCATTTTTTTATCGTCCAAATCATATTTATCTCGCAAAAGTGGCATATACAGCTCTTGTGCCCAAGGGCCCAATCGTCCTCCATATTCTTTAGTAGCCTCTTCCCCGGCATTATAATAATCCATTAATGTCCAGCCGCAACTTGATACGATTACCTTTAGTCTCGTATCAAAAGCGCCTACAAACAACGCACTATGCCCCCCTAAAGAATGGCCAATCACTCCAATGCGATTTGGGTCAACGTCTGCTCTTGCCTGCAACAAATCAATGCATCGCATATCATCAAATATACTTTTCATTGTTCCCGACTGATAGCGGTCTGTTTTAAAATCATAATCTTTTAAATCCCCGAAGCCAGGATAGTCAGGTGCAATGACAACATACCCTCTTTGGACTAGTTCTTTGGCATAAGCAAGATTGGTATTATGCCCTTTGCCATCCACGCTCTTTTTTCCAATTGAATCCGTTTCATGCAAGGCTAGCATGGCGGGAAACCTTTTCTCTTTGCTTTTTTGAGTAGGAACATACAAATATGCAGAAACTCTTTCCTTTTCTGCTGCGGTAAAGCGTATGGCAAAGCGAGTATAATTATCTTCTTTTAGTTGCTCAAGGATTTGGATATCAAGAGCAGGTAAGCTGGATAAGTTCGGCAGATTACCCATTACCATTTGTATTCTATCAAGTATTTGCTGGCGTTTTATTCCCCACTCAGCTAAGGTAGTAACAGGTTTTTTTTGACCATTTAAATCTATGTAAAAGAGCAAGTCAGAAAGATTGGAACTATCTAATTTTTTGTTTACATTGCAAAAAGAAACCAAGTTTGAGACCATTAATCCAAGCGACCCCATTGCTATTGAAACCATGAATTGTCGCCTCTTAAAGCCATCTGTATTCATTGTGCATTGTGGATTTATATTATTTAAAATATTATATATACCATGACAGCTTTTAAACTTATACACTGGCTGGAACTTTTTTTGCATTCATTTTTTCTTTCCTAGCCTTCATGCAATATTTAGATTTATTACTTAACAATTTCTGAATAGTTTATAGTGAACCTTCAAATAATGACTTAAAAAAATTTTAACAAAAATAGATTTAAGCTATTTCATTTACTGGAACTATTATCTGCATTTATGATACAATCTTTCGAAAATCCGGGTCAAATACACATGTCATTTAATTTATAAGGTCTTAGGCATAACTACCAACGTAAAGTGTACAAGCGACTGCCTTGTAAAAAAATATATACTTTAAATACAAGCCATTCCTCTTTCCTGTCCGAACCTGAGAAATTAACTGATATACTCCTTGATATTAGTTACCAGAATAATTAAGCACTATATGAAAACACAATCAACATGGGAACCTGTAATATTAAAGGCTAATGAAGGTGAAAAAATACTATTTCGCGTTGGTTTAATGACTTTCAAGGTATCTTCCTTTCAGACAAATGCAGCTTTATGATTTGTGAAACGGAACTACCACCTGAAGCAAATGTTGAACCACATTCACATCAAGAAGCAGAAACGTTTTATATTCTGGATGGAGAGTTTACTTTTTATTTAGAAGATATGAATAAACCAATTAAATGTGAGAAAGGAGCCTTTATTTGTACTCCGCCTTTTACGGGTCATGCTGTTAAAAATGAAAGTCAGCAATTAGGAAAGATATTAGGTATGATAATCCCAGCAGGAGCTACTGTATTAGATAATCTCTTCCGGATAATGGGTGTAAGTTTAAGTGAAGATGATAAGGTTCCTTATTTAAACCAACCGGTTGAACGTCTATTAGAAGAAATTAAAAGACTTAAGAAATAGCGCTTTACCGGCAATACCTTTAATTAGTAGCAGCTTCACAACAAATATCTCTTTCATAAAGCAATTTATTATCTTCTGCATAAGCTTTATCCCAATTACACAAACCATCCAGTAGGAAAACCACATCCCTGCCTTTTTGTATTAGTGCACATTCTATTCCCACAAGTTTAAAACCATCTTTAAGTAAATCAATCATTTTCTGTGCTCCATTTACAATCCGATAAGGTGAAATAAAATTATATCTTGCATTAGGAAAAATTCAGTCACCGGCAGGTCATGCAAAAAGAAAAACAGCAGCTAACCAATTTAATTTCCACCTCCATTTTCTACTTTTTTCAAATCGTCCAAACCAATGTTTTTAAAATCAAATTGCCTGTAGTCTGATGTTTGAGGTACATCAATTGAAAATTCGTGAAGCTCCTGTATTTCTATCAATACGTTATTCCAGGTTAAATCTATTACATGTCCGCCTCCTTCCTTTCCATCTGAAATAAAATGGAAATGATAGCCTGGTATATTAATGCCATTCATAAAATCAGCAAGTTTATATCCTACTAACACGCCTTGTGTTTTACGAAATTCAAAAAAATGTTGCTGTTTAAGAAGGGTTGAAAGGGCAGGTGAGGGATTTTTTTCTACCGGAGAAAATGCTCTTGTTTTAATGTAATCATACATGCCGGAAATACGAATTGAATACATGCCGTTTTTGTTAGCAAGTAAAGAATTTATATACTTCAACGCCTGCTCTTTACTCTGTATACGGCTAGACCGGAAGGAAGTGTCGGCTTTAAAAAAGCTTACAAATGCCATAGACGTTTTAGCTGAATCGAAAATTTCTTTTGTTTCACCAGTGTAAGTTGTCTGGTACATTTTTCCATTATTCATGGTTAGTTCGCCATTCACCATATCAGGTGCTCCCAGTCCGAAATCTCCCTTAAATTTCAATTCAGCAATTGGTAAAGTGCCTTTATAAAGTCCTCCAAGAAAAGCATTTATTAATCCATATTGGTAAACCCTGTCATATTTTATCGCATTGAGGTTATTACTATTTTTTATCAACCCTTCAACAGAAGTTATCTCGACTCTGTTGTGGAGCATTTGCGGAATGTAGATTTTAAAGGTGTTCCTGTCATAAAAAATATCTGCAGGGCTTTCTTCACTCAATATTGTTTTTGAAGTTTGTGTTTTCAAATCATAAATCCAGAATTTACCAAATCCCTTTACCGGAAATGTCACCCAGTCTGATATGAGCAAATGTGTATCATCCATTAATTCAATACCATCAAAAAAGCCTTTTGCAATATTGGGCATCATTTTAAAGGAATCATTTTTATTTTTCAAATGTTTTTACATATAAATTCCCTTCACCATAATTTTCGCCTACTGTACATATATAAAGCGCTTTGGTGTTAGGATTATAAGCTACGCCATTGGGG
>JAABUR0100006733.1_pt1 | contig 13893 bp, 11 predicted proteins | sample 5560091 | NCBI WGS metagenome assembly JAABUR01 (sample SAMN10711879, study PRJNA513375) | rock metagenome | isolation source: Antarctica rocks | place: Antarctica: Victoria Land, University Valley sud
CGCGTTCGCGAGGTTATGACCTCGGAGAGCGTCCGAAAGGTTCTTCTTGACAGCCAAATGGAGATATATCATGTCAACGAGGCAGTCGAAATCATCAAAAATGGCGCATGGAATGTTTTTGCCATCTTGGTTCTTATAAGGCAGCCCCGGAGCATTATCAGCTTCATCAAAGACGATCGCATGCAACGCGGCCCCATTGATCATCACCTACCCTTTGAGCTCATTAAGCTTAAAGAATTACTAGATGAAACGGTGGCACAGGACTTCCACGATAAACAGTGGGAATTCACAGCGCCGTCCTTCTCAGGGAGTGTGTTCACAAGAATCCTTCCAGATGACTTTGTTTTGCCATTTCTCAGCGACGAGGAGTTCGGGGAGGGAAGCTTTGGGGCAGTTCATCGGATTGAGGTCGAGCACTCTTATCAGCAGTTCGGTCGTGAAACGTACCACGAGGCGAGCTATCGAACACTGTGAATTGGGCTATTGACTTGCTAACTGGACGCTCCAGGTCGTGCGGAAAGAGTTCAAACCTCAACGTGAAAAAGCTGAATATGAGCTGGAACTCCGAAACCTGTCTGAATTAAAACTCATCAAGCATCCAAACATCATCGAATTACTAGGCTCTTATACCTATCGAGACAAACACAACCTCATATTTCCACTCGCCCGTGGTGGAAATCTCGCGAATCTTTTTAAAAACGCTCGGCCTCCCGCGTTTCAATCAGATGAGAATATCATTCTTGCTCTGTCTGGATTGTGCTCAGCGGTGCACGCCACCCATAACCTGTTCTCCAAAGATAATATGTTAACTCGGATTGGTTGTCATCATGACCTAAAGCCCCAAAACGTTTTGGTCGACGACGCCACATTTCTTCTCGCCGATTTCGGTCTGTCTAGGTTCAAAGAGCTCACGGAAGGGTCTGCTACATCTTATAAATCCGTCGGCGGCTATTATATAGCCCCGGAGTGCGAAGATATTAGCGCGTCGGACGAAACGAAGAGGAGACAAATTATTGGTCGATCTAGCGATATTTGGTCCCTCGGATGTATCATGATGGAAACACTGGTCTACATGAAGTCAGGAGCAGCAGGTGTCCAAAGATTTGAGGATGAGAGAAGCTATCGGTTTGGGCAGATCACGCTTCACCGTTTCCACCATGGCCCCAACAAGAAAGAACCCGCGGTGGCCATGTGTCTCACAGGTCTGTCGAGTAAAGCGAGTACGAGATCAGAGCGTCTGCTTATCGAGTTGGTCAGGCAGGTTCTTCAGCTTGATCCCAGTGCTCGTCCCAAAGCGGAAGAAGTAGAGAGGAGGATGCGGTTCATCGCTATTGACACAATTGCTCAGCAAATAAACCCCCTATACGCTGATATCTGTGGAGAAGGCAGCTCGCCCCAGGCTTTCATAGAGCGGATGCAGTTTGAGAGCTGGATGGAAGCGTGCGAGATTCTCTACACCCACAAGGACTCACCTCTGTCATACCACTGGAAGTTACCATCATATGACGAATACCAATCGACTTTGGAGTGCCTGAGAGAGCTGCAAAACACGCTACTTGCATCTTCAATCGAATCGCAGAATCGCCCGATCTACCAGTCAATAGAGCGTCTCAATGACTTCCTTATCGATTCGCTCCCGAACAAGCTGCAGGAAAACTCTCGCCGAAATTTAGAGTTGAAAGTTCTGGGTACAGGAACGCAAGATTTCGCCGGTCAAGCACTTCATCACTCTCATGGACATGAGCGACACAGGATTAGCATGTTGGCAACTATCAAGCAGATGGGTTCATTGGTAACAGAACGTTTGCAGAGCAGCCGGCCCGACCTATGGATAGAACTTGAGCGCCTGAAGGGTCGAGATCAGGTCGGCATCCATCACAAGAGTACATTGGTCATAGATATGGACGGAGACGCAGTTGAAGTGCTGTGTGAAGTCAAACCTTATGGCTCTGATCGTTTAGAAGACTCGATTCGACTCGAACTCTACCTCCGTCTCGAGGCCACGGCTGAGTTGCTACAGCAGGCGAGTGCAGGCTGCTCCAATGGCTTTCGAGTGCTCCATTGCCTCGGGTATTTCCATGACCCCGCGAAACTATCTTGTGGCCTTGTATACAGCCTACCCACCTCGAATGGTTCGGATCCTCCAGAAATTTCAACGCTTCGGACTGTGCTCGCAAAACGACGAGGGCCGTCTCTGGGCAGTCGATTCCGTCTTGCCCAAAACTTGGCAACGGCGGTGCTGGAATTTCACAAAGTCGCATGGCTGCATAAAAGCATATCGTCCTTGAACATTGCTTTTGTATACCCGAAAGGCTCCCCTTGGCGAAACGGCGTCGATTGTCCCTATCTGCTAGGGTTCTCAAACAGCCGACCCGATGGACAGGACCCATATTCCACCTGGCTGTATGAAACAGATCGCGCTCTCATGGACTCACAACATCCGGAATATCTCAAAAATAAAGGTAAGGTTCGATATCGGCCTGAGTTCGATTACTACAGTCTTGGTATGGTTCTGCTAGAGATTGGTCACTGGAAGCCTCTCAATCAAATAACTGCCATGACAGATGGCTCTCCAGAAGATTACCTCAACCACCTTCGGGACAAGAAGGTCCCAGGACTAGGATTTACCATGGGTACTATTTACCAGGACGTCGTTAATGCATGCTTGAAAAGAGATTTCGGCAAGCCTGAGAATGTCGATGGAGGTTCTAATTCCTCCATAAGCGTTGCCCTGGGCTTTGCTAAGACCGTGGTGGAGCAATTAGCAAAGTGCTGGGCCTAGTGAAGCATTTGATGCGCTTTAGATGGTCTTATGATTCAGGGATTGTAGACCTTTCATGGAAGGATTTTGTGGATAGAATATTATCTGGTAACGTACCTCGGTCTTAAGCAGAGGTGCGTTATGATGAATACGTTTCAGCGTCGGTAAATCATGAGATTGTGATTTGCCGAATGAGTTGTCTGTGTCGAGACTGATAAGGGTTTTTGCAAAGATCGAGAGCATATGTGGTCTCAGAAGTCACTAGAACGTAATCTATGACCAGACACGTTGCATTGTATGAAACGCGCTGCAGTACAGAATCCTCCTAGAATTCGAAAAACACGCATTTCGCAACGACTCCCACCTCAAAATAGAGACTTTGCACAGCCTGAGGGATGCACGGTCTGAGCGTTGATGAATGATAGTAACCGTCAAATCATGCTGATTGGTAATTACTCAGTTACCTTAAAGTACCCCATGTTCAGGTACTCGTACTTGTACTCGTACCTAAGTCACCATACTATTCAATGGGTACTGCTAAGCCTTGACGGAATCCTCCGTGAACCGAGCCAGTTGCATGCTATCCCTTAATATGTATTAGCCTAGATGTATTAGGCAGCAAGACCACCCGGCTGACAACAACTCCACCACCCCTTGCTTTTTACATCTTCCCTCTGAGACTGAATACAAACCGAGTCTCAATATCCTCTATGTTTTGGGGAAAGCATTCATAACACAGACCAGAAGATTTTCAATCGATTTCGAGCTTCTTCATTCAAGAGAGTCTGATGCATCGGTCAAGTCTTCGATATGTCAACAGCCTCCGACAGCGTTTGTGACACTTCAGCTCTAGTCACGTACACCAAGTCTGGAGAGACTCATCAAAGCGCGAGCTCAACTTCGAACGAAGAATATGACCTCCTCGATTTCCTTGGGGTCGCCCAAAGTCTGAAGATTGACTTTCTTCCGATTACATGGCAGCCAGCACTAGGCAAAGTCGGCGAAGGTGGTACCGCCGTGATCTATCAAGCATTGGTCAATATTCAGGCGACTTTCACGTTTAAACGTCTGGAGCCTTCCCAGTCCGCTATGAGAAAGGCCCGAAATTTGCGTGCACTCATTGCGGAAATATCGATATTAGGTCATCCCGCCATCCGATACCATCCGAATGTTGCGAACATCGAAGGAATCTGCTGGGACGTTGTCGATGGTGGTGAGGAAGTTTGGCCAGTCCTAGTGTTAGAGAAGACTCGGTGCGGGGATTTGAAGAGATTCATGACATCAAGCTCAGGAAAAGAGCTGGATTCCAAGAACAGACTTGACATGCTGTTCGATGTTGCTCTCGCGGTCAGAGATTTGCATGCCACTGGTAGGTTCTCAATCCCTCCCCTCTTGGCGACATTATTAAGTGAAAAAGGTGTCATTCACGGTGACATCAAACCTGAGAATATTCTGGTTTCCTCTGAGAATGAGGCCCGTCATGTGGCAAAAGTGACAGATTTCGGTTACTCTACTCTATTTTCAACCGACACTCACCCGATCACAATGCCTGAGTCGGGGATCTGGACGGCTCCAGAACGGCATCATCGGGAGATTCTGCCGAGAGAAGCTAGGAAGATGGACGCATACTCGTTTGGCATGCTCTGCCTATGGCTTCTCTTCTTCAACAAAGGAACGAATCGAGATCGCAATTTTGAGAAGAATTTAGAAGATTCACAGAAGAAAGTATCAGATTACGCTTCTGAATTGCTTAGAGCCTCATCGGACCTAGATAGTCGGGAAAAGAACGATATGCAAAAACTCTTCAGGTCAACAATCGTTAAAGATTCAGCTGAACGAACAGCGAATTTTGATGAACTCTTGCAACTCTTATCACCATATAGGCCAGTAAAATCTCTGCATTCGAAATGAGATACTAACGGGATATTAGGGCCTTGCATTCAGCATTTCCGGCGAACAAAATATTCATACCTCACGAGGATTTTCAAGTAAGTTTGACTCGCGGTTTCAAATCATGAAGCCACAGTCTGTATAGTGAACTAATAGTTTTCAGATTACCCTATCATTACATCAGCTTATTGAAGCTCACTTTGACGTGCGTTGTTACATCGCAAAATGCTTAGAGGAAAGAAAAGATCGATTTGACATTAGTCAGTGTCACGTTTTGAGCCTTGCCTTTTGTTATGAGCTGGGCTTGGGTGTTTCAAAAGATATTATTGAATGCCGATCCTTGCTCAGTAAACACAACATATCGATTCAAGATCTTGAGCACAAGATTGAGCAAGTTGAAAAGAATACACAAAGACCGGAGTTTCAGAACGGCATCTTCAGAAAATTCTCAGAACAAGGTCATTTCTACGCATTTGATTTTAGTCAACAATATCGCGAAGAGCAGCGTTCTCGTGAAGCTGAATCACGATATCAAAGAGAAGTGGAAACAATAGGATCTGTGCTTGGGGATGGGTCATCGTCTCGTTCAAGAGTTACGGGTACAATTGTCTTTCCTTATGATGAGTGAAGGTAGATGGAAAGATGCAGAGAAGCTGCAAGTGCAAGTTCGAGTGATAGAATTCGAGGGAGTAAAATGTGGACGTCACTATACAGAGCCCTTTGCCTTTAATTTGGCAACGATATACAGGAATCTAGGGCGGTTGAAAGAGGCCGAAGAGTTGGAAGTACAAACGATAGAAACGGAAAAGAGGGTATTGGGAGCGAAACATCCTCACACATTAACCAGCGTCAGTAATCTGGCATTGATATTTCGAGCCCAGGGGAAGTATGAGGCAGCTGAGAAGATGAACCGACAAGTGTTAAACAGGATTGAGAAAGTGCTGGGAGTGAGGCATCGCGACACATTGTTCAGTATTGATAATCTGGCATTGGTGCTTCAAAACCAGGGGAAGTACGAAGCGGCCGAGGAGATGGCCCGACAAGCACGGGACGGGAGGGAGAAAGTGCTGGGAGTGAAGCATCCGGACACATTAATCAGCGTCAGTAATCTGGCAACGGTGCTTCAAGATCAGGCAAAGTATAAGGCGGCTGAGGAAATGCATCGACGAGCGTTAAACGGGAGGAAGAAAGTGCTAGGAGTGGAGCATCCGGACACATTAATCAACATCGATAATCTGGCATCGATGCTTCAGAAGCAAGGAAAATATAAAGTGGCCGAGAAGATGAGCCGACGAGCGTTAAACGGGAATGAGAAAGTGCTGGGAGTGGAGCATCCGGACACATTGATCAGTATCAGTAATCTAGCATTGATACTTCAATATCAGGAAAAGTATAAAGCGGCCGAAGAGATGAACCGACGAGCGTTGAACGGGATGGAAAAAGTGCTAGGAGTGGAGCATCCGAACACATTGACCAGCGTTTATTCCCTTGCTTATCTGTTTCACACTCAGAAACCGTACAATGATGCGTCTGTTCTCTATCTCAGAGCTTCAGAAGGGTTTTCGAAGACATTGGGCCCGGACCATCCTACAACACGGAAGTGTTCCCAGCATTTTTTGTCAGTGATTCATGAAATGGAAAGCCAAGGCAGAGACATCTGATAGTCAGAAAAGCATTCCTATAAGTTCATTCCTGCGCTCTAGCAATTCTGCATACTGGATCGGCTTTGAAGTTGCTAGAATATGATATATATTTGCTTGACAATTCAATCCTCAACGAAACTGCCTCACTAATACCAGCAGCCTTTTTTCTTTGTTCTGGTCAAGCATGCGAATCAGAGTCAGTAAAAGAATGAAATATTATTGAAAAGCAGCCGGTATATAATACGAGATCTCATTATGTCGTACGTTCAGCTCCACCATGCACAGTGTATCCCTATCGTTGAAGTCCTCCATCAGGCTAGCACTTGGTGGCCTGAGGCAGCAGCATCGGGCCGCTGCTAGTTGGCTGGAACGCCAGCCAGGAATGCCAGCTGAAGCGTAAGGGCGAAACGCAGGGATGCGGAGGAGAGGCAAAGGTGAGGAGAGGGAGATCGAGAGAGCGAAGGATGAGAACTGTGAAGGAGGATTGCGGAGTTTGTCAGCAAAGAAGATGAAAGCTGAAGCACGAAAGATCTCGATCGTGATGGTCGATGTTTCGACTGAGGTTGGCGACGTCGGAGCTGAAAGCGATCGACACAGCTGTATGACGTGGTAATGAGACGGGAATAAAGGAGGCGATTGAAGCTCAAGTTGCAAGAGCGATAAGGGAAGGCATGTAAAGGGAAAAGACCTCCACGCGCTTAGAAAGGGCAGGAATTAAGAGTATCGAGGAAGACAGGAGGGATAGTTTGGAAGAAATAAGGTCGATATTAGATCTCCTCTCTCTCGTCGCCGCTTTCCGAGTAGAAACGCGCGCGAAGGCCAATTCTGGATGCTCCGCCGTCGATCTAAGCACTGCAGATTCCTAGCGAACTGCTCGCCTGGTCGTCAAAAGAGTAACGTAAAGGTTTCTGATAACCGCGAAATCAGGCGGCAGCTCACCCACGCGAGGGGCGCAGTCACTCAGGAGCACCCTCTTGATCAGTCCGATGGTACAATTTCAACTTCATTAAAATCTCCTTGAATGTGAGGTATATCAAAATTCAGTTCCTTCGACACTGACAGCATGCTTTTGACTCCTTCGGAGTACTTGACAGTCCTGTTCTTGAAATACTCAGCTATCGTGACATACTTTTGAACTTCCTGTTGAAGTCTCTGATTAGCTGTCGTAACCTGATTTATCTCAGCTTCAGCACGCCGTCTAAGTTCCGATTCTGCATTTGCTTGATCTCTTCATTGACTCAGCTCTCGGCGCTCGCGCAAAGCGATTTACTCTCTTCTTGAAGCTCCGCAATTTTCGCGCTGAAGCTGACTTGTGCATCGGTATTGCGTGTATATATTGATAATGTCTTTTCTTGCAGGCAACCTGCCGAGTTTTGCTCTGCTGTTACCGGTAAAGCCTCAAATGTTATTCTAATCCCTTCACATAACTTCTTGTAAGCTTCAATCGAATGTTCACTCATATGCTTCGAGAAGAGGTGTTCCTTCCCCGGTAATGCTGCTCAAGTATAAGAACCGTCGTCATTGATAATAACTAATAAGATGCACTTGTGATGACTCTACTGAGATTCCTAGTCTGTTCTCTTGAAAGTATATTAGCGAACTGTGAATAACGAACATGACAGTTCTCACCAATATATTTTGACAAATCTTTCCGGCACTTGCTTCTTCATCTTTCAGGTTCCAGGTTACTTGATCGACTTATGGCCATCGGGAGAATGCGAAAGCGCGAAAGGAGTTTTTTATCTCGTATCTTATCGTATTAAGTAGTTACAGTGTTGCTAGTTTCGCTGGCGGAGGCTCGCGACCTGAAAGGCATGATGATTGGATATACATAGGAAGCCAATTTTGGAGCGCGTGAGCCAGGTTTGAAGCGAAATCATTTCTGGAGCCAAAGAGCCAATTTGCCAATTTTGGAGCGGAGCGCTATCATGAGAGCACGATGGGCCAGTTCTGGAGTCGAGAAGTCATTTCTGTAGATGAGAGCCAGTTCTGAAGTGAAAGAGTCTTGTTATAGAATCAGGAGCAAAAATAAGAGCTACGGCGGGATCATAATTAGAGCGGGATCGCGTCTTCGATCGAGAACGAGTTTTCTATTTGACCGACTGAATATACTACATATGAAGTATTGAATAGGCCACATATGGAGCACTGAACATACCACAGAGTACGCTCGGTCCAAGGCTTTCCCTCGAAATATTTTGAGAAGAAACCCTCAACGTTCTGATATGTACATCCCCTTATCTCTTCGAAGACCCTTCCTTCCACCAGTTTCTGAGTTTGCTCACCGCCTTGCTGCGAGGCGGATGAACTCGTGATTGGAGTGCCATCGAAGGAAAACAGGAATGCTTGTAGGAGGGGTTGTTCAGGAGACTGTGGTGATGAGGTCGAAGACGGCGTTCCAAACGTCGACATCGGAGGCTTGTTTGACGACAAGGCGTGACAGCGCACGGTGGTGTTCGTAGTTGAAGTTGCCATTTCGGACGCGTCTCCGAAGTTCTAACAGGTCAGAAGCTATATCTCCACTCCCGGTCTTTGACCGAAGATCAAGTGCAACTTCGTGGCTCATCAATGTTGTGAGTAACCTTGAAATGGCCTTTTGAGGATCCGAATCGGCACCATTGACGACGTCATGGTGGGAGAGGGAATTCGGCTCGTATCTTTGCTCTGCTCTTCGAAGTGGATCTCGTAAATGATCCAGACATTTGTCCAAAGGATGCTCTGCGATGATGATGCGATCGTTTTGCGATAGGTTGGCCATCTCAAGGTAGGGGGGGCAAGGCCTAGGCTATAGTGAGATTTACATCTTATTTGCAAGCTGCTAAACGAGACTGCAGGATGTTCGTGGGTTTGGAGTCGATGGCGAGGAGGCTGGAAAGGTTGGAGGTGATTGTCTCAGAAGTTCAGAATCTCAGACGTAGCTAAGCCTCAAGTCCCTTTGGGTTCGCGACACTCTGAATGACTTCGCAGCCGAGATCAAGGAATACGCTCTTCTGAAAGAAAAGTGTAACGAGTTCTGCGATTCGAAGCTACCTTCCATCTTACTCAGATGAAAGAAAGATATCCAAAGCCATCAAAGAACCAAAAGCCAAGGATGGGAGTGTGTAGGGGTCGAAAAGGAGGACATGGGTTCTGATGAAATGAGTCCCCTTTGCCTGGGTTTTTTTTGCTTCGTTGACTCTTTGTTTGCCCCCTTGCGTTGCTCACCCTATTCTATGTATCAGGCTTCAATTGGAAACCTGCAGATTTCAGCTGGGGACAGCTGGTAAACCCACCCTCCTCGAGAGCTGATAGAGGCGGAAATGGCCGAACCATACTAGGTTAGTTGGCTGCCCGAGCAAGTCTATTACCAATGAAAAGCAACGCCTTAAATAACATCGGCAAAACGAGATCACTGAAATTTGACGTATCTGCTCAAGTGCTAATTTCTAGTAGGCTCGATTGACGCAATTGACTGTCATACAAAAGATTTTGACGCAATCAATTGACATCAAATAGCTGTCACTCAATTTTACCATTCTAACATTGAATTAATGACTAGTTATTGCGATCGTATAATAGATTAATTCATAATTAATTTAATAAATTAACTAATTAATAGCTATTTACATAGTTTAATATGTGCGCAAGGGAAGCAAATAAAGTAGAAAGTCATGAACGAAGCCATGAACGAAGTCATGAAGGGAGCCATGGAGGGTGTTTGGTAGGAAGCCATGGACGAAGCCATGGAGGGAACCATGGAGAGAATCATAAAGGGAACCATGAAGGGTGTTCGGTAGGGAACTATGGAGGGAGCCATGGAGGGAGAGAGTCATGAAGGGAACCATGGAGGGTGTTTGATAGGAAATCTTGTAGAAAGCATTGTTTGAAGCACTGTTTGACGCGTGTTATGCGTCCGACCGAAGCGTGTTTTGAAGCATGTAGCGAGCTTGGTAGGGAGCCATGGAGAAAGCCGTGAAGGGAGCCATGAAGGGAGCCATGAAGGGAGCCATAGAGAGGTGTTTGATAGGAAGCTCGGTAGGAAGTTTGATAGGGAGTTTGGTTGGAGTTTGGTAGGGAGTTCGGTATCGAGCCATGGAGGGTGCTTTCTATTGAGCTAGCATGTGCTATGAAGCATGAATGAAGCATACTATGGAGTAGGCCATGGAGTAGGCCATGGAGTAGAACATGAAGCGAATGACGAGTGTTCGAACACATAGCTGTTAGGACATATACTCGTATGCACAGGGTTTTCGCGCACGCTAACTAAAACTATTTATATTAGTGCCGTTTTTAGCACGCTAAACCCGATACTATCTGTTGCTAACCTTTCTAGGTTAGAGTGCACGGAAACCCAGTTTGCGCGAAAACCCCGTGCATACGAGTAGAAGGCATGTTGCAGAAGGTAAAAGCACGCTGCTAACGGTGAAGAACGAAGTGAAGCAGTGTAAACACGCAGCCGAATAGAAAAACCGACAGTTCATTGAAAATTGAATGGTTAACTGTAATAGGTTTAGCTTTCGCGACTTCGGTAAAAGAGCCAACCCATTTACAAAGAATTAAAATAATTGACGCAAAAGGGGTCAAAATCGATCACTAAAAGCAACTGCGTTGCTAATTAGTCAGCGAAGGAGGGGTCAAATACTCGCCAGTAGTTTAGAAAATAGAAAAATAGACTCCCCTTTAGGATTTTCATCTACCCAACTTTAATACCACTTTAAGCCGAGAAGCGCTGAACAGGCTGCTGCGCAAGCGTAGGCGTCTCGACAACGACAACAACATTCGGGCTTTGCAAGCTACTTTAAAGACAAGGAGCAAGAAAGCACACTTCCGCCGGGCTCTAGGCGGCTCATACTCATATCCGACCATTTCTACCCCACAGTCGGGTTCTGTTGGTACTTAATACTTAGCTACATCCATCGTCTTCTCAGCTCACAATAATAGGGCCTCCCGGAGTGTGCATCCGCTGTGGGAGCGATCCTTTCCTTCGCAGCGCTTTGCCCACTGTTCAAACTACATCCGCACCATGGCCGGGGAGAATACGGTGTCTTCGCAAGACAGTTTGTTGCCTCCAATCTTACGTTTGCCACCAGAACTTCGGCTTAAGATTTATCGGCTTCTACTACTTTCCGACCAAACTGTACGCATGGTGTGGCGTGAAGATAGTGACTCATTCCCTCGCCCGAATTGTCTTTTCCCAGCAATCTTACGCACCTGTCGTGTTTTCTACAACGAAGCCGCGGATGTTCTTTATGGAGAAAACGTGTTTCGCGCTCATCGCATTGACGACACGAATGACAACGCTGCTTCAATCTTGCGCGCGAAATTCGTGATTGGCATAGACGATCCTGAGGATGGAGAAGTTGATGCTTCTAAGCTACTAAGCTTTCTTGAAAATCATCCAAAATTGAAGCATCTTGTGCTTCAATTCGGGTTTAACTTGTTAGAGGACAGCAAGCTTCGAGCCATAATATCACACGCGCTCTACAGGTGTAGCTACTCATCCAGACTGACGGTCCGTTCGGCGTTCCAATCCAAAAGAAGTTCTTATAATGCGACGCAGCTGAAAGAAAGGGTCGATTATATGGCTTCAATACGGAACAAACAGTTGTTCAAGATAATAATTGATCACAGTGGGGAGATAAGTCCAGAGGGTACGCTAGAGAACCAAGCTAGAGTGTCAACGGGCTTGAAAACTTCGATAAATGACGGCAAGGGCCTGATTCTTTTCAGACTCCGGTCCTATTAGCCCTTATAAGTTAACAGTTCCAATTCAAACAGTAGAATAAATATCTGCACGCGAAAGCTACATCAGAGAGCGGACAAAAACACATTAACGTTGATTCAAATACGGATGTCAGCACAAGCATCTCCCACTCAATGTACCGTTCAGAGCCATTGTGACCAGACGCAAGCAGAGCGTTGAACTCGCCTTGTGTTGCATTCTTCCTGATTCGAATAGGCCACGGTTGGATGATCGTAATCCTGGATTTCATTTTCAGTCCGGTGGCCTTGCTGATCTCGTCCAAGCGACTTTCGCATGTGAAACGGCTGAACAACTCATCAAAATATCGAAAAAGAACTTGCGCACTCCTGAATCTTATGAATTCTGGATTAGACCTGCTGCGTTCTTGCACCATATCTCGAATGATTGGTGTGTATGAGCGCAAACGTTCCATCTCGGGACATATTGAGCTTAGACAGTCTAGCGACTGCTTGTAAGAGAGCATGTCTCCTGGGAAACCATGACTCTTTGAAGATCAGGCCTAGGAGAACGCGGTTCTCGGGAGACTGCGCGTCCTCGCCATCTCCGACCCTTCATTTGTACCGACCTTGCATCTCAGGAGATTTTTCCTATGATAAAGTTTCCAGGAGATTCGTTAAACTTCTCGGCGTATTGATGGTCCGAGAACACATGAGTGGCTCCTGGGAGATTTTTCTTGAGAGCAATTCTCTCAAGAGAAAGTTCCTCAGAACGCACCTTTACGAGGATTCTGGGTCGATTCTGGGTCTGCCGAGTACAATCCCCTATGAAACCCATTCCTTGGAGAATCCTGGAGGTACTTTCTGTTGAAATACGAGGTCATATGGGCGCATATTGATATTGTGGTTGTTGCTGTTAGGGGTCTATCTAGTTCCGTAGGAGCGAGCAGGTGAAAACTCTATTAGCGGGCCCCAGCCCTATCAGCCCTATGAAGGCGGAGATTCCCATCTCCCCTATTTCCAACACTTTCTTGCTTAGGTATGTAGTGTTACGAGTACGAAATATGCGCAGCATACATGCTTCCGAGGGGCTAATCCTATTTTGGTTAATGCCATATAACCAACGGTCGCGTAGACTTAGACGGTGAAGGTCATTACACTTCTTCAATCAGTTCGGTACAACCTTACCCTCTACGGAGTAATGGGTAGGTTTGGAGATTCTTAGTGGATTCGGCTAAGGCTTTGTTGCGATGATACGAATTCATAGTTGACTTAGGGTTTCGCGGTGGCGTTGCTGAGGCAACATATGTTCCTCTGACAATCAGCAAGCAAGTTCAAGCACCTAGAATTCACTTCACACGCTCACAGCTTAAGACACGTCGCCATGCCTACAGATCGTCTTTGGAAACCCTTCATCGTCCCTCAACAGGTGAGTTGAATGCATAAACCTTCGGATTCCTTCGTCATTAATCGAATCATAGTTCTTCGATTCTGCATGGATCAGGTCTTCACCCATCTTGCGCTTGCCTACGGAGGTTCTTGTTGAAATATTTGACCATGCTGGCCCGGTAGATCAACTTGCATTCGCGCTTGTGTGCAAACACCTCCTCCAAGTCTCTACATTTGTCTACTTGAAGACATCCTCCCTCGTTGGACGGAGAGTGTCACGCCACAGGTCCACGATGGAAAACCTGCTCAGAATCGTCAACCCCCTGAACAAGGCTGGACGTCCGAAGAAACCCTGGAATCTCTGCGTCGACTGCTTGCAATATCGACCGACGAAAAAGAGCTACTGGAAGAAAAATCGAGCGTCTGGATTGGATTATTGGGAAGGTTGGGTGGTAAGCTGGAATGTTAGATACTCGCTCCAGTGTCCAGAGTGCCGGTTTCACGAGGCAAGGGACTCGATTAAATACCATG
>JAABUR0100006746.1_pt1 | contig 13876 bp, 20 predicted proteins | sample 5560091 | NCBI WGS metagenome assembly JAABUR01 (sample SAMN10711879, study PRJNA513375) | rock metagenome | isolation source: Antarctica rocks | place: Antarctica: Victoria Land, University Valley sud
CCCAGCGCGGCCGTCCCGCGGCGAGAACCTGCTCGCCCCTGACAGGGTTTGACGATTCGCAGTGTGCGCAGGCTCCAGGCGCACGCCACTGCATGCCCCGCAACGCCGCTCCTTCCCCTGCCAACAGGGTGCCCGCGGCTGCCGCCACGTCAAGCAGCGTCCCCCGCGCGCCGCGCGGCGGCAGCGGCGCAGCCGCGCCACGCGGACAGCGCGCCCGCCCGCGCGGCGGCGCGCGGCCGCGCCAGGGCGCGCGCCACCAGCCGAGGCGGGCGCGGCCGCGGCGCGCACCAGCGCGCCATCTGCCACGCGGCCGCGTGCGCCTCCAGCTCCTGCGCCAGGCGCCGGAAGCGCGCGCCGCGCGGCAAGCGCCCCAGCGCGGTCAGCATCTGCTGCGCGTGCGCGTACGTGTGCTGCCCGCCGCAGCACGACTCCTGCGCGCCGCGCGCGCGCTCGGGCGCAAGCCACGCACGGTGCAGCCCGCCTTGCGCGGAGCTCCAGGCCGTAGAGACGAGGAGGGCGTGACATCACGGACCACACACTCGTGCGCTGTTTGCGGCCCTCCTGCGCTCACACCCGTCCCAGCTGGCGCCCTCACTTTCCCATGACACCCGGCTGTTCGCTGAGCTTGTGAGCGATAGGCATTGCTCGCAAGCGCTTGCACTACCTCGGCTCCGCCACCGAGCGGCGCGCAAGCAGCTGTTCCCCCCAAGCAGGGCCGCGGCATGGGCCTTGGACAACAAAAGCTTGCGTGCTGGCTATGAGGCCGGGGTGCGCAGACACACTAATGGGAGACCCTATCGGAACCCTGGCCTCGGGAGCCGCGCGCCTGCAGCTCCGTGGCCAGGCCGGCCAGTCGCGCCGGCCCGGCATCGGGCACCTCGCGCAGCCGGTTGGCCATGAGGCGCTGGAACACGCCAAAGTAGGACGCAAGCGACGCGCCGACGCCGGCGACCTCGCCCTCGTGCCCCGCGCGCAGCACCTTCTGGATCGCGTAATTCAGCAGCAGGCAGCCGCGGTGCGCCGCGCTGAGCTCGTACACCAGCTGCCGGCCCGCCCTGCACGCCCGCCGCGCGCCGTGAGGCGCGCCGCGCGCGCGCGCCGCCCCCAGGCGCCGCACTGCAAGCTGAGTGAGCAACGCGTCAATCCATGTCGTGTGCGCAAGCTCGCCTCCCCGAGCACCGTGCGCGTGCAGTCAAGGGCACAAGGCTCGGGTGACTGTGGGCTGAAGGACGCCCCCCGTTGCTTCGAGGCATCGCGCGCCGCATCCCAACAGCCCGGCGCCGGGAGCGCGGGGCCGCGCCAGTCCTGGAGCAGGCCGTCCAGCCAGCGCGGCGGCCCGCCGCCGCCGCGCGTGAACACGCCCGCAAACTTCTCCGGGTCAAACTTTTGCTTCACCAACTCCTGCGCCGCGCACGCGGCTCGCTTTGGCGGGCCACCAGCCGGCCAGCTCCTGCCGGTGCACAGGCTGCCGTGCGCCGCTCCCTGAAGGGCGGCCGGCGCCGCCGGCAGGGTGCAGAGGCAGAAGTACCGCGGGACGACTAGCAGCCGGCGTGGAGAGCACGAGGTGGAAGCTCGCAACAGCAGGGCGCCGGGGGGACGCGCAGCCGCGCGTGGGGCGCCAGAGACGGCGGCGGGGCGCGCCCGCAGGAAGTGCGCCTCGTCGTGCTCGAAGTCGGCCAGCGGGCGCTCCTCCGCGGTCGCCTGCACCTCCTCCAGCATCCGCGTCCAGCTCACCACCAGGCTGGCCATCTGCGCAAAGCCTGCCGCGCGCCCCTCGGAGTCAGCTGCAGCGTGTCGCTGCAATGTGTCACTGCAACGTGTCACAAGCAGTGCGCGCCAGCAGAGTCGTCAGGGGAGAGTGGGCCTGATACTCATAGCCACTTGCTGCGCGCTGAGGAGGGGCGTGCCAGCTCCCCCAATGAGCGGTGTGCATGGATGCTTTACGCGTGCCGTCCGACGCACCAACATAGTTATCGGACAGCATCTCCACGACGGTCGCGGGGTTGCCGCCGTCGCTGACATAGCGGCGCAGCACGTCCAGGATGTTGGGCTCCATGATCGCGTCCGGCTGGCGCAGGAACTGCTCCAGCTGGTTGAGCTCGGCCACATGGGTACCCTCCGGCTTCTGCGCGTTCAGCAGCTCCTCATACGACTAGCTGTGCCAGGTCACCCCGTGCATGGCTGAGGCAGGGCAATGCGGTTGCAACCAGTGACAGCGCCTCGCGCACCGCCATATGTAGATGGTTGACAGAACTTGCCAGCGGCGCACGTCAAGCCCATCAAGGCCTGAGCTTCAAGAACGGCAGCTGTGCAACAGTTCCACGGGCAGCAAAGTCGATGCTATGCTCACACTCTTGTATCGAACTTCTTGCAACGAGGACTGGGCCAGAGGAGTCACGCTGGCTCTGCCTACTCGCTCGCTCCAAGGCTCGGAGCTCAGGACCCTCATGGGACCCTCTTTGTTTGTCAACAGTCCAGGTGGGAGCACGCGCGTCAGAAGCACTTGCTTTAGTCGCCCTGCCGTACTTATCATATCACTACCTAGCAATATGGGCTGGTGTGGGCAGTACGACCGCACAGCATGGGCACACGGAACGCTGACGCCCTGCATCACTGGTTCGCGCTGCCAGCCTCTGCGCCTGAGTTGCCTGCTGCGCATACTTGGCATGTGCTTTGTCAAAGCACCTGCAGGTGTCTTGCTTGGTTGTTTACCGCCATCCAGTGTGTATCGCGCTATTGCAAAAGTTGCTTTGGCCGGTCCTATGACACGGGACCACATACCGTTGAAGCGCGCTGACGTGCTGCTGTTGTCAGCTGATATAGCCAGTGTTAGCAGGCTGCAAGCTATCAGCTTCCTGTCCATCTTGCATGCAATCTGCCAGCAGCAGCAAGCCAAGCCTTGCACGTTGCGCCGCGCAGAGACAACGCTGGCGCCGCTGCTTGTGTTGCTGGCGGCGGCGGTGCTTGTGACGCAGCTGCGCCGCCTCGGCGTGCTGGCCAGGCGCCCCTACCTGGAAGAAAAGCGCAGCAGCGCGGCGGATAAAGCCATATGCGTGCTCTACGCACTGCTGGTGGCCTCGCATGCGGCCTGGGTGGTGTACTGGTCGCTCCGGGGCGGCGCGCCATTCGAGATCTTCTTCGACGCCGCCATGCTTGCCGTGTGGCTGGCCGCAGAGGTGCTGCACACCGGTATATACCTTGCGGCACCTCGTTTGCGCAAGCGCGTGTGGCGCGTGAAGCGAGTGGCACTGCGTTATATGGCCACTCTGCTGGAGGACAGCATCATCCATTTTTTGCCTGGACCAGCTGCCCAACCGGCCAGATGCACGATAACAACACAAAGAGAGGAAGGGCATTGCGTGCATGTGCACTGCTTAACAGCCCTGCAAGAGTCTTTCAGGAGTGGTTGCATTGCTAGTTATGCAGCAGTCAGGACTCATCACACGGCATTTGAATGCATGTTCAATGCATAAGCCCTTGGCGTGTTATGTATGCTGCTCATAAGATAGAAAAGTTGCTTGTGCGCATGCCGAAGAAGGTCCTGCAGGTGCGTCGGCGTTGGGCGGCCAGCCCAAACACTTCCCGCGAAATCTTTGTTGCACTTGCTGTCTGACGAGCCAGTTTCTTGCTGCATTGCAGGTGGTGGCTGTGATGGGCTGCATGAAGGGCATCACACTGCAGCTGAAGATCCTGACTTGGCCGGCGCTGGTGCGGGGCCTCACCTCCTCGCACCGTCCCTTGACATGTGACTGAGCGGCTCGGAAGTCGCACATGGCACGGGGAGCGCCTCGGGCAGGTCTTAGCTTGCTAGGATCCTGTCCAGAGACTGCGGTGATGGCGCGCTGCTGCGAGGCCAACACCACGCGGTGTTGTGGTGGCACGGTCAAATATATCCATGCGAGCAATATGTATGCCTTGTCTCCGCATTCGCTTGGTCCCATGCGCACAGCAGCGCCAGGCCGCAACAGGGAAGCAGACGCGCCACAGAGTAGGTCTAGGGTAGGGGAGGGTGTGGAGGGTCCGACACGCGCCGCGCCGCGCAGGTTGCGTACGCATGGGCCGTGTACACGCACGCCCTCATGCTGGCCAACGCGTGGGGCGAGCCGCAGCGCGTGTCGCGCGCGCTGCTGGTCTCCAGCAGCCTGCAGCTGGCGGTGCTGGCGGCGGCGGCGGCGGCGGAGTGCCTGCGCACGCCGAGCGCGGCCGAGGCGGCCGTGCTGAAGCAGGCGCTGCTCAGCGGCGGCAGCGGCGGCGGGCCCGCCCAGGAGGTGTCTACCGACCCGCGGCGTAAGCGCCAGCGCCCCTGGTGCGCGCGCGCTGCATGAAGGACAGAGGCTGGGACATGCTTGCGTCGGCACCAAGCTGGGCGGGCCGCCGTGGCCGCACATGCAGGGCGCCTGCACGCGGAGCGCAGCTGCAGCGCTTGCAGTCTGGGTTTGCGCCCCGGCATGTGGCGGAGTGAGGCAGCACGCGCCGCGCAGGTACGCGCTCATCGTGACCGCGGTGGCGTACGTGTGGCCGACCACGCCGCTGCTGCAGCTGCGCGCAGCGCTGTGTGTGGTGCTGCTGGCGGCCATGCGCCTGCTCAACCTGGCCGTGCCCATCCTCTACCGCGACGTGGTCAACACCTTCAGGCGCGGCCGGGCGCCGGCCCCTGCTCCGACCGCCCACTACGGGCCAGCACATCTTAAAAAATTGTTGCTGCAGGGGCCTGCTGCTCTGCTGTAATACGCCAACTCTAGCAAGTTGCTGCGTGCTGTGGATGCAGCGCACCTGCCTGCAGTCCAGGGCTATGGAACGTTGCTCAACAGCACTCATCTGCCGTGCGCCGCTTGGTTGCCGCCGGTGCGGGGCTGAGCTCTGAGGCGAGCGCGTCGCTGCGCGCGCAGTTCCACGAGCGAGCTGGCGCGCGCCGACGGCGACCGGCCCCCGCAGCACTTCACGCTCGGCCAGGTGGGCTGCTCGTGGCATAGCCGTATCCTGCCCGCTGTATGATGTCGTGACATGATGTCTTCTATGTTTTGTGGGTGCCCTCTGCTGACTAGACCACTTTCATGGCACGTAGGTAGTGCACATTAAGCCAGCGCATATGCACCGCAGTAGCGGATCCGTACAATTTGAGGTTTATGCCTCTGTGGCAATATGGCAGAACGCTGCTCGGCTTGGCCCTTGCATTGTCACTTTGGGACTGCTGCCGTGCCGTGAAGTGCGGGGGCCGTCCGTGTGCAGCTCATGGTGTAGTCTGTCATGTTATTGCGCCATCTCGCTTCGTCAGGGCCCCTGGTGGCTGTCGTGCAGCGGGCACCATTAGAAGAACAGCACCTATGCATGGACATGTCTGGCTGCACGCAGGGGACACGAACAGCAGGAGTCTTGGGCTGCAGACGCGAGTGGCGGACCGAGCGCAGCCGCTTGATCCCTCGGCTCAGCCCGGGTCGCCGCGCGGCGCAGGTGTTCTTCCCATACGTCGCGCTGTACCTCGCGGCCGCCTTCCTGCAGGGCGGCGCGGGCACCGGCGCCAGCGGCGTGCTGAACAACATCCGCACCTGGCTCTGGTTCTCCATCAGCCAGAGCGCGTACCGCACCATCTCGCTCGACATGTTCTCGCACGTGCTCGACCTCGACCTCAAGTTCCATCTCATGTGCGAACCCCTATGCGAAACCCCTATGCTAAACCCCTATCTATCCCCGCATGTCGCACTGTGTTGTGCAGCATGTTCATGCACGCGCACGACCTTGACCTTGCGTCTCACCTGATGCTGGAGAATGCATTGCCTCAGCCCTGCATGAAGCTGGTACACTGCCCCATGGGCTGTTGCTGTGGAGCACTGTCATAGTGGAGGCATTGACATCATCCTGGCACTTGCAGGCATCCCCAGGTGGTGCTTGTACTTATGTATAGCGTAGTGAGGATCTACAGAGCATGCAATGATGGCTGTATTCCATGCACACACGGTGCGGACGAGCGGTGTGGGAGCTTGCTTCAGGCGGAAGACAGGCGAGGTAACACGCATCATGGACCGCGGCACGGCGTCAATCCAGAATATCTTGTCTACCGGTGCGGGTTTTCTGCCTTCCGTTCCGCTTGTTTGGGAGCACACAGTGGACCAGCCTAGCACCACGACCTGTTAACACCTATACCCACTTTGTCTTCAAGCAGACCGGGAAAGACATCTTGAGCTGAGTAACCAGCGCATCCACTGTATCAGAGTTTAAGAACATTCTGCGCACTTGCCCTGGGCGCAGCGTGTCAGCTCGTATCAAGGAACTTGAACATTTGCATCATCTCGTACCCCCTCCCCTGTGGGCTGCTGGCATGCTTGAGATCCTGCGATCATCAAGTCAAGCCTGATGCTGCCTGAATGCGCAGAGTATGCTGACAAGCATGGTCGGGCCTAAATGCACACCTCAGCAACCTCCTGTTTGCCCTGCACAGCAGACGGGGTGTGTAAGGGTCTGCGCTGATGCTGCGCAGTGCTGTTCAGCATCGTGCCGCAGCTTTTTGACATCGTGGCGGCCTGCATCTTCATCGCTGCTGCGCTGGAAGGTAGGCTACCTCGTTGCAGCTGTGTAGGGCCTTTTCTGTCCTGGCACAATTGCTGCGCGGTCTGTGTGTGTGCGTGTGTGCATTGACTTGAGCCATGGCAAACGTTCTTCATCAGCTAATCACCTGTTGATACAGGCTGGATTGCGGTCATTGTGTTCATCACACTGGGCTCCTACATCCCCCTGACAATCTACCTGACGGAGTGGCGAACAAAGTACCGACGGTGCGGCGAAGCCCTGACTGCGTGACGCCTTCTGGTTACACTCTGTTTGTTTGATAACGCTGCAGCTTGTCTTGAGTGTGTGAAACATGTTGTGAGTTGTCATAATGTCACGTCGTTGGCCGCTGCTCCATCAAGCTTTGGGTGACCACAGCCTGCTGTGACCATCCAGTCTGTGCTTCACTTGCAAGTAGCCGGATGAGCTGGATGTCTCGGATGTCAGCCTCTTTGCATCCGCTAAAACATAAGCTCTGTCAGACAGTGGTGCAGTGCGCTGACACCCCCATTGTCTGGGGGCAGGGACCTCAACAAGTTTGACAACGCGCTTGGCGCAAGGGTCAATGACGCGCTGCTCAACTATGAAACAGGTGAGACGGTAGTCGCGCCTCCAAGGTGCAGGCAGGCAAGCCTGCCGGTGTCTGCCATCATGCACTTGATTGCCTGTCCGCATGTGCATGTGACGAGTATGAGACGAGTTTGAGCCTGGCTGGTGACACATAGCTGCCCTGGCGCAGTCAAGTATTTCAACAACGAGACGCTGGAGCGTGACAACTTTGCAAAAGCCATAACCGACTACCAGGTCGTCGAGTACAAGGTGTGCTGCAGAACCGCAGCACGCTTGCTTGACTGCATATGGTCAAGCACTGCTGCGGGTCCAGAGGTGATGGGTGATGCGGTCGGACTGTCGCACTGCGCGCTGCGTGGCATTGCACAATGTGACACATGTTTGCAGGTTGTGGAAGTTCATGGCAAGTGCCTGCTTAGCTGCTGCGGCCATGGCGACTGGGGCGACACGCAGTGCGTTGGGCACATGTGGGTACCCATCAGCGTGCGTCAGTTCCTCAGCCGCGGTCGTGCCCGCGGTACTTGGGGGCGCTGCTCGGCCTGCTGGCTCAGCTCGGATCCGCACAAATTCACACTGCCCCCTGACGCTGGCCCCGGGCGCGCCGGCCGCGCGCAGCTGATGACCTCGCTCAACTTCCTGAACATCCTGCAGTCGTCCATCATTTTCTCCGGCCTGGTGGCCGGCCTGGTGGTCTGCTCCAAGGCAGGCCCCCCTGCCACCGTAGGGGAGGGTTAGGATACTCTGTGCTTCCCTCCTCCCCCTGCCCTCTGCGACCTCCTGGCCAGGGTTAATGTGTGCATTGGCGCACGCTGGCGTCAAGAGTGCGCAGGCTCGCGCACCGAGCTCTCGCCGGCTGCATGCAGCATCGGCTTCCGAGCGTCGCGTGTGCAATCAGTGAGCCAGGCGGCGCGGCGCGTCACGCAAACGGGCGCGCCGCAGGGCGTGGCTGAGGGGAGGCTGACCGTCGGAGACGCGGTGCTCTTCATCACGCTCATGCAGCAGCTGTATGCGCCGCTCAACTACTTCGGCTCCTACTGTGCGGCCCGCCGGCTCCTTGTTGTAGATCAGAACAGCACTTTGGGTTGCTTCTTGTCCGTACGCACAACGCGCGCCGTTGCATGCCCAGCTGGCAGAAAACACTGCTTTCATTGATGCTGGACACGTCAAGTGTACACAGGAGCTCAGACATGTACTGACATCGTACTGATCTGAAGAGGCACTGACGAACGTGGCGCTGCAGACCGCACCATCCAGCAGCAGCTCATCGACGTGGAGAACACCTTTGACCTGCTGGCCGCCCACGCATCCATCCAGGTGCCACCCCGCTCCCCAAGCCGCGCCGCCTCCTTGCAGGCCTGGCAGAGACAGTGTGAGACTGACGACCGGCCCTGCCCGGCCTGCGCAGGACGCGCCCGGCGCCGGCGAGCTGGCCGTGGCGCAGGGCAGCGTGGAGTTTGACGCGGTGAGCTACGAGTACTCTGCCGGCGCGCCCGTGCTCAAGGACGTCTCGTTCCTGTGCCCGGGCGGCCAGACGCTGGCGCTCGTCGGCGCGACAGGCGCGCGCCCCTGGGTGTGCAATTAGGATCAGGATTATGGTTACGGTTAGGGCGCATCGTTCACAGGACAGTCCGTCTGGCATTTATGTGTGCGCCGACAGCCTGCACACCATGCGCGTGTGCGGGCTGCAGCAGCGGCGCCGGTGCGCCGGCGCTCGATGAGACTTGCCGGCAGGCACGCCGGGCCTGCCCCGCAGGGCCGTCGGGGTCAGCGGCGCGCCCGGCGAGGCCGGCCATGTGATCGGCTGCAGTCTGCGTGATGGCGCGCAGTGGCCCGCAGAGCAGAGGCCCGCAGCCGCGCCGCGCCCGGCATCCAGTCAGTGCCTTGACGGCCCGCTGCGCGCAGGCAGCGGCAAGTCCACCTCGCTCAGGCTCCTCTTCCGCTTCTACGACCCCTCAGCAGGTGCTCAGCCACGCCCGGACCCGCGCTGCGATGTGTCTGTCTGCTGAAGCCAGCGTCCCCGCTCTCCGTGCCTGAACCGCGCTCACAGGCGTGCTTGGATCTGGCCTCACCCGCCGCGGCTTGGCAAGGGGCGTTGGACTAGTCTCCAGGGCTTGGCCGGGGTGCTGACTGCAGGTAGGCGGCGCGCGCCCCAGCGCACGCGCGTCACGCGCAGCAGCTCTGGGCGTCTCAAGTAAGGCCGCGGGCGCGCAGGCGCGGTGCGCGTGGACGGCCAGGATGTGCGGGACGTGACGCAGGCGTCCCTGCGCTCGGTCATGGCGGTTGTGCCGCAGGACACCGTTCTGTTCAATGACACCATCATGTACAACATCCGGTGCGCCGCCGCCCGCCTCACATGGGTGCTTTGTTTCTGTAGCGAAGCAAGCCGTCCACTTGGCGTATCACGCCTTGTGAAGCGTGCTGCGCGACGCGCTGCCTTCCCTGTTCGTCCGGGCTGTCTGTGATGCCGCCCTCCCCAGTGACTTGGCGATGCGCGTGTGTGGCGAAACACAGGCCCTGCATAGCGCTCGTCACGGCAGGCGCCTGCCAGCTGAGCCGACGAGGCGGGTGACGGCGGCATTCGGTATCGGACAGAGGACCTGCATGGAAAGATTTCATGTGACAGGGGCGGTGGGTGTCGCCTGCTGCACCTGCCAGGCCTCTGCATGCTCCTTGGCAGGAAAGTGCCATGCGCGCCCGCAGGTACGGCCGGCCGAGCGCCAGCGACGAAGAGGTGTTTGCCGCGGCGCGCGCGGCCTCGCTGCACGACGCCATCACCGATCGCTTCCCGCAGCAGTACGAGACGGTCGTCGGCGAGCGCGGGCTGCGCCTCAGCGGCGGTGCGCACCTGCCGTGCAGGCTCGCCTGTTACGGCTCCCTCGCGCACCCGCACCGCCTGCACACGGGGTGCAGCGCTGTCAGTACGGCGGGGCATCGTGCTTGGTTCCTGGTGAGGTCCTGGTGAGGCCTCAGGCTGACAGTGAGCAGGCACGCAGCTGGCTGGGGCATGGCTACATTGGACAGCTGTTGCAGCTGTGCATGCCCGCTGCTGCAACCGCTGCCCGTCATCTCACGCGGATGCGTGCTGTGCGTGGTATTCGCTCTGCCTGTACGCTCCGGCCTCATCAAGCAGGTGCTCTTACCTGTAGTCGATCAGGGAAACCCTTACGTTTTTCTAAATGCGGGGCCGCGCGCGCGCGGCCGCAGGCGAGAAGCAGCGCGTGGCGTGCGCGCGCGCGATCCTGAAGAACCCGCGCGTGCTGCTGCTGGACGAGGCCACGAGCGCGCTGGACACGCTGACCGAGCAGCGCATCCAGGGCGCGCTCAAGGCGCTGCGCGCCGATCGCACCACCATCATCGTCGCGCACCGGCTGAGCACGATCGTGGACGCCGACGTCATCATCGTGCTCAAGGCGCGCGCGGCCGCCTCGCGCTCCCGCGCCTGCAGCTGGCCGACGTGGCGGGCGTCAGTGCGAGGCCGTACTGGCATGTGCATCATGTGGGCAGGAGCTGGGGCGGGCCTTGGAGTTTGGCAGTCCAGTGCCCGTGCAAGGTGGGACGCGCAGTGCGGGCGCACGCAGCAGCGGCATGAAGACAAACACGCTCAGGGAGGCTGTGATGTGATGGGTGGCCATGTGGCGTCTGGACACAGCCAAGGTGGACACACCTCACAAGCGGCGGTCCCCTTTGCGTGATGCACTGCAGGCATAGATGCGCATCAACACTGACAGTGGGCACGGAGTCGGTCAATGATAAAGGTCTGTCAGACCGGTTGGTCAACGCGCGTCTGTGCTTGCAGGAGGGCGAGGTAGTGGAGCGGGGCACGCACGCCGAGCTCGTCGCGCACCGCGGCCTGTACGCGGAGATGTGGGCGCGGCAGGCCGAGGCCACGCGCGCGGGCGACCGCGCGTCCGCCGGCTCCCTGCCCGACCTGGCCGCGCGCGCGGGCATGCGCGGCAACGCCTCGGTCGCCTCGCTGGCAGAGGAGGCGCTGTAGGGCCGCTGGGCCGCCCCGTGTGGCAGCCGCGGGGCTCATGTGCAACTATAGGACTACCGCCCTTTTCCTTTTCGGGAAGTGAGCGGCGAGCGCGTGCTGTGCTCGCCTGCGCCTCGCCATCTGCAAGGCCTCCTGACCAGTGATATCCGGGAGATGCTTAGCTGCTGCCCCAGCTTTGCCGGGCATGCACTCGGGGCGGTGACAGGTGTCGAGGGTAGCGCCAAACCAAGGAACCCTTTCATAGCGGTGTGAACAGGTTGAGCAGCCAGCTGCTTGCGTAACGTCAACAGCCCATTGCGCTGCTGCCCTGTTTGCCTAGAATTTTATGTTGGGAGTGCAACTTTGTATCAACGTCTCATCTCATGCCACCTGACATCATGTGGATATGTGCCTCATCACCATAGAATAGAACCCGCGTAACTCCTTGCATGCTCCATCTCCTGCTAGTAACAAGCCGCATGACAACGTTGCACGCTCCATCCTTGGCTGACAGTCTGTCCCTATCAAGCTGCATGCATGGGGTCAACAATGCAAGTAGTGGAGGCAACACCCACACACAACAGTGCAAAGAACGCATGTATTTCGACTTGTTGATTACATACCAGCCTGCGGTGTGCACAGCTGTACACACGCGCACACCCCGGCCGCCTGCAGCCCATCAACCTGGCGCCAGGCCGTACAGGACGTGTATGACTGCGGAGCAGGTGCAACAGGGCACCAGCACGCCCTCGGCGTCCTCGCGCAGCTCGGCCTCCGCCAGCCAGAACTGGCCGCCGCAGCGGCAGCCGCGCGCGTAGCAGCCGGCGCCAGAGCCTGGACAGGCCGCGCCCGGCGCGCTGCCCGGCATGACTGGCTCGCTCGCGCCGCCGCGCTGGCTGCTGGCGGAGGGCCGCCACTCCATGTCGTCCAGGTCAACCTGCGCACGCCAGCCTGAGCACTTGCAGGCTCCCTTTATATCAGCTGGCGTGTGAGGGCTTGCAGGTGCACAGTACGGCGCGCTCATCAGCCTTGCGACCACAAGTTGCCGCCCGCAAGGTGGTTCAGCTCTGACATGATGCTGATGACTTGTACGTATTGAAAAGGCAGTTGCGTGGGGATAAACAACCAAGACCAGAGACGCTGGCGGGTGCCGGCACCTGCTCCGCGATGGCAAGCTCTTGCTGCAGGGCACACAGTGCGAGCTGCTGGTCGTAGTGCGCGCGCCCGCTGTCGGTCCTCAGGGCCTGCTTCAAGCGGCAGACCAGTCACCTCAGCACGGCTGTGCACGGTCGGCAGCGCAGGCCCCGCGCGAACGAGCTGGAGTGGCGGCCGCACCTCCCAGGCGCTCTGCACATCGTGGTAGCCGGCCGCGGCGCCGGCTACGGCCGCGGCCCCGCCGCCTGCGGCCTTGTCGGGGTGCAGCCGCAGCACTGCCGTGCGGTAGGCCCGCCGTAGCGCCTCCCGTGGCGCGTCGAGCGGGACGCCGAGCGCGACATAGTGCCGCGCGGCCTCGCCGGCCGCGCCGGCCGCCAGCGCGGGCGCGCTAGGACCACACGCTGGAGCCAGAGCGCAAGCGCACAGACACCTGCGGCTTTGGCGCCTGTTGCTCTGCGGCTTGCTCGCCGGCGCCGCCGAACTTCTCCTTGAACTCTGGCGTGCGCTGGATATGCCACATGTGCAGCTGCAGCCCTGCGGCCCACGCTAGCAGGCCCACGCTCGCGAACAACCGCCAGCGGGACGAGGTTGGCTGCCCGGCCATGCACGAGCAGCAGCCCTCGCAGCTGTCGTCCGCGCACGTAGGCTCAGGGGCAACGTTCTGCCAAGTAAGGTGTGGGTCGGAGACTGCCTTTGTGTGCTACCTCGGACTCCATGGAAACCTGTTGAGTATTAAGCCTGCAGGTTTGGCCTCGGCCAGAGCTCCAGGCGCACAGCAATTTCTGCACCGGCCCTCAAGTGCTGGACTGACACAAATCACACAACAAGAAGCACAGGACTCCTACGTGCCAGTGTCCACGTGACTGTGAGCGACCTCACGCCGAAGTCTCACATCTTGTTGCATCAAAACACTTTGATGCGGCCCGGACGCTGCTGTTCAGCGGCTTGCACACCCACCTGCGCCCTGTGACGCGCAGCCACTGCTGACCGCACTGGCAGGCGCAGCCCGACATGCAGTCGGGCGGCGCGCCCGCGCCGGCGGGCGCCAGGCCCGCACCAGCGCCCAAGCGGCCGCTCAGCCAGGGCGCCGGCGGCACGGGCTTCACAAACGGGCAGCTGGCCGTGCTGAAGAGCCAAATCCTTGCGTTCCGCTCGCTGAAGGCGCGCCGAACCCGCTCGCTGAAGGTCTGCCGCTCACAAGCAGCTCCCCTGCTCTGCCGGCGTCACGCGGCCTTCCCAGTCCCGCAAGACCTGCACGTGCTTGCAGCACCACAGCGAGCGGACCGGCCTGTGGGAACTGTGGGGACCTCTCCGTGTGCTGCCGCGCAGAAGAACGTGCCGCTCGTGCCGGAGACGCTCGCGGGTACCAAGGTGCCGCCATTGGCGCCAGCGGGGTCTCCACCAGGGCTTCCGGCGGGGTCCCCAGCCGGCGCGCCTGCGCGCGCGTCGCCCGGCGCGCCGGCCAGGCCGGGGCAGCCCGCCGCGCCGCCGGCACCGCATTGGTGGCACAGCCAGTACGCGGGCGCGCAGCCGCAGCGCCCGGCGGCCAGCGCGCAGGGCCTGCCCGCGGCGGCGCGGCCCGCGGGGGCCGCGGCGGCGCCGCAGCGCGCCCCCGGGGCCGCCGGCCCCGCCAAG
>JAABUR0100006748.1_pt1 | contig 13875 bp, 17 predicted proteins | sample 5560091 | NCBI WGS metagenome assembly JAABUR01 (sample SAMN10711879, study PRJNA513375) | rock metagenome | isolation source: Antarctica rocks | place: Antarctica: Victoria Land, University Valley sud
TGGGTCCGTCGGTGCCGCAACCGGTCTGCTCCAGCAGGGCGGCGTCCCGCTGCTCCTGGGTGGTGTCGCGCCAGATCCAGCCTGGGGCCTTCAGCGCCTGGCAGCGGCACTTGCGGGCGCCACCGGTGTCGAACACCGCCTCGACGTCCTCGGTGGTTGCCTCGTTGGCCGGTCGCCAAGTGAACTCAGGCACACCGCAGCCTAGCCCGGATGGGTCAGGAGGTCCGCGACTGAGAGTACGGAAGTGCCTGTCCTGCAGGAGAAACTTGGGGACTGGCCGGCTGACGGCTCCGCCGGAGCGTCGGATATGGCACGGCGCCGACACTTCGCCTGAGGCATGACGACGTCAGCCCTCGATCGGAGTCGAATAGCGCCCGGAACAGGATCAACGGGGGATCGGCCGTTGTGGACCGGCGCACAACAGGGCGAGGGCGAGGGTGACGCGTGGAAGCGTGCCGTCGCCAAGTCGTAGTGTCGCAAGAACCCCATGCGACCACGGCCGTCCTCGCCGGCGAGACCGAACAAGCACGGACCTTCGTCCCGCAAGCGTCCCCAATTGACACGGCCGCAGGGACTCGTCATCCCTCCAGTTCGGCCGGGAGATTGCCGCAGAGGGTTCCCTCATCCGGCGACGGTAGGCAGCTCGCTACATCTCGAGTGCAATCAGCCGATCGTGGTCCCCGCGCGCGGCGTGCGCCAGTTCCGATCGGTGGTACGCGACCACGTCGGTGTCCGAGGTCTGTGCACCGAGCCGGGTAGTTAGCGATCGTCCGCTGGAGTCGTCGCTGGTACGAGCAGGTTGAGAGCGGTGATTCTCCCTGTCTCGTCGATCCACAACCAAACCGACCAGTCGTCGTCGCAGGAGGAAATCTCCGCAGGGTAGAGCACAATCTGCTTCTCGACGGGGAGTCCATCCGGGAGACCGCCGCGATCAATGAGTTCGCAGGTATGGCTCCCGGGCAAGCGGTTCACGTCGCTGAACTCACCGGTCTCGACCTCACCATCGCGTCCGGCAACGACTAACGGCGACACTTCACAGTCCTGCGGCGCGACTCCCGAGCAGAACGACCAAGCGGCAGGATCGTCCGCGGCGGCCGCGGTCACGGTGGCCCACGGAGCGTAGCCGAGCAACTGCTGCACTTCGGGCGCCCAGGCCGGGGGTGGTCCGCCTCGTGCGAACCGCAGGAAGGCGCTCGCGGCCGCGTCGAGACCGGCGCAGTCGCGGGTCGTGTGCGCGACCTCCACGACGAGGGTCACCGGCCCGGACCAGCCCGGGTTGTCCTCGCGGTCCTGCTCCAGGTCCCGTTGGGTTGGTGCCTGCTCGACAACCCCGTCGCGGGGGCGGCAGGTTTCAAGTTTCTCGACTTTGGCGGGGTAGCCGGCGGCGGTGACCTTGTTTCGGGCCTCGGTCAGAGGCAGGCCGACCACGCTGGGGATCGGCTCACGATCGTCCCCGCGGGCGCCCTCGGACCAGGCGACCACAGTGTCGATCGCGCCTCCAGTCTCGTACAGCGACACCCGGGCGGGGCAGCGCGGCTGCGCGGTGAGGTCCGCGAAGTCGATGGTGAGGGTGAGCGCCTCGCGATCTGCCACTGCTCGGGGCCGTGCGACGCCGCACCAAGTGTCGGGCGGGGTACCCGTGGTGACCTGCAGCTGCGGCATCCGATAGAGGTCGCCGACGCGCAGCACCTGCTCGCTGCCTCGCGCGAGGATGCTCAGCGCAGATCCTGCGCCCCAATCACCGCCTGCAGCCTCCGGTCCGGACAGCGTCTCGGTGCGCACACCGTCCACAAACAACCCGACGTCGTCGGCGAATCGTGGGGACGCCCCGCGGCCGGTGGCGAAGTCGACGAACCGCCAAGGCTCCCGAAGATCGGCCATGCAGTCGGTGGCGGCGCCCTGGTACGACAGAAGCACGGTGACCGTCTCGCCCGGCTGCACTGAGGCCCCCGTGGTGGGCTCGGTCCCGACCGGCCGACCCGCTGGGTCACAGCTGATTTGCTTGCCGTAGCGGACCTGGAGCCCTCGATCCTTCAGTAGGGCGTTCGCCGACTCCCGGGTGTGGCCGAAGACCGAGGGCACGGTGCCGTCCGGGGTGTCGGCGAGGATGACGGGAGCGACCTTATCGACGCCGGGTTCGCCACCGGTGAGGATGCCGGTCAGCGTTGCCCCGGCCGCCACCACGCCGGCCATTGACACTGCGGCCGCGAGTGGTACCAGCCGGCGCCGCCGACGCACCCCGCCCGCGCGCGGCGTCCTGGCGCGACCATGAGCGCGCGTCTGTGCGAGGACTGCTGCCAGGTGCGCGTCGGTGTCCACCTCGATGTCGTTCGCGATCCGATGCACTTCGGCGCGGACCTGTTCCTCACTCAGCATGGTTCACCTCTTCATCCGCCAGGAGTTCGGCGAGCCGTGTGCGGGCTCGCGCCAGATGGGTACGCACAGTCGATGCTGAGCAGCCCAGCAGTGTGCCGACCTCCTCGGCCGACCGGTCCTCGTAGTAGTGCAGTGCCACCGCCGCCCGCTGCTGCGCCGGGAGGGCGCCCAGCGCTGCCTCGAGGTCGAGGTCGCGCCCCGGTGGTAGCGAGCGCGGCGACTGCCCTCGGGTCAGGGCGCGGCGGGATTCCTCCCGGCGGGCTACTCGGACCGCCATCCGGATCGCGACACGTCGTACCCAGGCCTGCGGGTTGTCGTAGCCGCTGACCTTCGTCCAGTTCAGGTAGAGCTGGCCGAAGGCGTCCTGCGCCACGTCCTCGGCCGACTGCTGGTCGTGCAGCACCAGGTACGCCGTCCGCACCAGCCGCTCGAACTCGCGGCGGAAGAAATCGGAGAACTCTCTGTCATCCGGCTCGGTCATAGGCGCCCCTCGCCGCGCGCAGGATGAGTTCCATACCCCTATACAGACGCAACTTGGCGCCCATGTCCACCTCGACCCGCAGATCGCTCGTGGCCGGCCCCCTGACGGGCACTGCCTCAGAATCCCCCGACGGCCTGGGCTTTCTGCCTTGAGTGTCGGCACACTGCCGCGGCGGACCCCGCCAGTCGGCCCCACTCCTGGGTGAATCCCACTGGCCCATCCGCTTCCGGCGATCCCAGTCGTGATCCCGTGAGGCCAACCCGAGCGATTAGCTGCGCCGCATGTGGTTGCGTGTCGGTACCGGCGATGCTCGCAGACTTCCCCGCGGAGCCGAGAGAGTCGTCCCCACCGGTGGGGGACCCGCAACCTCAACCCCCGGTCCGCAAGCCCTAGTCGTGCTCCCCCACCCCTGCCTCTGAACCGTTCGCTTCCCGTACGAAATCGCGGGTGGCGTGCACCTCGTAGTCCATGCCGAATACCTCCCGCAGCCGGGCGATTGCCTCCAGCTGTCGCCGGCTGTGCGGGCTGGCACAAGACTCGCCTTCGTCGCCCGGCACGGGGTCGAAGGAGTGCAGCACAATCTTCTCCATCAGTTCCCCGAGGCTGATGTCCTCGAACTCGGCCAGGCCCTTCAGCACCTGAACCATATGTTTCTCCATCCGCACGCCGAGTTGCACGCGCTCCACGATCCGTTCCACTCCGAGCTCCTCTCGCTGTTACCTAGGGACCATGGTAACAGTCCGTTGAGGGACACACACCGAATACGCCAAAGGGTGCGCCACGAACCGATCCCCGAGCGAGTCGGAAACGCACTCTGTCCGGGTCATGGTCGGGCGGAGTCCGCTGAGCGCGGGCCGCGTACCGCTTCGCTCAGGAAGCCGACCGCAGGTCACTCCGCGCTTATCGTGGGCCGGTGACCCTACGACTGATCGGCGCTGGCCTTCCCCGAACCGGCACCTCCTCCCTGCGCGAGGCGCTCCGGCACCTGCTCGACGCCCCGATCTACCACATGAGCGAGGCCTTCGCGCACCCCGAACATGCCCCCACCTGGGTGGCGGCGATCCAGGGCCAACCGCCGGTCTGGGACGACTTCCTGGCTGGGTACGCCGCGGGGGTCGACACTCCGTTCTCGACCTGCTGGCGCGAGCTGGCGGCGGCCTACCCGGACGCGCCGGTGCTGCTGTCGCACCGCGGCAGCGCCGAGGTCTGGCACCGCAGCATGGACGTGACCGTCCTGGCCCGCACCCGCGACATGCTGGCAATGGACGACGACGCCGACCCGATGGTGCCGCTGTTCCGCGCAATGTTCGACGACGTCTTCTCAGACCCGGACGAGCCCGCCGATGTGATGGCGGGCTACGAACGGCGTTTGGCGCAGGTTCGCGCCGAGATCCGACCCGAGCGTCTAGTCGAGTGGCAGCCCGCTGACGGTTGGGAGCCGATCTGCCGCGCCCTCGGCGTGCCGGTGCCGGATCGGCCGTTCCCCCACGAGAACACCACGGCCGACTTCCTCGTCCGCGCTGAGGCGCGGGCGCGCGAGTCATAGGGGCCCAGGTGCGGGGTTAGCCCGGACCGGCCCAGGCGGGATGGTCGGGCCGAGCGCGACCGCCGGCTAATCGGCATGTCCGGACGTCCCGGAGGTCGAACCCGTTGCGGACCACGGACGTCATTGCAGCAAGACCGGTCGAGCAGGAAACGTCGTCCCGAATGCGGTTCGGCTACCGAGACACCCCTGTGGGATCAGCCACGTGCTGACGTGCAAGGTCACGCCGCCTCGAGTACGAAGAACATGAAGCAGATGAACGCTGTCCGGTGCTCAGGTGATCTGGGCGCTTGCATCTCGTAGACCGAGGAGATCCTCACGAAAGCCAACCGGATGAAGACTTCAAATCCGGAACCGCTAGGGACGACAATCGGCGTAGTCTTTAACGCGGAGCAGGTCTCGGTTGGCCAATTGTTGCAGCGCGGTAGAGGCGACTAGGGCCCCCAGCGCGACGGCAATCGCTAGGCCCCAAAGGTCGCCGAAACGGGAGGCCAGCAGGCCCGCGCCGATGCCACCGAGTAGCGATCCGATGGGGATAGTACCGAGCACGAGTGTGCGACTGGCTGCGTGCACGCGTACGAGCATGTCTGGGGGCACGATCTCCTGTCGCAGTGTGGTGATTGTGATGTTCCAGATCGGGAGCCAGATGGCCGAGACGAACAGGATGATCGCGATCAGCGCTGGACCATGGCCGATGGCGGCAACAGGAATTAGCAGCCACAAAATGCTCTCAAGCGGTCCTAGAAGCAGGCTGCCACCTACCCCCAGCCGCCGAATCACTTGAGTTGAGCGGGTGGCACCGACCGTGGCGCCGAGTGCTTCGGCCGCGATCAGGAGGCCGGCCTCCGCCGCCGAGAGGTCGAGACCCCTATAGAGGAAGAGGAGCAGCGCCGTCCGGGCGGCGCTCATTCCGAGGTTGTGTAAAGACGACGCGATTGTTGCGCGCCTCAAGATCGGGATCTGCCACAGAAAGTCGAAACCGGACACCAAGTCTGACCGCGTGAGGCGACCGGCCACATCCGCAGGCGCGTCAATTCCCGGGACAATCCGGCCGGCGATCACGACGCTGATCACGGATGCGACGAAGCTCAGTGAATTCAACATCAAGCTTGCGACGACCCCCGCGACTCTCACCATGAGGCCCCCGATCGGTGGCCCTACCAGGCGCGCCATCGTAAACGCCAGCTGGAGTCGTCCATTCTGCTTCTGGAGCTTCTCGCCGCCGACTAGCCGAGGTAGAACGGCGGAATAGGCAAGGTCAAAGAGGACGGAGAAGACGCTCGATACCAGAGCGACGCCATAGAGCAGGGACATCGAGGCGTGTCCTGTCGCTACAGCAATTGGGATTACTGCGAATGCGCCTGCGCGAGCGAGATCAGACGCATACATGACTCGAAGCAAGCGCCATCTGCCCACGAAGGGTCCAGCTACGAGATAGAGCACAGGAAAGGCCACAGACCCGACCGCATTGAGAAGGCCGACGTCGCCCTCGCTGGCATGTAGGTACGTGATCGCGATGGTGGGGATGACGAAGAACGAGACCTGGCTGCCCAGAGTGCTGAGTACCTGTCCTACCCAAAGGCAAGAGGCAACACGATCGCCAAGTGCAGGAGTGTCCGTTGCTCTGCCATGGGCCATGTCCCGCTTCTCCTTCGCGCGGAGTGCGCGGTCCGGTTCGGTCGCCGGTCCCGGGCACTCGCAGCATCAGTTGCTGTTCGGGTTAGCGTCGGGAGTGCTGAACATCTTGCACTCGGTCTCATCGAGAATGCGGAGATCGAACTCTATCTCTTGTGGACTCCGTCAAGTGAAGTTGGACAATGGCTGCTACTCGCCGACCACGAAGTGCTGGGTAAATCCGTTGGCATCGGTTGTCTCGGTGAAAGGGACGGGGATGGCGCGGCGCCAGAAGGCAACGGCGCCGTCGTTACCTGACAGCTGGTGGGTCATCCACTCGCCGGGCCACCGCGCAAGGACCGCCCTCGCCGCGGCACCTCCCACCCCAAGGCGCCGGTACTTGGGAAGGATCAGGAACTCTGCGATCTGGTGCGGGGTCCCGACGCGAACCAGCGCGAAGCCTGCCAGCTGGTCATCGACGTGAAACAAGAGTGCGGCTCGACGACTTGACTCGCGCCAGTAGGGGTCCAAGTACCGATACCCGTACTCGCCATTCGGTCCGATATCGCGCCCGTCGATCGCGGAGAACTCATAGGCATTCAACTCCAACAAGCGCTGCAAAATCGGTTTCGCCGACTCCGAGACCTGTTCGACGTCGAGGGGCACGTCGCCAGCATGCCGTACCTCATGTCTCGCTGAAGGCGTGCCGCGAGGTGCACACCTCTGATTCACCTCAGCCTCAGAACCGTACAGCCCAGGACGAACGTCACCGGTGCCCCAACCCTCTTCGGCGCGAGATCGGCCGGCGGACGCGGACGCGCTCGTCACGGTTGGGGATCGTCATCTGGTTCGACGCGCGGGTCTCGCACACGGCGCGGACATCGCGCTCGCACTAGTCCCGATAGCCGTTCGTTCTAACCGCCTGTCTAATGGCCCTTGACAGAGCCCGAAAGTAGCGGGCAAGTTGGCCCTGGTGCCGCAGGTTGCTGCGCCGGAGCAATTGGCATCCCAAACCGCGGCGATCACGCCACCGACCCGGCTGCCATCCGCAGCAGCTCGCTCACTGGCATCTCGATCGGTTATCGAGGACGATGGGGCGGTAGATGGCCAAACCAGCGTGACGATTGCCCTGCGAGGTTCAGGAGAAAGTTGTGCCGAACTCTGCCGATCGGACCGCAGAGGCCGCTACCTCGATTACACCGTTGCTCTCGGTGCGTCGGGGTACGGAGGCAGTGGCCTTCTACCAGGCAGCCTTCAACGCCGAAGAACATAGCCGGTTCACTGACGATGAAGGGCATATCGTGGCTCAGATGTCGGTCGGTAGGGCCGCGTTCATCGTCGCTGATGAGGCCCCCGATTACGACCAATTTAGTCCGGATGCCTTGGGCGGAACCACAGTGCGCATCGAGTTGGCCGTTCCTGACCCGGACACGGCCTTCCAACAGGCCGTTAAGGCTGGCGGTCGCGAGGTGTTCCCAGTCGAAGATCAGTCCTGGGGGATGCGGCAGGGGCGACTCGTGGACCCGTACGGCCACCACTGGCTTGTAAGTCGAGAGCTTTAGTACCACGACCCACGCGGAACTATCCGGCCGTGCCGCATGGCAGCAATGACATCGTGGTAGACGGTCGCGGCAACGCCTACGTCAACAACCCGGCTACAACCCGATGCCTGGTCCGCTACCCGAACCCTTACCGGAGCACTTCCGCACCGCCGGCGAGCTCGCGACGAACGATGACGCTCGTCCCACAAGGGATCGCTGACCGGTCAGGTGGTCCGACCCTGTCGCCGCCGTCGCGAAGGCTGGACTGGCTAGACGGCGACCCCCATAGGCCTAACAGGGCTGAGCTTGAGAATATATGACACCGTCATATGACTGTGTCATGCTTCTGGGATGGAAGCGCGACTGCTGAATTCTTTCGGTGGACTCGTCGTGGGCGTATCCGACGCCGTGGCTCGGGCGATGACCCAGGAGACCCGCCTCGATGAGGTAACCATCACCGCCTTGCTGGCGGTTCATACACGCCCGGACCAGTCGGTTGGGGCACTGGCGCAGGCGCTTAAAACGACGCACTCCGGCGCGGTCCGGATCGTCAATCGTCTGCAATTGTCTGGGCTGGTCAGCAGACGACCGGGTCCTGATGGCCGCACCGCTGCGCTGCGGGTCACTCGACTCGGCACCACGCTGAGCGGCGCCGCGCTCGACGCGCGACGAGCCGCTCTGTCTGATCTCCTTTGCAACCTGGCGCCGGCGCAGGTCGAGGCGCTGACGGTTTTTGTCGATCAGGTTGCTCCGGCGCTCGCACAGACCCGCCCTGAGGCCCAGCGGGTGTGTCGCCTGTGCGAGCACGCCGTGTGCCGCGTTGAACGCTGCCCGGTCGGCGGCCACATCTGACAACGGACGAGATATCTCGAATCGTAGAGAGGACGACATGAACCTGCCATGCGTAACCCACGGCGCTTCCTGGGCACACGAGTTCCACCCCATGGACGGGCGCACCTGGCTCAACACCGCCCACCAAGGGCCCCTCCCACTTGTGTCCACGGAACAGGCCAGTCACGCGATGTGGCTCAAGCAGGCACCCAGCCGGATCTCAGACGAGGCCTTCTCCCAGACCCCAGAGACGCTGCGCGCAGCATTGGCCCAACTGGTTGGTGGCCGGACCGACGAGATCGTCCTTGGCAACAGCACCTCCCACGGGCTGCACCTGATCGCCAACGGGCTCACCTGGCGCCGCGGCGACGAGGTAGTCACCATCGATGGCGACTTTCCTGCCACAGTTCTGCCGTGGCAGCGGCTCGAGCACGCCGACGCGGGCATCAGGGTTCGCTCGGTACGTCGCGACGCCTCGGGAAACATCGACCTTGAACACCTGGAAGCGACCCTGACCCGACGAACCCGTGTCGTGGCGGTGACGTGGGTCGACTCCTTCACCGGTGCCGCCGCCGATCTCGACACCATCGGCGACCTCTGTCACAACTATGAAGCTCTGCTCGTCGTCAATGGCTCCCAAGCTCTCGGAGCCCGACCGATCGACGTTTCCACCGGAGTTGTGGACGCCCTTGTCTCGTGCGGCTACAAATGGCTGTGCGGTCCCTACGCCTCTGGCTTCACGTGGCTCCACCCCGACCTGTTGTCAGTATTGGACACCGAGCAGGCGTACTGGCTTGCACAGCCGGCAGGGCAGAGCCTCGAGCACATGCAGGACTACCGCATCCGCGACGACCTCGGCGTGCGCGCCTTCGACGTCTTCTGCCCAGCAAACTTCCTCGTCACCGAACCCTGGACCGCCGCCGTCCAGCTCTTCAACGAGATCGGTATCGGCCACGTGGAGGCACACGACCAGGCCCTCGTCCAGCGCTTCCTGGACGGCATCGACAAGGACGCCTACGCAGTCGTCGGCCCCACCGACCCCAGCAAGCGCTCAACGCTTATTGTCATTCGCCCCCGTAGCGCTAGTCCCGAGGCGTTGCACGCACGGCTGCGCGAGGCCGGCATCGACATCGCCGCCCGGGAAGGCAACCTGCGCCTCGCTCCGCACCTATTCAACGACACCGACCACATCGATGCCGCGCTGGACCTCCTCAACGGATGACTCCACCGAGGCACCCGCTGCACTGTCGCACGTCGAGCTATCGCCCTTGCGTGATCGCGCACCTCTGGAGATGGTCCGACGGAAGGGGTCCTCCCAGGTCCTTCTCCGCGATCGTGGATGACAGTGGAATCCACGAAGACGCCGTAAAGGCGGCGACCACGATGATCAACCATTGCGCCCCGCACGTCAGGTCGGTCGATCCGTCTGCACCGTAGACGGAACCCCCTGCAGCGCCGGCGCAGGTGGCTCACATGTCTGCCGCGGTCGTCCCGTGTCACCCGTCCGCTGACGTTCCCGGGACTGGGGCGTCGTACGGTGAGAACAGAACGTCCGCCGCCGTTCGGCAGATTTCGATGTTTGCACGCTCCCTTTCGCATGTTCGCGGGTGAGAACATCTCGGCGCGTTTCGTCGTGCCGACGGTCGCGGCGAGCGTCGACATTGTCGTGCACCTTGGCGTCGAGGCCGATGGACGTCGGAGGGTGCGCGAGATCGTGGCGGTGCCAGGTCGTGTCGAGGCCGATGTGATCGAGACCGAGCCGATCTTCGAGTCGCAGGCTGGACGATTGGTCCGGGCGCAGGGGATGCCGACGCGACCGGAGCGCTTCGCCGTGACGGGTATCGACGTGCACGAGATCCTCGGCGTGGCCGCCGAGCGCCCACTGCAGGCGAGCGTCTGACATGGGTGCGTGGCTCGGACTGGTCGCGGGCCTCGGGCTGCTCCTGATCCTTGTCGCTGTCACCGACTCGGGTGAGCGCAAGGTTCGTACGCCGGTGCTGGCGCCACGGATCGAGCGACTGCTGCGAGCGGCGGGGATGGGCACCGTGACGCCGGTGGGCCTGGTGTCGTTGTGCCTGATCACCGGTGCGCTGGCCGCTGTGGTGGTGCTTCTGGTCTCGCGGACGCCGCCGGTGGCGGCGGCTTTCGGGTTGATGGCGGCGTACGGGCCGGTCGCGCTGGTGCGGGGACGCGCCCGGCGGCGGCGTCGGGAGCTCGCTGAGGTGTGGCCGGAGGCGGTCGACAACCTCGCTTCCGCAGTCCGCGCCGGTTTGTCGTTGCCTGAGGCGTTGAGCCAGCTGGGCGAGCGCGGTCCCGTCGCGTTGCGGCCGGCGTTCACGGCTTTCGGACGGGACTATCTCGTCAGTGGGCGCTTCGGTGACTGTCTCGACCGGCTGAAGGAGACCCTCGCAGATCCGGTAGGCGACCGGGTGATCGAGGCGCTGCGAATCGCCCGCGACGTCGGTGGCGGCGACCTCGGCCGGATGTTGCGCACCCTGTCCAGGTTTTTGCGGGATGATGCGCGCACCCGGTCCGAGCTCGAGTCCCGCCAGGCGTGGGTGGTCAACGGCGCTCGTCTCGCGGCCGCCTCGCCGTGGGCGGTGCTGTTGGCGCTGTCGACCCAGCCGGAAGTCATCGGGCGCTACCGCTCGCCGGCCGGCGTCGTCGTGCTGGCTGTCGGCGCCGGTGCATGCTTCGTTGCCTATCGGCTGATGGTGCGGCTCGGACGGCTGCCCGACGAGCAGCGGGTGTTGGTGTGATGAGCGCCGTGCTTGGAGGTGTGCTCGGGGCGGTCCTCGGCACTGGACTCGTGATGGTCGCCGGCCGGCTCTCGGTGGCGCGTCGTCCCTCGCTGGTCAGCCGAGTGGCGCCCTACATCCGCGACGTGCCGACGACGGTCCCGGCCTGGAGACCTGTCGTCCCCTCCGACCGGCCGCTTTCGGCGTTGCTCGCAGTCGTGCGTCCTGGGCTCGAGACTGCCGCCGAGCGGCTCGAGAGGTTGCTTGGCGGACGCGAATCGGTGCAGCGACGCCTGAGCCGGGCGGGCTCACCGATGACCGTCGAGGCGTTTCGCTTCTCGCAGGTGGTGTGGGGGTTGGTCGGCTTCGGTGCGGCGATGTTCGTCGGACTGCTGGGCCCCGCGCGTCAACCTGGCAGTGCGGTCACCTGGCTGGTGGTCTGCGGCGGCAGCGCGATTGCGGCGATCTTGGTGCGCGACAGCGCGCTGACTCGCAGCGTACGGCGACGCGAAGAGCAGATCCTCGGCGAGTTCCCCGTCGTGGCTGACCTGCTGGCGCTTGCGGTCGCCGCGGGAGAGGGACCAGGGGCGGCGTTGGACCGGGTCGTCTCGAGCTGTCGAGGCGCACTGCCTGACGAGCTTGCCGTCGTGCTGGCGCAGTCGCGCACCGGCGTACCGCTGGCTACGGCGTTGGACGCGTTTGCGCAACGCAGCGGGCTCGCCGTGGTCTCCCGCTTCGCGGAAGGGTTCGCGGTGGCGATCGAGCGAGGCACCCCGCTCGTCGACGTCCTCAACGCGCAGGCGGGCGACGTGCGCGAGGCGGGCAAGCGCTCTCTGATCGAGACGGGCGCGCGCAAGGAGATCGCGATGATGGTGCCGGTCGTCTTCTTGATCATGCCCGTGACGCTGTTGTTCGCATTCTTTCCGGGAGTCATCGGACTCAAGCTGCTGGCTCCGTAGAGGAATTTCAAAGGAGGTAAGGGATGAGAGACACATCGAGGATGAGACGACTGCGCCAGTCGCTGATTCACCGCAATGAGCGGGGCGACGTCCCGGGCTGGGTGATGATCACCGTGATGACGATCGTGATCGCTTCGGCGATCTTGGCGATCTTCCAGCAGCAGGTCACGTCGTTCCTGCAGGACACCCTCGACACCTATATGTAGCGGTGTCGAGGGGTAGCGCGTCGCCGCGGCGACGCAACGAGCGCGGGTCGGCGATCGCCGACTTCGCGTTGGTGTCGGTCGTCTTGGTGCCGTTGTTCTTCGGAGTGCTGCAGCTCGCCTTGATCTGGCACGTCAAGACGACCCTGGTCTCGGCGGCGTCGGAGGGCGCGCGCTACGGCGCCAGCTACGACCGCACCGCGGCCGACGGTGGTACTCGCACCGACGCCGTGATCGACGACGTCTTCGGGGCCGACTTCGCCGACCGGGTGACGGCCGCTGACACGACCATCGGTGGGGCACCGGCGGTCGAGGTGGCGGTACGGGCCGAGGTGCCGGTGCTGGCGTTCTGGGGGCCGACGATCAGCGTCAGCGCAACGGGTCATGCGGTGAAGGAGGTGACTCCGTGAGGCGGCGGCGGGTGGCGACGCGGATGGCTCGGCGTACCTGCGCTGGGTCGGCTCTTGTCGAGGTGACGTGGCTCGGGCTGCTGCTGCTGATCCCGCTCGTGTATGTCGTCATCACCCTGGTCACCGTGCAACGGTCGGCCTTCGGGGCCACCGAAGCCAGCCGCTCCGCCGGCCGGGCGTACATCCTCGCCCCAGACGTCGCCACCGCCGAGCAGCGGGCCTACCAGGCTGCCGCGTTGGCGATGAGCGACCAGGGGGTCGAGCTCGATCCCAGCGATCTCGCCATCGTCTGCCGTCCGACGCCGCAGTCGTGCCTGCGGCCCGGCTCGTCCGTCGAGGTGCGGATCACCCTGCAGGTCAGGCTGCCGCTCGCGCCGAGCATGGTGGGGGAGTCGGCCGCCAGCGTGGCCGTCGACGCCAGACACGTCGAGCCGTACGGCGTCTACCGGGAGGCCGGCGGATGACAACACGAGCAGCAGCCGACGCGACCAGCACGCCGCCCGGCCCGGGTGGGCTCCGGCGGCGAGCCCGCGCGGACCACGGCCAGGTCACCGCGATGCTGGTGCTCTTCGCCGTGTGCGTGCTGCTCGCGGTGATCGCGGTCACCGACATCTCGGCGAGCTACCTTCGGCGCCAGGCGACCACCTCGTTGGCCGACGGTGCCGCGCTGGCTGCGACCGAGGCGGCCGCCGCGTCGAGCGTCTACAGCTCACCCGACGACCGCTACGTCGCCATCGACCCCGCAGCGGCGCAGGCCGCTGTCGACACCTACCTGCGCGACACCGGTGCGTACGCGGCCTACCCGGGCCTGCGTGCCTCAGTAGTGGTGGACGGTTTCACCGTGCGGGTCGCGCTGACCATGCCCTACGAACTGCCGGTACGGGTGCCCGGCGTACGCGCGGCGGCCACCATCCACGCCACCGGCTCCGCAGTGCTCCCCATCGACTGAGGCAGCGAGCTACGTCAGGCCACGCCGCAGCCGACTCAGCGCAGCACCGGGGTTGGATTCCTTGCCCGGTCGCTTGTGCTTCGATTCGAGAGGTTGGTTGCGGCTGCTAGCCCGGATCGTTCACGGGTTCGCGGCGTGATCGGCGCGTAGAAACACGGAGGTGCCTGCCCAGCAGGGGAAACTTGGGATTGCGACGTCCCCAGTTCTCCAGCTTGGAAGGCACTCCGTAG
>JAABUR0100006751.1_pt1 | contig 13867 bp, 9 predicted proteins | sample 5560091 | NCBI WGS metagenome assembly JAABUR01 (sample SAMN10711879, study PRJNA513375) | rock metagenome | isolation source: Antarctica rocks | place: Antarctica: Victoria Land, University Valley sud
CCACTGCGAAATGGAAGGCGTTTCCCGCCCACCAGGGCAGCAGGGCCAACCTGATTAGAAGGGGGCTGGCTGGCTGGCTGGGCTCTTCTATCAATGATTTTATCGTTATCGCGATGCATGAAGAGGGAGCAGCGCCGAGTGGGGGTGACGAGGTTGACAGCGTGGGGATGCTCTGCGACGATATGCAAACCGAATGCGAGGGCGCATCACCTCGCAGAACAAGCTCCGTTTCTGCTTTTGAAAAAAGCCGCCAATCGAGGTACTTAACAATTCAGCATTGCACTGACGTTCATGTGCCTGATACTCTATCAGCCATGTGGATGATTGTCCAAGAAGATCGACTATGGAATCTCGTCAGGAAGGCGGTGGAGCGCATTGTTTTGTTCTATATTTCTGTGCTCTTGAACTTACATTCAATTTACGACGACGCACCTCGAGCCCAGTAGCAGTAGTTAAGGTGGGTTGTAGAGCTCTATCAATGGCTTCCCTCTAACTAACTAGGCTTGCTCTGCTGGTGGCGTCATCGTCGTCGTCCTCGTCGACCTCACGACAAGCGTAAACACCAAGCATAGTCTATTACGGGAAAGGTATGACTCGCAGGCGATCCTCATGCGTTGAATGCATGACAAGTACGAAGATAGAGAAGTAAGATCGGCTCTGATGGCCATTGCTCCGCATCGATTGGCAGAGAGGCTCAACCTGTTTCGAGGATGTAGGTCGCGCGACCCATACTTGAGGTGACGCGACCATGCCGATCATCCGGAGCTAAGACCCACGCTAACACGCGACCTCATACATAGATTTCATGATCGCACAAACCTTTACTCTTACAACTCACAAACCATCAATAATTCATTAATCATTTCAACCAATGCCTTCAATAAAAGAAACAGAGGCATACGTCGCATATCAGGCCTTGAAAACAAGGTCAGATTGACACTCAGCATGAGTTAAAAACGAAGTGAGTAAAGCTCTCACTGTGACATGAATTAATTTCGAATTAATTCTGAATTAATTCGAGCTGTCTTTGTATTTCTGAATTTCTTGATGAAAAGAAAAATAGATTGATCATTTACTGATATGTGATTAATCATTGATTAATCATGATGATTGAAGAAAGAGTTGATAAAAATAAGAAGAATTAATCAATGATTAATATGATATTGATTGCTGATTGATATTGAATTAATAGCAGGGAAAAATTGTCATTATGTCAAAGAAGATATTTTGTCGATATCAAGATGAAAATGTGTTGAGATCATGTCTAGAAATTAATCAGAGTGCATACATGACTAAAATGTTTGATTTATAAAAATAGCTATAACTAAGACTTTAAGAATACAGAAGAAAGAAGATACAAAAGCAAGAAGAACATACTTTATATAAAAGTTACTCAGATCGACGCTAGTTTCAAAGAGAACGTGTTGAAACACAAGAAAGATGTTGATTTGAAAGATGTTTATGACACAAAGAAATGTGTTTATCATAAACATCTGTTAACTACTTGTAACATAAAGAAGTGTGTTTATCATAAACATCTGTTAACTACTTGTAACATAAAGAAGTGTGTTTATCATAAACATCTGTTAACTACTTGTAACATAAAGAAGTGTGTTTGTCATAGAAGACAATAAAAGTGAGTTAGAAGATGCTAGAGAAAAGAAAAGATGCTGAGTCATATTTGAGTCAAATCTGAGTCAGATTCAGATCAGATCTCAACTAAATCTTGACTAGCTTTAATCATTATGCAGAAAACTCGCTAATGTTCACTGCAAATTAATTAAAGCTTCAGTCTTGTTCAATCTTAATATACTTGTAACATTATTTCTCTTTTTGAAAATTTATGTTTGCATGAATAGAACAAATGAAACGCAAAAATTTTCACTATTTTTCAATTTAATGTGACTTGTCTGAATAAAACTTATGAAATTCAACTAAAACTTCTTTCAAACTTTTGAATTCTTCTTTATCAACATAGTATCATTTATTGTTTTGATTTAGTTTCATTCATTTGATCTTGTATTGTATTTGATCTCAATATCATTTAGAGTTCAAAATGTCATTTATCTTTCAATGTTCATCATTTTTAATAGTGAGAAATTTAAATGATTTTGAATGCTGTTCTGATAAAAGATCATTAAGATAAGAATATAATAGCTTTGAACTGAACATCAAATGCAACTGCTTCATGCTTATCAATAAATGAAAATGATAGAAAATTTCAACTTTGACAGTGATTTAATAAAATTCTAACTGTTTATCTTTTAAATTCTTACATGATTTAGTTGTCTTTATGTTTCTAGAGAATAATCAAATTCAGTCGTTTACTTCATAAATGATATCTCATTTATGTTTATTAATTTGAGCTTCAATGATCTGCTTCATCTTTTTCAATTGCTGATGATTGAAGATAAGAAATTCTTTCATTCAAATAATAATATCATTTGCTTTTCTAGCTTCAAGATGTTCACAAGTAGTTTTGTAGTCAATTGTATCTGAATTGAAACTCATTCATGAGTGAAAATTCTTATTGAAGTAGAATAAAATCATTGAGATGATTGAGAAGATATTGAAATTTTCGCTGAATTTCATCATTGAAAGTCATTTTAAGTCAGTGATGAAACTCATCTGTACATGATGCTGACTACAAATTTACTGTCTAGCTACAGTAAAGTTTGAATGACATCAAAATACTGCATGATGATGAAGCGCTGTGCATTGATTGCATACAGAGTTTTCGTGATTGCACAGACTTTGATAATCTCAATGTGCATGTTACAAGCAATCTGCATGCAAATGAGAAAATCAAATAAAACACAGAACTATGAGAAAAATCACTTATGAAAATCATTCAATTCAGTATTTTGTCATTATGATAACAAAAACTGAAACAAAACATTCTTGTATTTGATTTGTTGAGAATGATTAACAGAAAGAACTTGAATCATGAACATTCTTTAAATTTACATGCTAACTATGTATAAATCTTGTTAAGACTGCATGTTTATTACTATGATATAAGCAACTTACAAGACTTATTAAGTTCAACACAAGCAAACTTGAAAATCTCATTAATATCATTTAACAAATGTTCAAATACAGACATTTTATACATGAGTGATACATTGACAAGAAGACTTTGTTAAGAGAAGAGAAACACAAGTGAATTAGTAAATTATCTGATTAAAAGTGTAGCATATGAACATTTCTGCAAGACATGATTAATCTGCATGAGAAAGATCTTTACAAATAATACAAAATAAATGAGTTGCACATTTTACAAATAAAGTGAGTGTCTGCAAGACATGATATACAATGATGATGATTGTTAATCTTGAGAATCTTCTTTCTTCACTAAGTTCTGACTCTTGAATATCTTAATGATAGAATCAATCTCTAGTTAAAGACACTATTTATATAGTTTGAGAAAATAATAGCATATGTCAATGTGATTAAAGAAGAAATTGACTGTGATATGCATGTGTATTGCTGATGAAACATCTGCAATTCATGCTTAAAAAGTAAACTGTTAAAATCTGAGCAGTGAAAGATTTTGCTCATCTTGAACTATGAATCTGTGACAAGAAAGACTGTTTCTCGCTAAAAGAAAAATCAGCATAAAGATCATGTTTTATGTATGTTGCATGCAATGTATGCAACATATTTTTAATAAATTGTGCATGAAAGCATTTAATCTTGAGAAGTCATGCTGAAGTTACATTGAGTAACAAGACATGCAGAAGTACTTGAAAATAAAGCGATAAACAAGATGATTAATGATGCATATAATTTGTCTTTATTGCTGATTGAGTGTCAATGCATTGAAGTGATAACAAGATTGACACTCATACAGAAACAGATCAGATAAACATGAAGAATAATCTGAAAAAAGAGATTTAACACAGCTCATTTTTGATATCTGACATCAAAAATGACACATCAATATCTGTGATTGCATAAGAATCATACGAAGTCTCACAGCGCATTATTGATGTAACTACGCATAAGAAAAATTGACTTCAATCAATTTTTATATGAAAGATGAGTACTTAATGTTGCTACAATGACATGCAAGTGCAACAGAGATCAAATGTCAATCAAGCACATTTTATTAATATGTCTTAAATGAAAGATAGAATAAAAGATGATGCAATGCAAAGAGAACATCATGAACTTGAGAAAACTTCTAGAAATCATGAGTGTAATGACAGCAATCATTTGAATGATACTTTCAACAAGCATACTGAATCAATTTCAAACTGTGACATCATTAAAGAATCAGATAAAAGAAAGAGAAAGTAAAGAAGAAGTAAGCTTATAAAGTTCTTGCATTGAAAATAGTTACAGTATAGAGCGCAGAGAAAAGCGATAGTAGATATGAAAAGAACGCTACACTAGCATAGCGCTGACTACAATATATAGAATCTCACATAGACTCATAATGAGTGTTGAATTGAGTAAGAATAAAAAAAAAAGTCATTTTGCTTAATCATTCTGCATGTAATTATAGTAAATTCTAAGTTTGCATTTAATATCTTGATTGACTTGCTTCAATTAATCATCAATTTCAGAATAATAAGCTGTTAATAAACTAACTGTGATCTTTAGTCACTTGCAAAGACTTTGTCACATGATTGATATGAACTGAAAGTCTCTGTTCAAAACAATAAAACTAGATAGATCATGAAGTCAATAAACATTTCATAGCATGATTCAAATCATTTCTTTGACTGAAATGTCATCATCTTCTCAATGATAGAAAACATAGTGACGTTTCTTGATGAAATGACATATGATTGTGCAAATGATGTTATAATCTTTTGATAGAAGTAACTCAATGATGAAGTTCATAACTATATCTTTTCAGCGTTTCTGTAAAATTAATAAAGAATGAAGAAGTTCATTAATGCTATCTTTAAATGTCTTGCTTTGTTGACAGATATGACAGTTTTAAATGTAACATTTAATCATTGTTTAATGATTTGATCAATAGTAGAAACGTTGAACTAAATCAGTAGTTCTTCGATTTTCAGAATGAAAGATGAAAGACTGATCATGAATTTTCTTTAGCAATTTCATATGCATATTCTTAGAAACTCACAGTAAGTTTTTTCTGAACAGAACGTTGTTAATGATCTTGCAATGTTTCAATTCAATGCTATGTAGCTTAAGCTTATTTTCGCTTATGACTTGTTTATACTCATTGCAAAGCTCATTCATCTTGTTGACATCTTTTACTTGCTGATAAAGATCAACTTCAGATTCAACAGCTAGAATATTATCAGAACTCAAATTTATGAGAATCAGAGTTCTTCAAAGAATAAAGAATAAATATGAGAATTATTCTTCAACGCTATCATTGAGTTTTTAAATGAGAATCTGAGTCTATGAGAATTGAAACATTGAGTCTATAAGAAATTCTACTGTCGATTCTTAAAGACATTGAATCTACAAGAATTTCTATCGTCGATTCTCAGAGACTCTGAGTCTACAAGAATTCAAGTCACATACAAATTTTAACATTTCATCGACGATAAGAATTCAAGTCACATATAATCTTTGAAAGATCTTGCATGAGTTGCATGTAATCTCACTGATCTCATTGATGATGCTTGAGCTTAGTTTTCTGAATATATAAAGAAGAATTCACTTTTGTATTTCATAATTTAGTGTTAACTTTCTATATGAATAAATATTACTAAACTACTATCAAATTTGATCATATTATTTATGCGCATATTCTTTAGTGTAACTGCACATTTCTCAAGCTACTCATAATTTTAACACTTTACTTTATTGCAGAGATAATAATTCATATGATTAAAAAAAAATTCTTGATTTGAACAGCAATTCTTCAAATATGACATTTAATCTTTGTAATGAATTTCAATCTCTTTTTATTCTCAAGACTTCTGCATATTTGATTCAAGTGATCATCATCACTGACATCATAAATGTACTCTTTAAGCATTATAATCAAGATACAACTTCTTTTGATGTTATGATTTCATTTTTCAAAAGCAATATTTGCATGTTTTTTGAAAACGTTGTTTCATCTACTTTTATTGTCTTTACAAAGTTTGCATTCACTTTACTTGATTAAATTTCTTATGACAATAGAAAGAAGTTTTAATTGAATTTAATGAAAAGTCTTGTGCAATGTTAAGTGATCATCATTGATATCATGATCTCATTGACTTGATTATTTTCTGATTTTACAAACGTTGATTTGAAGAATTTATTAAAGACTCGTCATCATGCAGCATTGAACAAAGACATCAGAAGCATTCATATCAATGTAAAAAGAAAAGAGAGACAATGCACATTGCTTCAGACAAGAATGAAAGTCATTGAACATAAATTTTCATTCATCATTCTCAACAAAATTCAAAGCATTATCAACGACATGAAAATCTTGCAGAGACAATAGAATTATTTGAAGATGTGCGCTTGATGCAAAATGTTATTCATTGAAAATGTTATTTTATTAAAAGATTTGAATCAAGTGTCTTGCATATCAAACTCTGATTATTTTTTAACATGATGAAATTATGCATCTGATTGCTTTAAATCAAAATTTTGCAAAAAAATTATTGTTAAAGTCATAAAGAATTCTTTCATCAATGATGATTTCTTTAAGAAGAGAACAATCATCTTTAAGATCATCTCTTCAAATAAGTTTTTAAAAGAAAAGAAATTCAAATTCATCATCAATAAGAATCTGAAGTTGTTTCTCAGAAAACTAAAGTTGAACTTCATCAAGATGAATTACATCAAAGATGATGACAAGCTTAATTACATCATGAAATATGTAAAGATCACAATGATGCACTATCTTCAACAGATTGAGAAGACTGTCAAGAAGAAAGATTGTAAAATCACATAAACAAAGTTTCTTAAAATTCTTCAGCAATGCTTGCTTGATGCAAAGTTGCTTCAAAATCAAATAAATAATTTATGAAATATTATTATAAAAAGAAGTAATCAAACATGCATGTCATTCTTTCTGAAATTCAACAAAACACATTTTCAAAATCATGTCAAAGTCATAAAGTTTAAGAAAGTGCTATTGTTCAGATTTCTGAATAAACTACTCTTTTCAAACAAGATTAAGCTAATCATATTAACTTTTGCTTAATGAAGTAAGATGTTCTGTCAAGAATTCACAAAGTACATTGATATGCAATATGCTTCAAACTATGCTCAGCAGAGTTGACAGTTGAAAATAAATTCACTTCTTGAAAATTGATTATACAAGAAGAACTCACAGAGTTTCTTGCAAAGAATTGATAGTTGAGAAAAAGAAGAATACTTTGATGATCAACAAGAACAACAAGAATCAGAATTGAGAAAAACAGTCTTTCAAAAGAAAAAATATCACAGAGTCAGCGAGAAAACATGCATCAAATGCAAATTTAAAGATCATGCAGAATTGAATTGTTTAAACTCATGATTCATCTTTTCAAAAACTTTCTTTTCAGAAGCTTCTTTTGCTTCTAACAACATTCTTATTATCAACATCTTAAAAAAAGACTTAGCTCAATAAATTTCTTTCATTTATTAATTGCTTAAAAAAAGAAAGCAATTGAAGAGTATGAAACTCAGTGAATCAACTCAATCAGTTAACTGTTTGTTAAATTGAACATGTTGACAATGTTGAAGAACTTAAACTCAGTCACAACATCATTCATTCTTATAATCAAGATCAAGTCAAAATGTCTCAATCTTTTTGAAACTTAAATCATGATGAACATTAAATGTATGCTAAACATGATTCATCACAGTTTTGTGAAACATTTAAATAAGATCGAGAATATTCATTCTTAAAAGTTCATGAAAATTTTCTTCAACAATAAATTGATGCAACTACATAAAACAATACTGCTTGATCTGAACATTCAGAACTTTGATGAAAGCAATTTATGCATCTTGAAGATCTTTATCATTGTTGAATATGTTTCAAAGAATCTCATGTTAAATCTTTCATTTTTTAAAAAGCATAATCTCATTCATGAGTTTATTCATTAATGCTTATGTTGAAGAATTTTATGTGTTCAAAATAAAAGAAAGAAACTATTTCATTGAAGAACAGTTTCAAAATCATCTTACATTGTTGAGAAGTGCAATGACAGACTTGTTTCTAGCAGCTTATTGCAATAGCTCTGAATTCAGTCTAAATTCAGTCAGACTTGTTTCTAGCAGCTCTCTCTAGACTAGCGTCAGAGATAAAGTTGCATGTCGCGACTTTGTCATGCGTGACAGTATATAGATAAAGCAGTCTGTGACTTCTCTTCACAATCTAGACAGATTTCATCATATGTGATACTGTTCGCTCTATTCTTTCAATATACATGATGTTTAATGAAACAAGATTTGCATCAAGTTTCTTTACATGCAATATTTGTTAATTTAGCTTTGCAAGAAAAATTATTCTTAAATTCTTTTATTAATATAATCATCAAAAGAAATGAGAAGTTTTAAGCACTCAATCAACTCAAAATCTTAAGTAACAGAGCATCACAATACACATTTAATCACTTCTAAATGCTCTGTATGATTTTTTGAGTTTTTCAATGACAGAAGAAAACTTTTAATTCACACAGATTGAGAATATAATAATCAATTAATTTTTAAATGTTTTAAAAGAATTTGTGAATTTTGCGAATTTCTTCACTTAAAAAGTCAAAGTTCTTTCAATTCATGAACTTCATGATCATACTATTTGCATTGAGAAGAGTTGTATTGCTTTCTGAAATTCTTTGTACAATCTTTTTGCAATTGAACTTATTGCACAAAAAATGTATATCAAGAAACAGCTTTGAACAAACATGATATGATACTTCATCTCTTCAGCTAAAATGCTTATGCTCTTTACATTTAAAAAAGATGAAACGCTGCAATCATGCATTGATTATTGAAAATTCAATGCAATCATTCTCAAGAATAAATGTTTTCTTTTGCTGATCAATGAAGCTTTCAATCATCTTGCAGACATCAAGTGATTTATCAAGCTTGACATCAAAAATGCATTCAACAAACTTTGCATATGAAAAGAAAATGAATGAAAGATGACATTTCATACAAGATTTGACTTATATGAGTATCTTGTGATGCTCTTTGATTTCATCAATGCATTGACTTTTTTTCAGATTTATATGAATCAAACTCTGTTTGAATTTCTCAACATCATTTGTCTCATTTATTTGAATGACATTCTGATATTCAACGAAACTTACAAGAAACATGTTCATCACATATGATAAATTCTTGACAAACTGCAGATTTTAAAGCTTTACATCAAGCTCTTCAAATGTGAATTCTTTAAGAAAGAGTTATTCTTTCTAGAATATAAAATAAAGAAAAGAGAAATTTCAATAAAGAAGAATCAAATGCAAATCATTCAAGATTGATCATAATCAAGAATGATGAAAAAGATTCAAATGTTTCTCAACTTTGTCAACTTTTATCATTGATTCATAAAGAATTATTCAAGAATAGCATTATTCTTGATTAATTATCTTAAAATGAGTTTCTTTTTTAATGCAAAGAAGAGATGAATTTTTAAAGAACAGATGAAGTGAATTAATGTTACGAGCGTATTAAGACTGAACAAGGCTGAAGCTTTAATCAATTCGCAGTGAACGCTAGCGAGTTTTCTGCGTAATGATTAAAGCTAATTAGCGAGCTGATCAGATATGACTCAGATATGACTCAGATATGAGTCAACATTCTTTTTCTTTCTCAACATTCTTTTCTTTCATCAACATCTTGTTCATTTACATCACATTCTTTTCATGTCACAAACACATTTCTTTCGAGTCTAGCGCAGTCTCTAAACATTACATAAATAGAAGCTCTTGTATCAATCTTCTTCTGTATTCTTAATATTCAGTTATAGCTATCTCTAAAGATAAAGCACTATTCAATTCTAACTTTCGCTGATTGACTCATCTAGACACAATTCTGACATTATATTAAGAATTCATTAATCACATGATACTGATCTCATTACTCATTCAACATACTCGTACAGACAGAACGAGTCTAAAGAAATTCATTTACCTGATGATTAACGCAATCGAAAGACTGAACAACATTAGAGAGTTTGATAGAATCAACGACAAGACTGTTTGAATCGCTAGACAACTTATCGCTCACTAAGTATGCACAGTTCAAATCGATTAAGAGAATCAATTCATTCTCATGAAACAGACGAGTGAAAATAAGCTGTTCAACTCGATTAAGAGAATCAATGATAAAAAATCTTCGTGAATTGCTCAAGAATTAAATCAATCAACAAACAAATCTCATCTTCTTTGTTGAAGATTAAACATCATTCTATACATCTTTCTTCTTCAATCGTTGAGCATCGTCATTCATTCAACTCTCTTTTCAAACAAATCTCATCATGTCTAGTCATTCGTCTACTGAAGAGCGTTTCGAAGAATATCAAAATCGTTTCTCTCAAATCTCTGATGTTGATTCATCAAAACTCTCTAGTGCTGAATCATTCATCAGTGAAGACGACAAGTCATTCGCTGAAACAGTAATACTCTCTGTTTCTATCGAAAACTGAAAGACTCGATGCATGACTCTTGACAGAGAAATGAATCAACTCAACAAGCTGAGTAATCAACGAGACAATAAAATCAAAGAGTTGAAGACTAGACTTTAAACTAAAGAAATCACTTCTTCTGATTTCATCTACTCTGAGCGTTTTATATCTCAGAAAATACCTGATTCTTTCTGATTTACTGACGAAAAGAATTCTACTTGAGAAAACTGATACGACAAAATTCAGAATAAACTAGAGATCAACGTCGATCTCTTTTCAAATAAATGAGTCAAACTGAGCTATGTACATTTCAGATTATTTGATAACGCAGCTGATGTTGCTCAATCTAGACGCGAACGTAAATGTGTCAATCTTTATAAGATCATCGATGATCTTTTGAAAGAACTAGCTGAGTTGTTCAATGATTCAGATAAGAAAGTCAACTTTCATAAAGAATACTACAACTTGATTCAAGAATCAAAGAAGTTCAGCGAGTTTTACACTCAGTTTCAACGATTATCTTTCTATCTGAAGTATCACGAAAAGCAACTGATCATCGATCTGAAAGATAAAATAAACTCTCGTCTTCGATTCATTTGAATAGATCAATTAGTTCAATCTGATTCTCTCAAAGAGATTCATTTCTACCTGATTCATTTGAATAATGATCAGCGAGTCATTCGAGAAATCAAGAACAAAGTCAATCTCATCAAACATGTCAACAATCTGTCAAAGATTATCTTTCATAAAGCTGTTGTTACTCAGTCAGTTGATCATTCAAAATCTGATCATTTAAAGTCGCGCGACGCGATTTTAACTAGCGTCAAGAAAGCAGACGTTCTAGTCGAAATCTGTTTCATATGTCATAAATCAGATCATAGCTCTAAAGAGTGTCTCGATCGATCTACTAGAATCAATGCAGTGAACGATAAATATGATCGTTTCGATTTCAATTTGAATTTCGATTCAAAAAACTAGTCATTTCTTCAAAAGTCATCAAAGAAATAGAGATTATATCTTTGTGCAAACTAAATGAAATTCTATCGAAAGAAAATTACTTTGAAAAGTCATTTTTAATTGATGCTCATCTCATCTTGCAGAATCAATTCTTCAGTCTTCGTTCGCTAATAAATAGTGATTCAGTCGCTCATACGCTCATACACGCTAATCTAGTCAATAGAGTATGTGAGAGACTAGAAATTCAATCTATATCTTTGACAAAAGAGAAGCTAATAAGAGATTATGATGAGAAGATATCTAAGAAGATCATCACTCATAAAATTCTACTCAATCTCATCATCGAAAGTCATAAGAAATTGACTGTATCAATGCTGATAGCTGATATCGATCATCATGAAGTCATATTGAGTAAGCTTTGAATGAACAAAAACGAAATATTATTGAATATGTGAAACGACGTCATTGTTTTTTCGAATCAATTAAATACTTCTATTTCGATTTTTTCAATTCTTCTCAATTCAAAGCATTCAAGTTGATCGCGATCAACTTCGTTTTCTTCTATCATTCAGACTAAGATCTTTATTATGCTCAAACAATCTGTTTCAACTACAACTAAGAAAGAATTATTCTTGATTCAAAGCATAAATGCAGCTTCGTTCAAAACTCTACTGAATCAATCAAAGAAGAATTAAACTGAAGTCTTTGCTCTATTCATGACTGATATTGATAGAGAAATCGCGTACAATACTCAGTGCAATTTGAACGCTTTAAACGTCTCTTTAATCGATGAAACGACTCAGAATTTGAAAGATATTAAAGCAAAGCTGTCATCAAAATATCATGAGTTTCTAGATGTTTTTGATCGAGCTCAATTGAATAAACTGCTTTCTCATCGCTTCTACAATTATAAAATCGAGCTCATCAGTGATTCAACGTTTTCTCACTGTCGAGTCTATTGAATGTTTTCTGTCAAACTTCTGAAGATAAAGAAGTACTTAAACGAGAATCTGTTGAAGAAATTCATCACTTCTAGTCAGACTCTCTATTTCTTCCTCGTTCTATTCGTTCTCAAAGCAAATGAAGATCTTCAATTCTGCGTGAACTATTGAAAGCTAAATGTCATTTTCAAAAGAAATAGATATTCTCTATCGCTAATAAACGAGATCATTGAAAAGATAGTGAATTGCAAGCATCTGACGAGATTGAATATCATATCAGCGTTCAACAAACTTCAAATGCATCTCGATAACGAGAATTACATCACTTTTATCACTGCTTTAGAAGCATATAAATATAAGATGCTACTCTTCGAACTGACTAATGAATCAATCTCATTTCAGCAATATATGAATGATATTCTATGAGACTTTCTGAACGACTTTTGTCAAGTCTATTTAGATGACATTCTCATCTATAGTAAAACGAAAAAGAAACATAGAGATCACGTCAAACTAGTATTGAGTTGACTACGCGAAGCTGAACTGCAGATAAATATTCGAAAGTGTGAATTCAATGTAGAAGAGACTGTCTTTCTAAAAGTCATTGTATCAGAACTAAATCTTCGTATAAATCTCAGCAAAGTGACAGTCATAGTCAGCTGAATCACTTCGATCAATCTAAAAGAAATTCAGAGCTTCGTGAGATTTGTTAACTTCTATCGTCGTTTCATTAAGAACTTCTCGAAGCTAGTCAAATCGTTCACTCAGCTGACTAGAAAGAACACGTCTTTTGTTTGAAACAATGTCTGTGTTCAAGCCTTTGACAATCTAAAGAAACAAGTCAGCTCGACCTCAGTACTTCGTCACTTCGATCTCAAACGACAAGCTATTCTGAAGATCGATGCTTCGAACTATGTAAAAGGTGAAATACTATCTCAGTACGATGACGAGAGAGTTCTTCATTCGATGATCTTCTACAGCAAAAGCATAATTCTCGCTGAAATCAATTATCACATCTATGACAAGAAATTGCTAGTCATTATTCGATGCTTCGAACACTGACGATTCGAGCTGAAATGCACTGAACTACTCATTCAGATATTCATTGATCATCAAGCTTTGAAGATCTTTATGGAAAATAAACAGTTGAGTCGATGACAAGTCAACTATCTGAACATTCTGTCGAAGTTCAACTTTCAGATTATCTTTAGGTCAGGCAAAATGAATACTAAAGTCGATGCTCTAACTCGAATGTCTCTAGCGAACGTCTCTGAATCAGCTCAACGGCTTGAAGATCATTTTCAGACTATTCTGACTCTCGATAGAGTCGATGTTCTACTCGTTGAATCGGAAGCAAATCTCTATCAGCGAGTGCATATGATCAATCAAACGAATGAGCTCTGCGACGAATATA
>JAABUR0100006752.1_pt1 | contig 13862 bp, 23 predicted proteins | sample 5560091 | NCBI WGS metagenome assembly JAABUR01 (sample SAMN10711879, study PRJNA513375) | rock metagenome | isolation source: Antarctica rocks | place: Antarctica: Victoria Land, University Valley sud
GCGGCGGGTACGGCGGCGGCGGCGGCGGCGGCGGCTGGGGCGGCGAGCGCGAGGCGGATCCCTTTGCCGAGGACGACCGCAAGAAGCAGGAGGTGGACGCGCTGTTCTCCGCGGAGAACTCGGGCATCGACTTCTCCTCGTACGATGACATCCCTGTGTACGCCCCTGCCCCGCCGTGCTGCGCCGCCTGCCTGCCAGTGCGCGCACGGGCGCCGGGACGCGTGGCGCGCTGCGCGCCCCCGGTGCCCGCTGGCCACCCTGCGCTTGGCGCGCTGACGGCGGGGCGCCGCGCTGCGCGCAGCGAGGCCACCGGCGCGGACGTGCCGGCCGCGGTGACCTCGTTCGACGAGGTGGACCTGGGCCCCGCGCTGATGGCCAATGTCAAGCGCTGCAAGTACGACCGGCCGACGCCCGTGCAGCGGCTGTCCATCCCGATCGGCCTGGCCGGCCGGGACCTGATGGCCTGCGCCCAGACCGGCTCCGGCAAGACGGCGGCCTTCTGCTTCCCCATCCTGGCCAACATCCTCAAGTCCGGGGCGCAGCCCACGGGGCGCAGCCGCAAGGCGTTCCCGCTGGCGCTGGTGCTCAGCCCCACGCGCGAGCTGTCGAGCCAGATCTACGACGAGGCTCGCAAGTTTTGCTACCAGACCGGCATCCGGCCCGTGGTCGTGTACGGTGGCGCGCCCGTCGTCAACCAGGTGGGCCGGCCTGGCCCCCTGGGTGTGCCTCACGCCTGCAGGTGGGGCGACTAGCGTGCGATGCATGTGCCAGGTCTGGGCCCGGCCTGACTCTTTTGGCCTGCCCGGGGCGTTTCAGCTGCGCGACATGGAGCGCGGCTGCGACGTGCTCGTGGCCACGCCGGGCCGGCTGAGCGACCTGATCGAGCGCGCCCGCGTGTCGCTCTCGCGTGTCGGCTTCCTGGCCCTGGACGAGGCCGACCGCATGCTGGACATGGGCTTCGAGCCGCAGATCCGGCGGATCGTGGAGGGCGAGGACATGCCGCGCAGCGGGGAGCGGCAGACGCTGCTCTTCTCGGCGACCTTCCCCAAGGAGATTCAGCGCCTGGCCGCCGACTTCCTGCACAACTACATTTTCCTGGCTGTCGGCCGCGTGGGCTCCTCCACCGACCTCATCGTGCAGCACATCGAGTACGTGAACCCCAACGACAAGCGCCAGGTCCTGCTGGACCTCATCAACACAGTGGAGGTGCGCAGTTGCGCAGCGGGTCCCGGGCCGCCTCCCGGCGCTCCTGCGCTGAGCTGTGCGGGCTGGGGATTAGGCCGGGTTGTGCTTGAGCTGGGCCGCGCGACCCACAGCACCAGCGGCAGGGGCTTCCAGCCCGGGTTTGACCGTGCGCAGGGCCTCACGCTCGTGTTTGTGGAGACCAAGCGCGGCGCGGACGCGCTGGAGGACTTCCTGGCCGGCAACGGCTTCCCAGCGACGTCCATCCACGGCGACCGTTCGCAGCAGGAGCGCGAGTCGGTGCGCAACAGCCGCTTTCTTCGTGTTGGAGAATTGTTGAACGGTGGCCTCGTCGCCAGAGTGAGCTGGGTTGCCTGCCACTCCTGCTCTGTGCTGTGTGCGCCTGTGCCCATTTTCGTATCGCACATTGGCGCGTGTGACGCGGACGACGACCGTTGCACACTATCTTTGCGCCCCTGCGCGCCAGGCGCTGCGGAGCTTCCGCTCGGGCCGCACGCCCATCCTGGTGGCGACCGACGTGGCGGCGCGCGGGCTGGACATCCCGCACGTCACGCACGTCATCAACTTTGACCTGCCCACCGACGTGGACGACTACGTGCACCGCATCGGCCGCACCGGGCGCGCCGGCAAGAAGGGCCTGGCCACCGCCTTCTTCACCGACAAGGACTCCGGCATGGCCAAGCCCCTGGCCGAGCTGTTGCAGGTGGGCGCGGCCCGCCCCTTGGCTCTGCCTGCCCACCGCCTTGCCTGTGCGCCCAGAGCCGCGTGTTTGCTCTCATGAAGCTGGGCTGCGGCGTGCGGCAGCAAGGCGGCGCCCTGCGCATGGCCTCAGCAGACGCCGCGCAGCGCGCGCGCGCAGTGCGGCGGGACGGACTTTGTACTGGCGCGGGGTGTTTCGGGCGCTCACAATTGGCTGGCCTCGGCTGCGCGCAGGAGACGAACCAGGAGGTGCCGGGCTGGCTGCAGGGCATGTCCGCGCGCGCGCCCAGCTTTGGCGGCAAGGGCCGCGGGCGCGCCGGGGGCGGCAGCCGCTTCGGCGGGCGCGACTTCCGCCAGGACCGTGGCGGCGGCGGCTACGGCGGCGGCTGTGCGCGCCTCCCTCCTTCGCCCAGGAGCATTGCGTAGTACTAGGACGCATGCATGGCCAGCTGCCTGTGTGCAAACTCTCGCTAGTACTTTCCTGCGAGGGTGGCTGGTGCGCGGATGTCATCCCGCTGGCGGAAGCCAGACGTGCCGGACTCAGACCCAGCGTAGACTTGTTGAGCAGTCCTGCTCAGGGAGCTTGCCGGTGCGCGCACAGACGGTGGAGGCGGCGGCGGCGGCTCCTACGGTGGCGCGTACGGCGGCGGATACGGCGGCGGCGGATGTGCGGCCCTGCGTGCTGTTCTGCCGCGAGAGATGCGTCGCGTGCAAGGTCCTCCAGGCTGCTATGCCCCTCGTCGTGTCTCATGTAAACGCCGCAGCAGAACGCTGTGCCACTTGTGCATAGAACTTTAAGGACTGCTTGTATGAGCAATGCTGCCAGCAGCGCGGTGCTGAACGGCGCGCGCGGGCGCGCGCAGACGGCGGCGGCGGGCACGCGGGCGGCGGCGGCGGGTATGGCGGGCAGCAGGCGGCCGGCGGGTACAGCCAAAACTACTCAAGCGCGTGGGACTGATGGGCGCGGGCGACCACACAGCGGGCCTGATATACATTGGGGGAGATGGGGAGGGCGGTGGCAGGGGCGCGCAGCCCCAAAGTGACGCGAGAGAGGGGATCACAAGCTTGCCCCGGCGCTGGTTTTTTATGTGCTCAGCCTGGGGCGCTGGGCTTAGGGCGCTCAAGGACGGCCTGGGGCGCTGCAAGGCCCCGGCGCGTCTGCTGGATGCAATGACCCCCCTCTCGGCCCCCCCCCGCCCCCCGGTATATGCTTGGCCTCTGGCATTCAATGCGTGTTTTCCTGGCTGTGCGCTTGCGCGTCCCTCAGGGCAGTCTGCTGCTTGCATTCTAGGTTCCTCAGGACCCGTCGGTCGGTGCGCGGCGCGTGTGAAGTGGCAAACGGTGTGCTGGTAGGTCAGAGGCTGTCAGGGCACCAAGTGCGGGCGCCGCATGGTCATCAGGGCGCGCGCGCTGCTCAGCCACTCGCGTGGCAGGGGAGCCCGGGCGGGGCGGGGTGGGGGCGCCCGCGCAGCCTCAAGTGGGCCAGCTCCCGACAGCGCCCGCAGCGCTGCTTGACTGAGCATGTGTGCGTCCGTCCCCATTCTTTGCAGAGCGGTTACGTTCGCGTGTCGGTGCTCGATGGAACTGCGTGTGTGTCTTGCGGCATTTTGGGTGCTTGCCCACCAGGGCCGCAGCGGCGGTTGCGGCCGCCGCTCTCCGCAATAAAGGATTGCGGGTCATCCAGGCTAGCTGATTCACACGCTCTCTCTCTTGCGGGTCTGCCCGCCTGCAGCACCGCTGGGCACGGAGCAGCGGCCAAGCGCACAGGCCTGCTGTGTGCTAGACGCCCGCCCAAGGGGGGGACTGTCGGCACATAGGAGGGCCATCTGTTTTGGCCCGGAGGCCGCAAAGCCCTCCCTCTGCCCCGCCTCTTTGCTCTGCGGGCGCCTGAACTGCGACGAACTGCTCCGGAATGTGTCAAGCAAGGCGAACGCGCGAGCGAGGGAGGCCTGCGGCGGCGGGCGCGAGCAGGGAAGCGGCTCGGGCGGAAGCAGGAGCGAGAGTGGGCCCGCAAGCGCGCCTTTTTGCACTGCCAGCACACACCGGCTGTAGTACGTATAGGCACGTCTTGTAGCAGTGTGCGGGCGCACCGCCAGGGGTCCATTTGTTACCTTGCTCGATGCATGGCACGGGGCTCGCCAGCCGCAGTGCGGTGCCGGGGGCTGTGGCACGGGGGGCGGGCCCTGAATGATGGGCCTCATGCTGCAGCAGGGGCGCGCACTTGTAAAGTTTCGTCTGTCGCGCTGCGCTGCTGCTAACTCATGAGCAGAGCTAAGGACTTGGCCATGCTACAGCACCAAAATGACACATCTTGCATTCTACATTGCTATTGTCATTCTATTGTATACCTGCAAGGAGTACGCTGCAAAACTGGATGCATACCTGCAAGAAGTATGCTGCAAAACTGGATGCACACAAGCGCACACTGCAACCGCGCGCAGACTATCAAACAAATCAAAAGGCCTATGCAGTCCGAGAGCTGGCGGGAGGCCATGCGCTGTTTTCACTGCTACGCCAGGCCGTTCGCAGTGTTGCGGAGCAGCATCCTATGCGGCCACCGCGTCCAGGGGCGCTGTCTCCAGCTCCCGCGGGATGCACCACCTCTGCTGCTCCTCGGCGGCTGCCTGCGCCTGCCACCTGCACCAACACAGAGGGCAGGGGTGAGGCGTGCCTGCCTACGCACACGTGCGCGCAAGTGCAAGCGCGACATGCTCAGCAGCCAGCAGAGCGCGGGGCGGCACATGTCGTAGTAGACGCGGCCGGCAGACAGCAGCTCCGCGTGAGTGCCGACCTCCACGACGGCGCCGTTGCTGCGCGCACGCGCCGCTGCTGTCAGACTCCCCAGTCCTGGTCCCCGGCACCGCAGGCGCATGCCGCAGCGCCACGCTGCATCCCACGGCGTGCCCGGCGACAGACCTGCAGCTCTTCCGGGTGCAGCCCAGCTGATTAAAACTGAGCGCGGGATGCCGCTGCCCCCGCACCTCAGCACCACGATCTTATCGCAGCGCTGCACAGTGGACAGCCGGTGCGCCACAAAAATGCTTGTCCGCCCCTGCGCGAGCGCCTGCGCAGAGCAGCAAATCTATGAATGGCGCGCATGCAGCTGGCATGCGCGGGCAGTGCCTCTGGCTCCGCCAGTGCTTGGCAAGCGGGCGACAGAGCAACCGGGGCGCGCCTCAAGCGAGCCCATGATGCCGCGCTCCGTTGCCGTGTCCTGCCCGCCAGCAGACAGCCAAGTGTCACCCAAGCTGCATCCTCGCATGACGATGGCTGTGGGCTCATCAGACCAGCAGGGCAAAAGCAAGCGCACGCACTCACCAGCGCTGACGTGGCCTCGTCGCAAATAAGCAGCCTGCGAGCCACAGTGATGCGCCATAACGTCAGCCTCATGGCACAGACGCATCTGCACATGTCAGCACGACACGGCTGCGGCGCATGCCTGGGGTTCCGGAGGAAGGCGCGCGCGATGGCCACCCTGCCGCCGCACACCGCAGGCTGTGTCAGGCCCATGGCGGTCGCGTGCGCTGAACATAGTGTATGTGCCAAGCACGTACATTTTGTTCGCCCCCACCTCATGCACCTGTGTCTGAGCGGAGCAGCAAACGATGCAGAGCCAGGAGTAGGCGGGTCAGGGCTCATCGCGCCTCTGCTTCTCGCCGCCGCTCAGCTTCAAGCCGCGCTCGCCCACCACGGTCTCGTACCCGTCCTTCATGCGCGCGATCGCCGGACCCAGCTGCGCCATCTCTGCCGCCCCAGCAGGCGCATTGAGCGGCCGCCTGGCTGCACAAGAGCGGCAACAACAGCGCACTTGACAGAGCTCCAGCTTGGGATGCGTGCCGGCTGCCTTTACGATCTCGGCGCGCGTCGCCGATGGCCGGCCGTAGGCCAGGTTCCGCATGATGGTGTCAGCAAAGAGCACCGTGTCTGCGACGCCGCAATGCCGTGTGAAACTCCGCAGCGCCGGTTCACACCTGCTAAGACGCCAAAAGGAGAGGCAGCATGCGCAGGCAACCTGGGCAGCTACATCTGTTTATGCAACACACTCGTGTGCTGGGTACTAGTGCTTAATGAGGTCGCACCCTGCGGGACGACGGCGACGGCAGTGCGCAGGGACGCCTGGCGCAGCTCCCGCACATCTGTACCATCCAGCAGCACCGCGCCGGCCTGCAGGACAGTGCTCCTCCTGTGGTCAGTATGCATGCCAGGCGCACACCGGACGAGCGTGACAAGCATGCTGCTGGTGCGAACGGCAACCCGGGCGTCAGATTAGAGTGCGAGCGCTTGGGTGCAGCTGCCTCACCTGCACGTCGTAGAGCCGGACCAGCAGGCGCAGCAGCGTACTTTTGCCTGAGCCGCTGCTGCCCACAATGGCGCAGCTCTGCCCGGGCGCCACGCTGAGGGTCACCCCGCGCAGCACCTCGCGCTCGGGCGTGTACCCAAAGCGCACGTCCTGCAGGTCCACCGCGAGCCCGCGCACGCCATCGGCCGACCTGCACCACAGCACGCCTCGCTCGGTGCAGGCTTCCCAGGCTGCGCTATTGCAGGCACGCAGCTCGCGCAGCCGGCCAGGCTCACGAGCCAGACGTGGCAGGCGCCTCCGGGACGCCGAGGTGCGGGAAGGCCTTTGGAGCACGGATGGCGGATGCGCCGGCCGCCGGCAGCTCGCGCGTGCCGTCCGGCAGGCTGGGCTGCGTCTTCAGGATGCCGAAGAAGGCCTGCCGGGGCCGCAGGCCTACTGCGCTCAGGAGCTGGGCGCGCCGGCGGCACGTGTCTGCCATGACGCGTCGTCAGGCAGATGCGATGTGCACCGGTGTGCCTGGCCTCGCCAGTCTCTGCCAGCGCGCGCGCGCGCGCGAGCGGCGAGGGCCGAGCGCACCTCCATGTCCACCAGGCTCTGGCGCAGCTCGCGGTAGAACCAGCCCAAGAACTGGAGCGGGCCCCAGAGCTGCAGCAGCAGGCCCTGCGCCATGACCTGCACACATGCGCGCGATGGCCCCTGTCAGGCGCACGGTGGCTGAAAGGTGCGTCGGTGACACAATGAGCAGCAGCCGCAGGTGATCCCACGCTGAAGCGCTGCCGCGCTCACCAGGTCGCCCGCCGTGAACGTGCCGGCGGGTGTGGCCGTGGCAGCCGTGACGAGCACGGCTGTCAGGCCGCAGGCCAGCACCACGGCCTGGCCAGCGTTGAGCATGGCCGCGATGGCCTCCGTTGCCACCGCAGCGCGCTGGTAGCCTACCAGGTACTCGTCGTACTCGTTCACCTGTGCAGCAATGCAGTCGGCCGCTCACGCGAGGTTGCCAGCAGGCTGCAGTCCTTTCTAGCCAAGCCACGCAGCGAAGGCTTTCATCATCTGCAGGACGTCAGTGACACACAAGCAGCAGCACTGCGCAGCATCTATTTGGATGCAAACGATTCCCGACGAACGCCCAAGATCAGTTCCAGTACATCGATTGATGATCCACCAACTATTGCGCAACGAGCAAGGTGCACCAGGCACACCTCAAGCTGCTCGTTGTTGAAGAGCTTGACAGTCTCGTAGTTGAGCAGCGCATCCACAGCCTTCCCCGTCGTCATGTTGTCCAGCTTATTTACCTCCTTCCGAACCTGGCGTCAGACAGGCGCCTCACCTCCCGCGCTGCAACCATCTTTTCAGCCCTGCTGCATGCGTCGCCTCAGCTGCAAGAGCTGCCCCGCCCCCGCCACGCATGCTTGCATGCACCGAGCGCAGTTGCAAGGGTGCACGTGCGCAAGCACGTGCGCCCACTCTTGCTGCCGCCCCTGCTTGCTTGCGCGGCGCGCCTCTGCCGCAGCGCGAGTCAGCGACGCCGTCCACAGCACGTACGCGATGAAAGTCGCGACGACCAGCGAGGCGACCGCCGGCGCAAACGTGCGCGCCAGCAGGCCGCACACCAGCACCAGCTCGATCGCCGTCGGTACAAAGGTGAACACGACCGCCCGAAAGACCATGGCCACGCTCCTCGTGCCTGCGCCAGGAGCCATGCCAAACGCTTGACACCAAGGCAGACAGCAGACAGCAAGGGCGGGCTACAGAAAATGAGGGATGGACGTGGCCATGCGCCACTGCTCATGCTGGTCGGTGCGCCCGCAGGCCAGCGCACCGCGCTCGAGGATGCGCGACAGCGCGCCGGTCCGCCGCTCGAGGTGGAAGTTGGTGTCCAGGTCGAGCACGTGCTGGAATGTGTGGTAGGCCACGCGCCGCCCGGCGGCCTGTCACGGAACACTACATGCTAAGCCCACGCAGGCACGCCGTACGCCACGCACGCCAACGCCAAACAGACGCGCTGCTGCATGCAAACGCATTCCCACGCTGCCAGGGAAGCAACTGCAGAGGATGTGCGTCCATGTTCCAAAGCTGCCAGCCAGCTGAGGAGCGGTGGGACCGTGCCTGCGACACAGGCGTGAACACCGGCCCCTGCATCTCTTTGGTGATCGAGTTGGCGACGCGGCAGCCGCCCGAAGCAAGCAGTGCGATGGCACAGGCGCGGATGCTGACGTCTGTCACAGTGCCGCTCAGCGCGTCGACCGCCCGCTTCAGGTACAGCGGCACCGCCAGGCCTGGTGCACGGGCGCTGCTAGTGAGCATCTAAGCAACAAGCGTTGTCGTACGCGGCGCAGACGTCTGGAACGATAGCACCCTGGCTGGCTTGGCTGGTCAGCTGACACCTGTTCCCCCAAGCGTGGGCTCACCAGCGGCCTTGGATACAAACATGAGCAGCACCGCGCCGCCCAGGCGCCACCACAGCTGCCGGTCGGACGTGGCCAGCTTCACCAGGTACGGCATGACGTCCAGCAGACGCGAGGACGCGGGCGGCTCCGGCAGCGAGGCGGGGCGCGGCAGCACGGTCGCGCCGCGTGGCTGGTCGCTCGCCTGCCTCGCGGCCCTGTCCTCCCCGTCATACTTGCCTGGCCAGGCCACTGTGCTGGCCGCCGCGCACACAGCGGCCTGCGAGCGCCGACGGCAGCGCGCGGGCGCGAGCACGGGCGCGGGCGCTCGCGCGGCGGGCGTGCGTCCTGCTGTCCTGGCAGCGGGCAGCAGGCCACGAACAGATGGCCGCCGGCCCAGCACGGGTGACAGCTGACAGGCCCTGCTCGCCGGCAGGCCGCCTGCGCCGTGCTGGCCTGCCACCAGCACGCACTGGCGCATCCTAGTAGTGTATATGCTGCCGCACCTCGTCAGCAGCACGCTAGAGCCCCTCTAGCGCCGCAGGCGCAGCACCGCTCAGCTGTGTTACTCCTTTGCCAACAGAATTATGAGCTGCACAGCACTTTCTTGAATAAACACTGCAAGAACTCCGACGCAGCTGGTACACTTGTGTGTGGTTGTCTTCTTTTAAGCACCGACCCAGAATACGCAAGCAACCAGCTGCGCTACGTTAAAGTGCTCTGCCACATACGTCTCTGGAGGCCCGTAACGTTACGGTTACCCGTTCAGGCTCACCCCCGTAGGTTTGAAAATGTGACAGCTTTGGTGCATTTACACCAGAGCTACAAATGTAGTAGACTTGCAAGTTAGGAGAAAGTGCCCGCGAGAAGAGCGCGCCCACTCACCAGCGGATGCATTAGTGGAGACACATACTGAGGCACTGTGCTTCAAGCGTGAATGCGATAGGAACGGCGGCATGGAGCAGCATGCAGCAACTTCTGTGCGTGTGTTTGCGCACGTGTTGCCAGTGCTGTCCTTGTAGATAACATGCACGCGCACTGAGCCATGCTGCCTACTTGCAGGCTCACAAGCGCGAGCGTGCCGTGCTCGGGGAGCTGGCAGGGATGCCCGCACAGGAGTCGCTGCGGAAGCGCAAGAAGTTCCAGAAGGCGCAGAACCGCCGCGTCAGCTTTGCGCCAGACAACCAACTGGAGACCATGCACCTCTTTTCCAAGGTGGGCGCGCGCTGCTTCCTGTGACGTGCAGTGTGGGGCACGCGTTGCCCTGCAGGCCCCTCGGGCAGCGCACCTGTCCGCATGCAGTGCGCTTGCTGTGCGCTTGCGGCAAGCGCACGTAACCTTGCCGTGACGTCGCAGGACGAGTACCAGCCCACGCCAGACGCCGAGCGCGAGCTGCCACCGCTCGATGGGACGCACGGGCTGGGGCCCCCTGGACCGAGCGGCGCGGCGGGGTTGACAGACATGCCTGATGCCTGGGCCCGCCACGCCGCGGGCGAACCCAGCCCCTCCGGCTCGCTGAGCCTGGCCGCCTCGCCCGCCAGCCTGCGCGGCGCGGAGACAATGGACCTGGTGACGGCTGCATCGCTGGAGCTGGGTGACGGGCGGCAGCCGGCGGCGGCCGGCGCCACAGACGACTTTGACGAGCTTGCGCGCCAGGAGCTGCTCAGCGGCGTCCTCATGGGCGAGCAGACTGCTGGGCCCTCTTTGGCGGGTAAGCGCACCCTGCCTGAACAAGTGCAGGGTGTTCATCCAACAGCCAGGTCTGCTTGCCTAGGAGCCTGGGGTCAGGAGTAAGAGCCTGACCCAGGAGGCCGCCGCCTTGGCCCGCCTTGGTGCCTGAGGGCCGTGCGACTGCAGGCGAGATCACGCACGGGGTGCCAACGCTGGGTGAGCTTGCTGAGGCGGACGAGGCGGAGGATGCAGCCGCTGAGGCCGACACGGACCCGCCAGCCAGCGCAGCCAGCAACGGGGCAGGCCACCACCTGCGGCGGACGGGTGCGGCGCCCGCTGCGTCTCAGATGCCGGCCGGAAGCTGCTCCAAGTGCGCGCAGTCTGGCACGACTCCCTGACCATCAACGGAAGCTCTGTGCTCAGCGCGGCGACAAAGCACTGCGTCTGCCTGAGCGCTTCACGCCCTATCTTACAAGTGCAATGGCCTTACCGCGCTTGTTTGCATCAGAGCCGCCTGACAGGCCTGCAAGGGAGGCCGGGAGGGCTGAGGCCGCCTGGCGCGCGCGCAGAAACTCCGGCGCGTGCGAGCGGGGAGATGTCCAGGGAAGTGACGCTGGGGGCGGGGACCGCGACGCCCGGCAGCGAGCGTCCAGGCGATGCCGCTCGCCTGGCTGCGCCGGACATGCCCCGCGCGGGCGACACCACAGGCGGCGTGTCGCTCGGATACACGGCGGCACTGGAGGGCCAGGGCCACACGGCGTGGGGCCCTGCGGCCGAGCAGACAGCGCCGCTCAGCGAGCCCGGCGGGGAGCGCGCGGGCGCCGCGCAGGCCAGCAGGTGGGGCATGGTGCCCGGCAGCGAAGACACGATGGAGCTGGACCTGAAAGGGCAGGGTGCGGCACGCGAGCCCTCTGCCCTGCCCTGCGTCAGCGCTTGCAATCATCAGCGCCCCAGCCGTACACGTGCCGGCAACAGCAGGCGCTGCGCGCTGCTCGCTGGGACTCTCGCTGAGCGTCTCCAGACCGTCTCCAACCTTGCCCGGGAGCCAGAGAGGGACCAAGTGACAATTCTGTGCTTGCCCGCAAAAAGCTTTTCTGGCGGCCTGCAGGGCGGCGGCTGATGGGCGAGGCGACGTACAATGACATCTATGGCGCAGCGGAGGACAACGCATCAGATGCGGAGGTCGGCGCCGTAGGCGACGACGCCACAGCGGCCCCGCCGCCACCCAACTGCGCGACTCCGGACGGCGAGCGCGCGGAGCCAAGCCCGGCGCCCACTGCGGGCGGCCCGGCCAGCGCGGGCGGCGGCGGCAGCGCAGCCAGGCGCTCCAGTCTGGGCAGCCTGTCGAACCCCAGCCCTTTGACTGGCCGGCGCTCTTCGCTGAGCAGCGACGTCCGCGAGGCCAGTGCGCCAGGTGCGAAGCAAGTCGATAAGTAAGGGAGCTGTGTGTCTGCAGCACCGCTCGATGGCGATCAAGCCTGCACTTGCTCGCGCACGCACAAGTAAATGCTGGGGCCACGCGGTGCCTAACGAGACTGCGCGCTCTCTGGGTCAGGCCGGAGCAGCCCGTGGACGCGCAGCCAAGCTGCGGCCAGCCGGCGGCGCAGCATGGCCGGCGGCGACGCCACCGGTCGCCTGCTCGCTGACGACTTTGCCCCGACTTCCGAACAGGTGACACAGCAGGCCGCTCCGCCTGGCTCATGCAGTTCATGCAGACATGCGGTGCTTGTGAGGCTGTCGAGCATGACTGCAAAACTGACACAGAGTCAAGGATGTACGTGTGCTGTGTGTCTGCAGGGCGCGCCCGCAGCACAGGCGTCAGTGAAGGCAAGCCGGTCGCAGCATGAGCTGGACGCAAGCAACCACCAAGCACCAGGTAAGCCTCATATCATGACAGCTGCATTGTCACGCGCACCATCCACACATCCATCGCATGTCACATTTCAGCTCCGCACGTTCCTTGTCGGAAATGGTTACAGCCGCAGGCAGATCCTGGCATGTTAACATCATGTGATGACGTGCTGGGCAGGCCCGCTCATCTGTGAGCCCATTACCAGGGCACCCATGTATGATTTTGCTGGCGTGCAGGTCAGGACGCCACAACCAGTCTGCTGCGCGAAATGGCGGACACTGTGCCGGACAGGCCTGCGCTGGCGGAGGGCGCGCTGGGTCTGCTGCGCCGCCGCATGACCCAGCTCGGCAGCGCGCAGGTGGCCCGCACTTCAGCCAGCATCTGCTGTTCCAGGCCATGTAGCGCTGGGTGCCGCTCTTGTGTCACCCTGCCATCCCATGCAAGCTGCCCTGACATTCCCCGCGTCCCCCGCTGCACGCAGGCTCCTGGCGACCAGGGCGGTCTGACCCAGACGGCGGGCCTGAGCATGGGGCGCAGCGACAGCAGCGGGCCGCACACGCTGGCGCTTCTGCGCAGCGGGCCCACGCCCCACGTCGGCGCCGGGGGCGCGCTGCCCACGGGAGGCGGGCTGCCGGGCAAGACAGCACAGCTGCTTGCGGATGCGACCATGGCCTCAGCGGCTGGGTCCTCGCGCGGTGGGGCGGCCGCCGCCGCCAGCGAGCATGCGGCCTCCCCGGCGGCAGAGATGCAGAGCCGCCCAGATGCTGAGGTGGGCGACGCACGCCCTCATATAAGACTCTGCGTTGCCCCGAGCATGACGGTGGCACAGCGTGCACAGCTCGCATGTGTGAGCATCTGCAAGCTTGATGTCCTGGGCACCGTGTCTTGCTGTGCCAGCTTGGGCCGTGCACTAAGGTCGTCTGTGCGCAGGCGCCTGCGGCCCCTGAGAGCCCGGACCTGCTGCATGACCAGACGCTGGAGGGCATGGAGGAGCCGCCCGAGCTGGGCGCTTGGGAGGGGCCGCCGGGCGGCACGCCCGCACCAATCCCAGGTCAGCGCTCTGCCGTCGCTGCGCCTGGAGCCTGAACAGCGTGCTGCGGCTTGTCGTATTTAGGTGTAGGCAGGAAGTGCCGCTGTATAGCAGCCAAGCCAAGCATCGACATGCGTGCTGAGAGCAGGGCCGAGAGCCATGATGACAGGCAGGCATGCTGCATGCTGGCCAGTCCCACAGTCCGTGAACGCAGGGGTTGTCCCTCTGCGGGGACAGGCGGTCCGCTCCTGCTTCGCACGCCGCCGCCGCCGCCGGCGTCCGCGCAGCGCCGCGTGGAGGCCGCGAATGCCAGCCTGCAGCGCGTCGTGCACTACTCCGCCACCCGCATGGCAGCCTCGCCGGCTGTGGCGTCCCTGCGGCGCTCGCCCGCGCCCTCGCGCTCCGCGCCCCGCTCGCTGCGCGCGCCTGACGGCAGCGCGGGCCGCCCCGCGGCGACCCCAGCGGCCTACCCCGTGCCGGAGGGCGACACGCGGTCGCTGCAGCGCATCCCGGGCGGGCCCAGGCTCGCGCGCACGCCGGTCGGCGGCCGCTCTGACAGCAGCCGCCTGGCGCCCGCTTCCGGCTCCGGCCCGAGCTGGGTGCGTGCTGCGGCTGCCCCGCCGCCGTCTGCGTTGCCAGCTGAGCGTGGCCTGTCCTGCCACTGGGCTCCTGCACGAAATGCCTTTGCCCTGCACGCGTCCGCGCCCGCTCAACGCATGATGT
>JAABUR0100006756.1_pt1 | contig 13859 bp, 14 predicted proteins | sample 5560091 | NCBI WGS metagenome assembly JAABUR01 (sample SAMN10711879, study PRJNA513375) | rock metagenome | isolation source: Antarctica rocks | place: Antarctica: Victoria Land, University Valley sud
ACCCGCGACGTCTCGGGCGAGGGGGTGCAGCAGGCCCTCCTGAAGCTCCTGGAGGGGACGGTCGCCAACGTGCCCCCCGCGGGAGGGCGGAAGCATCCCGAGCAGCAGTACCTCCGGGTGGACACGAGGGAAATCCTCTTCATCTGCGGCGGGACCTTCGTGGGGCTGGAGGAGATCATCGCCAAGCGGCTGGGCCACAAGCAGATCGGCTTCAATCGCGACCGGAACCACTCGCCCGAGCGGGAGCGCGAGCGCGACGAGATCGTCGCCGAGGTCACCCCCGAGGACCTGGAGCGGTTCGGGATGATCCCGGAACTGATCGGGCGGCTGCCGGTGATCGCCACCCTGAACCAGCTCTCCGAGGACGACCTGGCCCACATCCTGGTCGATCCCAAGGACGCCCTGACCAAGCAGTATCGCGTCCTGTTCCACTACGACCGCGCACGCCTGGAGTTCACCGACGGGGCGATCCGCGAGGTCGCCCGCCGCGCCAAGGCACGCGGTACGGGGGCGAGGGCGTTGCGGTCGGTCATGGAAGGGCTGATGCTGGACATCATGTTCGACCTCCCGGAGCGGCAACCGGGGCACAGCTACACCATCACCGAGGGGGTCGTCCAGGGCAAAGAGGCGCTCGCCTCCTAGCGGACCCGCCCGGCGACCTCCCCCGATCGCCACGCCGGCCGCGGGCGGGAAGGCTCGAGGAAGAGGAGTTGGCGTCGTGGGGGCGGCCGAGCGGGCGGAGACCGTGGGGATGCTGTCGAGATGATCGAGGGGGGTGATCATGCCGTCTTCTCATCCGAGCGAGACCGAGCTTGCCGGGGCGTCTCTCCGGGCGATCGCCGCATTTTCCGCGCGGAACGCGATGCGAATCTACCCGATCCTCCAGCATCATTACGACGAGCATTCCGGGGTGATCCACATCCTGATCTCCGCCGTCCTCGCCACGGCCGAGGCGAAGCCTTTCGACCTCCTCGAAGCGGGGGCGAGCCAGCGGGCCGTGAAATCCCTCGACAGGACGTCGAGAGACATCAATGCGCTTTCCGCCGCCGATTGCCTCGGGTTCGCCGCGTCCTGCGCGGCCAGTTGCCTCGATCGCGACAAGTCCGAGGCCGTGACGTGGGCGGTCCAGAGCGGCGACGCGGCCGCGGCGTGCGCCCATTTCTCGACCTTCGGGCTGGCTCCAGAGGGCGAATCGAGTGCGATCGCGGCGATTCGCCGCGACTTCGACACGGCGGCGGCCATCGCCCCGGAGGGAGCCGACGAGATGGGCGGGCCCGTCGACCTCTCGGAAGAGGGTCCTTTCGGGCCCCTCTGGACTTCCGGCCCCCACGGGTGGTTCCTCCCGTCTCGACGTCCCACGCGGAGGTAACCCGGGGCCGGAGTGCGGCCGAGCCGGTGGAGGCGGTGGCCTGCCGGGGCGGCGGATGTCGGGACGTGACCCCATCCGCCCGCCTTGCGCGGCCGGTCGGGCGTTGTCGCGGCGCCCCCGGGGGGGTAGGTTCACCCTTCGGCGACGGTCCACCCGGGGGGCAGGCACAGGGCCAGCCCCGACCGGGGCGCCGCCACATCGCACACATCCACGCGTCGCTCGTGCTAGCGTTTCTGGACGAACTTCCGCCCTCCGGGCGTGCTCATCGCCCGGGCGAGCTCTTCGAACAGCTCGGCGTCCCGCCGGTCGCAAATCACACGGGCCAGCTCGTCTCCCCGGCGCGACTCGGGCATCCCGCCCGTGCCCAGCGCCCCGACGATCCGCCCGAGCTCGGCGACCAGGTCGCGTGCATCTTGTTGCATGAGGGCCAACCGGCCCGACAAGTCCTTCGCCTCGTCGATGGTTCGTCGCATCGGACACCCTCCCCCGGAACCTGACAGGTGACAGGTCCCATTCTACCGGATGCCGGGTCCGCACGGCGACGACCAAAGTACCCCGGGGGCGGGAGTGGCCTCGCGACGACGATCGTGATGCCCAAACGCCTCACGATCTCCCCGCCGGCCAGGTCCGCTCCCGTGCGCCCGCCCGATATTGTGACGCGGAATCACGGGGCCAAATGACACGAATCGCTTCGGAAAGAGGGCTTATTCGACTATTAAAGTGGCTTTAAGCCTTGATTGGAAAACATTTATAGGCATGATCTTCCTTATTGATTGAATGGAGTCATCCGTGTATGGTGCGCCTTCCGGTTATCCGCCGTGGACATGCCGGTGGGCAAGGCGGACGCGATCCGACGGGGCACCCCGATGACGATGATTTCGAGGCGGGTTGGGCTGGCGTTGGCACTGAGCTTGCTCGGATCGGTCCAGGCACGAGCGGTCATGATCACCGGGTATGCGGGCGGGGAGATCACGCTCAATCGGACTACCGGCAGGCCTGGGGGCAGTCAGCTGTACAACTTCACTCCCGGCGAGGGGCTCTACATCACCTACTCATTCGAGACGAGCCGGGTCGAGAACCCGGGCGGCTCGGGCGGGGCCTTCGGCAGTTACACCCCCGTTCCCGTGTTCTTCCAGCTCTATACCAGCGGAGGGTATACCGCTAGCTCGCAATCCATTGAGTTTCGAGGGGGCAACCTGTTCGTGAGGAACGGGGCCACCGATTCCTTGGTGTTCCGGATCGGCACCGGGGGGCTGGATCTCGAGCTATCCTTGTTCGACCCGACGGGGACGGTATTGTCCTCGACCGCACTGCCGACGCAGGAGCAGCTCACCCGATTCACGCAAGGAAGTGTCGAATTCAACAGGGAGCGATCCGCCGGGGACGAGAATTTCGTGGCGTCGATCCGGTCCCTCCCTTCCGCCATAGCATTGCCCCTGCCGGAGCCCTCGACCTTCGCCATGGGCGGCATCGGGCTGGGGATCGTCGGCCTCGGCTACTTCGCGAGACGGCGACGCGAGCGGGCCAGCGCCTGACGTCCATCCGTGGGACGCGGGTGGCCCCGGTCGCCCGCCCGCCGGGGAGGCGCGGCCATCAGAGGTCATCGGTGATGGTTTCCCCACCTCACGTCGCCGTGAGATTCGCGATGGCGAACCACCGATGCCACCTGTCCTCACTTCGTCGCATGCTCCCGGAAAAACTCCCAGATCAGGTCGTTGGCCGCGATGTCCCTCGTGCTCCTGCCGAGGTCGCGGATACGCGGCTCCCGGCCCGGCCAGGTGTGGCCGCCCCCTTCGATGAGATACAGGACCACCTCGGAACCTCCCCGCCCCGGCCCGTACGACTTCCTCACGACCCGGGTGCCGTCCTCGACCAGGTCCGGCAGTTCGAAGACCTCGGGGATTTCCGGGCAACCGTCCGCCTCCGCCCAGGCCCGGATCGAGGCGTCGACCGACAGGAATTTCAGGGTCTTGGGGATCCGCTCGTCGGGCCCGCCGAAGAGCACGAGCCCGTCCTTCGTCCCGTGGAAGTGCAGCACCGACACGGGACGGCGCGGGCGACAGGTCTCGATCGCCATCGTGCCCGCGACCGGGGCGATGGCGGCGATCCGGTCGGAGAGTTCCGCCGCCAGTCGATAGCACATCATCGCCCCGTTGGACATCCCGGTCGCGTAGACCCGCCGGCGATCGACGTGGACCACCGTGGCGAGGTCGTCGAGGAGCTTCGCCACCTAGCCCACGTCGTCCGAGGGCCGACCGCGGACGCCCCCCGCGTCCCAGTAGAGGAAGAACGGGGTGCTCCCGGTTCCGTTGGGGTAGACGACGACGAAGCCGGACCGGTCCGCCGTCTCGTTCAGGCCGCAGAAGCGGGCCATCGCCGCCGCGTTCATCGCCGCCGCGTGGAGGGCGAGCACCACCGGCATGGGCCTGCCCGGGTCATAGGAGGGGGGGACATGAACGGCGTAGGAGCGGGCCTGGTCGCCGATCGCCAGCGAGCGAATGTGGTCGCCGGGCGCGAGCGGATTGACGGAGAGGAGGGTCAACGCGAGCAGGGGGAACGAGCCGAACACCATCGAGAGCCTCTCCGTCGATTGTCCCGAGCTTTGACACCATCATGACAGCGGCGCCTGCACCGACGATTATAATCCACCCGAGCGTGAATGCGACCCCGGCTCGGTAGGCTTCCGGAACAATCGTAGTGCACTCATCCCGCCCGGGGATGGCGATCGAGGCGCCCGCGAGGGCAAGGGGTTGAGGAGGGCGCGGGGCGAGCTACACTGGCGGCTGTGTCGTGGGATGGGGCCCGTCGGGCGGACTTCGGGGAGGCGATCCGGTGCAGCTTCATGAGATGAGTTGGCCCGCCGTGGAGGCGCTCTCCAAGGACGTCCCGGTCGTGGTGCCGATCGCGGCGATGGAGCAGCATGGCAGGCACATGCCCGTCTTCACCGACAGCATGCTGCTGGGCGAGGTCGTCCGCAGGGCCGCCGACCGGATGGGGGATCGCGTGGCCTGGGCGCCGCTCTCGTGGCTGGGCAACTCGCACCACCACATCGACTTCGCCGGCACGATGTCTGCCGACCCGAGGACGTACCTCGACACGCTCGGCGACCTGATCGAGAACCTGATCACGCACGGCTTCCGCCGGATCGTCCTGCTCAACGGCCACGGCGGCAACATCGTCCCCGCCCAGCAGGCGGTCTTCGAGGCCCGCCAGCGCCATCGAGGGCGGGGCGACCTGCTCTTGCTGGCGGCGACGTACTGGACCCTGGGGGCGAGGCCGCACGAGGCCGATCCCTCGATCGAGCAGACGCGCATGGGGCACGCCTGCGAGTGGGAGACCTCGATGATCCTCCGCCTGGCCCCGCACCTGGTCGGCGACCTGAGTCGGGTCGATCCCGTCGAGTTCGGGAACCCCTTCGAGCCCGCCACGCGCGGCTGGATCACGAAGGACCGGAGCGAGCCCGGCCACATCGGCAATCCCCGCGCGGCGACCGCCGAGAAGGGGGAGACGCTCCTCCGCCTCTTCGCCGACGACGTGGTGACGTTCCTGGGACGGGTCGCCTCGTGGGACGGCCGCGGGTGGGACGGATGACGGCCCGCTCTCCCGCGTGGACCTGGGCGGTCTGCGGGCTCCTGCTGCTGGCGACGATGCTCAACTACATGGATCGCCAGACGCTCTCGCAGATGGCCACGGACATCGGCCGGGAGCTCCGCCTCAGCAACGAAGATTACGGCAAGCTCGAGCGCGGATTCGGCCTGGCCTTCGCGGTCGGGGGGGTCGTCACCGGGTTCCTCGTCGACCGCCTGGGCGTCCGCCTCCTGTACCCGGCCCTGGTGCTGGCCTGGTCGGCGGCGGGCTTCGCCACCGCGTGGGCGGACAGCTTCGAGGGCCTGCTGGCCTGCCGGGTCCTGCTCGGCTTCTTCGAGGCGGGCCAGTGGCCCTGCGCGCTCACGACCTCGCTCCGCCTGCTCTCGCGGCAGGACCGGACCCTCGGCAACAGCATCCTCCAGAGCGGCGCCGCCCTGGGGGCGATCCTCACGCCGCTGGTCATCCAGCTCATGGTCAGCGACCGGCCGGGGAGCTGGCGCGCCCCCTTCCAGGTCATCGGCGCGGCCGGGATCTTCTGGGCCTTCGCCTGGCTGATCATGGTCCGCGGCAGCGACCTAACGCTCGCTGAAGGCGCCGAGCCCGGGACCGGGCCGGGCGAGGCCCCCCGGCCGGATCGCACCACCTTCGTGCGGCGATTCTCGACCCTGGTCGTCGCGGTGATCGCGATCAACTTATGCTGGCATTACTTCCGCGCCTGGATGCCCAAGATGCTCCGCGAGGAGTACGGCTACGGCCGGGACACGGTCAACTACTTCACCTCGGCCTATTACGTCGCCACCGACGTCGGCTGCCTCACGGTGGGGGTCGTCGTGCGGCTCCTGTCCGGTCGGGGCTGGCCGGTCCACTCGTCGCGGATGGTCACCTTCTTCGCCTGCGCGGCCCTGACGAGCCTCAGCGCCGTCGCCGCCGGCCTCCCCGCCGGCCCGCTCCTGCTCGGCCTCTTGCTCCTGATCGGCTTCGGGGGCATCGGCCTCTTCCCCATCTATTACTCCCTCTCGCAAGAGCTGTCGGCGCGTCACCAGGGGAAAGTGACCGGCGCCTTGAGCTGCATCGGCTGGCTCGTGACCGCCCTCATGCAGTGGCTCGTCGGCCTCTCGATCGATCGAACGGGCTCCTACAAGCTCCCCACATTCCTGGCCGGCCTGATCCCGCTGGCCGGCTTCGCGGCCCTGTTGCTCTTCTGGGACCGCCCGGCGCGGCGCCCCCCCACCCCCGAGGGCCATCCGCCAGGAGGTCGCACACCGGATCCCTGACCGAGGACCTTTCGACCTCCACGGTCGTCGCCAACGCCGATGCCGGTAGGTCGCCGAAGGCGACGTGGGACGTGGCCGGGCCGAACATCGGGCCATCCTGTTTTGCGCGTGTGAAAACCGGATCCACTTATTATGCTCTACGAAACGAAAACATTGTTTCGACACTTTCAAATCCACATCGTCCCTCCAAGGCGAGGTGCTTCTGGAAGACGTGTCTCCTCCGGGTCGATCCTTTCAACGGGAGGCGAGCGATGGATGTCAAACTCATCCAGGTCAGCAATCGCGGGAACCGGGAAATCCCGATCGATGACGAGAATTTCATCATCGGCCGCGAATCCGACTGCGAACTCCAGCTCGATCAGGGGCGGATCAGCCGACGCCATTGTCGCATCCTGAAGCGAGGCGGTCGCGTCTTCGTCCAGGCCCTCTACTCCACCGCGGGCACGGCCGTCAATCAAAAAATCATCGAGCCCGACGGCCTCCCGTTCGAAGTTCACGACGGCGATCACCTCTGGGTCGGGTCGGAGCACTTTCTCTTCGCCATATCGCTCTCCGCGAGCGTCTCGCCCGGGCAAGCCGACCCGCAGCAGGCGTCTCCGCCCGTCGAGCCGGGTGGGGCCGGCATGGCGACGAATCCGTTGCTCACGACGAACAAGAAGTCGCTCGCGCGGGCGGCGCACAAGATCCTGGAGGGGATCATCAGCCCGGGCGAAAAGGCTGACGAACCTTCGCTGGATCCGGAACCGACCCCATCGACGAGCCGCGGCCATCTGGTCGTCACCCGATCGAAAGGAGTCTCCGTCGTCCAGCTCATCCCGAAGTCGATCGTCGCCGAGAGCGACATCCGCAACATCACCAACGAGCTGGGCGAACTGATCGACTCGGGCCAGAACTGCATCGCGCTGAACTTCAAGAACGTCGAGCGGCTCTCGAGCCAGGTCATGGGCGAGGTGGTCCAGGTCTTTCGTCGCTGCAAGGACACGGGGGGCACGCTGAAGATTTGCACGGTCCCCCCGCAGGTGGCCAAGATCCTCTCCATGACGAAGATCGACCGTCACATCGAGGTCTTCGCCGATGAGCGGCTGGCGCTGGAGAGCGCCTGGCCGAAGCAGGCACCGGCTCCCGCCGCCCACCCGTCGGCCGCGTCGGAGGGTGGCCCGGACGAGCGGGAGCCGGGTCATGCCCCGACTCGGGCCCTCCCGCAGCGACGCATTCGATTGATCCTGGAGATCGGCAAGGCCAAGGGGCGAGTCGTGGAAGTCGGCGTGCCTCGATTCCTGATCGGTCGCGATGAGCGGTGTCACCTCCGTCCCAATAGCAACGCAATCAGCCGTCTTCATGCGGCGATCGATCAGCGAGAGGGCCGGGTCTTCATCCGCGACTTCGGGAGTGCGTCCGGCACGATCCTCAACGGCCGGTCGCTCCAGGACGAAGAGGCCGAGGCGTTCGACGGCGACAAGCTCCAGATCGATGTCCTCCTGTTCACCATCTCGATCGAGGACCAGGTCGGTCGCCCGAAACCGCAGGTCCTGGACGAGTCGCTGGGCCTGCTCTTCGGCGGGCAATCGACCGACCCTCACGCAGACACGATGATCATGAAGTTCATGGACCTGACCGCACCGGCCCCCGGCCCCCCGGCCGCCGCCCCCACGGCCTCGCCCACGCCTCCCCACGCGTCCTCCCGGCCCGTCGATTCGCCGAAGAAGTATCGCCACTTGACGCACGAGGACGTCCGGGATGTCGCCGTCGTCACCGTTCTCTTGCCCGACCTGAGCGAGGATTTCGACGTCGGTTCGGTCCGCATCGAGCTCGAATCCATCCTGGAGCAGACCGAGCATCACCGCATGGTCTTGTGTTTAGACCGCGTCAAGTCAATGTCGCGGGGTTGCGTGGTGATGCTGCTGGCGCGCGTCCAGCACTTCAGCCAGGCCGGGGGCACGATGCGATTGTGCCGCGTCTCCCCCCCGTTGAAGGAGTTCCTGGAGAAGACGCAACTCCCCTTGCTGGTGGATATGTTCCCGACACTCGAAGAGGCGATGGACACGCCCTGGGAATAACGACGCGGGCACGGTCGTTTCGCGTGGTCCCTCCCGCCCGCGGTCGAGGCGGGCCACACGAGGCGGCTCCGGACGGGATTGGGGCCGAGCGTGAGATCGTTCACGGAGTACCTGACCTTCGACATCCCCGAGCGGATGGCGTTCCTGAACATCACCCCGCAGCTCGAACAGATCGTCGCGAGGAGCGGGGTCGGGGAGGGTCTCCTCCTCTGCAACGCCATGCATATCACGGCGAGCGTCTTCGTGAACGACGACGAGCCGGGCTTGCACGAGGACTACAAGCGGTGGCTCGAAGGGCTCGCCCCGTTCGACGCCTCGCCGCGGAGGTACAGGCACAACCGCACCGGGGAGGACAACGCCGACGCCCACATGAAACGACAGGTCATGGGGCGGGAGGTCGTCATCGCCATCACCGCCGGGAAACTCGATTTCGGACCCTGGGAACAGGTCTTCTACGGCGAGTTCGACGGCCGACGCCCGAAGCGGGTGCTGGTCAAGGTCATCGGGGAGTGAAACGACGGCGTCTGCCGGTCGTCGCGATCGGAGGAGGCACCGCGGGATGCGGAACTCCTCTTCCACGGGCGGGCCGCCCGGGCGGTGACGGCGGCACTCGAGGCCGCGGAAGGGCAAGGGGAGAGGAGAGAGGTCGTCCTGAGCAGGGGAGCCGCTCGACCGGCCCGAGTCTTTAGCGGGAGCGAACGCGAGGCCGAGCGTATCGGCCCCACCTCGCGTCGCGGTGCGAAGCCGACACCCGAGAAGATCCTACACCGGGCTCGTGGGGCCGTGCGGGCCTCCTGCTCATCGCATCCCGCCGAATCCGCCCCAGCCTCCTCCGCCGCCGCTTCGTTGACCGCGCATGGCCGCGAAGAATTCCGCACGCTTGGCGCGTTGCTCGGGGCTCGTCTTGTCGAGCCGCTCACGACTCCGCTGGGCACGCTGCTCGGGAGAGCTTCCCCTGCCACGGCCTCCGCCACCTCCCCATCCCCCACCGCCAGGACCACCACGGCCACCGCCTGGTCGTCCCGCCATCTGACCCTTGCCGCTTGCGCTCCCCGTCTTCCCCTTCGCCAGGGTCTTTCCTTTCGCGGCGCCCGACTTCCCCTTCGCGGTCGGCCTCTGGCCTTTCCCCGGGGGGCCACCGAAGCGCCGTCGATTCTTGGACATCTCGTCGAGCCAGGCCTTCCGCTCCGCCGGGGTCTTCTCGAAGTACTCGTCGATCCGATCGTCCATCTTCTTTTCCATGTCCTCCATGCCCTTCTCGAAGAAGGCCCTGCGATCGTCGGGGGAGAGCTTCGCCATCTCGTCCCGGAACTTCTTCATCACTTCTTCGTTCTTCCCGCGCGGTCCCTCTCGAAGCTGGGCGGACAACTTGCTCAACTCGTCGAACCGGGAGGCACTGGCATACTTCTGGTAGCCCCAGAACATGCCGATCGAGAGGAACGTGGCGGCCACCCCGCCGAGGATTCGCCGCTTGGTCGTAGTCGTCATGGCTCGCTCTCCGCGATAAATCTACGATCGGGCGCTCAGTAGGGTGTGGCATGCATGTCGGCGAAGAGTCCGTTGCGCGACTTCGGGCCCTTCGGGCCGTGGAAGGGGTCGAAGTCATAGATGAGGATGACGTCCTGGCTGGGACGTCCCCTGACGACCTCCAGGTACGTCCTCCCGGCCAGCCTGGAGACGGGATACTCGTAGCTGATCCGCTCCTTGGGGAAGTATTCCTGGTCCTCGGGGCACCGGAAGACGCCCTCATTGTTCTCGATGAAGTCGCCGAGCGCCTTGGTCAGGCTGGGCTTCTCGGGGGTGAGGGTAGGCATCTGGGCCGCAAACGGGAATATCTCGCTGTGAGTATCCAGGTACATCCGCATCGCCAGGCCGATGTTGTGCAGCTGCGACAGGCATTGGGCCCGCCTCGCCGTCGCCCGGGCCTTCTGGACGGCGGGGACCAGCAGTCCTGCAAGCAGGCCAATGATCGCGATGACGACGAGCAGTTCGATGAGGGTGAACCCCCTCCGTGTACGATGGGCGACATCTCGCAGACGCATGGCCTGACCCTCCAAGTGGTGATCCGGTCGACTCGGGATGCGGGGCCCGGGTCGGTGGGCGATTCCTCGTCGTCCCGGTTCGCGTGAGCGGAACCCCCGGGTGGATGACCAGCGTTCACGCGGTCCTATCCTTGAGAAACACCCCCGCCCCCGGGAAGTATCGGCCTGCCGGAGTTTTTGTCAGGGGACGATCGCGCGGACCAGGAGGGCGACGCGGTCGGCGTCGACCGCGGCGAGTCGGTCGCCGCGCCGACAGGCCGCGCCCCGGACGGCGAAGAGGTCGGGGCGGAGCGGGGCGAGCCGGGCGATGGCGGCCGCGTCGAGGCCGCCGGCCAGGGCCACCCGTCGCCCGCCGCGTCGGGCTCGGGCGACCCAGGGTCCCCACGACGCATCGATCGGATTCGGGCGCGTCTTGTCCCAGGTATCGACGAGGACTCCCGCACAGTCGGTCGCCGCCAGGGCGGTATCGAGCACGGAGTCGGGGTGGGGAGCGTCGGCCCTCGCCCAGTCGGCGTAGGCGACGGCCACCCACGACGGCCCCGGGCCCCAGGCGCGACGGAGGTCGGCCCACGCCTCCACCCAGTCCGGCCCCGCGCCGGCCAGGCCGAGCTTGCGGAAGGTGATGCCCGCGAACAGATCGGGGGGAGGGGCGAGGGAGGACCGCCCGGGCGCCTGCCACTCGCGAAGCTCGCCGAGGGCGACGCTGACGGGAATTTCGGGGGGGACGGCACGCCGGACCGCGCGACAGACCTCGAAGTCCGCGCGACCGAGCGGCCCGCGGTCGGGCTCCTTGACGTCGATGACCGTCGCGCCCCCCGCGAGGGCCGACCGCGCCTCGTCTACCGACCGGACGCTCACCAGCAGGCCCGCCACGATCAGCCCGCCCGGGGCGGCCGGGCCCCCGCGCCGGACCTCTCCCGCTTCACGAGGGGATCGGGCAGCGCCCCGGACGGGCTGTAGCTGGGGGGATGCGGGAGGAGCCGGCAGAGGGTCCCGAAGACGATCAGCGTGACGGCGGTGGGCATCGGGACCTCGTATGGCTGCGGGCGGGACGGACAATCGGGCTCGCGGGATGGTCCGCGCCGAGGCCAACTCTATCCGGTTTGTCGCGGCTCATCAACGCCCGCCGCCGCGCCAAGGATTTCGTAGCGAAGGACGCGGTCGAGCCGGAATGCCTTCTCGAAGGCGTCGAGGTGGCAGAAGGCGACGAGGTAGGGGACCCCTCCTTTGTAGACGAAGGCCCTGGGAGAGACCTCGCGGGGGGTGGCCCCGCGGGTGCCGCCGGTGTATTCCATGCGGACCCGCCCCCCGGCCGCGATCGCCCCGGCGAGGCTTTCCCAACCGGTCGGCGCGGGGGTCGGTCCTTTGGGGTCGAAGATCGGGTAGGCGACCAGCGCCGACTCGGCCACGAGCGGGCCGTCCAGGGCGACCCAGAGCCCCATGACCCGGAGGCTGTCGGGCAGGGCCCGGTGCGACCCCTCGGGGTCGAGGCCCAGGAGCCGCGCCAGGGTGTCGAGCCGATGGTCGGGCGCTTGGGGGAGGCGTCGCCTCGCCAGGGGGAGCGTGTCGATGACCTTGTGCCGGGGGAGGGTCGGGCCGAGGCGACCGAGCTCTCGGCCGAGGAAGCTCGCGTCGAACGAGGCGTTGTGGGCCATCAGCGCCGTCGTCTCGGGATCGCCCATGAACGCGACGAATTCGGGCAAGACGTCCCGGGCCGACGGCGCACCGGCCAGGTCGGCGTCGGAGATCCCGTGGACTGCCCACGCCGCCGGAGACATCGGCCTCTCCGGGTTGACCAGGCTCTCGAACCGACCGAGCTCACGCCCCGTGGCGTCGAACCGGACCGCGCCGATCTCGACGACCCGGTCGACCTGGGCCACCAGCCCGGTCGTCTCCAGGTCGAACGCGACAAACTCGCGAGTCAACGCCTCGGCCATCCTCACACGCCTTGCCGTCCCGTTGCCGACGATCTCCCTGCCTTCATTATTGAACATCACCCGCCGGAGTGCATCGGCAAAAACGTCGAAGCCCCCGTGATGACTCATTCGTCGAGTCGTCACGAAGGGCCACGCCGATGGCCGAATTCGATCCGGTCAGGGTTCTCCGGCCCCGCTCACTTCCGCAACGTGATGCGATAGGAGAGTCCTACTAAGGTTGTGAAAGAGGAGAAGCTTCCCAGGGCTGAGAACGGTGAGGTCGAGCCTACGAGGATGGCGGCTTCAGCCTCTCGGTGATATTCGAAGGCTTTGCCGGTCACCGGATCGGGCGGGATCGGCGCGATCGTCACACGGTCGAGTGCCTCGGGAAGAGGGCCCGGCTTCGCGGCGAGCTCCATGCGCAATGCTTCGACCACTCGCAGCGCCGCGACCCGGCGATCGAGCCGCGTCTCTGCCATGTGGCCCTCCCTAATCATCCTGGACGGGAATGAGGCGAGGACGCCTAGGGGGCCTCCCTGGATCGCCTTGATTCGCTCGTTCGACCCGGCATGGAGGGGGAGGGCATCCGGGAAGGGGAGATACGCGGGCTTAAACTGCTCGTCGCGCAGGTCTCTGTAACGGCCTGCGATGAAAAGGATCAGGGCTTGGTCGTCGGGCATCCCCTCGATCGAAATCCGCCGCTCCTGGGTGTAGTTCCGGGCCTCCGGCAGCAACTCGGCCTTGAACTTGTCGAGGTCGGGGATCTTCGGCCCACTCGGGTTGGCGGCGGGAACGTAGGTCGCGAACACCTTCTCGAGGTCCCTCATCCGGGCGTGGAGGCGCACCATGAGCGAGGCCCACTCCGCCGCGGTGCGGGACCGGTCCAGCTCCGTGATTTCGGGGAGGATCCAATCGCCCATCTTCTGCTCGGTCTCCATCGCCCGGCGGACATCGATCAGGGGGCGGGGCAGGGCGGTCAGCGCCCAGTACAGGTTCGGGGCGTCCGGCTGGACGATTAACTCCTCGACGCGATCGAGCATCAGTTCGGCCGAGGCGATGCCGATCAAAGCGTTCATCAGGAACGGTGCATCGGCGAGGTGCCGGCTGAAGGCCAGTCCGGTTTCGAGGGTATGGATGGCATCGTCGTCCTTGTGCTCGGCGATCTCCACCCGCGCCTTGAGCGCCAAGAGGCGGACCCAGGTACGCATCTCTTGTGCGTCGGGTAGCAGTATCTCGATGGCACGCTCCCGCTGCTCCGGCAGGGTGTAATTCCAGTTGCAGGCCTGACGCCGCGCGCCAAACCCCAGTTGCTGTAACCGATTGCCCCACATGTCGACGAATTTCCGGGCTTCGACGACGGGGAACTGGTCGAAAGGCAGGTCAAGCCACGGGGTTGGTTTCTGCGAGATCTGCTTGCGGCCCTCTTCACCTAAAGCGTATTCGAGGCGCAGATAGATCGGGGCGGCGTCGCCAGGAGTCCGCTCCGATTCCAACGGCAGCAGCCGGTAGCGCAACGCCGGCATCGGGGCCGCGCATGGAGTCACGTTCAGTTCCTTTGTCTTTGTCTCTTTCGATGGTTTCGCCACAGGGGTAGTCCCCTGTGCGAGCGAGCC
>JAABUR0100006764.1_pt1 | contig 13847 bp, 16 predicted proteins | sample 5560091 | NCBI WGS metagenome assembly JAABUR01 (sample SAMN10711879, study PRJNA513375) | rock metagenome | isolation source: Antarctica rocks | place: Antarctica: Victoria Land, University Valley sud
GTGCCGCAGGCCCCGTGCCTTGAGCTCATTGGGCGATGCCAAGGATGTTCCGCTTGTCCAGACTGGAGCCTCGGTCTTGCGTGGTGGAGCTCTTTACTTTATTGTGCAGTCAGTGCTACTGCTATCTGCCTCATTGCGTCGCCACACAGCATGCGGGCAGGGGCATGGGCACGGCGTGCTCCTGCACCTCACATGCACTCACACACTCATACCCATACCCCAAACGCCAAGAACGGGCGGCTGCGCAGGCGAGGGCATGGACGAGATGGAGTTCACGGAGGCCGAGTCCAACATGAACGACCTGGTCAGCGAGTACCAGCAGTACCAGGACGCCAGCGCCGAGGAGGAGCCCGCATACGACGAGGAGCTCGACGCCTGAGCAGGCGCCGCGGCCTAGGCAGAGCGCGGCCGAGGCTCACCGGCGCGCCTGTTGCTGGCCAGCACGGGGGCGAGGAGCGCGTGCGCGCGGGCGCGCGCCTGAGGGGGTGTCTGGCCAAATGCGGGCTGCGCGGTGTGCCAGGGGCGGGCGAGCTTGGAGTGGTCCTTTTGGCTGCTCGGCAGGCGTCACAATGTTTGGGGGAAGTTCGCGCTGTGGCGTTGTCAGGCAACGGGTCGGGCGCATGACGGTCGTCGTGGTGGATGATGCAAATGCTGTTTGCTGCGGTGCGCACATGTACTGCTTTGAGCTTGTCGGAGCATCCTCGGCCTGTCTGGGATGGGGGCGAAGCGGCCCGGGAGCTTCTGGGGAGGGGCTGGGCTCTGCATCATGCGCGCCATGCTGCTGGGGTCGCGCATGCGGGCAGGGTGGGGCCTGCTATGGGGGCAGGAGTGGCAATGTGGCGCGTCAGGCGCAGGTCGCTGCTGGGGCTGGGCAAGCAGTGTGAAGTTCTGGGGTGGGGCCTGCGCCCTTCTGGTCCAGTCTGTGTTTCCTGCAGGTAGAGCAGCGCACCGGCGCGCAGCAGCGCGCATGCAGGTGCGTTGAAAGTATGCATGGCAGCCCAAGGGCCAGGAGCGGCGGGCGCCGCTCTGCCCGGGCGCATGCTGGAACGTCATGAGGGCGCACCAAGGGCCAGGGGCAATCAAGAGGCTTGCATCAAGACGTGCCTGCCCGCCTGGTTGCTGTTGATGTCAGGCCACCGCACGTGGCGGCGTAAACCGGCGGTCGCTTGCCTTGGGGGCGCGCCCGCCCTGCTGGGGCGGGCGCATGCGCCGGGGTGGGCTGGTAGCGCCGGGCGAAAACGATGTGGTCAGTCGGAGGGGGCGAAACACTAAGCAGACGGTGACGGTGGCCACCGCCGTGGTTGGGACGGGGGAACTGCCGCCATGTAAAACCATTTGTCTATTGCTACACATGCCTCCTTGCCTCTGCTCTGTTCCTGAAGTCGAGTGAGGACTGGCAACCCCTGGTTCGTGTGTGGAAGATGGCAAGCCCGGCAGGAATATTTACAGTCACGCAACAACAAACAAGCGCAGGGGACTTTCACCAGAGTGCAGGTTGACATGATAAGGCTCAAGGCGCGCCCTCCTGAGCTGCAAACACGGCTCCTTTTCTGCAGCCACACGGCACATGCACCATTGCATGGCCCCCTGCAGCGGACGCGCATTACGGATCGGAGCCGCCCGCCCCCGGCGCGCCGAAGCTCAGCCGCAGCAGCAGCTGGCGCAGGTGCGGCGCGCGGCGCGCGTCCTCGAGCTGCGCGCTGCGCAGCAGCGCCAGCAGCGCGCGCGCCGCCGCCTCGAACTCGCACGCGATGGCGGCCGCCTCGGCGGCGCCGCGTCCACCAGCGGGCGCAGCGGAGGCGCCCGGGGCGCCTCCGCCGGGCGTGTCCGCCGCGGCCCAGTCGGCGGCCTCCGCATCCGCCTGCAACAGCGCAAGCAGCTGCGACAGCTGCATGGTGCGGTGCTGCCAGGGCATTTCCGCAGAGCGGCGCGCAGCTGTTGCAAGGTGCTTGGTCGCTGATGAGGGCGGCATGCTCGACAAGACAGGGATAGACTTCCTGGGCAGGCAGACCAAGCAGCCTTCATGAACAGGCTTATCCGGCAGGCGGCTTGCCCCGCTGCTCATGCACTGTGTGCGGCAGAGTCCGCTCGGCCCGACCTCACAGATGGCACCTGTATGACGGAGCACAGACGCCGGCAGACCGCGAAGACAGCCGTGAGCGCTGCGGCCGGCTCGGGCATGTCCAGCAGCGCCTGCCGCCGGTCACCGGGCTAACGTCATGGCCCAATGCCTCCCAACACATCAAAAACAGGTGTTCGGACAGGTTAAGCAAGGCCAATGACTGCAATACTGGCTTCACATGCATGTGCGGCTCCTAGGACCATCATTGGCAAGCATGCAACCTCACAGACCTATTGTCAGCGCCAACAAGCATCCGTAAAACTCTGGCATGCAAGGAGTTGGTCCAGTGGGAGCAGCCGCACCTGCGAGAGCAGCGCTGCCAGGCACGCTCGATGCGCGCGCTCGGCCGCGCTGAAGTCCTTGGCGTCGGCCAGCGCCGCAGCAAGCGCGGCGCACTGCGGCTCCACTACGTCCACCTTCACAGCACAACGACGGTAAGTGCTAACTCTTCAAGCTATGGCAGTAGTGCTGGCAGGGTAGGTTGACACAATGGCAATGCTGAAGAAGCGACACCGAGCGGCTGCATGCGAATCGAGTCCGACACGCATGACTCGGCAGCCCGCCGCATTTGCCATGCAGTGCCTAGAAAGCCATCTGCAGTAGTTGTGCACTGGCAAGGGGGGTGCGGCTGCCGCATGCGCACCACGCGCGGCAGAACCAGCGCGTTGCCGCTGGGCGCGCAGGCGGCCCCCGGATCCAGGAGCGCCCCGGGCGCGCGCCTGCACGTAGACGAGCAGGTTGCCCAGCAGGTGCGCCACGCGGTGCCGCAGGTGCCACAGCGCGCGCGGCAGGCCGGCTCCCGCGCCCGCGCCCGCCGGCCGCCCGGCGGCGCGGCCGCCGCGGCCGCCGCCACGCAGCGCGGCCCAGGCGGCGTCCAGCTCAGCGCACGCGCGCGCGAGGCGCAGCAGGAAGCGCGACAGGCCGCCGTAGGCGGCCAGCGCGGCGGGCGTGAGCAGCAGCGGCAGCGGCCAGGCCGCCGCATACTCCAGCGCCAGGCCGTCCCAGGCGTCGTACGCGGGCAGGTGCAGCGCAGGGCCGCCCGCCTGCGCGCACAAGTCAAGGTAACATGCCAATGAAAGGTTCGTCTTGACGAGTACAGTATAGGCGGGTCAACGCGCACACGGTGAGTGGGGACCGGCAGCACGCTGTCAAGCAGCCGGGCAGGAGCATTCAACCGTCACTCAGGGGCGGTACCAGCACGCCAACCGCGGCGGACCGGCCGCTGCTCCATGGCATGGCCGCATGCCCGCGCCGTGCAAGCCTTGTGGCCGCTGCAGAGTGGCAAGCACAACGCGCAACGGCATACGCAGCGCAATGCGCGACGGGCGGCCGCACCGGGGCGGGCGCCGCGCCGTCCGCTGCGAAGCGCAGCCGCACGTTGGCGAAGAGCGGGTCGGTTGCGGCGTCGCAGGCGGCGGCGGCCGCCTGCAGCGCGGTGGCCGCGTCCGCGCCGGCCGAGCCCGGCCGCGGCGGCAGCGCCAGCAGCGGGCGCGCCTGGTCGCGCGGCGGCGACCGCCGTCGCGTGCGCGCGGCGCACTGTGGTGCAAGTGGCCGCGCGCCCTTTGCAAGAAGCGCTCAGCACGCGCGGCAGCCGAGGCAGCACTGATTCGACGCACCTCCTTGCACGCCGGGCCGCAGACCAGGGAGTGCTCAGGGGCACAGGGTGTGCCGCTGTGAGATGCAGCAGGCTGGCGGGGTGCGTGTGGCATTCATCTGAAGCTGGGGGTCATAGGGTTAGGGTTGGAGTTCATGGGCGCGCGCGCCTGCGCCAGGAAGCCCTGGAACAGGTCGCCGCGGCCGAGCAGCAGGTAGGCGCGCAGCGCGGCCAGGTGCGCGGGCAGTCCCGCGCCCGCGCCCACGCGCGCCCACAGCTGCTGCGCGGCCTGCGCGCATCCCGCGCACAGCGCTTGGAGGGAGCATCTTTTGTCTTTCCTGCGGCCGGCTACCTCGCAAAAGTGCAACGCTGCACGCTATGCCCAGCGCGCCGATGATGCATTGGAGCTCCTGCACAGGGCGCGCTCGCAGCTCGGTGCGTTTTGACACTACTGCAGCAAGCACACCTGCGCCACTGACTACCAGGACCGTCTGTTGCAGCAGCAGAGGCAGCGCAGCACCTGGGCGCGAATGCGCTGCACAGTGGCCTCAAAGTCCAGCGCGCTGAAGGACGGCGCCGCTGCCAGCCGCCGCAGATCGGCAGCCCAGCCCTGTTGCGCCGCCTCCGCAGCCTGGCCGTTCCAGAGCTCGCCCATCCCGGCAGGGCCAACGCCCGGCCCTCCGCCACGCTCGCAGGCGGTGCCCGCCGCGCCCCCGGCCAGAGGCAGCTCCGTGCAGGGCTGGAGCGGCCTCGCGGACGGGCCGCGCGCAGCCGGCTGTCGCAGCGCGCGCACGGCCTTGCCGACGAAGAGCACCGCCTCGGCGGTCGCCATCGAGATGCCGGGCGGCACGGCCGCCGCCGCCACCTGCACCGTGCTGGGCGTGGGTCCTCGCAAACACAGATGCAGGCCCACACATGGCGGGGTCTATAGGCAAGATGCATGTGCAAGCACAAGCGCACGGCAAGCCTTGGCAAATGCATGATGACCCTAGGACGGCCTGGAGCGTGTGCCCCAATGTGCGGGGGGGCAGCAGGCGCCGCTGGGGGGCAAGGGCTCGCACGTAGAAGCCCCTGTGCCATTCCGCAGCGGCGACGTCCTCGGCGGACGGCTGCGCGCCGGCCGGCGCGTCCGCGCCCGGCTCCGCCCGCCGCACAAATAGCTCGCCGGCCGCGCCCTCCAGCAGGCCATGCACCATCCTGCAGCGCCCGCCGCATTGCAGGCACCGCATCTGCCGATGGCACATAGACTTGCGAGTGCGGCGCGCTCCTGAGCCGCACGGGCACTGGTTCCGCTGACGTGTCCCTGGGCATGAGGCAGGAAATGTATGCCTGCGCAGGAGTGCATGTGTGTCGCAGCAGAGGCTGCGCCACACGCGCGCGGCGCCGGGCACATCGTGGGCGCCAGGGCCCGCGCAGCGCACCAGGCGGACATCGCGTGCAGCATCGCTCGGTGGCAGTGCCAGAGCAGGCGGCCGAAGCAGGCCTGCAGGTCGGGCGCGCCGCAGGCCGCGCGCTCGCCCAGGCGCCGCAGCAGCGCCACGCCCGCCAGGCCCCCCGCGCGCGCCTCGTGCGCGACCGCGTGCACCTCCGGCAGCAGCACCTGGCGCGGGACGCGGCGGTCGCGCGCGCCGCGCTCGCATGTGCTGCATGGCCTGGCTGCTTTGCCAGGCTGAATATCCGCGCGCCCACGCAACCACCTGGCGCAGCTGTCCCGCTACGCTGTGCTGCGCAGCCTGTTGCACGCCTATGGGTAGTGCGCAGGCGGTGCATGCTTGAAAACCTTCAGGGCGAGTGTGTAAACTGCCGCACAGGACGCATGCAGATGCTGTCCATCCAGCGCAGTGCTCGCCCGCTAAAGTGCACTCATTAAGCCCACTGGGCTGCAGGTGGGTGCTCATGCAAAGGAAGGCATCCCAGTCTGATGCCAGCGCGCCTGGAAATCCGCCAGGAAGCAGCGCAGCGCGGCGAGCGAGGGCGCAGGCGCGCGCCGCAGGGCCTGCTGCGCGGCCAGCACGGCGGCCCGGTACACATCCAGCAGCTCTGCACAGGCCCGCAGTGCTGCTCAGCGCAGCCACCGTGTGCCTGGCTGCCTCCCGGCGACCAACTGGTGCGGCCGAGGCAGCGCCTACTCGTCTCAGGGGCAAGCAAGCAGGCCAGGTGGCCAGTGATAGCGCCACGAGAGCTTTTGCAATGGAAGGAGCGTCTGGCGCGGCCAGCGACCTGTGCAGCAGCAGGACACCACGACCCCGCAGCAGCGCTCGCGCCGTTTATGCCGGACGCGAGCGCGGAGCAGAAGATGCTGCGCTCGAGCCCTGGCACGCGGCAGGCCTCGACGAAGGCCTCCAGCTCCCGGCAGTGGAAGCCCAGCGGGATCAGGGCCTTGAGCTTCTCCCTGCGTGCAGCGCCTCTCTTGCTGCTTTTGCCATACCACAGTGAGGTAAAGTACAATTGTTTTGCGCTCTAGGAGCAGCTTGGCAGGGCACCTGTCGGGCGGGTCTAGCCAGTCAACATCGTCAGCGAGCTCGATGTTGCTCTGCCACGGCGCGAGCGGCTCGTGCGAGCTGCCGCTCTCCACAAACACGTCACCAGTGTAACCAATCAGCGCCAGCAGGAGCTCCTCTATCACGACCGCATGCCGCGACGGGGCTGCGGCGGCCACTGCAGGTGCAGCTTCCTGCACTGCCGCCATCGTGTTATGTAGAAAGATGTGCGCGCCAGGGATGTGTTGCGCGCCAGGGATGTGTTCACTGCGTCACCGGCTGTGGCCCCCACAGACACCAGAGTGCTGTGGTTTCGGCATCGTGATGGTTAACTGGCTATGGCTAACTGGCTAGAAAAGTTCTGTGATGATCTCTGATGAATGTAGGGTTGAAAGGAGTGGTTACATCCATGTTGGCCAGTCAGCGGACAACTCGGTGCTGCCAAGCGGCAGGCCAAGCAGGCAGGCCAAGCGCAAGCGTCTTGCTTGAGCTGAGCTCAGGCTGCTGACCCTACACTGAGCACAAGGTGACAGCAGAGTGACCGAGGCAGGCACAGCCGCGAGCGGCATTGCACCTCGGCAGTGAGGCAGCGCCCCGTGCCGGCAATACACCGCCCTCTACCACTAGGCTGCACACGCCGGGCCGTGCGGCGGGCGCCAGCGCCGCTCGGGCACAACGCAGCGGGGCCATCGTGCGTGGGACGCACCATCCCCTCATGCGCGTGCTCCATACAGAAGTTGCCTTCGACCTCGCCCAGGTGGTTGAGCGCCGTCTGCGTATAGCACCCATTTTCTGCGGAGCGCTGGCGGGTGACGTTGATCATTCCCTCACGCACGTGCTCCCCAGAGTACAGGGCTTACGTCTCGCCTGGAGCGGCGTAGGCCAAGTACAACGCCCCAGACGAGACACAGAGCCCTGAATTCGGTCAGGGCGTGTGCGTGTGGGGTTGCTTAGTTACACCCGCAGGCGCTGCGCGGAATTCGCCGCCACATGCCGCCGGTGTTCAACGACTGGGCAAGGTCGGCGGCAAGGTCTATACGGAGCAAACGCTGCATTACTGCGTGAATGCACTTACAGTACAATTGTTCACTCCTGCACACGCCATGCAGCAGCACTATGCGCGGCTGAAGCGCAGCAAAGGCATACACACAGGACTTGTTGAACCAACCCTCCATCAGGAATACAAGCTGAACTGGCATGCTGAGCACCTATGGCACCACAGCGACCTCTCTGCTTGATTGACGCGCCAGTCTGGCCTGCCTTGCTGCTGTGCTTTGCGGGCCATCCTGCTCAGCAGGCTGCCTATCAACCGTGCCCGTGATCCACGCCTGCTGAGTAGTTGCACAGGCCGCACCACAGCCACTGACCGCGCCCCAAGAGCAGGTAAAGCATAGATAAAGTCCTACAGACTTGGAACCTAACACGCATGCGCAAAGGTGCCAATATGGCACGAAAATGAAGTGCGCAAGTGCTGCGAAGCTGCTCACTGCCGCCGGGCGCACCGTGCAGCCTGCCTGCCCGCCCGGGCAGCAGGCACAGCAGCCAGGCCACCTGCCTCGCGGACAGCAAGCCTGCTGCCAACATGTGCACCAAAAAAGGCGCTGCTGCACGCCTACGCAGCAGCCAGGGCGCACTCAGAGCCGCGCCGCGCGCCTGGCGCGCCATGCAGCCTGCATCTCGACCCACGCCGCGCCCGCCGACAGCGTGCCGTCGCCGGCGCGCTCCCAGGCGGTGCCGGCTCCCCCGGACGGCCCGGCCCCGGCGCGCGCTGCGCGCGCCGCGGGGCCCCTAGGCGCCGCCGCGCCCGGCGCTGCCGAGGCCACGGGCACAGCCGTGGCCCCTGGCGGCCCATATGCGGCATCGGCAGCGCCGGCCGCGGCGGCTGCGCCCACTCGAGCTTCCGCTGGCCCAGGTGGCGACCGCGCGCAGGGTACCGCGCCTGCATGTGCACGCGCGCTGAGACCAGGGTCACGTTCAAGCCCAGGCAGGTGGCATGCGCTGTATCATGACCTGCATGCTGGTACGCCGTTGCGAGCCAAAGCGTGCGACTGCCACGGCACAGGCTGTGCACTGCACTGGACCTGCGCTCAAGCAGGGGAGCCGCCCGTGCATGCACATAGTGCAGGATGACGCGCTGCAGCCATGCTGCGCGCGCAGCCGGGCGGCCGGGCGCACCGGGCGCGACGCGCGCGCGCTCCAGCAGCGGCAGGCGGCACAGCGGGCAGCACGCGGTGCGCGCGCACAGCAGCCGCGCAAAGCACTCCGCGCACGTCATGTGCCCGCACGGGAACACGCGCCAGTCCGCATTCGCGCGCACCTGCAGGGGGGACACCGAGTCGGTGCCTGACAGGCTGCGCGCCGTCCCAAGCCACAGACTGTGCTGCTAAACTTGCGCTTCACAACACACACAAGAAACAGATAGAGTGGAACAGCTGCCGCTACAGTGTGGGCTCATAACGCCTGCTGGCTCCTCTTTGGCGAGGTCCCTGGCTTGCCGCTCGTATGCGGCTTGCGCAGACGTGCCATGCACCTGTGCTCATTCATTGGATGCGCATCCACACTTCCATTGTTGCAGGTCTGTAAGACTCAAAAGCAGGGCACCACGCCGGGTCCGCCATCTCGCACCGCCTCGGCCCCGCGCAGGCAGTGACCTTTGGCCGGAATTGTTTGAACCTGCACTGCACGGGGCAAGGCCTCGCGCCTCGTTGAGGCAGACGAGGCACTCGCGCGCGACGCCCTCCTGCTCCACGGGCGGGCTGCCGACCGGGACGGCCTTCAGCACCTCGCCCGGCGCGCAGGGCGCGCCCGCCGGCCCCCAGGGCGCAGCGCCCGACGGCCCCTCTGCGGCACCCAGGAGCCCGCGCTCAGGACACGCGCAGCGAGCAGCCACCACGCGCAGCGAGCAGCCACCGCGCGAGCCCAGCCTCACGTGCGACCCTGACCTTGGTGCTGCAGTGGGGCACAGTGATGTGTGGCCGAACGGGCACAGATGCAAGCCCTGTCTGCACGCCCGAGAGATTGGGCTTGCTTTGTCTCACACCGCACTGAGCTGGCACAGCAGTCGTCGCCGCCAGTGCCAGCAGAGGCCGCCTGCAGGTGAGACCCGCCCCGACCTACAAGCTGAGCCAGGCAGAGGTGCTCGTAGGGCCCAGCTGCAAGCCCAGCAGGCCGCGTGCGCAGGCTGCGGACGGCTCAAGAGGAGCGCGCACCCGCAGCATAGGCGCGCGCATCAATCTGGCGCTGCCTCAGCCGCACCACCCGCCGCGCCCTGCCGCCAGCAAGACTGTCTGTTGCACGGGCTGCAGCAGGCACAAATCGACCAACACCAATGAGATGCAGTGCTAAGCAGGCAGCTGGCGCTCGATTGCGCGCAGGCCCTTGCACACCACGGTCGTACGTTCCTGCGGATACAGCGTGCGTACAGCCCGACGCTCAAGCTTTACACGGCAGGCAGCTGGCACAGCCGGCCAAGCATGCAGGAGGGAAGCGGCGCCTTGAAGGCCGGGCAGCCGTGCAAGCGACAGGATGCATGCAGGACGCCCGGCGAGACGGCGCCGCAAGGCCGGCAAGGCCGGCCAGGCCGTTATGGGGCGGGCGCGGCGCCGCGCCCGACGACTAGGCAGCAGGACGCGAGTAGGACGCCTGGCAAGGCGGGGCCGCAGGCAAGGCCCGGCAGTTCTGTCACGGGGCGGGAGGCGCGCCTGACGACCAGGCAGCCGCCCAGGCAGCAGGACGCGAGCAGGATGAGCAGGAAGATGGTGCCGATGGCGAGCGCGGAGCAGGACGCGCGCGCGCACAGGCTGGAGCCCAGGTTGGGGCAGCAGCTGGGCAGGTTGAGCGCGTCGCCGCAGCAGCAGTTGGCCGCCGCGCCCGCCGCGTCCGCCGTCACCCAGGAGCCGTCGGTGCAGCAGCAGCGCGGCTGCGCGCGCGCGCGCGCATGTGTTGTGCCTGCCAACGGTGTGAGCCGGGCGGCTGCCACGGGGCATGCACGCCGGCCGCCCGAGCAGCCGTGGCCGATCAACACACTGCCGCCACGGAGACGGCGGCACCTGGAACGGCCCTGGCAGTATTGCAGGGAAGGTTATTGATGATGGTACGTGGCACATTCCCGGCAGCCAAGCTCATCAGCACTCCGCCGGCTCACATCCGGGCATTAACAAGCTCGCTTGCGCAAACGTAAGGCCCAGATAGGCGCCTCTGCAACCCTGCCCACGCAGCAGACACAGAGGCGACCCAGCGACATGACCACTGGGCGGGGCATAGCCAGGCGGCATGAGCCGCAGGAGCGCTGCAGGGGCCAGGGCTCACGGTGGCGGTAACATTGTACAGGTTGTACCACTGCGACCCGTGGCCTGCCAGGTGGTTGTTCGGGTCCTGCCCCTGGCTCACCCCGCCGTAGGTGAACCCGCCGTCGTGCTTATTGGTGATCGCCGACGGCGGCAGCACGCCGGGCGGCGGCCCCGGCGCGTTCGCGGGCGCGCTCGCGGGCGCGCTCGCGGGCGCGCCCGGCCCCGCGGCCGCCGCAGCTGCCGCCGCGGCGGAGGAGTTCGCGGCGCCGCTCGGCGCGACGGGCGGCGACCCCCGCGCCCCGCCCGCGCCTGCCGGGCCGGCTGCCGGCGCCGGCGCCGGTGTGGCGCCGCTCGCGCTGCTCGCGGCGGCGAGCCTCCGCCTGGCGGCGGAGCGGCGCGAGAGCGATGCCAGGCCCAGCCGCAGCGCCGGCTCGCTCGGCGCGCGCCGCAACAGGCGCAGGCTGCCGCCGCTCCATGGCGGCGGCGCCGCTCGCGAGGTGACCTGCCGCGTCACCGTCTCCCTGAGACTTGCTGTGGCTGCTGCGCGTTGCAGGCCGAGCAGCGCTTCAGGCTGCGCGACACGACGCCACGCGGCCATGGCAGCAGCCCAGCTGGTCGGGTTGACAGCATACCGCCCGCCGTGCACGGGCAGGCGCGGGCGCTCGCCTGCACGCGAAGCACGGCGTCGCTGCTGCACTCGCTCTGCACCGCCAGCATGGCCTGGCGCGCGGGCGCGGCGGGCGCGCCCGCGCCCGGCTCGGGCGCGCCCGGGGCGTGCGAGGCGGCCCAGCTCAGCTCGCCCGCGCGCACATGGCAGCCGGCGGTACGTGACGCATCCGCCGCCGCGGGCGTGAGCTCCTCCAGTGATAACCTAGGCAGCGCGCGCAGCCACAGCGGTGACCAATCCCGCCATGGACAGAGAGCCCCAGAGCTGGGTGCTGATGAGACGGTGCCGTGCCTGAAGTCGCCCGCTGCTGTGGAGCAGTTGGCAGAGGCGCCCAGCGGCCTAACTACATCCATGTCCACGACAAAGTAGTTGCTGCCGCCATCGAGCCAGTTCAGCGGCAGCAGCAGCGTGGCGCAGCTCCCGGACGCCACGACAACATCGTGAGTGTGCCTGCGCGGTGCCCTTGCCCGCTTCAGCGCGGGTTCAGGATGCATCAACTCTAGCACACTCATCACCTCCTCTGTGCAGACGTACTGAGCTGTGCCTAGAAAGCAAGCAGCTGTAGCCTGAGGTACTTAATCCGTGACACACCGCATGGTGACGACCGCATGGGACCTGACGCAGACGAGGAGGGTCGCCAACAGGGCGCCCGAGACCCGCAGCCTCCCCATTGCGGCAAGGGCCCGCGGTGCACCTGCGCGAGCAAGCTCATTCCTCACAGGGACTTGCTGGCAAACCCTTCTGAAAAACCAGCCATTGACTAGGCAAGACTAGGCAAGATAAAAAAACAATCGAGGGACTTGAAGGCGCTCTCCTCTCACTGCCTCTGGGCTTGCGCAGCCCCCGTGTGTAATCGCAGTCATGGCATCACTGCTTCGTCAGCCGGACCTGAGTCACAGGCGTGCCAAGCCAGGCGTCTCTCCTTTCGCGTCGCCGTTTGCAGCTGCGCTGGGGCAAAGCAGCGCGTGCAGGCGGGAAGCACTCTGATTCCTCAGAGGCCAGAGCGTTCTTGCCAGCATTCTTTGCTCGGAACCAGCTCGACGGGCTGGCCCGCCTGTGTTGGCCACTTGGCTTTGCGGAAGAGGGAGGGGGTTGGCTTGAGCTTTAGGAGGACGCGCCAAGGTTGTCTATCACACCACCAGGCCGCTGGGTTCCAGCTGAGGCCAGCGCAGCCTGTCGGGGACCAGGTGTCGGCGGTGATGGAGAGCGTCCCGAGCGCGGTGTTGCGCGCGTACGTGCTGCCGCACCTCGGCCTCGCAGACCTGTGCAGGCTCGGCTCCGTCAGCCGGCAGCTACGCGCGCTGCTGGCCCTCGCCGACGAGGCCTGGGAGCGCATGTACTTTGACGCGTGCCCCATCTTCTTCCAGGCCATCCTGCTTGAGGGAAAGCAGAGCGATGCCGTGTGCTTCAGGACGCTCATGGCGCAGCGGTGCGTCTCGCCTACCCCTCTGCTGTCCACACTCACTGTCTCGGCAGGAGGCACATGGTCCCAGCATGTCAGAGCAGTCCTGCTCGCTGTAGGTACCAGCACTTCAAGCAGCTTGAGCAGCTGGACTACTTGCAAATCTGAGGACAAGAGGAGGAAGCTCACTATGAGCCCTGCCCAGCACATTGGTTTATGCCCAGCACCTTGTACATGTAAAGCTTTACCACGCTTACAACTGCAGTGAAACCACCAAAGTCACTGACCAAACAACCTTTCAAGTCCCCGTGGGCGGCCTGCATAGCTAGGTAACTGCAACAGCACGACAGGCCAGCCGTGCTGGAGCCGCTGTGCCCCTGCGACAGCAAGGAAGTGCCACCAGTGCCCCGCCGCTCAGACTGGAGTGCGGACGCCGCGCTGCGCTAATGGGGCCATGCCCCTCTCGAGTCGCCAAAATGCTGCCTCCATGCACAGCTTCTGCAGGCCACAGAAGTGATGCATCTGATGCAAAGTCAGTCCTCATGCGGTCATGCATGCAGCAGCTGTCGTTCAGATCTGCCCCAACAGCCTGCGCCTGTCGAACAACCCCCCGCCCCGCGTTTCAGAAGCCAAGACCCTCGCGCTCGTCCTTCAGGGAGCTCCTACAGCACTAACAGAAGCGGTAGCTAGGTGGCCAATACCACCGACATACAGTCTGAGACTCTGCCATTTGGCGCGCCCTGTGCTCCACATGGTCCCCGAGCTGGGGTGGAGCATCAGAGGACAGCCAGGCAGCAGAGAACTGTCGCTTGCACATGCGTCAGTTTGTCCATGGCGCGCCAGGAGGGCCTCTGCGCAGCTAGGGTACAACCAGGGCGATCTCCCTGACAGTAAACTCAGATCGCCACATGCTGGCATGGTGCTGGTTTGCACACCGACTCAGCGCCTCGATGAGCTGCACTGGCCAGCTCTGCATGCGGTCACAGAAGCAGCTGAGGTTGGGACGCCTGGGGCCCGCCTCACACACGATGCGACTACGCTCGTGCCGGCGCCCCGCGGCACAGCTGCAGGGCTGGCAGGCCGCGTCGTCACACAGCGGGCATGTCGGGCGCGCACCAGCCAAGCCCCGCAGCGAAAGGTTTCAGCGTTGCCTGAGGCTGCATCACATCGGGCCGACACATAGGGCCGCTCGCTGCTACCGCTGGACGCCCCCGGCGCTGTCTAGAACCAAGAAACTGGGAGCAGGTAGCCGTGAAGCCTTGGTCAGCAGCACAGGCCTCAAGCCGCGACGCG
>JAABUR0100006765.1_pt1 | contig 13844 bp, 15 predicted proteins | sample 5560091 | NCBI WGS metagenome assembly JAABUR01 (sample SAMN10711879, study PRJNA513375) | rock metagenome | isolation source: Antarctica rocks | place: Antarctica: Victoria Land, University Valley sud
GGCGAGGGGCCAGACCGGGGTCCGAGGACGGACCCCAGCCACCCGATCATCAGGACTTCTGGCGTCGTCCACGAGGCTCGGTTAGGCTCCGTACGGCCGATCCGTCGAGCGCAGGCGGACACCCTTCGGTCGCGACACCGGGAGGTTTGACGGAAAGCGTTCGCGAATAAGCCGGCTTGCGGGTCGTACCGCCCACGACCTCGAATGTCGACATGAGGCGCCAACGCCATCCTGCCTCCGTGCGGAAGGGGGATGCGTCGAGGAAGCTGAGTTCAGGTGTTTGCGCCGACTGCCCACAGACGAGGGCTTGCAACCTCCGACCCGGCCAATTACAATTGTCACATGGCATTCGCGAGCCGCGAAAGTTTACCGACCCGGGATCCGGAGAGTTGAGCCCCATGTCACGACGATACGTCACGAGACTCACGATGGCGGCCCTGGTCGCCTGGGCCGTCCCCGGTCGCGCGGACGAGACGCCCAACGGCGCGCCGGCAGAGACCGGCGCGGTCACCGGCCTTGTGGTGGACCTGCAAGGCCGTCCGGTCGCCGGGGCCGCGGTCTGGGGTGTTTTCCGCCAAGAGAAGTTCGGGCCTACCCGTAGCGGCGCCGACGGGTGGTTCCGCCTTCCCGAGCTCAAGCCCGACAAGCCGGTCACCGTCTGGGCCGACGTGCCAAGCTTGGCGCGCGAACATTGCGACGACGTCCGTATTTTCCCCGGCAAGGACCACGACATCGGCCGGCTCACGCTCCTACCCGGCACCCGGATCCGCGGGCGCGCCGTCGACGCGCAGGGAGAGCCGGTCGCCGAGGCGGGCGTGAAGCTCGACCTCTACCGCTACCAGCTCGGCCACACGGTCTCCTCGCAGGGGACCGAGTGGACCTTCCACGCCGACGCCGACGGTCGCTTCGCCACGCCCCCGCTCCCCGCCGGCGAAGGCCAATTCTACTTCAGCGCACCCGGCAAAGTCCGCACCTTCGTCCAGAAGAATGCCGAGCCGGGAACCACCGTCGTCGAACTCGGCGATGTCACGCTCCCGGACGAGATGCCGGTCGTGGGTGTCGTCGCCGACGAGGAGGGCAAGCCGGCACCCGGAGTTGAGGTCATCCCCGATTTCGAATGGCAGTTCTCGGTAAAGACCGACAAGGACGGCCGGTTCACCGTCCACGGCGTCGGAAAGGACCTAAAGATTCTCCGCCTCCGGTCGAACGACTACTTCACCCCCAAGCCGTTCGACGTCACCCCCGGCCAGACGGACCTGAAGCTGACGGTGACCAAGGCTTACGAGATCCACGGCACGGCGGTCGACGCCGAGACGGGTAAGCCCGTGCCGCTCGACACCGTGCGGCTCTGCACGGTCGAGCGCGACCCAGACGACGGGCATATCTCGCTCGTGGGGTGACTGAGCGAGTTCAAGCAGTCCGAGCCCGGGCGGTTCGGCATCACCTACGAAGGCAAGGAAGACGAGTATCACATTAGTGTCACTGCCGACGGCTACCTGGAAGGCGAGTCGTTCCTGGGGAGACTCGCCGCGAAGCAAAACCTGTCGGGCGTCGTCGTCAAGCTCGCCCGGTCGACCGGCGAGAAGGCGAAGGAGGAGACGACCGTCGTGACCGGCGTGGTGACCCGCGGCGGCAAGGCCGTCGGCGGCGGGCGCGTCGGCGGCTGGCAGAAGCGCCGGAAAGAGATGATCCGGCCCAATGCCGCGATCCTCCGGGGACGCACGCTCCCCATGTGGGGCTACGAATTCGCGCGAACGACGGTGAACCCCGACGGCACGTTCGCGCTGGCGAACCTCAAGGCCGGCCCGTGGTTCGGTCCCTGGTTCTTCGTCTACGAGGAGACGACCGGCCCGCCGACCATTGTCGGCCCGGTCACGATCACGAGCAAGGACCGCACCATGACGGTCGATATCGCCGTGACCCAAGGGGGCGCGATCGAGGGGCGCGTGGAGAATGTGCCCACCGCAATGGCGGGACAGGTCTGGGTCATCGCCTTCGACGCCACGATCCTGAGGCGCGAGGCACTCGTGTCTGCCGACGGGACGTTCCGTCTGGAGGACTTGCCCCCCGGGCGCTTCGGCTTGAAGGCTGGCCACGAAGCATACACCGACCCGCACGTCCCTCGCTGGAAGGCGGAGGAGAAGCCCGACCCGAAGGACGTCCAGAAGCTGGCCGAGCCATGGCAAGGGGCGGTGGTCGTCACCGTCGAGCCGGGCAAGACCGCGCATGGGGCGGTCGTAAATTTCCGCCCGCCGGGACCGCTGGTCGAACCCCCAAAGGAGGCGGCGAACACGGCTCCCTGACGCCCCGCGTCCCACCTCCGGTGGGTCGGAAAAACGCAGTTGGCCGGCTGCAACGCGCCCCGATGCCCCGGTCCCCGGCGTCTCAACCGAGGGCTGCAAGTTAGCTCTGAACGAACAGTGGAGGAAGTGGAAAGGGGAGGGGTTCGGCCTCGGCTCGGGGGGGCGCGGGGCCTTACCGGCCGGAGGGCGTCTCGTCGAGCCGCCGTTGCGAGTTGGGCGTCCGCCAGGATTCCGGGTTCCGATGGGGGGGGCGGGTCCGCAGGCCGGTCCGGGTCTGACGGGCGAAGGCCAGGTCGAAGTCTCCCCGGACCCCCGGCCTTTGGAAGTCGGTCGGGTAGAACCAGAAGACGGCCGCCAGGAAGGTCGCCAGGGCCAACAGCCGGGCCGGTGCCCAGGCGTCGGGGCGCGCTATCGAAGATCGGCCGATCCCCACCGCCGTCAGGGCCAGCACGGCGGGGAGATAATGGAACGCATAGCCGGGGACCCCGAAGTGGACCAGCAGGTGCGATCCCAGCGCCGGCAGGACGCTCAGAGCGAGCAATGCGGCGAGCCCGCGGCCTCCCGGCTGCCGACCGAGCCGAAAGGCCCCTCGGGGCACGAATAGCAAGCCCGGCCCGAGCGTCCAGAGCAGCGCCATGGACGCCTTCACCGCGTATCGCGCCGGCGCGTCGACCAGTCCCAGGTGCCAGACCGAATTCAAGTAGCCGGCGCTGTAGGCGAACTCGGCGCTGGCCTCGCGGTAGTAGTCCCACCCGCCGATGTCGCGGAGCATGAGGACCAGCCAGGCCATGTTCACCGCCGTGAATAGCGCCAGGGCTTGCGCGGCGGCCATCCCGCGATGACTCCACAGGATGACGAAGAAGACGGGGAGCCAGAACGTCCCGATGTCTTGCCGGTATCCCGCACCCAGGGCCAGGACCACCGCCGAGGCGTACGGGTGCCACGGCCTCGGGTCGTGCCAGGTCCGGACCGCGACGCCCAGCAGGAATGAGCCGACCAGCGGGATGACCGTGTAGTTCGCCGCCATCGCGCCGTAGGCCCAGAAGACCGGCGCCACCGCCAGTGCCAGGGTCGCCGCCGATGCGGTGGCCGGACGAACCAGGGCGCGCAGCCACCACCAGACGCTCGTCAACGCCGATGCGCTCGCGATCATGTCGAGGATCACGAACCCGCGGTATGCGTCGCCCGACCACTCGCCGACGACCCGGGCCGCCGCCATGAAGAGGGTGTGGTGCATCGGGAACCGGAACGCCTGGATTTGATCGAGATAGCCGAACTCGTCCGGGTCGAACGCCTCCGTGCGCGCCAGCGGCAGGCGTGTGATGAGCACGAAGGCCATCGCGATCCCGAAGACGGCCGGCACCGAACCCGCCGCCATGAGATCTCGCAACCCGCCGGCACTCTCCCCCGGCGCCATCGTCCCCGTGGCCATCCTTCGGGCTCCCTCCCGTTTCCGTCGGTCCTAACGCCCTCGTGTTCCGGCGGCGGATCCCGACCCGTCTCATGGAGACAGCGGCTCGGGCTCCATGGACTTGAAGTCGGGGGCGATAGGCGTGTCGACCTTCTGGCCGAAGCTCTTCCCCAGGGGCGAGGCGTCCTCGATGATCTTGTTCACCTGCGCGGATGTCAGGAGCACCACGCTGGAGATCCAGAACCAGAAGAGGAGGACCATCACGCCCCCGAGCGCACCATACGTCTCGCTGTAATTGGCGAATGACTGGACGTAGACGCGGAAGAGGAGGCTCACGCCCAGGAAGATGAACGACCCGACGATACTCCCCGGCGTGATCCACTCCCACGACTGGTCGGCGTCCGGACCCACGAAGAATGAGAGCGCGAAACTGGTCATGACCACCAGGATGATGATCGCCCACTGGACGATCGTGAGCACGAGGGCCGCCGGCGCGCTCAGCCCGAACCATCTCACGATTTCCGGCCAGGCCACGATCGCCGCGAGCGAACCGATCAGGATGATCGCCTGCACGACGGCCATGGCGATCGCCGTCAGGCGAAGCTTCCAGAACGGCCGCGTCTCCTCGACCCCGTAGATCTGGTTCATCGCGTCGATGATCGCCAGGAAGAGGCTCGAGGCCAGCCAGATCGTGATGGCCAGGCCCACCGAGAGCAAGCCGACCGGAGGTTGCTCCTGGATGTGCGCGATCTCCTTCTCGACGACCGCGTACGCCTCCCTGGGGAAGAGCACCTTCAGGGTGCCTTGCAGCTCGGCGACGCTCATGCTGCCGACGCCGATCGGCTTGCCCGACCGCCCCTTGATGTCGGGCAGGAGCTGCACCGTCAGGGTCAGGACCAGCGCCAGGAAGGGCACCAACGCCAGCATCGCGTAGAACGAGACGGCGGATGCCCGGGTCAGGATCTCGTGTTCCCAAATCTTATTCCAGGTCCTGAGGCAGAGCTCGCGGACGGACAGGCCGCCCAGGTTCATGGCCTCGCGAAGGCGGAGCGGGAGGTACATGGTGTCGCCCTTCCTCGGGGTCCGGGGGTCGAAGTCGAGCGGCGGGGCGCGGAAGGTGCCCCGAAGGAGGATAGATTTTCAACCTCCTTCGCGTCAATGACTTCATTCCTCGGAACCTCGTGCCGGTCGGTGACATGCATCCCCGCCCACGGTCAGTTGCTCCCGATCTCCCGGCGGCATGGCGTTCGCAACCGAGCGGGACCGAACGACACAGGCCTCGAAGGTCGGCCCTAAGCGGTGCGCCGGCCTGAACGCGAAGTCCCTTTGGGAGTCTTCCGGCAATGAATCGACGTTTGACGACCCTCGGCGTACTCGGCGTGGGCGTGGCCCTCGGCGCGGCCGGCTGCGACTCTTCGCGACCTGGAGGCGGCGCGCTCAACGGCGATCCGGCCTCCCTCCAGTCGAACGAGAAAGCCGGGACCCGGACCGACTTCCAGATGCCCCCAAATTCTGGCGGCGACGCGTCCTTGGCCGATTCCGCGGCCTCGAGCTCCAGCGGGACCGGGAACGACGCCGGGTCCGGCGGCGGGAATGCCGGCCAGAAGGGTAATCTCAAAGGTCCCGGAGAACCTGCCGCGTCGCCCTCCCCCTCGGAGACGGCCGACAACCCGCGCGACACGCCCGCCAGAACCGAAGCATCCACTCCCGGTGGCGCACAGGGGGAGACCAAACCCGCGGGCAATATCAACACCGGGACCCCCCGGAGCCCTCAGTAATCGCCCACGCTCCCGCCCGCTGATGGCGGGCCGATCCGGACACTTTCGGCCCGCGTCAGACAGACTCCAGCATCGAAATGTGTAGAAAGGATCACACCGTTGGACCCCATCGCTCCCATCGTCGGACTGGTCGATAAGACGGAAGAACTCCTCGGGCATAGCCCTCACCCGGCCATCGTCGCCGTCCCGATCGGCGCATGGACCGTCAGCAACATCTGCGACGGCCTCGCCCTCTTGACGGGGAACAGGCGCTATGACGATGCCGCCCGACTCAGCATGGCCATCGGCCTCGCGGGGGCCGTCGGCGCCGTCGTGACCGGACTCCGAGACTACAGCTATATCCCGAAGGAACGTCCCAGCCACGCCATCGCCACGAAACACGCGGTGGGCAACTCTGTCGTCGCAACCTTGTTCGCCACCAGCTATATCCTGCGGGTTCGCGACCATAAATCGGGCGAGCCGACCAGTCTGCTTGCACGCGTGCTGGGTATCGCCGGGGGAGGCCTTTCGCTGTATACCGCATGGCTCGGCGGCGTGCTCGTCGAGGAGCACGGCGAAGGCGTCAAGCCCATGATGGAGCGGATGGCTAAGGACGAGTCGTCTCGAGGACGCGAGCGATTGACACCCGAAGCGTCCCTGGGACTGCACACCGGATCGTGAACGGTGAGGGCCGTCGGAGAGTCGACGGGCCGTCCTCCAGATCTAGGACGGCCCGAGTCTCCGCCGGTGAGCCATGCTCACTTCGCGGCGATTTCCTGACCCGACGCGCCTCGCAGCACCATGCGATTCAGGCCGTCCTGGAGTGCGGTGCAGTGGGATTTCTGCTCCGTCAAGACGACCGACAGCTCCCGTGCACTCTCGGCGTCGCCGATCGACTCGAATGCCAGGACCCAGGCGGTGCTCCATTGGGCCGCGTTGGCCTTCATGTTCAGGTCATGGCTGATCAGCTGCATGGGGGAGGAGCCCATCTCGCTGACCTTATCCTTCAAGCGACCCAAAGTCTCGCCAATGCCACCGGAGACGCTACGCGCCGGGACATGGCCATACCGCGTCGCGATCGTCTCAATGATCGCCCGATGCCGTTCGTCGGCCGCGGCGATCTCATGGTAAAGGACCCCCAACGAGGGGTCGGGGGGCGACTCGGATCGAGCCTTGGCGTCCTCGAGAAGTTCTTTCTCGGCGTCGATTCCCCGGGAAAACTCCCTGGAAATCCAGTCGCGGTTGATATCGGTACGGGAAGCCATCGGCGGGCCTGACTTTCTTGAGGACTCGAGTAAGGGGTTCGGGGAGCAAATCAGACGAACGTCGCTACAGGAGAATATATGGCGGTCGAACGGGCCTCCGACACCACCCCGGGAGTCATTGCGTCGGCAGGCGAGCGGGCCAGTCCAGGACGACTGTGGTGCCGCGATGTTCGTCCACATCAAGTCGGGCGGTGCCGCCGAATATCTCGCTCACCCGCGCGGCGATCGCCAGGTCGAGCCCCCGACGTTCGGCGGCGACGCCGCACAGACGCTCGAAGGTGGTGGGGCGCAAGATGACGGATTTGACCGACGACGGAGGCGGGCAGTCAATCCGGACTTCGGTGATGAGTCGGTCCGGGCCGCCGCGCAAGGTGATCTCGACCGGGACGTCTGGCGTCGACCCCAGGGCGTTCGATAGCACATGCTGGATCGCCATGCGAGCCCGGTTGGGGTCGAGGGACGCTTCTGCGGGGCAACTCTCCTCGATGCGGAGGCGGAGCGGCGGAGAGCCGGCTAACGCCTTCATCGCGCGATCTTCAACGAGTTCCCCGATCATGCGGGCCGGGCTGAAATCAGTCACGGTCAGGGGGATTTCAGTCTCGAAGAGTCGGCAATAATCGCTGAGCTGGGAGAGCATGCGTTCGATCTGCTTGAAATTCTCCTCCACAAACCTCAGGTCTTCCAACAAGTCGGGGTCATCCCTCGGGACCGCTTGGTCGATCATGCGCATCGACAGGCCCACGACATTCAACGGGGTACGCAAGTCATGCACGACCAGTGCGAGAAATCTTGCATCGATCGGATTTGACGCGTGGGGCTTGGAGTTCGTATCTCGATGATCGCCTCGCCAGACTAATCTCCCTACACGCGCGGACAACTCGGCCTCGACCCGCGAACGATATACCCAGTCGTCGGCGTCGCCATACCGATCGACGAGGTTTCCAGGATCCACTCCATCCTCGATGATGTCGAGGAAGGGCACTTCGAGCCGGGATTCACCCTTCGAATCGAAGCCGATGGCAGAATCACCATATGCGGTCGGCCCTGCCACTCGAATGATCAAGACCGGTCGATGCTGATTCAAGTAACGAGATGCCTCGCCCGGACCCTCGGCCCGACCGACACGGTAACCCTCGTTTTCGAGCAGCTTGACAAGCCGAACCATCAGCGAGTCATCGCCGACGAGGACGATTAACTGCCGTTTTGGTTGCATGGGTGCAATTCCGTTTTCACCTTTCCATCGCTCGCATCGTGACAGCTAAAACCATTTTCTGGTCTTGCGGATGGGCTCCACGACGCCGCTCCGGTGGCCAGGAGACCCGCCCGGCACGGGGCAAAATCGTCATTTGCATGCCCATCTTCGTTCCGAGGCAGGGCGATGAGGGCAACCGCCCTGGGATTGATCCCGTGAGAATTGCACCATTTCCATGCCGACACCGTCACCAGGGCTTGAGCTTCCAGCCCAGGACGAAGCCGATCCCCAAAGCGTAAAACGCGAATGTCGCCGGCTTCTCTCTTGCGAACTGCTTCATTTGATCCAAGGCGTCGTTGGCCATATGCTCCACCGCTCCCATACCCGGAGTATCGGCGGCTCGCCTCATATCCGCAGGGTATCCCGACCGTACCGTGTCGTTCATCTGTCACGCCCCTCCATATCGGTCGAAAGCAACTCCTACCTCGGCCCCCCGGCCCATCGTGAGACGATGTTCAACTTGAATTCGTCTTCTTGCAAGATTCGTACCTCCACCTGCATAATGCGCGACCATGTGAGGATTCAGGAAGGGCGCCGGTAGCCCCGCTGGAACGTCAATTGGCCTTCCTCGGCGCGGGTGATGAATGCCCTTCCCTCCCTGGGAAATATTGTTCATAGTGGACGCGGCTTTGCTCGGCCTCGCGCATCAGTTCGCGCGGGCGAAAAAGGATGTCTGGAGCACGACCATCGGGTTTCGCTGAGGAATGCTCGCATGCGCAGGAAAGTGCTGGTGGTTGACGACGACCCGTATTTGACGACGCAGCTCCGGAAGCTCCTGGAATCGGACGAGATGAGTGTCGACACCTTCTCCAGCGGCCAGGAGGCATTGACGGCGCTGGCGGCGTCCGACTACAGCGTGCTGATCACCGACCTACGAATGCCCGGGATGGGGGGGATGGAGCTGATTCGCGAGGTCGCCGAGCGCCGGGTGCTGGTCACCACGATCGTGACGACGGCCTTCGGCTCCATCGACCGCGTGGTCGAGGCGATGCGGCTCGGCGCGTATGATTTCCTGACCAAGCCGATCGACCCGACGAACCTGAAGCTCGTCATGGACCGGGCGCTGAAGAAACGGGCGTTGCAGGACGAGGTGCTGCGGCTCCGACAGCAATTGAAGGAGAATTATAGTTTTCATAACATCATCAGCAAGAATCCGAAGATGCACGCGATCTTCGAGCTGGTCCGGCACATCGCCGGGACCAGGAGCACGGTCCTGATCGAGGGGGAGACCGGCACGGGCAAGGAGCTGATCGCCAAGGCCGTGCACTACTCGAACGAGGAGCGGCAGGGGAACCTGGTGGCGATCAACTGCGCGGCCCTCCCCGAGAGCCTGCTCGAGAGCGAGCTGTTCGGTCACGAGCGGGGCGCATTCACCTCGGCCGACGCGAGGCGCAAGGGCAGGTTCGAGCTTGCCGACAAGGGGACGATCTTCCTCGACGAGATCGGCGACATCTCGCAGGCGATGCAGGCCAAGCTCCTACGCGTGCTCCAGGAGCGCAAATTCGAGCGGGTCGGCGGGCACGAGAGCATTGAGGTCGACATCCGCGTCGTGGCCGCGACCAACAAGAACCTCGAGAAGGAGGTCAAGGAGGGGCGGTTCCGCGAGGACCTCTTCTATCGGCTCCACGTGATCAAGATCGACGTTCCGCCGCTGCGCGATCGCGCCGAGGATATCCCCTTCTTGACGACCCACTTCTTGAACAAGTACCCCCGCCCCAACGAGCCCTGCAAGAAGGTCTCGGCCGAGGCCATGGAACGCCTGCTGGCCTATCGCTGGCCGGGAAACATCCGCGAGCTGGAGAACGCCATCGAGCGCGCCTCGGTGACCACCGTCGGCGACACGATCGGCCCGGAGAACCTCCCCTCACGCGTCACCGAATCCCTCGATGAGGAGCGCCCGCGGTTCGAGATCGACCTCAAGCAGCCCCTCCCCTTCTACCTGAAGCAGGCCACCGAGCAGATCGAGCGGCAATACATCCTCAAGGCGCTCGAGAAGAGCCGGGGCAATGTCGGCCGGTGCGCTGAACTCTGCGGGCTCTCCAGGCGGAGCGTCTCGGGCAAGATCAGCCAGTACGAGATCGACAAGTATCCCTTCAAGTCGACGTGACCCCGATTCCGGCCCGGGACTTGCAAAGTTGGCCCTTCCCGGCGAGTCCGTCCGATGTGATTTTCCTGGAGCCTTTCCCATGCCTCCCGAGAACACCACCACTCCCACGGCGGCCGACGTCATGACGGCGGGCCCCCGGACGTGCTCCACATTCAGCACGGTCCTGGAAGCGGTCCTGATCTTCCGCGACGCCGATTGTGGCGCCGTCCCCGTCCTTGAGGACGGCAAGCCGGTCGGCGTGCTTACCGATCGCGATGTGGCCCTCGCATTGGCGGACCACGAAAGTGGGCTGTCGGCCCTGGCGGTCGGCCAATTGATGTCACGTAGTGTCGTGTCCGTCCCGCCGAACGCCCCGATGTCCACGATTATCGGCAAGTTCGGGGACAGCGGGGTCCGTCGCCTGCTGGTCATCGACACGGCCGACCAGTTACTGGGGATCATCAGCTGGGCCGACATCGCTCCCTATGCCTCGGACCGGACGGTCGGCCAGGTCGTGACCAAGGTTGTCGGACAGTCTTGATCTCGCAACGTACGAGTTGAGGAGGGGCGTGCTCATGCCATCGCCCCCTCTTTTGCCTCGGGCGAATCCGGCTCGGGCGTAAGCACCCGTAATGCTTTGCGGACGAGTGTGAAGGTCACTGGAGTTCGGGTACGAATTTCCCCGTCCAGGTTCACCCGCTTGCCCGTCGGCCGCGTCTCGACGAAGGCCGTCGGAGACCTCATGAAGACGTCGCCCGGCCGTTTCAGGGGGACCTTGAACCGGAGCAGGGCCATGGTCCGTAAGAGTTGCCATCGGCCTCGCATGCCCAGGGTATAAACGTCAAGCATGCCATCCTCGAGGGTGCTGTGAGTAGCCACGAGGACGCCGCCCCCATAAAAGCGCCCGTTGCCGATGACGACCTGATGGACCATGCCTTCGGCGGCCCCTCCAGGGGTGTTGATGCGAGCCCAGAAGGTCGGGTGGCGAGCGAAGGCCAATGCCCCCGCGACCGAGTATGCGGCCGGGCCGAGCCATCTCTTCAGCCGGAAGGAGAGCAAGGAGGTGGTCGAGACCGACAAGCCGATACTGGCCACATTGAGGAAGTACTCGCCGTTGGCCTGTGCCAGGTCAATCTCGCGAAAGTGAGTCCCTGCGGCGATCGCGGCGGCAGCAGTCAATTGGCGGGGTATCTCCAGGGTACGCGCGAAGTCGTTCGCCGTACCCAGCGGGATGACACCGAGCGAGATGTGACGTTCGGCCAGATGGGCAGCCACAGTGCTCAAGGTCCCGTCGCCCCCCCCCACGATCAGGCGATCGACGCCCTCGGCTACCAGCGAGGCGACGGTCTTCGATAGCCGTCCCGGACGGCGCACCCGAACGGTCCGATCGAGGTGCCAACCTCGTCGAGCGAGGGCCTCGGCCACGGCGATTTCAGCCAACCGACCGAGCCGGGCGCGGGCATTGATCAGGAAGACCGTCCTGTCCATGCCCGAACCCAAAGTGTCGACCGAGGAGTCGCCCACGCTCAAAAACGGCCCCGAGGGGCCGAGCGTCCGCTATGGACGAGGACGGTCCGGAGCCACGAGACGTTGCGGACCAATTCCTCGCGGGAGTGGCGGAGGCTTTCCAGGCTGCTCAGGAGGCGACTGAAGGCCACCGTGGCGACGACCGCGGCGACGACTGCGGCCACCACGGCAGTGAGTAAGGTGGCCCAGCCCGCGCTCAGGGCGAACGCCGAGGCCACAAGCCAGGCGATGCCCAGCAAGGCCACAGGGAGGCTGGCCAGCAGGAGGGCCGTACTCACCACGATCAGGACCAGCGGTATCGTCGCACGCGACATGACCGCCTTGAAGTCGAGCGCGGCCAGTTGGGCCTGGAGTTCGACCAAGGTTATGACATCGTTGCCGAACTCGGTGATGTTCCCGACCACCCCCTCGGGCTGGTTCACGGGAGTCCCGTCGAGGTTCACCGACGCTTGATTAGCCATCCCAGGAGGACCCCCAGTCCGAGCGCGACGCCCAGGGCGCGTGCAGGTTCCTTGACCACGTAATCTTTCACCTTATCCGTCCCCCCAGAAAGTATCTCCCGGGCCGACGCGGCGTACTCCAGGGCCCTTTCCTTGAGCTCGTCTGCCTGCGGCCCGAGGGCCGACTGCAGGCCCTGAATGCGATCGATCATGTCTGCCAGTCGCTCCCTTCAAGGTGTCAGAAAACGGGCGGGCGAGGCGGCTGCGCACCTGGGATTGGCGACCGCCCCGGGCCTGACGGCTGCCCCGGTCCCGACGGCTGCCCCGGTCCCGACGGCCGGACTGGGCCTCCCGGCGCTTGCTGAGCGGCCGCTCCCAGCCCAGCCAGAATGCCCTGTTGCTGCGCGAGCCAGGTCTCGAAGTATTGCATAGCGTAGCCCTGGGCCGCCCTTACGACGACTGGCACGAGCATCCCGAAGAGTGCGCCCAGAACCCCCTTGGAGGCGGCCTTCTTCGCCGGCGCCTTGGCCTCTTGCACGTCCTCGCGGACCTGGGCGATATCCGCACGCGTCGCCAGGTCGCGGGGAATTTTGCGACGACGCTTGGGGACGATGAAATATCCGATGGCAAAGGCGGCCGCCATGCTGGGCCAGGGGTACATCCGGAAGTAGCGCCGCCAATCGGTGGCGGCCTCGGCGTGTTCGACGACGCCTCGGACGTCCTGGTGCAGCTCGTGGCGGATTTGGGCCATCTGCTGCCGGATGGAGTCAATGTCGTTGGAGGCGGTGGCCAAGGTCTGCTCCCGATGGAGTCCGAAGGACGGAGGACAGTCGCGGACGGACCCGCTTCGATCTGCGAGAAGGATAGCAACCGTGGTGCCAATGGAAGGTCATTTGCGCGGAACCGCAACCATGACTCCTGACACCGTGCGTCCGAAGCTTCGGCCGGAACAGGATGGTTTTTTGCGGAAATCGAAACCGTCCCTCGGGGGGCGGTGGGTAGAGAGAATCGCGAGGGAGCGGCCTCACGAACTAGCGCTCGTCGCCCGGTTCGTGTGACTTGCGTCCTGTCCTCAATCCTTTCCAGAGCCGGCGCCCTTGCTGCCCGACCTGGCCGACGAGCCGTCGGGCCTTGGATTGCTGGGACAGGTGATGGAAATGCCGGATCAGGGCGGATCGCTCCGACCGATGCACGAGCCCGACGAGGGTCGGCAAGAGGTGCTCCGTCACGCCGAAGGGGGGGGACGTTCCCAGGGCCACGGCGACGAACTCGGTGAAGGTCGGAGGGATGGCAGTACGGAGGCTCCCCGTGAGGTCGCGGATGGCGGTCTCGCGCGGACCTCCGCCCCCCGACCAGTCGTAGGGAGGATGCCAACCGTCGCCAAGCTCGCGACCCTCCACGCCGGAGAGGACAACCATCGCCGGAGGGACCTCCAGGCCGGGATGCTCGAGATACCAGCGGTCCCAGGTTTGCGCGAAGGCGAGGTCCGCCGGTTGTGGGGCGGTACGGGCCTTGATGACCAGGATCAGCAGATCCGCCTCGACCGACTCGTCGATGGCATCCCGACGCGTCGCGCGGTCGCGGGCGGTCTCACCGTCCGGGGACGACGTATAGCCGGGTACGTCCACCCACCTGGCCGCCCCGAGGCGTTCGAACGCCGATTCGTCGAGTCCGGCAGACCGGAGTCGGGCCTTCAGGAGCGTGGGGTCGCCCTCCAGGGAGCCTTTCAAGAGCTCGACCAGTTTCCCCTTCTCCGAGTCGCGAGCCCCGGCCACCGCGATGACCAGGGGCGTCGTCTCGGCG
>JAABUR0100006766.1_pt1 | contig 13841 bp, 20 predicted proteins | sample 5560091 | NCBI WGS metagenome assembly JAABUR01 (sample SAMN10711879, study PRJNA513375) | rock metagenome | isolation source: Antarctica rocks | place: Antarctica: Victoria Land, University Valley sud
CGCGCGCCTTCGCGGCCCGGTAGAACTCATAGGCGCCGAACAGGTTGCCGTGGTCGGTGATCGCCAGGGCGGGCATGCCGAGGCTCGCAGCCTCGTCGAACAGCTGGCCGATCCGGGCCGCACCGTCAAGCATCGAGTACTCCGTGTGCACATGCAGGTGCACGAAGGACGACTCACTCGACCCAACGGTGGACCGGAGCGGGCTCGACATCTGTGCGGAGACTCCTTCTCGCTGATTCACTACCAGGGCTGGCCGTCAGCGGAACCGCGCCAAAGGCACGACAAGTAGACCGCGGTTTTCGGGCGCGGCCCCGCTGGGGGAAGGCCTCAAAGACTACGCCGACACATCCTCTCCGACGGCACCGACACTCGCGCTGTTGGCGTGTTGGCGTGTTGGCGTGTTGGCGTGTTGGCGCTAGACGTGTCGCGGCTAAAGGTGCTGGAGCCAGATGTTGGGCTCGACGCAACTGCCTACGTCTGCGTCGCGGTCGGGTCAGCAGAGACTCACGACGAGATAGCGCTCGTCCTCGATGGGGCCGCCCCAGAGGACCGGCTCCGTCAGCGCCCGAACGGTGGCCGAGGAGCGGTGCTCGAGCACCAGTTGCGTGCACTCCCCTGAGGTGAGGCCAGCCGCCGTGGACCAGCTGCCCTCAATAAGCAGCAAGCGGCCGTTGGGGCGCAGCAACTTGACCCACTGCGCCACGGCGCCCGATGGATCTGGCAGCGCCCAGAGCACGTGACGTACGAGGACAATGTCGCAGGAACTCTCTTCGTACGGCGGATCCGCGGCGTCCCCTTGCTGAAATGGGACCGTGACGCCTGCAGTCTCCGCCTTCGTGCTGGCAACTTCGACCATCGCTTCCGAGAGATCGATTCCCCGCACCCGATACCCACACTCGGCGAGTAACACCGACAGCGAACCCGTCCCACAGCCGAGGTCGATCACGTCGGCTGGAGCGGGCGGCAGATGTTCCAGCAGGAGCGTCCTCCACGCGCCGCGCACGGCTGGGTCTTGCAGTCCGTGGTCAGGCTCCTCGTCAAAATTCGCCGCTTGACGGTCCCAGAAGTCCCGTACCGCCTCAGACATGGCTAGATTGTCCCCGCCCGCTTCCATTCTCTGCGCGGTGCATCCCTCAAGGCTTCACCTAGCGGCGGGCAGAAACGGCTGAGCCCCCGCCAGTGGCGGCAGCTGTTCCCAGTTTTCGCTGCATCGAACGTGTGCTCGAGAACTGTCGGTGGCTGCGGTTAGCGTGACTCGGATGGCAACTGTGACGGTGCAGCGGTGCGGCGATGGTGGTGGGGGCGCGTCGTCGGACCCGTTCGCCTCGTGCCTGGGTGTCATGACGGCAGCGCTGACCCAGGCGGTGGATGCCGCTGCTTGGTCGTTGACCGACGAGGCGCTGGTTGAGCGAATCACCGCCACCGTGCAGGTCCAGGCCGGGGTCGATGAGCTGCTGGCCCGGCTGGTCGGCTCCGCCCTGGAGCGAGAGCTCGCCCGGCTCGCCGGGGCTTCCTCGCCCACCGCCTGGCTGGTGTCGTCTCAGCAGTTGTCTCGCGGTGACGCCGCAGCCGTGGTGGCCGCAGCCCGGGCCGTCAACGACACCGTCGAGGCAACCCGCACCGCTTGGTCCCAAGGGCGGGTCAACACCGACCAAGCGGTCCTGATCGCCTCGACCGTCACCAGCCTGGGTGTCGGAGTCGACATGGTCGCTCGGGCCGACGCCGAGAGCTACCTGATCGACCAAGCCCCACACGTCACCCTGGACCAGTTCCGGCGGCTCGCCAACCACCTGATCGAGGTCGTCGACCCCGAAACCGCCGACGCCCGGCTGGCTGCCCTGCTGGAGGCCGAGGAGGCCCGGGCGTGGCAGGCCACCATGTTCCGGGGCCGCGCCGGTGCCGACGGGATCGCCCGGTTCTCCGGCCGCATCCCCAACGTGTCATTCGCGATGCTGCAAAAGGCCCTGGAAGCCTGCGCCGCACCCCGCCGCAACCCCACCAACCCACCCGGCACCCCACTCAGCGACACAGTTCACGGTCCGGGGACCTCCGACGTGATCGATCCCGACGGCGCCCACAGCGACACCGAAAGCGGGCCCTTGACCTACCCCCAACGCCTCGGCCGGGCGTTCGTGGAACTCCTCGAACACCTCCCCGCAGACAAACTTCCCCAACACGGCGTTGCCAACGCCTCCATCGTGGTCACTATCGACGCCACCACCCTGGCCACCGGCATCGGCGAAGCCACCCTCGACACCGGCACCACTCTCTCCGCCGCCGAAGCCCGTCGGCTCGCCTGCAACTCGGGGCTCCTCCCCATCGTGTTGGATGGGCCGTCGAAGATCCTCGACCTCGGCATGTCCCAACGCCTCTTCGACCGCAACCAACGCCTCGCCCTCGCAGCCCGCGACAAAGGCTGCGTGTGGGCTGGCTGTGACCGGCCACCCGCGTGGTGACAACTGCTACTGTACCTCTATGAGAGCCGCACTTTACCTCCGACAGTCCCGCGACGCCCTACAGAACGGGCTCGCCATTGAACGTCAGCGCCAAGACTGCGCCAAACTGGCAGCCGAACGCGGTTGGGACGTGACCGCCGTCCTGACCGACAACGACCTCTCAGCGTCGAACGGGAAGGTCCGACCCGGCTACGAAGAGCTGCTGGGCATGGTCGACGCCGGCTCGGTCGACGTCATCGTCGCCTATCACGTCGACCGGCTCACCCGTCGCCTGTCCGACCTGGAGCACCTGATCTCCAGGTGCGAGAAAGCCTCTGTGAGGGTCGCCACCGTCTCCGGTGACATCGACCTCTCCACCGACGCTGGCAGGCTGGTAGGGCGCATCCTGGGCTCGGTGGCGGCGGGTGAGGTGGAGCGCAAGAGTGCGCGGCAGAAGCGAGCGGCGCTTCAGGCAGCCGAGGCGGGCAAGCCACCCACCCGCAGGGCGTTCGGCTTCACCAACGGCGACCACGACCCGAGCGAGGCGCCCGCCTTGCAGGAGTTGTACCGGCTGGTGCTGGCCGGGATGTCGATGCTGGCGGCGACCCGCTGGCTCAACGACCGTGGGCACACCACCACCACCGGGAGGCCGTGGGACCGTTCCTCCACCCGCAAGATGCTGCTCAACCCGCGAAACGCCGGGCTGCGGGCGCATAACGGGGAAGTGATTGCGCAGGGCACGTGGCGACCGATTGTGGACGAGGCGACCTGGCGGGCGGTGGTCGAGCTGGTCGCCGACCCGTCCCGGTCCCGGACCCGGAACGCGGTCCGCTGGCTCGGTGGTGGACTCTACCGCTGCCACTGTGGCGCCCGGGTCCGCGTCAACTACTCTCACCACGGCTCGCGGGTGTACCAGTGCCAGGCGTCGGCGCACCTCTCCCGCAACGCCGACCCGATCGACGAGCTAGTGGAGGGTGTCGTGGTGGCACGTCTTCGCCGCGCCGACCTCGCCGACCTGCTCGCGGTCGAGACCGGCGACGACGTACCAGCCTTGCGCGACCAGGCGGCCGCCGAGCGGCTGAGGCTCGACCAGTTAGCCTCCGACTACGCGGCCGGGCTGCTCACCGGCAGACAGGTGCAGGTCGCCACCGAGAAGATCACCGAACGGCTCGAAGCCGTCGAGCGGACGCTGGTCGAGGCTGGACGTGGCACCCGTCTTGGTCCGCTGCTCGGCGCACCCGACCCCGGCCAGGCATGGCTCGACGCCGACATAGCCATCCGCCGTGCCGTCCTCGACACCCTTGCCGTGGTGACGGTACTGCCGGGCACACTTGGGCGCGCACCGTTCGACCCGGCGACCGTGGACTTCACGTGGAAGGGTGCAACACAGTGAGCGGCGAGGAGACGGCGCGCGTAAAGGTGATATGCGGGGCCTGCGGGCGGACCGTGTGCCATATCGTCGACACCGGGCGCGGGGTGGTGTACAAGCTCAACTTCGGGCCAAAGGGCACCCCGCTGAACTTCGACCCCGCCACAGTGTTTTGCCCGGAGCACGGCTGGCCGGACTTGGAAACGTCTGCGGTGGCGAAGAAGCTGGAGACGGCGCGCAGCACCGGCAAGGTGACGACACACCGCGCGGCGTGTTCGCGGCCCCGTCGCGTTGCCATGTAGACTGGCAACCGCTCGGAGAAGGATTCACCGCCTTAAAGTTGGCGGCGTCCCAACCACTACGGCGCAGGCGAGCACCTGCGGCTACTTCATGTTGCATATGGAGGCCGCAAGTGGCTCGCCCTTCGTTATCTGAAGCTTCACTATCTCAGCGGCAGCGGCTCAACGCGCTGCAGCGGTTCCGCCAGCCCGACGACCCCGATATCGCCGAGGCTCGCCGCGACCTAGTCGCTCTCACACTCGAAGACCACGTCCGCCAAGTCGTCGACGCGGCACCGGCGCTGACCGTCGAGCAGCGGGCGAAGGTGGCCGCACTGCTGCTCAGTGGCGGTGGTCGCGATGGCTCCTGACAACGAGAAGGACCGCCCGGCTAAGGCGGCCCCAACAGTCTCGACGGCGATCTCGACTAAGGCCAGTCTAACCGACAGCCCGCTAGAAGTTCTGGTGTCACGTGACACTCTGCGGGTCGACCGGATCGACCCGGATCCCGCTGACGGTGGCGATCGCGGACCTCAGGAGGACTACGACCCGGCCCGGCTGGAGGTGTACGACCGGGACGCGCTGGCCGAGTGCGAGACGGTCATCGAGCGCGGGCTGGAGACCTTCTATGCGATCGGCAGATCGCTGCTCACCATCCGCGACCGTCGCTTGTACCGCGAGCAGTACGGCACCTTCGAGGACTATCTCCGGGACCGCTGGGGCATCGATCGCACCTACGCCAACCGGTTGATCCAGTCGGCGAAGGTGGTCGAGACGTTGCCAATTGGCAACACCCCGACCAGCGAGGCGCAGAGCCGAGAGCTGGTCCCGCTCTTGATGGCCGGCCAGCCGGAGGAAGTGCGTCGCGTTTGGGCTGAGGCCAACGAGCGGACGGGCAACAAGCCAACCGCCGCCGTGATCCGCCAGGTCCGCGAGGACCGGAACGCCAAACCGGAGACAACCAGACCGGAGGTCGTCGAGCCGAAGCCACGACGCCGGCCGTTGCCTGATGCCTACTGGGACGCGATCTACGACTTGGAGAAGATCGTCAAGCGTCTTGAGCGGCTGCACCGCGACGACCGGTTCCTCGTGAACCGCAAGTCGCTGATCGACAAGCATGCGCGAGGACTGAGCGACGTGCACGACCGGCTATTCGACCTCGACGGCGACTTGAGCGATACGCCGAGCGTGTGCCACGAGTGCGACGAGCGGTTGGTGCCTGGCGAGGGCGACCCCCTCCGTAACCGGTGTTCAGGCGGTTGCGGATGACCGGCGTGAACGTCACCGGCTGCATCGTCGTCGACCTCACCGACGTGGCCGAGGCCCGTCAACGGCACCGGGTCGGCGCCCTCGCGACCGCGCCGCATGGTGCGGCCGTCGAACTAGTCGTCGGACCGTTGCGGGTCACCCCGGACGCGGTAAGGCTTCTCCGTCAGTACGCCGAAGAGCGGCATCTCGACGTCGTCGTCAAGGGTGTGGGGTACGCGGTCGGAAACTGGGTGTCGGCCTTGCGCACCGGCGAGCTGCTGGGGTTGTTGTTGTGAGCGCGGGCGCCGGAGGGTTCGGCCACGACTTCCCCGAAGTTCCGGTTCCGCCGCCTTGGGATGAGGAGGAGCGACCTGCCTCGCTGGAGTCCAAGCACCGCGGGCAGGTGCGGATGGCCTACCGACTCGCCGATTCTCACGCCGATCTCTTGATGCACGTGCACGGCATCGGCTGGCACGCCTGGGACGGTCGTCGCTGGGTTGAGGACAACCAAGGAGAGGCGAAACGCGCGGTCCTCGAAGTGCTCCGAGACGCCCTCAGCACGAGCCTCGGCGACAAGGATCTACGCGCCGACGTCAACAAGTGCGAGTCGGCGGCCGGGGTGGCCGGCGTGCTCGACCTCGCGGCCGCACTGGAGCCGTTCGCGTTCACGGTGGCCGATCTCGACGCCGACCCGTACCTGCTGAACGTCGGCAACGGCTGCCTTGACCTGCGGACGTTCGAGCTGCGAGCCCACGACCCGTACGACCGGATCACCAAGGTGACGAATGGCGCCTACACCGACGAGCCCGGCCAACGCTGGGCCACCTTCTTGGACCGGGTACTACCTGATCCCGAGGTGCGCGACTTCCTGCAGCGCCTCGTCGGGGTCGGTCTCCTCGGGGTCGTCGTCGAGCATGTGCTCGGCATCCTGACCGGCGTCGGGCGCAACGGCAAAGGGGTGTTCTACGGCGCCCTTGGCTATGCCCTGGGTGACTACGCGACCGTGGCCGAGCCCGACCTGTTCATGCACCGCGAAGGCGCACACCCCACCGGTGAGATGGACCTACGCGGTGTCCGGTGGGCCGTCGTCTCCGAGAACGACAAAGGACGACGGTTGGCCGAGGCCACCATGAAGCGGCTCACCGGAGGCGACGAGATCAAGGCCCGCCGGATGAGGCAGGACTTCGTACGATTCAAGCCCTCGCACACCCCCATCCTGGTCACCAACCATCTGCCGGTCGTCGCCGGAGACGACCCGGCGCTGTGGGCTCGGATGCGCGTCGTCCCGTTCGACGTGGTGATCCCCACCGCTGAACGTGACGTTCACCTAGAGGAACGCCTCCAGCTCGACGCCGACGCCATCTTGAGCTGGGCCGTCGCCGGCTACCGCGACTACCTCGACCGTGGCGGCCTGGCCGAACCGAAGGCCGTGACCGTCGCCACCGACGACTACCAGAAGGAGTCCGACGCTGTCCGCCGGTTCGTCGACGACTGCTGCATCGTCAACCCGCACATGTGGGTCACCACCGGGGACGCCTTCCACCGCTGGAGCCATTGGTCTGTGCAGGACGGTGCCGAGCAGATGAGTCGCAAAGCGTTCGGCCAAGCACTCGATCGGCTGGGGTACCCGGCCGGCAAGGGAGGCCGTGCGGGTCGTCAACGCAAGGGAATCGGCCTCTACGCAGACGACCAGGAGGCAGACGAATGAGCAAGAAGCGGAACGCATGGAACGCATTACCAGGTTCGCCCTACGCGCGCACGTATTCAATGTTTACCGGAGATGCGTTCCATGCGTTCCCGAAACCCTCTGACCTGCAAGAACTTCGGGGAGTGAGTGAACAATGACCGAGCGACAGCTGCTCGACGCCGTACGGGACGCCTGCCGCTGGGCCGGTCTGATGACCTTTCACACGTACGACAGCCGGCGGTCTGAGCCGGGCTTCCCCGACCTGTGCATCTGCGGTCCGAGCGGCCTGTTGTTCAGGGAGTTGAAGTCCAGCAGGGGCAGGCTGACCGCAGACCAGCAGACCTGGCTGGACAGGCTCGCTGCGGCTGGCGCGGACGCTGCTGTCTGGCGACCCGACTCGTGGCCTGACCGGGTGCTCGACGAGCTCGCCCGGATCGGTGGACGGCTCGGCACCCGAACCGAGGCGACAGCATGATCGGCCGTGACGTGCAGCCCCCGACCATCTGCCCCAGCTGCGGAGCCGATGAGATGGGATGTCAAGTCAAGTCCGGACTGTCGGGTCGTCGTTGTTGCGACGAGTGTGGTCACGGTGTCGAGCACCACGATGGTGACGGTGTCGAGCACCACGATGGTCACGGTGTCCGTCGATGACCGTCAGCATGAGGCAACCGATCATCCGCCCAGCCGAAGCTCCAGCCCGGATCAACTGGCCCGAGCTGATCGACCTCGCCGAACGGGTCGGAATCAAGGTCTGGCGGTACGACAAGAAGATCGGTCGCGTCGTCGTGGTGGAGTCCGACGTTGTCGATCGCCACGATCACGACGATGTCGAGGTCGATTCTTTTAGTGCGGCACGCGCGTCGCCCCCAGCAGATAGCGATCACTTACACACAAGACCTGAAATGAATCCCAAAAAGGAGCAGCAGCCATGACGAAGATCCCCAACCCGCCCGCCGGCACCGGCCCCGCTGGTCGTCACCTTTGGCGTGCGGTGTTGACCGGCTTCGAGTTAGCCGAGCATGAGACTGTGCTGCTGCGACAGGCCGTGCGGACGGTCGACGTGTGCGACAGCCTCCAGCGCGTACTTGACGCCGAAGGAGTGATGTCCACCAGCCGACTCGGTGATGCCAAGGTTCACCCCGCGCTCGTCGAGCTGAGGCAACAGCGGCTGACGCTGGCGAGGCTGGTCGTGGCGCTGAGGGTCCCCCTTGGCGACCAAGAAGACCAGACACCCGCCAACACCTCGGCGACCGTTGCCCGGTTGCAGCGCCGTGGGCTTCGCGGTGTCTATGGGGGTGCCTCGTGAGGCTGCGAGGGCAAAAAGTGCCCGATCCCGCCGTAATCCTCGCCCACCTCGACGAGATCGAGCCATGGCCGCAGGAGTGGCCACTAAGCGAGCAGGAAAACCTAGGGCTGTACTTACAGGTGGCCCGTGCCCGGTCCGCCGTCGCCGCCGCGTTCTACGGCATGACCACCTTGCAGACGATGCAGGTCGAGCGAACCCGCACAAAGGATCGCCCGTGAACATCTTCGAGCAAACCCCCGGTGAGCTGACCGACCGCGAGATTGAACTCGCCATGGCTGAGGTTTGCGCCGGTCGTGACGCCGCTGCTGGCGCTGGTGAGTCGCTGAGGGCGCACCAGCTCGCAGCCGTGCTCGAGGTGCTGGCCGTCGAGCGGGACTCCCGTCGGCATCTGGCGGCGGCCGTCGACGCCATCGACTTCGTGGGAGTCGCGGTGGTGTTGGTGGAGCGGCCGGGCGAGGACTGAGCAAACTGCGGTATCTGCAGTTTGGGGTCGTGGGCGTGTCGGGATTGTCGACATGTCGACTCGGCACGTATGCTGGGAGTGCTGCCTGAGAACTCGGCAGCGGCGAGCACCGCCGGACCGCGTTGCTGGTTCCTGTTTTATCGGCCTTGACTGGCTCGGGCGCAACCCGCCCAGGCATCGGCCCGAGGGACCGCGACGTCACCACCGCCGGTTGCGCGTGGCACGGAGGTTTACAGTCACACCGCCGGCAGCGGATGGGCACCGGCCGGGGAGGCATCCCCAGGGGGCGCGGCACGCGCCTGGGAGTGTTCTGGGCTTCCGTTTCAGCGTGATTCGACGCACGCCTTTGGCGTGCCCACTGAAACGGAGAAACATCCATGACTACCACTTTGAGTCCGCAGTCCGCGGACCCCGTACTGATCGACTCCATCCGGAGCAACCGGCAAGCCACCTGGCAGGAGGCCTTCGACCTGGCGAAGCGTGCCGACGAAGAGCACCGCAGCTTCACCGCTAACGAGCAGCGCGACTACGACCAGGCCGTAAACATGCTCGACGCATACGATCGGCGCCTCGTTCAGGTCCAAGAGGAAACCCGCCGCTACGAGACAACCGCCGGGGCTCTCCGCAACCTCGGTGCCCGTGACACGGGACCGATCCAGCGCGGCGGCGATGAGCTTCGGTCGTTCCTACGCGGCGGCCCCGGCTCACCTCGCGTGTTCGACGTCCAGCCGTCCGGCAACGAGTTCCGTACCCTGTCGAAGCTGACAGCGGCGGCCGGCTCCAACGTGGTCCCAACCTCGTTCTACGGCCAACTGGTGCAGCACATGGTGGAGACGTCACCGATCCTGGACTACGCCACCGTGTTGCAGACCAGCGGCGGCGAAAACCTGCAGGTGCCGAAGACTACAGCCCACTCGGCTGCCGCGATCGTGTCTGAAGGTGCCGCCATCGCGGCCTCGGACCCGGCGTTCGGTCAGGTCACCCTCGGTGCCTACAAGTACGGGCTGCTGATCCAGGTGAGCCGTGAGCTGGTCGACGACCAGTCCGTCGACTTGGAGTCCTATCTGGCGGATCAGGCCGGCACGGCGCTGGGTCGAGCGTTCGGCTCACATGCCGCGACCGGCACCGGCACCGGCCAACCTCGAGGGTTCAGCGTGGATGCCACCGTCGGCGCCACGTCGCCAACCGGCACCGTCGGCGCACCGAGCTACGACACGTTGGTGGACTTGCAGATGAGCGTCCTGCCGGCGTACCGCAGCCGAGCGGTTTGGATCATGCGCGACTCCACGATCGGGGCCGTGAGGAAGCTCAAGGATACGACCGGGCAACCGATCTGGACTGACAGCATGGCCGCCGGTCAGCCCCCGCTGTTACTTGGGTCGCCAGTGATCTCAGACCCGTTCCTCGCAGCCACCGGCCTCAACGCGCGGAGCGTCTTCTACGGCGACCTGAGCAAGTACTTCGTCCGCATCGCCGGTGGTGTGCGCTTCGAGCGAAGCGACGAATTCAGCTTCGGCAACGACCTGGTTACCTACCGGGCGCTGCTGCGGGCTGACGGTGTCCTGGTCGACACCTCCGGTGCCGTCAAGGTCGCGGTTGGGGCTGCCACCTGAGCGGTGGCGTTCGCCCTGTCTGACAACTGAATAGGACTCCCACCGGGTGTGTTCGCGCAGGTCCGGTGGGAATGGTGGCCTTACTCGGGTCACCAGCGGCGCGCCCCCCGTTTCGTCGGCGGGACGCCCGGCCCCCCGGTCTCCTTTGACTTCACGGCCGGTTGGGTCGGGCAGGGTGCGCCTCGGCGGTGCCGGGCAGTCCGAGCGGCGCGGGTCGTCATCCCCGCGTGGCTCAGTAGGGAGTCGCCCCCGAGCCCGGCACCGCCCCCCCTCCTCCACTCCCTGCTGGTGATCATGCCGATAGAGGCGGCGTCCCTCTCCGGCGTTTTTTCCCAACACAAGGCAAGCTCAGAGAACGCGCATAGATGCCCGGCGTCCCCTCACGTCTTCGAGACGACAGCCGAAGCAACCGGCAGCTTCAACGTCTGTCGGCTCGGCAGCATCCCCGCATCGGTGACATCTCGCCGTCAGGACGCTTTCAACGACGTCGGCGCCTTCAAGAAGCGCCCCGGCGAGACGCCGTGCTGCCTCTGGACTGATAGCTCGCGGGACTTCGTCACCGGAAAACTGGAAGGCCATCCCTGGCGGGCACCCATACTCCTGGGTAGGCAAGTCGTCGACAGCTGACACCGAGAGACGGAAGAACGGTCGGCCGGCGTGGTCTCGATCGTCACGGTGATACTCAGTGAGTAGATCTCGGTAATGGCGTACAAAGCTGCGATCTGGAGCGGTGCCATGAAGTTGCTCATGTTGCTGGCACCACGGGCCACAGTAGGAAGTCACGGCCACCGCCTCTCTAGCTCGACGTTCACCGCGCCGAGCCCACTGATGAATGCCGATTGCATAAGGTCCCCTTCGCTTCGAAGTACGGTAGCAAAGGTAACCTAGCACCCGCCTGGTGCGAAGCTCACCACATCACACCCTGGTCCCGGGGCGGGCCCACCGATCTGACCAACGGCGCCCTGGTCTGCGGATACCACCACCGGCTATTGCACAAAGGCGAATGGGCCATCACTCTCGCCGCCGACGCCATCCCCGAAATCATCCCGCCGCATCGCATCGACCCCCACCGGCGACGCATCCGGCACCAACGCCACAAACCCCGACCCGGATAGCGGTGGCCTGGCCCCGGTCCGCTGATTCGCTGATTCGCTGATTCGCAGGCGAGATCTCGTCCGTGAGGACAAGAACGTCGCCGACTCGGCGTCAGGACAGCCGGCGGACCCAAGAGGTCGTCGACCACAGGCGACCGAACTTCTCTCCAACGTCAGGCAGCGTTCCGGCACGCTCGAAGCCGAGACGCCGGTGCAGCGCCTCGCTCGCTGGGTTCGGCTCGGCCACGATGCCGATCGCCAACCGGTTTCCTAGGGTCTCGAGCCGATCGAGCAGAGCGGCGTAGAGCGCAACACCAGTGCCCTGCCCACGGGCGTCCGGCGCCAAATAGATCGTCGTCTCCCGCGTACGGTCGTAGGCGGGCCTGGGCCGAAACTGACCAGAGTAGGCAAACCCCTGCACGGTTCCGCTGTCTGCGGAGGCAGCGACGAGGAATCCGTCCCGGTCGTCCAAACCCGCCAGCTTGCTCACCCAGTGGTCGACGGTCGGCGGCTCGAGGACGAAGCTGTAGTGGGTGCGTGTCACCACATCCGCGAAGATGTCAGCGATGCGGGGGAGGTCGTGCCCTTCCGCGTCGCGCACTTCCACAGGGCGCGCAGGCATCGAGGAGCTGCTCAAGTGTCCGGCGTGAAGACGTAACGGACGTCGGGCTCTCGCTCCTCGTTGTCGCCGTCGGTCCACTGCACCGGGACAAAGCCATGGCGTTCGTAGAAGCACCGGGCTCGAACGTTGCTCTGAAAGGTCCACAACTGCACACCGCCGGAAAGTTCCTGCTTTGCCAGCTCGACGAACCGGGAGCCAAGCCCTCGCCCGGTGAACGCCGAGTCGATGTACAGGTGCTCTAGCCAGTCCGGCTGCCTCAGGGCCAGGAAGCCCACTAATACCCCGCCTGCCTCCGCCACCCACACGGCGTACTCCTCGAAAGCGACAGCGCGCATCCACCGACGCATGTCTTCGAGGGGGTGCGCCGGTGCTGGAATTGCACCGAGGCTCTGCTGTCGCACTCGCCACAGCAGGTCCGCCGCTGCGTCGGACTCGTCCGAGCGAGCTGTTCGTAGGCGACCAACTGGCGTGCCGCTGCCCGCGTCGAGGGAGAGCTTGGCGTCGGCAGTCCCCTTCTCCGACGACTCCTTCTCAGACGACTCAGTCGGCATCGCGGATCACTGCTAGCGCCGCGCCAAGGTCCGTCGGGTATGCCGAGGAGAACTCAACCCACTCCCCGCTGTTCGGGTGAGTGAACCCGAGTCGCACTGCGTGCAGCCACTGACGCGTCAGGCCCACCCGTCGAGCCAGCACGGGATCAGCGCCGTAGGTGAGATCTCCGACGCACGGATGGTGCAGAGCGCTCATGTGCACACGGATCTGGTGAGTGCGCCCCGTTTCGAGCTTGATCTCCAGCAGCGAGGCGAACCGGTGCGCCTCGAGAGTCTCGTAGTGGGTGACGCTGGAGCGACCGCCTTCTCCGACTGTGTACTTGTAATCGTGCTTACGGTGCCGCGCGATCGGTGCATCGACGGTTCCGCGTAGTGGGTCTAGGTGGCCCTGGACGAGAGCATGGTATGTCTTGTCGACCTCGCGCTCCCGGAAAGCGTGCTTGAGCCGCGAGTAGGCAAGCTCGGACTTCGCCACGACCATCAGGCCGCTCGTTCCCACATCGAGTCGCTGGACGATGCCGTGCCGCTCCGGCACGCCGGACGTCGCGATCGTATGACCGGCGCCCGCCAGGTGACCCAGCACTGTGGGGCCGGTCCAACCTACGCTCGGATGTGCCGCCACGCCTACCGGTTTGTCGACCACCACAAGGGCATCGTCGTGGTGGACGACACGCAGCCCCTCCACCGTCGCCGGGACCACCGACACGGGTTCGGCTGCGGCGGGGATCAGCACCTCAAGGAAGGATCCCTCCTCGACCCGCTCGGACTTTGCCGGCGTCGCTCCGTCGAGCTGTACGTCACCGGCAGCGACGAGGTCGGCGGCCTTGGTGCGCGACAGCCCGAACATCCTGGCGATAGCCGCGTCCACCCGCTCCCCGGCCAAGCCGCCGGGCACGTGCACCACCCTGCGCTCAGGCGACGGCGTCACGGTACCGGCGCCCGGTCGTTCCTCTCGTTGACTCTGTCGCCCTCGACCGTTCCGTCGAGATGGACTCCACGCAGGCTGAGTACGACGAACAGGGCGGCCGCAACACAGATCGCGGAATCAGCCAGGTTGAACACCGGCCAGTTCGGAAGCTGGAGGAAGTCGACCACCTGACCCCGCAGCGGCCCGGGCTCCCGGAAGATGCGGTCGGTCACGTTCCCTAGCGCGCCGCCCAGCAGCAGACCGAGCG
>JAABUR0100006767.1_pt1 | contig 13841 bp, 22 predicted proteins | sample 5560091 | NCBI WGS metagenome assembly JAABUR01 (sample SAMN10711879, study PRJNA513375) | rock metagenome | isolation source: Antarctica rocks | place: Antarctica: Victoria Land, University Valley sud
CAAGGTATACAGGTGTCTTGCATACCCCGCGGTACCGGGCTCGTTTGTGCTTACGCAGAAAGGAATAACTCTGGTGTACACAGCAGTACCTGGTCGCAGAGAGCCGCGCTGGACGGGAGTCGCGCCATCGCCATTGCTGCTTGCGCTGCAGCGGCACCTGAGAGCAGCCCTACTGGCGGCAGCGCTCGCTATGCCACTCCTGCCCAGCAGTGGCGCACGCAGCATTTCAGGCTCGTCCTGGCAAACTTCCAGCCAGTGCAACAAGGTCGCTGTATGTATGTACAACAATGTACAAATTAGTGACTTACAACAAGGGTAAACAGCCAAGTGCGGAAATCAAGGACTTGGTGAACAAGGCTGGTTTAACCAACCAGCAAAACCAGGCACGCGCAACCCTTCAGGGTTCTGGCTGTAGTACAGTCGTGTACACGATCAAGAGTGCTCAGCGACTGCCTTAGGATGTCCTTACGCTTCACTCTAGCCCACAGGCCCGTCACTGCACCTGCTAAGAACCTGCTCACGCGGGTGGTATTTGTTGCGACCCCGCGCTGCCGCGCCCGGCCCCGCAGCTGCACCTGTGAGGCTGCTGCGGTTGGCATGGCGCCCGTCCCAGACGCTGCAGCGTCGCAGCTGCCAAAGACGTACAAGTGCTTGGTCGGGCGCCATGTTGGGGAGCGCTTCAGGGATGTTTGCGAAGAGGAGGTTGTCGATGTGCAGCCTCCGGGCGACGGTGAGGTGCGGCAACAGGAGCACCTGCTCTGCTAGCTGCACAGCTTGCTATGTAGGCCTGGGTACTTACGCGCAAGCCTGCGCAGGTGCTGGTGAAAATCATGTATGCTGGCGTTAACGGTGGTTGTGAGACCTTCAGAGTGAGGGGCGAAGCATACACGCCGTGCGCGCCCAGGCTGTGCCCTCCTGCATAGCCAGCTAGGCGGCACGGCGTGCTCTGCCACATTTTTCCCCGTTTGGTGGACCCGCTCTTGTCACAAAGATCGCCACGTATGGAAATTTATTTTCGTCAGCAGAGAGAAAACATGTGTCACGCATGCCATCAGAGCTATTGCAGCGTATACATGCAAGCACTTTGCCCACACAGCAGGCGTGCGGCCACCGCAGGTTTGCACGCAACGCAACCGCCGAGAAGTTCCTCTTAGGCGCAGAGTGTGCGGGCGTCATAGCGGCAGTGGGACCAGGCGTGACCCTGAAGGTGACCCTGACGCCGGCCCAGGAGCAGACCCCACTGCTGAGTAGGAAACGGGCAGTGCAAACAAGTATATTTTTGCATGGGATGCCCCCCGTCCTCACACTGACCATGCATGCGGACACACAGCCTGTTAATACAGGCAGGTCTGAGACAGGAAGGTGGTTCAACCTGATACACTGTAAGTGGTTGGCAGCTTTGCTGTTGTGCAACACAGGCGCTCAGCAGCAGGGCTGGGGTGCAGGTGGGACAGGCCGTCACGGCCAGCGGGGGCCTACAGGGCGGCGGCGGCTTTGGTGCGCCCCTGCATATCCAAGAGGGGCTTGGGCAGACTGTTCTTGAGCCTGCAACGGCATGCGGCGGGCGCTGCTGTCTTTTGGAGGTGGTCATGCCTCACCTCCGGTTGTTCAGTGCATGCCACGGTCATGTCTCCACCGGCTGCCACCCCCTGCCTGCATGCGCTGTCGGCGCGCCTGACACGTAAGCGCACGCCCCGCCGCCGCCGCCGCCGCCGCCGCCGCTGCCGCTCGCGGCCTCGCCGCCCGGCCGCTGATCGCGTCTTTAGAAATATCTGGGAATAGCCTGAAAAAAGACCTGGAGCGGCCGCGCTGCAGGCGAATACATGACGGCGGCGGCTGCGGGGTGCTTCCCGGTCGCGGCGGCTACGCCGGAGGCGGTTGCGCTGACGCTCTCGGCCGTCACCGCCGCGGTCGCGCTGGAGGTGCCGCCTCGCTCAACCCTACCCTGCCGCAACTCTAATATCGGGTGGTCCGGCGCCAGAGGGCGTTGGCGTGGCGCGGCCGCAGCCGTGTAGCTGGCCGCTGCAGCGGCCAAGCACGGGAAGCGCAGCCATGGGACTGCAGGAATGGTGTGTGCAGTGACTTCCCGAGAGTCTTAAATAGGGGGCGGAGGTGGGCCCTACAGACCGGCCAGACTGGGGCGCAGCCTGCTGCAGGGGCTCAAGTGCCCTGTGCGGTGGCGCAGCTCGCAGCCTAGGCGCTCGCTGACCTCTGCGCCTGCACTGCTTGTCGTCGCCGACACCCCGACCCCGCTGACGGGGCAGCTTTCTTAAAATTTTGAACGCGCTCGGCTGCGAGCGGGCCGCCGCGGCATGCAGGGACGGCGCTCGTGACCGCAGTTGCGGGCGGCGCGGGCCACACTCAGCACTCACGGTCTCCCGCGACCGCGCGCGGCAGGTGACGGGCGGGCCGCTGCGCGAGGGCGAGACCGCGCTCGTGACCGCGGCCGCGGGCGGCACGGGCCACTTTGGCGCGCAGCTGGCGCTGCTGGCCGGCTGCCGCGTGGTCGCCACCGCCGGCGGCGCGGCCAAGGCGGAGCGCCTGCGCGCCCTCGGCGTGCACCGCGTGATCGACTACCGCAGCGAGGCGCGCCGCCGCGCTCCCCCGCTGCAGGCCGTGTCGGGCGGGCGCGCGCGCGCTGCCGCCGCCTGCTGCATGCGCCGTCCGCATGCGCGCTGCGCCCGTGGTGGCGTGCGCAGAGGCCCGCACGTAGCCTGTCGCCGACGCACGCTGCCCTCCCGGCAGCGCCTTGGCACCAGAGCCCGCTCGACGCGCGGGCCGCCCGGGTGCAGGACGCGCGGGCGGTGCTGGACGCGGAGTTCGGCGGCCGCCTGGACGTCGTGTACGAGGGCGTCGGGGGTGGCCTGTTCCGCGCGGCGCTGGCCAACTTGTCGCCGACCGGCCGCCTGCTGTCTGTTGGGTACATCTCGGCGCGCCCCGGGTCGGGTACATCTCTGTGCGCCCCCGGGCTGCGCCGCCGCTGCACGGCGGCGCTCTGGGCCGCATGCAGCTGGCGGCTGCTGCACCTTGGACACAGTGTGTCACCTGAGGCGAGTGTTTCTTGCCTTGGCAGTGCGCTGAGGTGCGGAGTCTGCTCCTAGGTTGCGTGGTGTTCAGTCACGTCGTGCGACCTGAACTGGTTGCCAGCGTTGCGGCGGTCAGCAAGGGATGCCTATTTGCGTCGTTATCATCGCTCGAGTAATGTTGATTACGCTTTCTCATGGCGCGGCAGGAGTACCCGCACGTGGCCAGCGCCACGCAGGACAGCAACGGAGCGCAGGCCAGCAGCGGAGCGCAGGCGGTGGAGGGCTGGGACCTGCCGCCCGCGCGCGAGCTGTTCTGGGGCCGCCAGAAGCTGCAGCGCGACGGCCGGACCGTGTTCGGCGACGTGTGGGCCGGGGTGCGCGCGGGCCCGCGGCGCCTCACCTTATGCTTGCGCGCCGCTCGTCATGCGCTTGCTGCCATGTTGTTAGGTACTTTGCTTGGGGACATACTGGCGTAGCAGTGCGGTAGGTGCTCTCTGCTGGCACTCATGCCATGGTGCTTAGAACCCCCACCCTCCCTGCCGGCGCGAGTCAACAGGTGTTCCATGCCCGCCAGTCTTAGTCTTCCCGTGGCACAGTTTTGTCTCAGGCTGTGTTGCTGATGTGCTGCTCAAACGTATAGTGTGCGCAGGCGGGCAAGGACAGTGTGGCGACCGCTCGGAAGCGCGTGTTTGCGCTGCATGCGGAGGGCAAGCTGCAGGCGTGGATCGACCCGCAGGAGTTCACTGGCTTGAGCGCCGTGCCGGACGCCATAGAGTACATGCTGAGCGGCAAGAGCATCGGCAAGGTCGTGGTCCGCATGCACGAGTAGCGGGTGCAGGGGGTACAGGGTAGGTATTGGGTGATGGTAGGGTAGGGCATTCCAGACGCCACAGAGTACATGCTGAGCGGCAGGAGCATCGGCAAGGTCGTGGCCCGCATGCACGGTACTGGGCTTTTAAGTAGCAGTCGGCAACTACTGCATGCGCAACAGGCCCTGCCAGCGGGCGCATGTCCCTGCCGTTTGTGAAGCATGACAACCTAACGCTTGGTGCACCTCCTGCAGTGCAGCCCATGCTGCCGGCGCTCCAGCTGTCAGACCAAGCGCTGACTGATCATGTGCCGTGCTGGCACTCACAATTACATGTCCATCAAACAAGTTCTGCACCAGGGTGCATATGCCATGTGAGCACATAGTCCTGCCAGCCTTTTCAGGGTACCACTTCCGACTGCACAGCACCCAGACCTCACGCTGCTCGCGCGCCCCGGCCCCCAGGCACATGTCGCGCGTGACATACATAGTGGCGCTCTTGCTGCATCCACGTCACGGCTGAGAAGCACGCGCACGTGCGCTCTCGGGAGCTTGCCTCATGCGCCAGAGGGGCTGGGGCGCGTCCCCGCGGCGCCGCCTGCCGCCGCCGGCAGCAGCAGGGCGCGCGGCACATCCCACACCCGCAGGCCGCCTTGGCTGTCAACGGACACCAGGCGCGCGGGGCCGAGCGCCGCGCCGGAAGCGCCAGCGCTGTGCGCGCCGGCTGCCTCGGGCGCAAACGCGAGGCGCGTGATGGCGCCGGTGTGCCCCACGCACGTCGCTCGCACATCCCCTGTTGCATGCCCAGCGCCCTCAGCGCTCAGCTCACAAAGCGCAACCACAGTCCACACTTCATGAGGAGCCACACATGTGCGAGTTTGCTTTCTACGGCGCGCCTACTTAGCCAGCAAGTTGGCATGCAGCGGGCCTCGTACGCCCCTGCGCAAGCAGGTGGCGGCGTCCTTGCAGCATGCGAGCCACGGCCTAAAGAGCGCGCAATGGTAGCATCGCATGGGGAATCCCCATTGGGGAGTGCGCCTTGCATGCCGCCCCAAGGCATAGAAGGATGTGGAGCGGCGACTGTGCCGGGCGACGGGCACCTTCGTCGTAGTTGTGCAGGCGGATGACGCCGTCCTCGCCGCCGGCGGCCAGCAGCTCGCCGCCCGCGTGCACGGCGAGCGCGCCCAGGCGGCAAGGCGCCGCCAGCACGCGGATGGCCTGCCCATCCAGCGCATCCCAGTACGCCAGCTGCGGGCCACCTGCGGCCCCCCGGCGCAGTGGCGAGCGGTCGCATGTGAGCGCAGCCCTCGCAGCGTGACCGTCACAAGCGGCCCCAGGTTCCCGCGCAAGGCGGCCGGCACCGCCGCGCTGAGGACCACAAGGGCCGACGAGCACCTAGTTGGCATGCCTGCTCGTCCCGCGAGTGCGGGCTGCTGGCCGCCTGCCCCGCCCAGGGGTTTTGCTGTGCCCATCGATGCTCTGCGCCTGGCAGACATGCATGCTAAGCGCATGCAATAGCTCAGGAGACAGGCGCAAAGCAGGAGGCCCCCGATGTGACCCCATTTGCGCATGGGCTAGGGACATCATACCGTCCTGGCAGCACATGCATGCGTGCACCCTGCAGGGGCATAGGGGCAGGGGCGCGCTGGGTTGCTCCCGACAGAGGCCTGCTGGTGAGCTCGCACGCGGGCGCGCCTGCAGTGACCAGCTGGCTCTCATCCGGGTGGTAGCCGACGGCGGCAAAGCCCTGCCCCACGAGGCTGGTACGCCGCACGTAAGTGCGCAGGTCCCACACGATGCACAGGCCGTCCGCGCCTGGCGTGACAGCACCGCATGCTTCATCTGGAACCTGGCAGGCTTCTTTGTACACCGCGCTGTGGCGGCTTGCGCTTTCTCTGTCCTTGGTTTCACGGCCCTGGACTAGACTAGTAGAGCAGGGGCATCGCAAAACACGCAAGGTCAGCTGCAGCTTTCCTGCTTCCCAACAAAGCCGGATACTAAGGTTTGCTTATGGCATTGCGAACATAGTGGAGCTCATAGTGATACAGGCAGCGCACAAGCAGAGGCCGCCACATCGGTGACATTCAGGTACAGGTGCGCTCACGAGCGCGGGCGCCGTGCGCGCCTGCGCTCACGCACTCCGCGCCGCCGGCGGTCAGGCGCAGCGCGGCCACGCGGCCCGTGTGCTCCTTCATGCTGGCGAGGAGGTCGCGGCTGGCGCCGCCGACGCGCCACACGCGCACCGTGCCGTCGCCGCCGCCGCTGACCAGCCGCGCGCCGTCCTCCGCCGCCGCGAGCGCCGTCACGCCGCCGCGGTGCGCGTCATGTATGGTGTACGCCGGGCGGCCGCTCTGCGGGCCGTACCTGCGGGCGGATGCGCATGCCCGTGTGTGCTAAGCTGCGCGATCTGCCTGGCCTGTCACTCCACCCTTGTGCCGCATGTCATCCACGCCTGCCAACGCCTCGAGCCCATTGCCGATGGTGTACCCCGGCAGCACCACTGCGACCCACAGCTCCGCGCTCGCTGCCCGCCCTCACACAGGAGGTCACGGCTTTCACCAGGCCTATTTGCATGCTGGCCTTGCCTCACCCCATCACAGCATGAGGCTTGCACCAGGCCAAGTCAATCTGCACATGATTACAGTCCGGTCTGGCAGCGCGGGGCCGGCGCACGCGCGGATGGCGCCGTCGCTCCAGCCGGCCGCGAGCGCGCCGCCGTCGGGGCTGAAGGCGAGGCACGCGCAGGCGAGCCCGGGCTCCCGGATGCGCTGCAGCTCCCGGCACGTGTCCAGCGCCCACATGCGCACATCGCTGCCGCCGCATGTGGCAAACACGCCGCTGTAGCCGGCCAGGAACGCGACGTCGGCCTGCGCGTGCTGCGGCGCCGTGCGCGCCCGGGTCGACGCAAGCGCCTGCGCCCCCGCCGCGTCCGGGCTTCAGATGGGCAGCGTGGGGGCGGCATCCACGGGTTTACTGCAAGTGCTTTTGCTGCTGATAGCCATGTCGACTGCATCGGCCGTGTTTGTCAGCAAGCCTGCTGCGCGGCACGCGCGCTCTTGCTAGTGTGTCAGTCTCAGGTGCTAGTCGCCTGCAATTTTAAGTGCAGGCAAGTCGTGTGGTCAGTCTTGGGTGACCTCAGGCAAGGCAAGTCAGATGAAGCGTGCGACGCGCCGGCGCGCGCTCATGTGCGCACCCCGCTGCCGTCATAGTCCAACAGGAAGACATCGCCATCGGCCGTGCCCGCCAGGACAGCCACGCCCGCTCCGCCGACGCTCGGCCGCAGCGCCAGGCTGGTCACCCCGCCCGGCAGGCGCACTTCCGCCAAGATCTGGAGTCTGCCGCGCCCGGACACGCTGCCTGACGGGCGCATGCAAGCTGCAAGGCTCGCCGGCATGTCTTCGTGCGCTAGGAGCCTCTGCCGGATGCATGATGGTGCTCCTGGAGGCGTGGGATCGTGCTGGCGCAAGCTGTGTCCCACATGTTGAGCCACACCCATATGTGCAACAAGTCTAAGCATGGGACGCTGCGGCATCCCTGCGGGGGATGTGCGGCCTTGCTGCCGCGGCCGCTTGCGGTACCTGGCCCCAGCGCGCACGTCGACGGACGGGCAGTCGCGCGGCAGGACGAGCACAGGGCCCTCCGCGCCGCCCACCAGCAGGGGCCCGCCGCCGGGGACGAGCGCGAGCGCGGTGGCCTTGGCCAGCGGGCCCCCCGGCCCAGGCGCGGCGCCCTTGCCCGGCTTGCCCGGCGGCAGCGGGCCTGTCCTGCGCAGCATGCGCCGCGGCAGGCTCACCTGCGACGCGCCGCCCGCCCCTCGGCCGGGCCCGGAGAGCCGGCGCGCGCGCCGCACGCGCCTGCGCCTAGCTGCGTGCGTCTGCTTGCTCTGCCATGCCGCGTACTGTCTGCCAAATCTGGCGGAGGGCGCGCGTGTTGCAGGGGCGCCGGTCACCGTGACGACATCACCGCTGGCTGTGGCGGCGTACAGGATCTCGTCCGCCTCGTCGATGACCAGCGCCGTGAAGCACCGCTGCAGCAGGCCCAGCTGCACGTCCAGCGGCGCCAGCTTCCCGCCCGCGACCTGCGCGCCCCGCCTCGGCGCTGCTCCCAGCCGGCATGACACGCGCCTGGCCAGCGCCGTCTGCGTCCGCATGTGTCTGTTGCTGGCTCGCACACACCTTGCGATGAGGTCACACACAACGGCCGCTCTCCGGGTGAGTCTGTTCGGATGGTGGAAGGTGCTGGTTGCTGGCGTGGAGGTGGGCCGTGCCGAGCTGTAGGGCAGCGGTCCCCGCAGCCGGCATGCGACGCCCTCCAGGCAGCTGCAGCCCGGCTGCATGCCAGGCCCGGCCCGCGCGCACCTCCCAGACCAGCAGGCTGTAGCGCCCGGCCGTGACCAGGCGGTCGCTGCGCGTGTTGAAGAAGGCCGCGGCGGCCACCGCGGGCGCCGCCGAGCCGCACAGCGCGGCGCCGCTCGCAGTGTCCCACAGCACCTGCTCCGCAAGCTGCTGCCTGAATAGCTGGAAGGAAGCACTTGGATAAAAGGTAAAGTCAGGCTCTGAGCTGTGCTTAATGCTGCCAGCAGGGCTGTGACCGCCGCGGGAACAGCCCGCACCAGCGCGTTATCATCTGGACCGCCTGCGCGTTGCGCGGATGCGTAACCGCGATAAGCTGCACTTTCAGCGGTACAGCACCCAAGGAGCGCTGTGAGTTGTGGCAGCGGAGGCGCTCACCGAACGATGCCAAGAACGTTCCACAGGCAGAGAAGGCCAGGCCTTGCACAGCTGCCTGCTTCACTGGTTGAGCGTCAGGAGCAGGCTTCAGTGCGGGCACTGCTCGCTCAGCGCCGCAGCTCAGCGCGCCTTGTGCAGGCAGCAGCGGTGCAGCAGCGCGCCGGTCGCCAAGTCCCACATGGCAATGTCTGCGGACAAGCCGACCGCAGATCTTTGACCCGTGGCCAGGAGGTTGCCTGACCGCGCCACGGCAAGGCATGCAATGACCTGCGCGCGACCGGGGTGTAACCATCAACAGCCAACCTTGAGGTGAGAGAATGCAAACACCACACCCCTGCCTCCTGCTGGCGTACCTTGCCGTCGCACGGTGTCTGGCTTGCCTTCCCTCTGCAAGACAACTGCGGTTCCGGCAGCATACACCTGCGCTCCGTCCGATGCAGTCTGCAGCCCTCCTGGCACGTTGCCGCTGAAGTGCACGGAGCCGCACGGCGTGAGCTCGCACGTCATGCCGGCCAAACAGCTCACAAGCGCAACTTTGGTCAAAGGAGGTTGATATCAGCCCCAGGCTCTACGGCCACAGTTACTGCCCAAGGAAGGCAGTGAGACGATGTAACCAGTGGAATATATCGCTGCGCAATATTCGCGGCAGCCGACCCAGCTGTCGGGCCCTGTTTTGTACCAACTTGGCAGGGTTTTCGCTGCTTTGATCATTTGGAAGTGTGTTGCAATGTTGCACCGACTTCAGCTGGGACTGTGGCCGTCAGCAAGCTTTAAGAGACAGCAGACAGCTTGTCAGCTTGGAGCGTGAGCTGCTCCCAGCGTAACTGCTATCAATTACTGTTGAGAAGGCTGTGGCCTGTCAGATGTTCAGCAAAGCGGCTCCTGATGACGGTCCGCCAAGCCTGGTGGCTGGGTAGCAGAGCCCTTGCACCTTTGCAGAGCGCGTCTGCTGATCGCGCCAAGGGCAGGTGCGGGATAGCTGCGCTCGCCCTGACCGTGCGCTGGCTGTCGCTAGTGCGCTTCATTGTCGGCGCAGCGGATGCAAGTCGCAATGCTGTGCGTGCAGGCCACTTGCTGGCCAGGTGGCGTCGCGCCAGAGCTCTGCTGAGGCATGGGCAACGCAGCGTCGTCAGGAGTTAAACGGGATGCGCTGGGCTTTGTGGGGCGGCTCGGCGCGCTGCCGCGCGGCCAGGGCATCACTGAGGGCAACCGCAAGGGCAAGCTGCCCAAGCTGCCACCGAATGCGGTCAAGGCCTCCGCAGAGGACTGGCCGTTCATCCAGGCGCGCCTGCGCCCTTGGGCCGCACTTTGCTGCAGTGCTGGCCGGGGGCCTGAGGCCAGCGCACTGTATACGCGCTCCCACATACCAGAGCGAATCGTGGATGTCTGAAGGAGACTACTGGCCACTCACCCGCGGTGACCTGCCCCACACCCGCGTATGGCGTCACCTTGTAGAATAAGTGCAGCGGGCGCTCTGATTCAAGCGGCCTTGCACCATCTTGCAAAATAGTCTTTGGCGGTGAGCCAGGGTGTGGGTGCCTGGTCTGCGCAAAGCGCGCCGTGCCGCGCAGCAAGGTTGCCGCAGGGCTCTCCTGCGGTCACAGCAGGGTCTGTGACGTGCCTGTCGCAGAGGTGGCAAGGTGAGAGCCGGGCGCGCTGCGCGGCAGGCGTGCCTGGCGAAGCTGCTGCTCTTCGACAAGCTGGAGCCGGCGCTGCAGCAGCGCCTGGTTGCGGACATGTATGAGCGGAAAGTGCTGGTGCGCTCGGCCTGTGCTCTCCCGGGCACATCTTTGCAGCTGCGGCCCTGCCACCTGCTGGCAGTTGAAACAAGCAGGGGCTTGTGGTCCTGCGTGCCGCCCCTTTAGGTGCCGTCAGCTGAACGCCAGTCAGTATGTTGACACTGCGTGCAGCAAGTGTCTGGGGATACTTAGACACGACCGCGCAGCTGCCATCGTATGTCCCGCGCGGAGACCTCCAGGAGCTTGCCAAGCGCCAGCTGGTGCTAGACAGACGCGACGCAGAGCGCGTGCGGCGCGTAGGCTGGCGAGATCTTGATTAAGGAGGGCGACACCGGCCTGGGCGCCAGCGAGTTGTACGTCGTGAAGGCCGGCGAGTTCGAGGTACTGGAGCGCCGCCAGGGTGCGCACCGCCGGCGGCGCTCACAGCCGCTGCGTGCGCCACAGCAGGCTGCGCATGCGCCGACTTGCTTGTGGCTGCCCACCTCCATGAGGCCACACGGAGCCCGGGTCACCGGCGCCTGTCTGGGCCTGGAGGGCGGGCGCGAGCCGCGTGCGCGCGCGCGCCGCAGGCGTGAACATGCGCGTGAACGCCAAAGTGCGCGGCGACTGCTTCGGCGAGGTGTCGCTGATGTACTCGTGCCCGCGCTCGGCGACCGTGGCTGCGACGCAGGACGCGGTGGTGTGGGTGCTTGAGCGCGACGTATTCAGGCGCGCCCGACGGTTGAGCCTCCTTTTGTGCGTGCTCCGCAAGCTGTGCGTCGAGGGGCGGCACGGTTGCCTCGTGCGCCCTTAGGCCTGCCATCGCGCCCGTGCGCAGCAAGGGCTTCGGGTCACGGAGACGAGCATATCCCGGCGTTCGTCAGGCTGACGCGGGCGCAGTTCTGTCCATGTGCTCTGTGTGATATAGGCAGCAAGTCTGGTGCTGAAGCGGAGCTGCCGCAGTGTGCACAGGCACAGGCAGCAGGGAGCCGCTGCGCCTGTTTTTCCAAAGGAGCTGTGAGCCTGGCTGTCGGATCGGCCGCCCGCGGCCGCCCGCCGCGCACGCGCTCATGCGGCGGAGCGCGGCGCGTTGCAGGCACGTCATGCGCGAGACGCAGGAGGGCGAGGCCAGCCAGGTGGAGCTGTTCCTCAACAGCGTGCCGCTGCTGGCCTCGCTGTCGCGCGAGGAGAAGCTGGCGCTGGTCGACGCGGTGGACAAGCAGGTCTTCGCGCCGGGCGTGCGCGTCATCAACCAGGTGCGCGCGTGCTCGCGCCGCGCGCGCGCGCCGGGTCGCTGAGCATGGGGTCAGGTGGACAGGCAACGTGCGCGCACCTGGTAGCCGAGGAGCGCTTGTCAGCAGGGCGTCGGGGCGAGCGCGATCAGAGTCCGCCGCACCACTGCAGCCGTCCCGCCGCAGGCGGAGCGCTGTGCGGGGTTGCAGGAGTGTGGCACATGTGCAGATTAATCTAAATCCAAATTTCGGGGCGGGGTCCTGGGTCGGGCGCGCGCCGTCAGCTGTGTGCGGCCTGCAGGGGGGCTGGCAGCCGGGCGCCTCTGCTCCGCGCCCGCACCCGCTTCGCGCGCATCGCCTGGCCGTCGTGCGGCACTGGGTGCCGCCGCGGGAGCGGCCGCCGCCGGCAGGCAGGCGGGCGGCCGCCAGGCGCTGCAGGGCGCTGCGGGCCTGGCGCCGCCCGCCCTGTGCGTCAGCCGCGCCACAGAGGCTGGGCTGCGCGCCGTGCCCGCGGCGAGGCGCGCCCCACTGCAGGCCCGCTGCGCGCGCAGGGCGAGCCGGGCGACTGCTTCTACATCATCCTGGAGGGCGAGGCGGCGGTGTTCCAGGCCACGCCCAGCGGCGCCAAGAAGGTCAACCACCTGTTCAAGGCGGACTTCTTCGGCGAGCGCGCGCTGCTGACCGACGAGCCCCGGCGCGCGCCCCATTGAGTGCATGTATCCGAGCAGCCAACCGCGTTTCACAGCTTGCGCAGCGCGCGCCCGGCGCCGGCGTGCCGGCGCGCCTGCCGCGCACGCGCCCCGCGCGCGTGAGGCCTGCCGGCGCGCGCCCCAAGCGCCCGGGCGGCAGCGCGGGCGGCTGACGCGGCGCGCCGCACGCGGCGCCGTGCAGGGCGGCGAGCGTGGAGCCGCTGACGCGCCTGGCGTGCCTGGTGCTGCGGCGCGACACGTTCGTGTTGCTGCTGGGCCCGCTGGAGGCGCTGATGGCGCGCGAGAAGAGCGCGGCGGCCGTCTCGCAGCGCCTGGCGCGCCTGCAGACCAAGGGCGCCGGCGTGCCGGCCATGCCGGCCGAGGTGCTGGTCAAGCGGCGGCGGCGGCCGCGGCCGGGCGGGCCGCCGGAGGCCTGGGAGGTCGTGCGCGCGCGCGGGCACCTGGACGAGGTGCAGGCGCTGCGCAGCGCGGCCGCCGGTGCGCGCGCGCCCCCTGCCCTGCCCGCGTGCACGGAACACCATCCGACGCTCTCTCTTGCTCTCTCTCTGTTCTTAGATGGACCCTGTAGAGAGGTCGATGCACACATTGTGTCGTCAACCTGCGCGGGCGCGGCTGCACTGAGGTCCGTATCTGCGCGGTGCACGCTGTGCGTGCTCGAGAGCCAATGGAGGCACGCTCCGCGGGCATCATATGCCAACGTGCCGGCCAAAGGTCGCGTGACCCATCCCCGAGGCGTTGCATGTGCAGCGCCCGGAGCTGCGCACCGGCCTGGGTGCCCTGTATGCTCCAACAGACTTTGGTTGAATCGCCAGTGCCGCTTGGCTTCATTACTTAGGGCAGGGCTGCTGCCCGGCGGGCGCAGGCAGGGACGTGGCGCCGCTGGTGCTTGTGGAAGGCGCCGTGCTGGGCGGGGGCGCCTTCTCGCGCGTGTCCATTGCGACAGGTGCGCGCAGTATACAGCACTAGCCCAGGCCCGCCTGCCGGGCCGCCGTACCCGCGGCGCCCGCTCCCCGTCCGCCCCGCGCTCCCGGCCGCCGCTCGCCGCGACGCACGTATCCGGGCGCCCGCTCGCATTCCCCGAAGGCAGCTGCTTCGTTTTCTTGACGTTGGTCCCCATGAAAGGTGCTGAACCAGATAATCCCCAACATTTTCACCTGCCTAAACGGGCGGCGGCGCGGCGCGCAGAGGAGGCGTCGGGGCGGCAGTACGCGCTGAAGCGCATGCGCAAGGCGGCCGTCGTGCAGTGCCCGGAGCACGTGTTCTGCGAGCAGGCCATAACGCGCAACACGGCGCACCCGTTCTGCATCCGCCAGTACGCCAGCTTCCAGGCGCGCGCCCGCGCCGCCCGCGACCCTGATGCGTCGCGCCGCCCCGTGCCGCCCGTACTCCTCATGCGTCGCGCCGCCGCTCTCTGCTGCGCGAGCCCCACCCCGCTCTGGATCGCATCCGCCGCAGCGCCCTGCCCGGCGCCCCGAGTGCTGCTTTCACAAGAAGAAGCTCAAGCAACAGCAGAGGCCGCCTGCTGCGGCTGGCGCCCCGCGCGGCGGCGGGCGCGGCCGCCCTGTGACAGGGCGCGGGCCCGGCGCGCCGCGCAGGACAAGTACCACCTGTACCTGC
>JAABUR0100006770.1_pt1 | contig 13837 bp, 11 predicted proteins | sample 5560091 | NCBI WGS metagenome assembly JAABUR01 (sample SAMN10711879, study PRJNA513375) | rock metagenome | isolation source: Antarctica rocks | place: Antarctica: Victoria Land, University Valley sud
AGCGTGCGCTCGATGACCTGCTGCGGGGATCCCACGGTGAGCGGGGTCTGGCGGGCGAAGTCCTCGAGAGACGGACCGTGACCGTAGACCGGCGCGTTGTCGAAGTAGGGCCGGAACTCGCGCACGGCGTCCTGCGAGCTCTTCCGGAGAAAGGCCTGCCCTCCGAGGCCGACGATGGCCTGGTCGGCGCGGCCGTGTCCGTGGTGCTCGAACCGCTGCCGGTAGAGGCGCACCATCTGCGCGGTGTGCGACGGCGGCCAGAAGATGTGGTTCGCGAAGAAGCCGTCGCCGTAGTAGGCCGCCTGCTCGGCGATCTCGGGGCTGCGGATCGAGCCGTGCCAGACGAACGGGGGTATGCCGTCCAGCGGGCGAGGCGTGGACGTGAACCCCTGGAGCGGGGTGCGGTACCTGCCCTGCCAGTCGACGACCTCCTCACGCCACAACCGGTGCAGCAGCGCGTAGTTCTCGATGGCGAGGGCGATCCCGTCACGGATGTCCTTGCCGAACCAGGGGTAGACCGGGCCGGTGTTGCCGCGACCCATCATCAGGTCGTTGCGTCCGTCGGAGAGGTGCTGCAACGTCGTGTAGTCCTCGGCGATTCGCACGGGGTCAGTCGTCGTGATGAGCGTCGTCGATGTCGAGAGGATGATCCGCTCGGTCTGTGCGGCGATGAACGCCAGTGTGGTCGTCGGGGCGGACGGGATGAACGGGGGGTTGTGGTGCTCCCCCGTCGCGAAGACGTCGAGTCCGACCTCCTCGGCCTTGCGCGCGATGGCGATGGTCGCCTTGATCCGCTCGTGCTCGGTCGGCGTCCGACCGGTGGTGGGGTCGGTGGTCACGTCACCGACGGTGAAGATCCCGAACTGCATCGCAGACGACCTCCCAAAAGTAGTTCAACGTTCAATCACAGTCGTCAACGAGCCCGGCCGGATGCGCTATTCCCCGGCTCTTCCCGCCCACCTGGCCGCCAGAGCCCGGATCACCTTGACGTCGCGAGTCGTCGCCGTGGACCCGGCGGCCCGCTCGATCCTGGCGTTGGTCAGCTTTGCGGAGTGCGCCGGCACATCCAGCCAGAGGACGACCTCGGAGCCGCGCACGAGCGCCCGCTCCCCCGGTCTGTCCCAGCCGTCGAGGACCGCCGCACCGGCTGCGGCGACCCGGCCGTCAACGAGCGCGACGTAGACCCGTGAGTCGGCCGACAGCGGGGACGGCAGGTCGTCGACCTCGGCGGCAAGGGTCTGCAGCTCCTGCTTCGTCCTGACCACGACCGGGATGTCGAAACAGAACTCGGCCGACAGCAGCTGGTGCAGCTCGTCCCGGACCCCGGCCGCGCTGCGCATCGGCGTCGTGAGGAGGACATTGCCGCTCTGGATGTGTGTCTCGACAGCCGTGAAACCACTGTCGGACAAGTGTTTTCGCAGTCGCTCCATCGGGACCCACCGCGGCCTGACGTTGACGGCACGCAGGAACGCCACAAAGGTCGGCATGGCTGCATCCTCCCCTACCGGCGCAAGATGCCGGTGCCGAACTCGTGGACTGTGCCGCCCACCCGGATCGTCCCGTCCAGCGCCGACCGTGAACACGTTGAGGAGGCGGTGGGCGACGTCCATCCAGCCAGCGTGCCGTCTGACGCGTGGCTAGAGTGCTGCACGTGAACGCGACCCCGGCACCGACCGGCCCGGCTGAGCCGGCCGGACACCTGGTCCTCGTGCGTCATGGCGAGACCGAGTGGTCCAGGTCTGGACAGCACACCGGCCTCACGGACGTCCCCCTGACGGCCGAGGGTGAGGCGGCGGCGAGGCGGGCCGGGACGTTGCTCCGGGGCCGGACCTTCGTCCGGGTGCTGACCTCCCCGTTGGAGCGTGCCCGACGGACCGCCGAGCTGGCGGGTCTGACGGGTGCCGAGGTCGACCCCCGGCTCGTCGAGTGGGACTACGGCGGCTACGAAGGGCTGACGACGGCGGAGATCCGCAAGCGGCTCGGTTATCCGTGGACGGTCTTCGACGACGGCGTCGTCCCTGGGCAGACGCCGGGTGAGGCCGTCGAGGCCGTCGCGGCCCGGTCGGCCGCCGTGCTCGCCGACATCCGCGATGACCTGGAGGACGGGGACGTCGCGCTGGTCGGGCACGGCCACAGCCTGCGGGTTCTCGCGACGGTCTTCCTGCGCCAGGAGGTCCGGATGGGCGCCCAGCTGCTCCTCGACGCCGGATCGGTCAGTGTCCTGGAGTACGAACGTGAGGAGCCGGCCATCCGCACGTGGAACCAGCCGGCGCCGGCGTAGGGCGTCGATTTCCCGGTTTCGGTGCGGGTTGCGCATCGAATCGTCGGACACGACGCCTGAAAAAGGTCTGGGAGTTGAGTCAGGGTCCGGGACAGGTCAGGCTGTGCCCTGTCCAGATTCACGGACCTTCATGAACTACAAGAGGGGGTAGGCACATGGAATGTCAACGCTGCCATGCCGCGATCTCGGAGGCTGCGCACTTCTGCCACCGGTGTGGCAATGACCTGCGCAGTCCCGACGTGGAGCGACGTCAGTCGTTCGCGGCCAAGCCGGACGAGCCAGTGGCCTCGTTCGCGCTCGTCTCCACCATCATGCCCAGAGGGGCAGGTCAGCGTCCACAGACCTACAAGCTGGCCCTCATTCTCGCGCTCACGGCTGCGCTGCTCGCCGCGATCTTCGGGGCCGTGCCGATCGCGCTGATGATCGCCGCCTTCGCCATTCCGATCGTCTACATAGTCTACATCTACGACGTGAACCTCTGGGAGGACGAGCCGGTGTCGGTCACCGTCGCCGCCTTCGTGCTCACGGGCGTCCAAGGCGTGCTGTTCACGCTGTTCTGGTTCAACGTCCTGCCGCTCCAGGTCTCCTTCGGTGGTCTGAACGGTGGCAGCACGGGACCCCGGCTCCGCGATCTGCTCGTCCTTGTCATCCTCGTCCCGATCGTCTCGGAGATCCTCAAGGAGGTCGGCCCACTCTTCCTCGCGAGCCGCCCGAAGTTCGACGACCTCATGGACGGACTGACGTTCGGGGTGATCTCGGGTGTAGCCTTCGCGGCGGTCGAGACCCTGGTCGTCCACTGGGACCTCATCAGCGCCGGACCCCAGGGCTCGGCCGACCCGGCCCTCTGGATGTCGATCGTCTTCACCGAGGGCTTCGTCAAGCCGCTCGTCTACGGCACGGCCACCGGACTGGCCTGCGCCGAGTTCTCCGGACTCGGCCGGGGCTACGACGGCTTCACTGCCCGCTACGTCAAGGGCTTCATCACCGCCGTCGTCGCGAACGCCCTCTACCAGGCCGGCGTCTTTCTCCTCGGCTTCGTGGGTCACCAGCCGCTCGGCCAGATCCTCGGCGTCGTCTGGGGTCTGCTGGTCCTCGGCCTGCTGATCCTGCGGCTGCGCAACGTGCTGCACCTCGGTCTCATGGAAGCAGCACTCGAACGGGCAGCCCGTGACGGAGGCATCGGCGAGAGCGGCGAGCTCGGCTTCTGTCCGCAGTGCGAGATGCCGCTGCTCCCCGACGCCGGCTTCTGCAGTGCCTGTGGCACGTCGCTGCGCGCCAAGGGCATCGGGGTGCACGCGCACACCGGCACCGCGGCGAAGGGGGACATCGCATGAGCAACGTCAACCCACCCGACCAGCCCGACGGACCCAACGAGCCCGGTATGCCGGGTGGGTCCGGGGACACGCCGCAGCACCCACCGCAGGTGCCGCCGACCCAACCGGCTCCGACACAGGGCTTCCCGCCGCAGGGCGGCCAGCCGGCATACCAGGGCGGCCAGCAGGGCTACCCGCCGCCGCAGGGCGGCCAGCCGGCATACCAGGGCGGCCAGCAGGGCTACCCGCCGCCGCAGGGCGGCCAGCAGGGCTACCAGGGCGGCCAGCAGGGCTACCCGCCGCCACCGCGGGGGCCGCAAGGGCCCGGCGGTCCGGGCGGTCCGGGCGGTGCGGGCTACGGCGGAGCGCCGCAGAATAGCAACAACAAGCTGCTCATCATGGTCATTGCCGGTGTCGTGCTTGCCGCGATCATCGGCGGCATCCTGATGTTCGCCTTCGGGAAGAAGAACCAGGACCCGCTCCCACCGGACGTGCCGACGGTGTCCGGGCCCACCGATCCGGGGGCAGGTCCGAGCACTCCGACGGGCAGGTCGACCACATCGGGACCGACCCCCAGCACGAAGACCACCGGAGGCGCCACTCCGCCGGCGACCGGCGGTAACCAGGTGGACGTGGCCGAGGGCGTCAAGGCGACGTTGCCGGCAGGCTGGCAAATAGACAAGACGGTGTCGGGAGGCATTCTCGTCGTCAACAAGGCGGCATCCGCCTACGTGCAGATACAGGCGTTCGCCGGACAGAAGGCGACCAACCTCGAGCTGTGCCAGCTGCTCGAGGACGCCTCCGCCAAGGACCTCGGCAACGCCCAGAAGTCTGCCTGCAAGGCCGGGCCCGATGCCGGTCGCGTCAAGACGGCTCTGGGCGCGGTGTCGGGGACGTACGCGACGAGCCAGGGCTCGTTGACCCTCTCCACCGCCGTGTTCGCCGGTGTCCGTGATGACGGGCTCGTGACCGGGACGCAGTTGACCTACCCGGCCAAGAAGCCACCGACGGCAGCACAGATCAAGGAGGTCGTCGCGATCTGGTCGTCGGTGATCGTCTCGCAGGGGTCCCAGCCCTGACGAGGCGGCGTCAAGAGTTGCATCTGAGAAGGTGGGCGGTCCGTGTCCGGACCGTTCACCCGCTCGGTGTATCCCCGGCCGTTGGCCCGCGCCTACGGCGCCCGACGTCAGCGTCCCCGGGTGCGTGGGGGCCGGACCACGGTCAGGTCCCAGCGGCGCGGGTGCTCGAGTGCCGCGGGCGCGCCCGGGACCCGGGTCGCGGGGACCGGAGCGTCGTCGACCGGCCAGCCAGAGGCACCACCTGCTGAGAACACGGCAAATGAGCAGGTCTGTCCGGTGCTGAACCGCGGGCCGTAGCGCACGCCCCCGTGCTGCGCCTCGTGGAAGGCGCGCGTCCACGCCTGCGGCACGGCATACGGCACCATCGTGGCGAGCTCGCGGGTGACACCGAAGCGGCTTGCGGCACTCGACTCGAGGTCCGCGAGGACCACCTCCTCGGGCACGGACAGGGCGGATACGACGGCGTCCTCCAGCAGGGAGGCCGGCACGGCGGCGCTGCCGCCCAGCACCGTGCCGAGCCGCTCGCGCAGGGCGCTCAGCGGCGAGTCGGCGAGGTAGCAGGTGCCCAGGGGGGCCGGCAGGTCGAAACGTCCCCCGGACGAGCCGAACCACCACGGGCCGCGGTCCCTCGAGTGGGCGCGGTGGAGTCGGGTGGCCGGCTTCAGGCGGAAGGTCGGGAAGCCTTGCAGGGCACCGGTCGGCGGTCTCTGCGCCACCTGCTCGCGACCGCTCACGACGCCCACCGTGCTGCGTCGGCCCGCGCCACGGCGACCACGAGGTCCACCGCTGCCGGTGAGGAATGGTGCAGGACCAAATGGTCGACCGCGCTCTCGCCGCCGAAGACCGAACCCGGCGTCGTGAGCCAGGCGCCGATGGCCCATCCGTCCGCGCCGACTCGGGAGAGGATGCCGACGGCGTCCACGACCCCGGGGCGGACCTGACCTGTGCGGCCGAACTGCAGAGCGGGATACAGCAGATGCCGGTCGGAGGTGCGGCAGGCGAGCAGCGTGCCGCGCCGGACGCGATCGGCAAGTGCCTGCCGACTGACGCCGAGCCACTGGTTCAGCCCGTTGGTGTCGTAGAACGGTCCGAGAGACGTGTCGTAGGGATGGACGCTCGGCAGCGCGGCGACCATCTTGGCGGCGAGGTCGTCGAGGTCGCCGAGGGAACGTAGGCTTCGCCCCTGGCGGGCGAGTTCCGTGGTCCGTTCGGCGAGCAGGCCCTCGAGCCGGTTCAGCAGCTCGCTGGTGGAGACGGCGTTGCGCTCGGTGATGGGAAGCACCTGGTCGGACATCGCCTTTCGTTCCTTCGGGCGTCAAGGGTGTCAAGGTCTGTTGAACCCACCCTACGCCGCCGGGCCGAGAACCGGCTCACCGCGCGGGGTCGGTCGAGGCCGCCGCTCTGAGGAAACCTCACCCCAGCCTGACGTGGTCCGGTTTCCCCACAGTCATTCTTCCTCGAGTTGGGCGGCTTTCCCACGGACTTGGCCATCACCGCAGCCTCGACGTCGACAGCGAGTCGGACTGCCACGCCAGCCGCGGCTCGACAGGAGCGCACCGACGTCCCACGCCAGCCCGCAGGGCGTGTCGACGACATCGGGCCAGAAGGCGCGGAAGGTCGCCCAGCCGTCGATGACCGTTTCGGAAGACCGTGCGGGCGTTCAACATCCCGCACGTAGCGCACCTCGGGGGTGCTCTGCGCGCCATCGCCGATGTCGCCGAGCGCCTCACGCAGCAACGACATCCACCGGTGACGCCGTCGAGATTCGAGCACGTCGAGGGGCGCTTGTCCCACGTAAGCCCTTTCTGGCAGGCGAGCGCGGCAAGTGCCACGGCCTCGTCCGCGGTGCCGTCGGCTGCGAGGTCCAGAACCGTGTGCTCTACCGGTGGTCAGCCCCGGCATGGCTCGGTCGTCGATGCGCCGCGCCAACCCCCTGCAGCGCTGAATCCGGATGCCCTCAGGCTCCCGGACCCGCCGCTCGTGCGGGATGAGAATCTCCACCCGGTCGGGTGGTGACCTCCGGAGCCCGTACGAGAAGGCGGCGCTGGCATGCGACAGGACCGCGTCCTCGCCGACGTGGAGCACGGCGGCCATCGACCGGACCGACCAGTCGTTCCGACCCTCGTGAGGTAGACGCCAGGAAAGACGGTAACCCACCTCTTGCTCGACAGCCGCCACTCGACGAAGCGTGCGGAGACGCCGTGCGACAACAGCTGCTGGCGAGTGAGCAGCCCGAACTGGCTGAGCGCCTGGACGTTCAACGTCACGGTCCATGGGACGAGCCTCGTGGATCGCGGGCCGCCCGGAGCGCCTGTCCACAGGCGCGCGGAGACGGGCTGGTCGGCCAACTCCTCCTGGGGAACATCGATCACGTCAAGACGTGGCCAATGTTCCCCAGGGCCCGGCTCCCCGGCCGGTCAGGGCAGCTCCCACGTGTGTACCGGGGCGTTCGCGTGCATCTGCTCGGTGTAAAGGGCGAGCATCCGGCGCAGCGCCTCGACGCGATCGACGCCGCCGTCCTCCAGGCGCCGGACCGCCTCGATCTGCCAGGAGGCCCCGTTCGTCCCGGTCAGGCAGCGGCCCTCGATGACCGAGAGATAGCGGTCGCGCACCTCGGGGGCGACGCCCCACTGGCTCAGCCCCTCGTGGGCCAGCGGTAGGAGGTGGCGCAGCACGAGCTCCGTCGCGGGGACCTCGCCGCGCCCCGGCCAGTAGAGCCGCGAGTCGATGCCGTCCCGGGCGCCGGCGAAGAAGTTCTCCTCGGCCGCCACGAAGCTCATCCGCGTCCAGACGGGCCGGTCGTCCTGGGCGAGCATGCACAGGACCCCGTAGTAGAACGCCGAGTTCGCCATCGAGTCGATGATGCTCGGGCCGGCGGGCAACACCCGGTTCTCGACCCGTAGATGCGGACGACCCTCGAGGATGTCGTAGATCGGCCGGTTCCAGCGGTAGACCGTGCCGTTGTGCAGCCGCAGCTCGGGCAGCTCGGGCACTCCCCCGGCCGCCAGCACCGCCACCGGGTCCTCGTCAGATATCTCCGGCAGGAGCGCCGGGAAGTAACGCACGTTCTCCTCGAAGAGGTCGAAGATCGACGTGATCCACCGTTCGCCGAAGAAGACGCGTGGCCGGACGCCCTGGTTCTTCAGCTCGATGGAGCGGGTGTCGGCGGCCTGGCTGAAGAGCTCGATCCGGGTCTCGTGCCACAGCTGCCTGCGCAGGAAGAACGGGCTGTTCGCACCGAGGGCGAGCTGAGCTCCGGCGAGGACCTGCGCGGCGTTCCAGTGCGCGGCGAACTGAGCCGGCTCGACCTGCAGGTGCAGCTGCATCGAGGTGCAGGCCGACTCTGGAGCCAGGGAGTCGGCGAACCGGTTGAGCCGCTCGCCCGACGGGCCTTCGATGTCGAGGTAGATGTCCTCGCCCCGCGCCGCGAGCACGGCGTCGTTGAGGGCCTGATAACGGGTGTTGGCGCTCATCCAGTCGCCATCGAAGTGCTCCGGCATGACCGTGGGGAGGATTCCGATCATGACGATGTGGGAGCCGACCTCGTTGCACTTCTTTTCGGCCTGGTTGAGCGACTCGCGCAGGTCGGCCTCGAGCTCCGTGGCCGCATTACCCCGCAACGGGCGGGGGCTGACGTTGAACTCGATGTTGTAGCGGGCCAGCTCGGTCTGGTAGTCGGGGTTCTCGATCGCCTTGAGGACCTCGGCGTTGTCCATCCGGGGGCGGTAGTCCGTGTCGACGAGGTTGAGCTCGATCTCCATGCCGGTCATCGGCCGGTCGAACTCGAACTGGCTGTGGGCGAGCATCTGCTCGAAGACGTCCAGGCCGACGCGCACCTTCTCGCGGTAGCGCTGGCGCTCTTCCCTCGTGAAACTCGATGCGTTCACCTCGGTGCCCATGAGGGGAGCGTATGCCGTGCTCGCCAGGCGCGATGCGTAACGCCAGGCGCAACACGATGCGCGACGCCAGGCACGACGCCAGGCGCGATGCCGGAGGGAACGGCGTCGGGCGCACCCGGCGAGATCCCGGGCTCTGTCGGCCGTTCGTCCTAGCCTCGACCCGTGCGACTGATCCACACCTCCGACTGGCACCTGGGACGCTCGTTCCACCAGGTGGGTCTGCTGGGCGCCCAGGCCCGGTTCCTCGACCACCTCGTCGAGACGGTGCGCAGTGAGCGCGTGGAGGCGGTGCTCGTCTCCGGTGATGTCTACGACCGGGCGCTGCCCGCCCCCGACACGGTGACCCTGTTGTCCGAGGCGGTGACCCGGATGATTGACGCAGGCGCCCAGGTCGTGCTGTCGAGCGGCAACCACGACTCCGCGATCCGGCTCGGGTTCGCCTCGCAGCTGCTCGGGCGCGCCGGGCTGCACATCCGCTCCTCGGTCGCGTCGATTGGTGACCCGGTCCTCGTTGGCGGTGTCGCCGTCCATGCCCTGCCCTACCTCGAGCCATCGATCAGCGCGGGTCCGCTCGGGTCCGACGAACGCACCCACGCAGGGGTCCTGCGGGCGGCCATGAAGCGGGTGGAGGCAGACATCGTCGGCCGCCCCGCGTCGTCGGTGGTCATGGCGCACGCCTTCGTGACCGGCGGGGCGACGAGCGAGTCCGAGCGTGACATCTCCGTCGGTGGGGTCAGCGCCGTCCGACCGGACGTCTTCGCCGCAGCCGACTACGTCGCCCTGGGCCACCTCCACGGCGCTCAGCGGCTCTCCGAGCGGGTGCACTACTCCGGCTCGCCCGTGGCCATGTCGTTCAGCGAGCACCGGCACACCAAGGGCAGCTGGCTCGTCGAGCTGGATGGGCGCGGTGTGTCAACGACATTCGCCGAGGCGCCGGTCGACCGACCGTTGCGGTTGCTGCGCGGAAGGCTCGACGACCTGCTCGGCGACCCGGGCCTCCGCGCCGCCGAGACGGCATACTGCCAGGTCACCCTGACCGACGCGGTCCGGGCGCTGGGGGCGATGGACCGGCTCAAGCGGCGCTTCCCACACACCCTCGCGCTGCAGTTCGAGCCGGAGGGCGCCGTCGTCCCGATGGGCACGTATGTCGCCCGGCTCGGGACGCGACACGACGACTTCGACGTCTGCTGCGACTTCCTCGCCCACGTCCGCGGCGGCCACGGGGCCTCGCTGGACGAGCAGTCCCTCCTGCGCACCGCCCTGGACGCCTCGCGCGTCGAGCGGGCCCGCAGAGCGGACGAGCTCGGGGCGATGCTCCCCGGCCTGGAGCGCCTCGGCTCAGGCGCCGAGGGGGCGGCGTGAAGCTCCACCGCCTCACGGTCACGGCGTTCGGACCGTTCGCCGACACCGTCGAGGTGGACTTCGACGCGGTGGGTCTGGCCGGGCTCTTCCTCATCCAGGGGCCGACCGGGTCCGGCAAGACGAGCCTGCTCGACGCCGTCTGCTTCGCCCTGTATGCCGGGGTGCCGGGAGCACGGCCGGCCGGGCGTGCGCTGCGCAGCGACCACGCGGCCCGCGACGCCGTACCGTCGGTCAGCCTCGACTTCACCACCGGCACCCGCCGCTTCCGGGTGACCCGCTCGCCGGAGTTCCTGCGGCCGAAGAAGCGCGGCGACGGTGAAGCCCGCACCCAGGCGATGGTCGTGCTCGAGGAGCACCTCGGCGGCCGGTGGATCCCTCGAAGCACGCGGGCCGACGAGGTCGGCGAGATCATCACCGAGGTGCTCGGCATGGGCCTCGAGCAGTTCAGCAAGGTCGTCCTCCTTCCGCAGGGCGAGTTCGCCGCCTTCCTTCGCGCCACCGCGGACGAGCGGCGGGCCCTGCTCGAGCGACTCTTCGACATCTCCCCCTACACCGGTGTCGAGGCTTGGCTCGTCGAGCAACGGCGCCTCCTGGCGGGGAACGTCGCGCAGTCGCGCGCCCTCCTCACGACTGACCTGGCCCGCCTCGAGGACGTCCTCGCGGAGGTGGATCCAGAGGTGCTCGGGCTGCGGCCCGAGTGGACGGCGGTGCCCATCGACGCACTCCGCGGCGTTCTGGAGGGGCTGGGCCGGCGCCTCGGCACGCACGCCACGGAGACGCTCGCCGCTCTGGATGCCGCGGAGGTGGCTCGAGGAGCTACCGAGCGGGCACGCAGCGAGGCAGAGGGCGCCGCCGACCGCCAGCGACGCGGCGAGGCTGCCCGCCTCGCGCTCGCGAGACTTGACGGCGAGGCCGAAGCCCACCGGCAGCTGACCGACCGGCTCGACGCGGCGACCCGCGCGGAGACGGTTGCCGGTGACCTCAGGGTGCTGGCGCGGGTCCGCACGCGGGCCGAGCTCGTCGCCGCCGAGCTCGCGACGGCCCGAACTGCGCTGGCCCACCTCTGGATCGCGGACTGTAGTGTGGCGACGGCTTCGGCTTGGGTCAGCTCGTTGACCGAGCGCGGTGTGCACCTGACCGATGCCGTCAGGGCGACGCGGGAGCTTGCCTCGGCGCGCCGGCGATCGACCGAGCTGCTCGGCCAGGTGGAGGCAGCTCACGCGACACGCGAATATCAGGTCACGCTGCGCGGGACCGAGCAGGCCCGGCTGACCGCAGCCCGTGCGGCACTGGCGACGGCGCAGGCGGCGCACGGCGACGTTGCCTTGGAACAACGAGAGGTGGCCCGCCTCCACGAGCTGCAGCGCTTGCGGCTCGAGCTCGACGCGGCGTCGGCCGACGCGAGGCGGATCGACGCCCTCGTCGGGGCGTCCCGCGACCAGGAACAGGACGCGCGCGATGCCTACCAGCGGCTGCAGCAGGCCCGGCTCAACGGCATGGCGAGCGAGCTGGCCCGCACCCTGGTCGACGGAGAAGCGTGCGCGGTCTGTGGGTCGCTGGAGCACCCCCGTCCAGCATCTGGTGGCGACGACGTCACAGCGGAAGACGTCACCGCCGCCCAGCGGCACTGGCAGCAGCGGCGGTCTGTGACGACGGCCCACGCCGAAGCCCGGGTCGCCCAGCAGCAGGTGGTTACGACGCGCACCGCCGACCTGGCTGTCGCCTCCCGGTCCGCCGACCTGGCCCGGGGCGCCTCCGGCCCCGACGACCGGTCCGCCGCCTCCCATCCTTTGGCGGAAGGCGGGGAGAGCCGACCCGCCTCGACCGATGGCCCCGAGCTCGCCGCGGCGCTGACCCGGGCGGTCGCCCGATGCGCCGCGGCACAGGACCGGGTTGCGCGGCTCGCCGCGGCCACGACCGCGGCCGAGCACGCCGAGCGCGAGCACGAACGACTGAATGCCGAGGTGGAGGCAACCACGCTGCGTGCCGCGGCTCGAGAGGCCAACCTCGCTGATTCCCAGGCGCGCGAAGCCAGACGTGGTGAGGAGCTCACCGACCTGGTGGCCAAGCACGGCGCGACCTGCCCCTGTGCGACCGACGGGCCGTCGCCCAAGCCTCCCTCACGCGGGTCTTCGCGGCGGCAGGCGGACCGGGACGCGGATGGCGTCGACGCCCTCCTGTCGTCGCTCGACCGGACCCGGTCCCGGCACGCCCGGGTGCTCGAGGAGGCGCAGCGGGTTCTCAGCCTGTTGTCGGCGCACGCCGACCTCGCCGAGGAGGTCCTCGCGGCGGAACAGGCGGCTCGACAGGCGTTGTCCACTAACGGCTTCGACCGGGCCGAGGCGGCGACGTCCGCAGCTCTGCAGGGGGACGTCATCCGGGAGCTGCGCCGGTCGGTCCGGTCCGTGGACGACCGACGCGCGGCCGCGGCGGCGACGCTGGCCGATGAGCACGTCGTGGCGGTGATGGCGCGCCCGCCCGTCGATCTGGGCATCTTCGAGGACGTCGCGGCCCGGTGCCGATCCCGGCTGAAGGCCGCCCAGCAGGCGCAGACCCGCGCCGAGACGTCGGCCCGGGCCTTCGGTCAGCTCGCGGTGCTCCTCACCGAACGGGTGGGTGCCCTCGGGCCAGCGGTCACCGCCACCGACCAGCTCTCCGACCTTGCCGACACCGTGGCGGGCCTCGGCGGCAACAACTCGTTGCGAATGCGGCTGTCGTCGTTCGTGCTCGCCGCCCGCCTGGAGAAGGTCGCGGTGCTCGCCAACGAGCGGCTCGCCATCTTGGGCGAGGGCCGCTACCAGCTGCAGCACTCCGACTCCCTCGCCGGCGGCGGCCGACGCAGCGGTCTCGGCCTTGTCGTCCAGGACCTGTGGACCGGGCAGGTCCGGGACACCTCGTCCCTGTCCGGAGGCGAGTCGTTCATGGCCTCCCTGGCCCTGGCCCTGGGGCTGGCCGACGCCGTCCGCGAGGAGTCCGGCGGGTTCGACCTGCAGACCCTGTTCATCGACGGGGGTTTTGGCACCCTCGACGACGAGAGCCTCGAACAAGTGCTCTCCGTCCTCGACGGGCTGCGCGATGGTGGGCGGGTGGTGGGCGTGGTCAGCCACGTCAGCGACCTGCGCACGCGGATCCCGGTGCAGATCAGCGTCTCCAAGGGCGCGACCGGCTCCGGCGTCCGCCTCGTCGGCACCGGGTCCCCCGCCGCCTAGTGTCGAGTGTTTGAAGTTTGTTTACGCTTGGCCTTCGCCAGGATGGTGACGGCGTCTTTGGTCCAGATGAACGGTTCGCAGCGGTCGTTCCAGCCGTCGATGAACGCGCGCATCGCCGCCTTGAGCTCGCGGACCGAGTCGAAGGTGCCGCGCCGGATGGCTTGACGGGTGATGATCCCGAAGAAGATCTCGACCATGTTCATCCACGACCCGGAGGCCGGCGTGAAATGCAGCGTGACGCGGGGGTTCTTGGCCAGCCACCTCTGCACGTTGGGGTGCTTGTGGGTGGCGTAGTTGTCGCACACGACGTGGAGTTCGCGCCGGGGGTAGGCCTTGGCGACGAGCTTGAGGAACGCCAGGAACTCGGTGTTGGTGTGCCTCTCGTAGCAGGCGTCGGTGACCCTGCCGGTGGCGACTTCCAGGGCGGCGAACAAGGTGGTGGTGCCGTTGCGCTTGTAGTCGTGGGTCTGCTTCTCCGCCATTCCCGGGCGCAGGGGCAGGATCGGGGCGGTCCGGTCCAAGGCCTGGATCTGGGTCTTCTCATCGACGCAGACCACGACGGCGTTCTCGGGTTGAGTCGGCCTGGGGCGCGGTGTCGGCGTTACCGCCGGTCCGTTTCCCCAGGCCGCTCGCCGAACCCGGCGTGCGACTCTCACCGCACCGGGCTCTCCACGGCCACTGCCGTCAGGCGCTG